>WNGL01000159.1_pt1 | contig 103648 bp, 87 predicted proteins | sample 5400591 | NCBI WGS metagenome assembly WNGL01 (sample SAMN13153377, study PRJNA577476) | soil metagenome | isolation source: 80 cm soil or saprolite under Garry oak tree replicate 1 | place: USA:California | collected 2016-06-15 | reverse complement strand
AACGGAACGTGTTCTTCGGATTGTGCTTCTGCAATACCTTCGTGATCGCCGCCGTCAACGTCGTCTTGCCGTGATCGATGTGCCCGATCGTCCCCACATTGCAATGAGGCTTCGAACGATCAAACTTTTCCTTCGCCATGCTCTATCTGTCCCTTCCGTTAGACTTTGTTGTTTGTTCCAGGCCAGGCCCGGGTCCTGAACCATCGCCTCAATAATAGGCGTATGCCTTGAAATACCTCTGCCGCAACTCCAGCGCCACCGCTTCCACCAGGCGCAGATAACGCTCGCGTGTCAAACCCTGATCCGACACCGGAAGCGACTTGTAAAGCGCCACGCCGTCTTTTCCCAGCAACCCGCGTCCCAAAACGCCTTCGAAATCACGGATCCGAAACTTGTAACGGATCACTCGACTCAGGAAAACTTCCACGTCCCGCGGATCGAAGGCTGCATCGATCAGCGTATGAAGCTGCGCATATCCCTTTTCGTCCTGGACTGCAATTGCTGCCTGTTCGAACATCATTCCTGCCTTAAATCCTCAATCCACAAACCGGTCTGATTCAGCCCTTCCGACCGTGTCGAATCTGGAGCGGGAGACGGGGATCGAACCCGCGACCAACAGCTTGGAAGGCTGTGACTCTACCACTGAGTTACTCCCGCCAAAAAACAGCCTCTAGCCGCTAGCCTTCAGCTCTATCCAGCCGGTGTGAGCCCCATCGGCCCAATCTGCCACCGAACAAGCTAGAAGCTAAAAGCTAGCAGCTAATAGCTGAACTTCTGGAGCTGATGACCAGGATTGAACTGGTGACCTCTCCCTTACCAAGGGAGTGCTCTACCAACTGAGCTACATCAGCCCTTCAAAACAAACTACCGGGCCATAAATTGCCGCCCTTATTCCCCGTTACGACGAATCTTTTCTGCTTGCATCGCCAACATCGTGCGCACCGCCAAGCCGCCAATTATAAGCAGTGGTATTAGCTTCAATTCCACCGGCTTCCCCATGACGACAACCGTTCCATCAAGGGTAAACCAACACAGCGCTCCCAAAACCGCATACAAAACCAGAGCCACAGGATACTTCCGGTCCATATTCGAACCGCTACGCTGAGGGCCCTCTATCCTGCGCTTCTGGTCGACGTGCTCAAAACTCCGCCACCATCCGCGCATTGCATACCTCAAAACCTGGTGCACAGGGGAGGATTCGAACCTCCGTAGCTCCAAGGAGCGGCAGATTTACAGTCTGCTGCCATTAACCGCTCGGCCACCTGTGCTTACCTAAAACCCCACATTTGCTGGGTGCCCCATCCATTCCGCGCCTTTTGCGGAATGGGTGGGAAACCACCTTCTCAACCCAACCTCATTCCCCGTCGTCCCCAAACCCACTTCAACGCATCACGACCTACCCGGAGAATCTCCGGAATGTCGGAGCATGCACCTCAGTGGGATCACCGCAGAGGACAGGTCCGGCGCCTTGAATTCCTGTCGCCGGTCTCAATCTGTACTGCTATTTGCTTCCCGGTTCGGGCTTCCTTCGTGGAGCTGGCGAAGGGATTTGAACCCCCGACCCTCTGATTACAAATCAGATGCTCTACCAGCTGAGCTACGCCAGCCCTGACCACCCGGAAACTACCCCGGAAAACCCGCGGCACGCACGAACACACTCCCGCTCCGCGCATACCACGGCACAGATTCCAAGGTTAGCACACAGGAACCGGCGGAGCAAACCGGATCTGCAGCGCCGAAAGTGCTTCTTTCTGCATCTCTCAACCCAAAAAATCCGCTTGAAGTGAACACCAAATAGGCAGATGATTTGCCTGCAATTAAATTCAAATTTTGGTCGCCTTGAAACGGCACGGAGAATATCCATGCGAAGAACCCTCCCTGCATTTGTAGTGCTTTTGTCTTGTTCTCTACTTGCGGCTCAACAACCTGCAGCACCTGTTTCGCCTAACCCCACCTCTGCGCCACAAGCAGCGCCTTCCGGACCACCGCCGCCGCACACCCTGCTCGACGGCACGCCAGTCAAACTGCGGCTGAGCCAATCGATTTCCTCGGCAGAGGCGAAGGTTGGACAGGAAGTTCCATTCGAAGTAATGGAGGACGTGAAGGTCGATGACGTGGTCGTTCTGCCCAAGGGGGCAAACGCGATCGCAAATGTAACGGAAGCAGAGCATAAGAAAAGTATGGGTCGCGCCGGGAAGCTGAATATGGCCATCACCTATGCGCGCCTCACTGACAACGAAAAGGTTGCGCTTCGCGCAGTGAAGGAAGCCAAAGGCGGCGGTCACGTCGGAGCCATGACAGGGGCCATCGTAGCTACATCCATTGTGTTCTTTCCTGCAGCACCGCTATTCCTGTTCATCCACGGAAAAGACATCACCATTCCCCAGGGCACCGAGATTAGTGCGTTTGTCGATGGCGACATGCACTTGGATATGGGGCACTTTGGCGTCGCTTCAGCCCAAAGTTCCGGCTCGACCTCTCAGTCGGCTTCGGCCAATTTGCAAGCCAGTCTGGTTGTTGAATCGACACCATCCGGTGCAGACATCGAAGTGGACGGCGGATTCGTAGGCAATACGCCTTCAACGGTCACCGTGACTCCAGGGTCTCATCAAATTGCAGTCAAGAAGAAAGGATTCACCGACTGGACAAAGACGCTCAACGTGACGAGCGGCAGCATCCACATCGGCGCCGAATTGATACAAGCGCCAGGACAATAGCGAAGCCCCGTGCCGATTCTTTTCCTCGGTCGTTAGACCTTTTGGCAGTGTCTGCGCGTGCCCTGTCACCCGCGAACTTCCTTCTTTGCCGTTAGCCTGCGGATTCAGAAAGCCTCTTGCAAAATCCGCTTCGCGGGTGGATGATTCTGTTGCTTCCCCGGCAAAATTTTTTGTGCACTGAAAGGTAAGGAGAACCCGGATGCGCAGAAGTGTTTTCGCAATTCTTTTTCTCGTCTTGTGCCCTCTTCTGACGGCCCAACAACCCCTGAATAACGATGGCGTGGTAAAGCTCGTAAAGGCCGGACTTTCGGAAGATCTGGTCCTTTCCACAATCAACGCTTCGCCCGGAACGTACGACACCTCAGCGGACGGACTGATCGCCCTGAAGACAGCCGGCGTAAGTGACAAGGTGGTTGCTGCAGTTGTTGCGAAGGCTTCCGCTCCGCCTCCTGCTCCTCCAGCCGTGGTTGCTCCGGGGGCTCCAACATTACCGGCGGGAATTGACGAAGTCGGCGTGTACTTCAAGAACAAGTCAGGCGCCTGGGAAGCGCTGATGCCGGAAGTCGTGAACTTCAAGTCCGGCGGCGCATTGAAAAGCTTTGCCACCAATGGAATCGTCAAGGGCGATATGAACGGTCACGTTCCGAATGGACATGCCAAGACCAGCGTCACGTTTCCAGTCGTGTTCGCGGTATACGTGCCAGAAGGTACAGCCATCAGCGAATATCAGCTTTTGCGCTATCGAGCGCACGATACATCGCGTGAGTTTCGCTCCATGACGGGCGGCGTGTTCCACTCTTCCGGTGGCGCAGCCAGAGACTCAGTCGAGTTCCATGCCGACAAGATCGCGCCGCGCTTGTACCAGTTCACCCTCGACGCAGCCCTTGGAAAGGGTGAGTATGGACTGCTTCCGCCCGGCTCATATTCCAGTGCAAACATGGCGAGCGGCGGAAAGATTTATTCTGTCAGCGTCCTCGAATAGTCCCGGACCAACGTCTCCGCCGAGCGGTCAGGTTCCGGCGGTCTGGCACCCTGCGGTGATAGGGTAAGACTGTCGGAACCGATGCACAAACGCACGCGAAGAACTCTCCTTGTTGTGGCTGCGGTCCTGCTCTTGCTGGCCGTGGCCATCTTTCTGCGCTCCAAGGCCCCGCCCGAGGCGGCGCGCCTGTTGCCTGAGTCCGACGGCATCATCTACTTCCACCTCAAGCCAATTCGCACATTCCTGCGCAAAGACATGAAGCCGCCTCAGCGTGTGCCGGAGTATCAGCAATTCGTCGACGCAACCGGCATCGATTGGGAACGGGACCTGGACGATGCGGCCATTGCATTGCATCGCATGCCCGACCCCAACGGTCCCAACGGCCCGGTTGCCTACTCGATGGTTCTTGAGGGCAAGTTGACCGGCAAGCGCCTCAACTCCTGGCTCGAAGCCCACGCTACCCAACGCGAAATCTACGCCGGCCACACCGTCTACAGCGTCCCCTCTGAGACCCGCACCGTACGCGTCGCGCAAATCGGCTACGACATGATTGCCGTATCCAATACGCCAACAGCCGAACAGATTCACTCCATCATCGACCGTCATCGCACCGCAGCGCTGCCGTTTGCGGGCTCCACTTTGTTGGCGCAGCACTACCATGAGGTTCCGCTCCTCTCTCTGGCATGGGGTGTGGGCGAGGTCGGCCTCCCCTTCTCTGAAAGCGGCGCCATCAAGGTCTTCGGACTTTCACTTCCGCTCGAGGCGGACTCAACCATCGTCGCCAGCATCACGCCCGGTCTGCCGCTTGCCACCTCTGCCCGCCTGCGAATCGAAGAGATTGCGCCAAACGATGAAGTGGCGGCTAGTCAGGCAGCCGCACTGGCCACGCTGGTGACCATGGCGCGTGGCTTCACTGCTCCTCTGCCCGACAAGACCGCCAACCGCGCACTCAAAGAGTTGCTGAATACAGCCGAGGTCACCCAAAAGCACAACCGCGTCATTGCTACGGCAACCTTATCGCCTGCTTTCCTAAGCGACCTCGCGACAAATGGGAATTCTTCCGCGCCTGCTGCAACACCACCCAACCCCAGCGCATCAAAGTAACGGGTAGTGCGAGTTTCGCAGTGGTCGCCCTGGTGACTGCTGTTGAATGGGCCGCCGGAGCCAGTTCCCTTCTTCCTGGGTTGAAGCGCGGAACAAGTTCCCGGCGGCCTTGTCGTGAGCGGCGCTTTTTCTTGCATTCCTGCCGGGGCGCCCTGCATCCTTCCTAATGAGTTGCTGATCTTGTTACCAGGAATCCCAAAATGAGGCGTTATGAATCGCTTCCTTAGAACGAATGCTCTGACCTGCGTGGTTGCCTGCCTTTCGTCTTTTGCTATCCGCGCCCCTGCAAACTCCGCCGACTCCTCACAAGAACACAAAGTCTTGACCGGCCAGGCAGCCTTCACAGACGCCGCTCACCAATCTCCCGGAATTCGCCGCCATCTCACTGCCGCCGACCTGCCCGCTCCAGCGCCGGATCAATCCGTCGATAACGGGCCAAGGCTCGTTCCCAAGCCAGGCAATGCATGGCCCGTCGCGCCCAAAGGCTTCAAGGTCGAACAATATACGACGGGCCTTGAAAACCCGCGCCTGCTGCGGTTCGCGCCCAATGGCGACCTCTTCCTCGCGGAAAGCGAAACCGGCAAAATAAAGGTGTTTCGCGGCGTGGGAACTGACGGCAAACCCCAGCAGACTTCCGTCTTTGCAACCGGCCTGCATCAGCCCTTCGGCATCGCTTTTTATCCATCCGGCCCGAATCCCAAGTGGATCTATATCGGCGATACCGACGCCATCGTCCGCTTCCCCTATCAAAACGGCGACCTGAGGGCACGTGGCGCAATGGTGGAGTTGGCTGAGTTGCCCGGCGGAGGTCGTCTGCGCGGCGGCGGCCACTGGACGCGCGATGTCATCTTCTCCAAAGACGGCACCAAGCTCTTTGCCTCCGTCGGCTCGCACTCCAACGTGAATGACTCCGATACGCATCCAGAGGAGTTTCACCGCGCCGATGTCCTTGAGTTCACGCCCGATGGCAAATTTGTGAAGGTCTATGCATGGGGGTTGCGCAACTGCGTTGGCGAGGCAATCAACCCCGCCACGGGTGAGCTTTGGTGCTCCACAAATGAACGGGACGACCTCGGCAACAACCTCGTGCCAGATTATGTCACCCACGTCCAGGAAGGCGGATTCTACGGATGGCCCTGGTTCTACATGGGCGGGCCGAGCGGCGGAAAGCAGGACCCGCGCCACCCCGGCAAACATCCCGAACTGCGGGCGAAAGTCATCACACCCGACATCCTCGTGAATCCCCACTTCGCATCGCTGGAGATGTTTTTCTACGAGGGCTCTCAGTTCCCTGCCGAGTACAAAGGCGACGGATTCGCCGCCGAACATGGCTCCTGGAATCGCGCCCAGCGCTCGGGATATGAAGTGATTCGCCTGCCCATGAAAAACGGCCACGCCACCGGCGAGTATGAAGACTTCCTCACCGGCTTCACGCTGCCCAACGGCGCTGTCTGGGGCCGACCCGTAGGCGTAGCCGAAGCCAAAGACGGCTCGATCTTCGTCTCCGACGACGGCTCAAGATCGATCTGGCACGTAATCTACACGAGCAATTAACTCAAGGCGCTCTGAGGTTCCTGAAATCCAATTTTGCCGGTTATTTGCAGCCGGACGACAGACGGTACTCAACCTTTTTCAGATCGTCAACCAAGCACAGAAAGTGATTGATGGCGGGTGGGAACGGCCTCTCATCTTTTGCATCGAACCCTCGCAACGTGAAGGACTGAATACTTTGAGGATAATGAACGATCACGTCGAGATTCGTCTGATAGTCCTGAAAAGGCTCATGACGCACAGCTTGGATGACCCCATGAAGTTCGCGAAAAGCCCTCTTTGCAATTAGCTCTTTTAACCTATTAACTTCGCTACGAGGGAGCGTTTCATGGCGAATCACCATGTCCCGGTTGGAAGTGTCCATGACATCAATATGGCCGTCTATGAAGATCGTTGCGTACAGGGTTCGACCGGCAGGGAAATACAGGCCTTGATTGTCTGTGTACAGCTCAACCAGCGGCGAACGGTTTGTCTGCGCGAATATGCAAACTGACAGGCCAAAGGCGATTGCGACCTTTGTAATTCCCAATCTATTGAGGGTTTGTCTCGACATCCTTCTGGGGCGCATTGATCTCAATTCCTCGCTCATAACTTTTGGAATGTCCGTGTGACGTAAAGTCGGATCGTCAGATTTGGTAATATCCCCAGTTTTGAAGAACTCGTACTCGTGAACGCCGGGTGCCCCAGGGTCTCGTCCGCCGCGGCGGATGAGACCTGGGAAAGCACGAACGCGCGAAAGCCACCGCTACTTCTTCAACCCCAGCGCCTCAACCACCGCCGGATCCACCTTCGCCGCCTGCCCGTCTTGCTTCCACACCACCCCAAACCCGCCGCGATAATCCCACATAGACCATCCGATGCCGTCGGCCTCCAGCGCCGTCCGCACATCCTTGATCCATGCCATGCGTGAGGCGGGATCGGTGACTCTTCGATACGCGCCAAATTCGTTGCAGATAAGCGGAACATTGTGCTCATGTCCCCAAGCCGCCGCGGCATCGATTTGCAGCCGGATGCGATGCGCATCCCAATGATCAAGCCAGTAGTGCTCCATCGCATAGCGGCTCGGCGCGTCCGGAATCTGCTTCAAAACATCCGCCATCGAGCTCTCCGTGGCTGGATAAGGAATGCCATGCGTGTAACTCCACCACGGCAATCCCCAGCCCGCGCCCTGATGCGTGAACTCGTGCGGCTCGTAGAAATGAAAGTTGTAAATCACGTTGCCGTCGGGCAGCGGCTGCTGGGTAAGCAAATCGGCGATTCCCGACCAATTCGGCCCCGTCGCAACGATCGTATTGCGCGGTGCAGCTTCGCGAATCGCCGCCGCCGCACGCGCCTGGATACCCGCCCAGCGGTAAGGATCATTGACTTCGGGCTCGTTCATGATTTCGAAGAAGACCTTTTCAGGATCGCGCGTCGCGTAATGCGCTGCGAGCCTCCGCCACAGCATCACGAAGCGATCCACGCCCTCGCTCGTCGTGCGTACGCGCATCTTGTAGTCCGATTCCGGATGCACGTCGATCTGCACCGCCATACCATCTGCGAGCATCGCGTCCACAGCATGGTCAAGACGACCGACGAAGTCAGCGTTCAATCCATCCTTGCTCCACGGAGGTTGCTCCAGCGGTGTTGCATCGATGCTCAGGCGAACATTGTCGAATCCCAATTGCGCCATGAGCGCGATATCCGCGTCATTGGTGTAGCGGTCAGTTCGCGCAGCCGAGTAGTCGCCCGCCGATTGCGCGAACCACTCTGACGCGTTGATTCCGTGGCGCAGATGCTGCGCGCGGGCGAAGGCTGTATTCGTCCCCGCGGACCGATCCTGCGAAAAGGCCGGCAATGAGAGTGCGAGCAAGGCAACGACGCAATAAAAGCGGAATGGCAAAGTTAAATCTCCTGGATGAATGGATTCACGACGTAACGATACTACGTTCGCGAGCGACGCTCGCGTGATGGTTGACGCAAACCAAGAACGGCTCCCAATGGGAGCCGTTTCTGACACAACATAGAATTCCGCTGCTGTTATTTGCTCGCGATGTGCTCAACAGGCTCGCTGGTGGCCGCCTGCTCGTAGGTCGTCCGCAGATATTTGTGCGGATTGACCGGCACTTTGTGTACGCGCACTTCGTAGTGAAGGTGCGGACCGGTTGCGCGGCCCGACTGACCTACGTAGCCGATGACCTGACCGCGCGCCACATGTTCACCCGGAACAACGGCAATCGCCGATAGGTGTCCGTACAGAGTCAGCATATCGTGGCCGTGATCGAGAACAATCTGGCGTCCATATCCTGCGCCCATGGTGGTTCCGGTCACATCTCCGTCAGCGGCTGCACGCACTGGCGTTCCATAAGGAGCCTCAATATCGATACCAGGATGGAATGCGCCTTCGCCGTTGATCGGATCTTCGCGCTCTCCGAAGCTCGAACCAACCCGGCCCTCAACAGGCCAGATCGAGGGGGCATCCGCCAGTTGCGTCCAATCCCCGCCGAAGCTGGGCGATAGGCCGCTTTCGAGTGCGCGAGTCACGCGGCCCGACATCGCCTGAGCCCGCAAGGCATAGAACTGGTCAATGGAGAGCTTGACGTTCTGCTGATCCACATCGTCAGTCACAGCCAGGCTCTTGGGAGTGGGAGCAGCGGCGGCGCTTGCGGCGGCGGCCGGTTTCGCAGAGATCAACCGGTTCTGCCTCAAGCCATAGAGCGCTGTAACCTCGCTCGCCAAAGCGCCCAGGGATGCCACTTGCACATCGCGATCATGCGCGACCTGCGCCATGTGGCGGAAATCCTTACGCAAATTCTGATTGTCTTGGCGGACCTGATTGAAGCTTTCTGTCTTGAGCAGCATGCGCGTGTATGAGCCCGCCAGCCCCACGATGGTGAATGCGCCGATTAGCGCAGCAGCTACAAATCCGTACACGTATTGCAAGGGAAGAGGAATCTTCCTTACGCGACCATCTTCATCTCTGGCAACAAAAAGTATGTAATAGCGTTTTCGCAGCATGATCCTGCTTTCAATTCAAAAACTTGCAAGGTGCTCCTCGCCGCGTGGCCAGTAAAAAACGTGTGAATATAAGGCACGAAGATACCCAATTTGCCTGACAAACCTTCTTGCGGAGGCATCTTCTTAGTAACGTCTGTTCAGGCTAGCAGCCGGTCCCGGCCCGGGTCAACGAAATCGAAGAGGAAAACGACACCAAAGTCCAATTCACGTCCGTTCCGGGGGCCATTCGAGCGCTAATTGGTTTGTTCTGCGGGCAAGGTGCCCTATCCTTGATTGGATGCGTGTAAATCCCGTCAAGTCAGCCAAGACGAGCGATGGGGGCGAATTAGCTCTGATAGAGCGGATTCGTATTCGCACGGCCCGCGCCTCCAGCCGTGGGTTGCGCTTGGGTATCGGCGACGACTGCGCGATTTTGCGCCCTAAACCGGGCGAAGAGTTGACCGTAACTACTGACTTATCAATCGCTGGGCGACACTTTAGACTCGATTGGCACCCGCCGGAAGCAATTGGCCACCGGACCTTGGCTCGCGGGCTCAGTGATCTCGCTGCGATGGGTGCCCGCCCCATAGCGGCCTTTCTTTCCTTGGGTTTACCGCGGGAATTGACTTTATCCCGCAGCCACCAGCCTGCCTGGATCGATCGCTTTCTCAATGGATTTCTGGCCTTGGCCGAGACTCATCGCACCCCTTTGGCCGGCGGCGACCTCGCCGAATCACCGATTGCCGTGGCCGATATCGTCCTTGTTGGGGCCGTTCCGCGCGGCCGCGCTCTGTTACGCTCTGGAGCTCGATCCGGCGACCTCCTCTATGTGACGGGAGATCTTGGAGGCGCTGCGGCAGAGCTCTCCCAGCTGAGCGCATTGATGGCCGTCAAAAGTGCTCCGATCGGTCAGTTTCCGGCCAAGATCAAATATCCACTGGCGCCCCACCTCTTTCCTCGGCCGCGCATCGCCCAAGGGCTCTATTTGCAACGCAAACGCCTCGCCACCGCTGCAATCGACCTGAGCGACGGCCTTTCAACCGACCTTGCCCACCTCTGCGCCGAATCTGGATTAGCCGCCGAGGTTGTGGTGGCCGCTCTCCCGATCCATCCCAATGCAACCCTGGACCAGGCTCTGAATGGCGGGGAAGATTACGAGTTGCTGTTCACCGCTTCGTCAGCGGCCAAACTGCCAAGTGCCATCGCGGGCGTACCTATCACCCCCATCGGCCGCATCGTGCGACCCCGCAGAGGTGGCTCGACCGTGACGCTTCTAACAAGTACTGGCCGCAGGCCGCTGGAAGCCGGCGGCTGGCAACACTTCTCCTGAGACTTCGAGCATTGGTACCGCTCTCTTGAGCGCTTTTGTAATCAGCCGAAGCCGGAACTACGGATTATTATCAAAATGATATGGACAGTGGAAAGATTCGTGTGCGCTTTGCGCCCTCCCCGACCGGCCTTCTCCACGTAGGCAACGCGCGTACTGCACTCTACAACTGGCTGTTTGCCCGCCGCATGGGCGGCAAGTTCATTCTGCGTATTGAAGACACCGACCTGGAGCGCTCCGACTATCGATACGAAAAGAAGATCATGGAAGACTTGCTTTGGCTCGGCCTTGAATGGGACGAGGGACCGCATGAGAATGACCAAAATGAAACGGGTGCATACGGTCCTTACCGGCAATCAAACCGACTCGACAAGTACATCCAGCACACAAACTTCCTGCTCGCCGAGGACAAGGCGTACCGCTGCTTCTGCACTCCCGAGGAACTCGAAGACGATCGCAAAAAGGCGGTGGCCGGACATCGCCCCCAGGTGTACTCGGGCAAATGCCGTTCGCTCGACGACAAGCAGATTGCTTTGAACATCGGTAAGGGCAAGGCCTTTGCTGTGCGTCTAAGGATTCCAGACCATCCCATTCGCTTCCACGATCTAGTTCGCGGCGATCTTGAATTCGCGCCTGAGACTGTCAGCGATCCAATCCTGGTGCGCTCGGCAAAGGGCAGCTTGAGCGGCGCCTCATCCGGCGTGCCCGTTTACAACTACGTCGTCACAGTCGACGATGCGCTGATGGATATCACCCACGTGATTCGCGGCGACGACCATATCTCGAACACACCCAAGCAGGTCGCGATCTACGAAGCCTTCAGCTGGCCCGTGCCGCAGTTTGCGCATCTCTCCACAATTCTTGGACCGGATCGCGAGCGGCTCTCCAAGCGCCATGGGGCGAGTTCGATGGCAACCTTCCGCGAGATGGGCTATCTCCCCGAAGCGCTGATCAACTACCTGGCGCTGTTGGGATGGGGCGCGGAAGACGGCAAGACGGAAGTCTTCACGCCGCCCGAACTCGTGAAAGCTTTTTCCCTCGAACGCGTCACTCCAAGCCCCGCTATCTTCGATTTTGAAAAGCTGAACTGGCTCAACCGGCATTACATGAAGCTCTCCGAGCCCGCGCGACTTGCCGCATTGTCATGGGACTACTTCGGCGGCCTGCTGCCCGAGAAGCACGACGCTTCAAACGCGGTGCTGGTATGGTTTTTCCACGTGGTGGCGCTCTTTGCCCCCACTGTGAACCATCTCGATGCGGTCCCCGCGAAGGCTGCTTTCATGTTTCGCCTTGACCCCACGCTCTCTCGCGCCAACCCGGAAAACGCCGCCGTGCTGGCTGTGGATTCTGCTCGCGCTGTGTTGACTGAACTGAGAGACCGCGTTGGAGCGCATTCTGGAGTGGTTACGCCGGAAGACTTCTCGACCTGGATGGATGAAGTGAAAGAGGCTGTCGGCGTAGAGGGCAAGGAACTGTACCACCCCGTGCGCATCGCTCTCACCGGCGCGCATTCCGGCCCTGATTTAGACAAGCTGATTCCTCTCATCGAGCAAGGAGCGGCTTTAGGCCTCGGAATTCCCAGCGTTCGAGATCGGCTCGAGCAGTTCGTCGGGGTCTGAGCGGCCGTGAAAGAGAATCAGTCCGCCCCTCTTGTCGACCTCAGCTTCCCTCATTACTGGCGCGCCGATATTCTTCCGTCAAGGCCCGTGATTCTCCCAGCACGCCACTTCATCTACCCGCGCGAAGCCGAAGAGGTAGAACGCGGCGCGCTCGAGGTGCTCGTGCGGCCCGATGCGGTGCGGCCGTATACATCCGATGCTCCGCCTTTCCTCGCGACCTGCGCTCTCGGATTTCGCGACCCGGCAGTCCCGACTGGGCTTTGGTCCACTCCAAACCCGCGAGAGATTTGCGCCGTCTCAGGCGGCTACGCCTATCTGATCGACACCCTCGAGCCCCAGCGGTTCACCATGATTCCCTTCCGGCCTGTGCTCGACATTCGCCCACTGACCGAGCAGAAGTTGCTTCTGTTCATCGGCCACCACAACGTCCTCGCGTGGGGCGAGCAAGGCGGAGCGTGGAAGTCTGAGAAGCTCTCGGATGAAGGCGTGACGATAATCGGCGTTGAAAAGTGCGTACTCCACGGCCTCGGTTGGAACGTGATGACCGACAAAGAGACTCCGTTCGCGTTGGACGTCCGGACAGGATGTCGCGTGCAGTAGTCGATCCATTCAAGCCAATATTTCTTATCTCGCAACTTGGATTTCACGCGTCAAGATCGTCTCGTAACCTGAATACACCCCTTCAAACACCGAGTCCCAACTAGCGGTCAGCGCATAGGCCCGCGCCGCCACCCGCATCTCAGCATGCCTTGCAGGGTCGCCAAGAACGCCAGCAACGGCTGCAGCAAATTCCGCGTCTGGCACGATGCGCCCAGTCTCGCCATCTCGCACAATCGTCCGCGGTCCGCCGTCCGGAGTCACAATCGCAGGAACACCGCTCGCCAGCGCCTCGAGCACAACATTGCCAAACGTGTCGGTGTGGGACGGGAAGACGAAGAGGTCCATGTTGGCGTATGCCATCGAAAGCGCCTCGCCCTTGAGCACTCCAGCAAACTCCGCGCGGGGAAGCCGTTCGCGCAGCCAGCCCTCTTCGGCACCGTGCCCCACAATCAGAAACCGAAAACTGCGATGACCTTTGCTTTCCAACTCTCGTTGCACCTGCGCCAACAACGCCACGTTCTTTTCGACCGAGAGCCGCCCCACAAACCCCAACACATGATCGCGGTCATCAGGGTGGCGATTGCGCTTGGCCGGATGAAACAGCTCAGCATCCACGCCTCGAGGCATTAGACGGCATGGCCGGCCTGTGTGGCGCTCCAGCAGTCCGCACAGTTCAGGATTGGGCGCAAACAGCACCTGTGCCAGGGAGTAGAAGCGAGTTGCGACACCCATGGTCAGGTCTTCGATTGTCTGGCCGGTAAAGGCTGATTGACGCGGAGGCAACAAGCGCAGAAACCAGTTAGAACGCCGCGCCAGATATTCATGCACATTGGTATGCCAGCTTGCCGCCAGCGGTACGCCCAACTTGTGGGCCAGCCAGGCGCCCAGCATGCCGACTTCGCTAGGGCCGGTGATGTGAATGAGGTCCGGCTTGAACCGCACCAGAAGTTCGTCGATGAGCGGGGTGTGACGCACGAACGCGGGGTCGTAGCGAAGATCCTTTTCCAGAGCAAAGGAAAGAAAGCCGCGCGGCAGCTCTAACGTCCACACATTGCCATCTTCCGTCGCGGCCTGTTCGCGATCGCCTGCGCGCACGCAAAGAAATGGCAGATTCCGCTGCCTTGCGAAAGCTTCAAAGTGGCGGCTTGTGTGGGCTACCCCGTTTACCTCATGAAAGGAATCGGGAAAATACGCCACGCGCGGCACTTTTGCATTCATCGATCGAACCCGAGCCCTGAATCAGTGTAATCGGCGCAAAAGTGCGCTCCTAACCGGCGCAATCAGCCCTCGTTCTCACCCAAGGCCAAACGCAGCTGGCTCGTATCTCTCCAGGCCATGCGCAAGCCGCCGGAGACCGGGCCTTTGCCTAGCATCTGCACGAACCGAATCGTCCAGCCGATCGCAAGCGGCGCTCGCCCTTTGGGCCAGATTTCTTTCAATGGGCGCATCACACCATTTGCGTCGGGATGATAAGCGCGCTCATCCCAGGTCCGCGAGCCCTGCGGAAAATCAGGATAGTCGCGAATCGCATCGAGAGTGGACTGCAGAATCCGATGCTTCCACGGCTCGGCATATTGTGGCATGAAGAGCACATTGCTCTCCCTTTGTCGGCGAATCTCGTGCACAAACCCGGTAAAGCTGGCCGCGTTGGTCAGGTTGATGTTTGCGTTGGGTTCAATACCGTGACGATCTCCGCCGCTGATGAGAAGCATGTTCCACTGTTGCGCCAAACGACGCGTTGCACGGTTCTCATCCCAGTCACGCAGGCCGTTCAACTCCAAGGCATGCAGCCAAGCCCCGAACTTCAACAGAAACTCATTCACCAGAAACTCATGTTTCTCCTGGCCAATCAGGAAGAGATCCCACATGGGATGATTGAAGACCACCAGCACATCCGGCTCATCGTTCAGCGCCACCAGGATCTCCGTCAGCCGCCTGTCGTTGGGGTTTGCCCTGAAGTCATTCAGCGTGCGCATCCACTCCGCCGCCCTCGCGCTGGGCAGATTGTGCACTCCCAAATGAAAATCCTGCACGCCGCCATACGGCACGCTCCACTCGACCGAGACAGGAATCCGTCGCGCGCTGGGAACCGTGCGCAGCAGCATCGGCGCGACGATGTTGTCGTGGTCGGTGATGGACACCATCGAAACCAGATCGAGCTTCTCAATCTGGCGGCTCTCGAGGTCAAAGGCAAGCTTTGGAGTCATTGGCGGAGTCCAATAGCTCGCCGCATAGTCCACTTTCAATCCGTGAATCTCCGCGGACCGGCGCTCCAGCCGCGTGAGCAGCGGACGAATTACCGGGTACTGACTGCCGAGATTCGCAAGAAAATCCAGCGTCTCTTTGGATTGGTTGGTGTGACTGTGGAGAGAAACACCTGTATGGAACCCCTTGAATGCATCCTGGTCGCGCCACAGGTACGAGACGGTCGAATGGGCCACTTCTCCTCCTCACTCCGCGATCTGGCTTGAATTCTTACAATCCAGTATCCCGAAATTGCATCAACGCCGGATTAAGAGGAGACGAATGGTGCTTCAATCGCTGTATGGAATCAACAAAGTAAACGCAAGGCCAGGCGCAGCTACTTGCTGGTTTTGGCCATTTCCGGCCCCAGAAAGTCCTCGAACGTATTTGGATGCGAATCTTGTAGAGGCTGCTCGGCAGCCGCATTCGCTTCGGGAATCAGGTAGTTCTCCGTCAGCCCATCGCGCAGGAGCTCGAAGGCTTCTTCCGGCGTGTCCGCGTACTGAAACAGTTCGATGTCCTTGGGAGAAATGGCCCCGGTATCGACCAGCGCATCGATATTAAAGACTTTCTTCCAGTAGTCAGAGCCATAGACCACTACCGTGATTTTCTTGGCAAGTTTGTGAGTCTGCGCCAGCGTGAGAATTTCAAACATTTCATCGAGTGTGCCAAAACCCCCAGGAAACACAACCAAGGCTTTGGACATGTAAGCAAACCACAGCTTGCGCATGAAGAAGTAATGGAACTCGAAGTTGAGCGAGGGTGTGATGTAAGGATTCGGCGCCTGCTCGAACGGCAGCCTGATATTCATTCCAACCGTCTTGCCGCCTGCCTCATGAGCGCCACGGTTGGCAGCCTCCATGATTCCCGGACCGCCGCCGGAAGTGACTACAAAGCGATGGCGACGCGAAGGAATCTTGGCCGCCCATACCGTAAGCATTTGAGCCAGCCGCCGAGCGTCTTCGTAATAGCGGGCCATCTCGACCGCCGCGACAGCGCGCTTGCGCTGCAGATCACTTGCTTTGCCGGCTGCAATATCGGGCACCGTGGCCGGTTGCTCCGAGCTGGGCGCCGGATTGGTTGAGCCGGTATTATCCAGCAGCTCAAGCGCATGATCAGCTTCTTCACGCCCGCGGAAGCGAGCCGATCCGAAGAAGACCACTGTGTCTTGAATGTGCTCATGGCGAAAGCGCGCTAGTGGCTCCATGTACTCGGCCACGATGCGGATCAGTCGCCCATCCGCACCATTCAGGAATGCGGGATTCTCGTACGCCAGCGGAGCCACAGGGAGCGGTGGCGGCGCGCCATTTCCAGGGATCGTTGCCACGGGCGCGACGGCAGCGTTGCCCGATTGCGGCGCGGCATCGAGTGCGGAACGAGCCGCTTGCACGACATGCGGTTCTGTTCCGGCTTCCCGGTTGCCGGTGTCCCTATTCGTGTTTCGCGCAATTTGCTCTCGATCACTCATGCAATTTGCTCTCGATCACTCATACTGACCATTTCGATGCCGAATGGCGTCTCGAATCGCTATCCAAATATTCAGCAGTCCCAGCCCCGAGATGATTCCGCGCACCGCCCCATTCGCCGCATAAATCGAGAGCGTGGGAAACTGCACAAATAGCGGATTTTGATCCCAGAACAGGTGCGACCACGGGGCATAGCACACGGCTAGCCCAATATACATTCTCAGTAACACCCGCAAATACAACTCCGTGCGCACCAGCCATCGCGGAATGCGCTGAGGGATGAGTTTGGTTTCCAGCGAAACCTGGCCCGATTGCAAAGTCTGGACGGAATCCACGACGGCCCCAGGCACAGGAGCCGGGCTTGCGGGTAAAGATGACGAAGTCAATTCCGGCTGTTGCGACATTCTCTAGGGCCTTAAAGGCGGCCCCGAATTCCTGCCGAATCACCAGTTCAGGGACGCCGTAATCCAACGGTAACACAGAGAACGGGTGACCTTCGGCCATCCCGCCACTGCGTTCCTACCACTCCATGCCGCCCGGTTGATTCGCAATGCAAAACGGGCGTATTTTGTTCGTGTACGCGGATTTCAGAAGCCAAGGAGTCCTGCCATGACACACGCAGTCATAGCCGCCGCCCTCCTCCTCAGCCCATGCATCTTAACCGCCCAAGCCGTTGGCGATTCGCGGCCCCAGCCCCTTGTCTACATTCCCGATTCCCAGATCATTGGCTGCCCGGTTTGGATGCAGGCACAGCAACGCCCTTCCGATTCCTTATTGGTCGCTCGATATGGCCAGCGCACAAAAACATTCGCCCAGCGAGTTTCTCTCACCCTGACTGGCAAGCAAATCACCTCCGCGACCGTTCGAGCGCATGGTCTAACTGGCAAACCCCGCGTAGTCCAATCGACCACCGCTCGCGAGACGCTGCCCGGCGAAATCTCGCGCATGCGGACTTTTGCGTTTGATGGAAGCGAAGAAAAAGAAGTCTCCGCCGATCTCGTGCTTCCCGGCTTCACTGCCGTCACGTCCATCGAACTCGTGTCTTTGGCTTACTCCGATGGAACCGTGTGGCATGTCTCGACTCAAAGACCCTGCCGCGTCGCGCCCGATCTGCTGATGCTCACCTCCAACCGCTGACCCCGCAAATAAATCAAGCCCGCGCTCGTTGAGAAGGGGCCTGCGAACAGTCTCATCCGCCATTCGTGTGCGCCGTGCTTTCTCACCCATGGGTGGAGTCCGCCGCGCGGACGGAACCCTGGGACTACGATTTACATGCCATAGCCCTGCGAATCGATTGAGGCTTTGCAGATTAATTCTTCCATTTCTCCATAATGGAGATAGAGCGAATTCCACCGTGGAAAGGAATCCGACGTGGATTTGACCCGCAGAAGAGCGCTAACTCCTTTCCTGAGAGGACTCTGCAGCCAAGTCCTTTGCTGAGAGGACTTTGCAGCGCAACCCTGTCTGCAGGTCCTTGAAAACAAGGAACTTCTCTACAGGGTATGGGTGGGGGTAGCCACTCCCCCGCTGGGGTACGGGTACGGACCGGGAACATAGCTGACACACTGGACTGTGGATACAGCGGATGGAGCGATTGCATCAACGTCTCTGTTGTTCAGGCACCGCGTCGAACCTGCTTATGGCCACTGAACCATGTTCAGGCGATTGCCCTAGGTCAATGGCCGGTGCTCGCTCGTTCCATGTGGGAAATCTGCTTCAATGGATCGAAGTGATACTCGCGCCAGCCCCGCCAGTTTTCCTTTTCAGCGGAGTGCAGGCAGGGCCTTCTTGTCGATATCAAATTCCCGTTCTAAAAAATCACGCTGCTCACACAAAAGTAACGTGACTTATGCGTTACCAAAGCTCCATCTTGGCAAAGGGTAGAGAAACGAATCACGGTACGATGATTCGATATCTCAGAATCCATTCCTTCTATGAGATGGAGCGAAATCGTGAATGCATCCGAAGACACCAAATGTGGCAGTAGCGTAGTCGCCGATACGCTGCAGAACCTTGTAGATCGCGCCCAACTCTGCCGCAGCACCATCGACCGCCTCGAAGCAGGACAGAATGTGAATCGGGTAGAGGCCGTCGCCAGCCTGGGTACGTTGATTGACGCTTGTCAGAATCTCAGGGACGCCATCCTCTCCGAAGACAGTGCGGCCAGCTGGAATACGAAGGAAGAGCTCTCCGGACTGGTTAGCCGCTTAGGCGACGCCGCCGCAAAAAGGCGCCGTTACCTGGATTTGGCCCAGTTTTTGGCCAACGGAACAGTCTCGCATCGCCGAGCACGCACCAAACAGGAGCGGCTCGCGCTTCGTGATGCAGCAGTTGCAGAATTGATGGAGATCTCCGCGCTCTCATCGCCCCCCGACCTTCCCGGCCCTTCGGTCGAGGAATGGCTGAACTGGGCATGCAGCCTGGAGGACGACTCCAACCAGCCCGAGCTTCTCCGCCTGAAAAATAATTTCCCGCGCTTGGATGACTTCGTGCGGCAACTGGAGATTGAATGGTGGCACGATCGCGAATCTTCGGCTCCGGTTGAAATCGGAGAGTCGATTCCTGCCGTCATCTCAGTCCCAAAGGCGCCGGCCGCGGACTCGATGATTGAGGCCGCCTCGCACTCCGGCTCAATCAGCTTGTCGACCGTGGCGCAGGATGAGGATGCATCCACGGAAAAGGAAAGTGACAGCAGTTCATCTTCCTCAGAGGTCGCGACGGCGTTGACGGTGGAAGAGACAGACATCCCGGAGGTTGAACCAGGCGTCGCGGAATTATTGAAATTGGCCCTGCTTGAGAATGCGGAAGTCCCTTCACCCAAAGTCGAGGCCGCGGCAACAGATTCAGTCTCGCATCTTACCGACACTCTCCTCAGCGGGAAAACGTCGTTCTTCGCGTGGAGTGACATTGAGCATTTCTCGCGCCACATCAACAAGGCGAAGACACAGGCTAAAGAAGACAGAACGATCCGGGCTTTGGTCGCCGTTTCTCATTGGCTTGAGCCGAAGGAACACAACCCCATTCTGCATCCTGGCTGTGGCATTCGTGCGCTCACGAACTATTCGTCGGAAGTCGCCGTTGTGGACCCTGACGTTGCGACAAAAGTTGTCAACTCTGAGGAGAGATTGCCTCTTTTTGCTGGTGGAGCCGACCTGCTTCGTTGGGGGCTGATGCAACCGACAGAAGATCAGTTCAACGGGATCGCACCAATTCGACGCTTGAGGTTTGACCAAATCAAGCAATGGTTTGGCGAGTTGTACAAGATTGAACTTGCCGAACAGCAGTTTCAGGATATCTACACCCTGACTTCGGGAATTCCGATTCTCGTGGGCGAGATGCACAAGCTGATCATCACCGTCCCAGACGACCCGCCGACTTGGATCGGCCACGCCCCATGGATTGAGATCAAGCTGAAATTTGAGCGGCGGCTTTCCGCCATTGCACTCGAGCTCAAGAGCGGCGCACCCGCGGCGCGGCTGAACGATCGCGAGATCAGTGTGCTCAAGATGATTGTGATTGCCAGCAAAAACTCGACCGCCGAAAACATCCTGTCAAATCTCACCGATGACTGGCAAAACTACAATCGGCGCGAACATCGGCCGCTGAGTTCCAGGGACGAGTCCAGCGTGGCGCTGCTCCAGGATCTCGGTCTGCTTCCCATGAGGCGCGCGACAGGCCTGGAGCGGATAAATACCCTGCTGCCACTCGAAAGCGGCGACGCAATGCGGCAAATCGTCAGCTACTTGTAATTCGAAGCGAATAAGTCTCCTCAACCGAGCGGCCTGCTTCCTGAAATCTGGGGAGCAGGCCGCTGGTGCGTCGGTACGACCTCTCCGTCAACCCTTCCGGGTTATTCTGTTTCCACCGATATGAAAAGACGGCCGGCCTTCCCCATCCTGGTGACCTTCCTTGGCGCCACACTCATTTCCTCACTCCCACGTTCCATTGCGCAGGAAGGCGCAATGAACGCGATCTCCTATCGCGGCGAGCAACCCCGGCGCGCGCGTCATGGCATGGTCGTAAGCGTCCATCATTTGGCAGCGGACGCGGGCGTCGAGATACTGCGTGAAGGTGGCAACGCGGTCGATGCAGCCGTCGCGACGGGCTTCGCACTCGCCGTGGTGCATCCCGTTGCCGGCAACCTGGGTGGGGGCGGCTTCCTGTTACTGCGCACCGACGACGGTAAATCCACCTTTATCGATTTCCGTGAAAAGGCTCCCCTTGCCGCCTCGGCCAACATGTATCAGGACGCGAAGGGCAACGTGATTCCCGACGCAAGTGTCTTTGGCTACCGCTCGATTGCCACGCCCGGATCAGTGGCAGGCCTCGTCTATGCCGAGAGCAAATATGGCAAGCTGGGACTCAAGCGGGTGATTGCACCCGCGATCAAGCTTGCCAACGAGGGATTCGCACTCACCGCTGAAGAAGCTAACGAGCTCACTGACCCCGACCTCGCCCGTTTTCCTGCCTCCCGGCTCATCTTCCAGCGCAATGGCGCCTATTACAAATCCGGCGAGACCTTTAAGCAGCCGGGCCTGGCGCGGACACTCGAGCGTATTTCGGCCAATCCCGACGATTTCTATCGCGGCAAAATGGCGCGGGAATTGATCGATGATCTCAGGAAGGGTGGCGCGCTGCTCACCCTCGAAGACCTGGCCCAATATACGGTCGTGGAGCGCACGCCCATCATCGGTACATTTCACGACTATACGATTATCAGTGCCCCGCCACCTTCCTCCGGTGGAATTGTGCTGCTCGGCGCGTTGAACATTCTTGAGGGTCTCGACCTTTCAAGTCTCCGCGACCGCACCGCGCCTTCGATGCATTTGATTGCCGAGGCCTACCGGCGCGCCTACATGGACCGCGCGGACTATCTCGGCGACCCGGATTACAACCAGATTCCGGTTGATGAGCTCGTCTCAAAGAAATATGCCGATGCCTGGCGGAGCAACATATCGACCGGCGAGGCCAGTCCCAGCGCCAGTTTGAAGCGCCCCACGGGCTTTCTTCCTCCAGCACCCAAAACCGCCGGTCAGCGAAAAGAGTCGCACGACACTACGCACTACTCCGTCGTCGATGACGAAGGCAATGCCGTTTCCGTCACCACCACGCTCAACGACGGTTTCGGTTCGCGTGTCACGGCAGGCTCGCTTGGCTTTTTACTCAACGACGAGATGGACGATTTCGCATCCAAGATGGGCACGCCGAATATGTTCGGCCTCATCCAGGGTCCGGCAAATGCCATCGCCCCGGGCAAGCGCCCGCTCAGTTCCATGACTCCCACCATCGTCCTTGAAAACGGCAAGTTGCGCTATGTGCTGGGCTCGCCTGGCGGAGCGCGCATCATTACGACCGTTGGAAACATTTTTCTGTCCGTCGCGGAAGGGGGGCTGAACATACAGGAAGCTGTCGACGCGCCTCGCTTCCATCATCAGTACATGCCCGACAAGCTGTACCTGGAGCCCGGCTTCCGGCCCGACGTGTTGGCGGCCCTGCGATCAAAGGGATATGTGCTCGACATCAAGGATGGCCATTGGTCAAACGGTGAGTGTATTGCGGTCGATCCTAAAACCGGCGAACTCGAGGGAGGCCAGGATCACCGTAGCCACTACGGCAAGGCAGCGGGCTATTGAGAACTATCCCTTTCGGCTTTCGAGCATCGCTTGAGGCATCCTTGCCCTCGGTTCCTCGCCGTACGGTCCTTTATGACCCATTGCGGTGCCGTTAGCCGCAGAATTATCTGCCCCTGGTTCTGCTCCGATCGGCAAGAAAACCGAAAATGCAGTCCCGCTTGCTCCTGGGCGTTGCGAACTCCGCACTCGCACGCAACCCTTGTGCCGATCCACCAGTTGCGCCACCACCCACAAGCCCAACCCGGTTCCCGTTTCCGTTTTTGTAGTGAAGAACGGTTCAAATATGCGCTGCATCGTTGCCCGATCGATGCCGGTTCCCGTGTCGTGGATCGTTACCCGCATCCCCTCTGTCGCGCGGTCGCGCCAGTCGCGCGAAGTCCGAATGCGAACCAGCAACCGGCCACTCCCATGCATGGCTTCAACCGCATTCGCCACGAGATTTGCAAAAATCTGAAGCGTCTCGCTCGGCATGCAGGAAATCGGCACTTCCTTTCCAGCCTGCACCTCAACCGCAATGTCCGCCCCATGCAGCCTGCCATGAAACAACATCAAAACCGAATCCAGCACTTCTGACAAAACCGTAATCTTCGGAGTTCCCGTCTGGCGATGAAACTTCAATGTGGATTGCGCAATCAGCGAGATGCGCATCAGCTCATCGAGCGCGGCAGAAGCATGGTGCCGGGCGTCCTCAATCGTGTCGGTAAGCCAAATCAGGTAGAGCATGTTCGCAACAGCCTCGAGTGGGTTGTTGATTTCGTGCGCCACAGAGGCAGCCAACCGTCCCGCAACGGCAAGCTTTTCCGCACGCAGCATCGCTTCCTCAGTCTCCTTGCGATGCGAAATGTCCGACATTACACCCACAATTCTCGATACCCTGCCCTCGCTGTCTCGTTGGCAATTTGCTTGCGATTCCACCCAATGTACCGACCTATCAGGCCACCACACCCGATACTGCAGGTGATAGTCGCGGCCTTCCCTCCGGGCCAACGCGGAGGCATCTATTAAAGCCGCTCTATCGTCGGGGTGAACATACTCCAACCACAAATCTGGTTCGGATCCAAACGCTTGCGGGGCGCAGCCCACCATCTGATAGACGCCGTCGGACCGGTGAACGATGTCCTTTTCGAGGTCCCATACCCACAGCCCCATCCCAGTTGCACGCAGCGCGATCTGCAAAACATCTTCGCGTTCGCTCATCTCCTCGCCGGCACGGGCACGCTCCTCCGCCACCCTGCGTTCTGTTTCAGCAAGTGCCAGCCTTTGCTGCAACTCATGGTTGCCCAACTCTGCGCGCTGCTGCGACAATCGGCGCATCGACCAGCCCAACAAAAGAGAAACGGCGAGGAACAGCGCCATTCGAAATTTTTCGGTCGTGTTTCCGGTGGCGAACCGAAGCTGTGCATTCGTCAGGAACGCATCGACCAGAACGACGTCAATCAATGCGCATCCGGCAGCGCCCCACATCCCGAGAAACCACGCCGCAAAAACAACCGTCGGAAAAGCCAGCAGGAACGGAAACGGTCGCAACGGCATGATTGCTGACGTCAATCCCACCGCGGTTGCTGCTAAACAGCATCCAATCAGAAACCGGACAAACCACGGCAACCGCTCAATGGCAGCTATATTTAGGAGACCTTTCGCCATGGCACAGCCTCCGGTTCTTATCGAATACTTCCAGTAACTCGCCCGGCGTACTGAGCAAAGCTAGGTGAACGAGACGTCTCCGCTAACAACACGGTACTCAAGGACCCAACAAGTAGGGCCATTTGCAGAGAGGCCGGGGAAATCAGTGCTGGTAGCATAGGCATATTCGTATGGCATGTCCAGAGGGAAATGCTGCAGTAAGTGGATTTATTCTTGTAGAAATTTATTGCTCCAAGAGCGGCTTTCTCTCCCGCCGTAACGCTAAGTTATTGCAAAGATGAGATAATGAGGAGTAGCTTGCGCAGGGCGGCCCCCAACAGCCCTGCTCAGGGGGCCGGTGATTATGCTGAGAGTGCTTTCGACCCACCTGTTTCTGAAACAGCGACTGCACCCAGGCCTCCTGGAGCTTGCGGAACGTTCAGGAGCGCAGGCGGTTGAAGTATTCGCTGCCCGGCAGCACTTCGACTACACCAGCCGCGAACATGTCGCCGAGCTCGCAAGCTGGTTTGCCTCTCATCCGGTCGAGCCCTTTTCTATGCATGCGCCGCTCTTCCCCGACCGCGAGATGGGTCGAGCCGGAGCACCGGCCGTCAATGTTCTTCATCCGGAAAAGTCACGACGCATCGACGCCATGGACGAGATCAAGCGCGCGCTCGAAACTGCCGAACACATCCCTTTTAAGCAGATGGTCATGCACCTTGGCGAAAGAGACGATGGATGGTCGTTGCGGACGGTAGAATATGCGACCACTGCACTGGAGCACCTTGGCGCCTTTGCCCGCCCCCTGGGTGTGCGCGTACTGGTGGAGAACCTAACCAGCGAAGCAACAACTCCCAGTCACTTGATGATGATTCTCGAACTGGGCCACCTCGACAACATCGGCGTTTGTCTCGATGTTGGACACGCACACCTCACCGTCGGCGTGTCAGAAGCCATCGCCACCTTGGGCAGCCGCATCGGCGAAGTCCATGTGCACGACAATCATGGCTTGAAAGACGAGCACCTGTGGCCCGGCGACGGCTCCATCGACTGGCCTGCCACCGCAGATGGCCTGAAGAGTTTGTCCGTCCAGCCCGCGGGAGTGCTCGAAATCGGGTACAGCCTCGAGAACATCCCGTCCGCTCTCAATGAACGAATTCAGGAATCGTTCGACCGTCTGGCCTGAACCGCTGAAATTCGACATTTCGGATATGATGATTCGGTCATGATCCCAAACAATTTGTCGCTGCGCCGTTACTGGTTCGTTTGCTTGCTTCTCGCGTTTTCAGTTTCGGCTCTGGCCAAAGACGCACCGCTCCAGACCATCGATTGGCCGGCCACCGGCACGCCCGTCATCCGCTTCACTTTTGCGAAATTCAAGACGCTCCCCGGTATGAGCAACCTGCGCGGGTACGTGATGGACACCACTGCCGAAAATCTTTCGCCCAAGACAATTCCATCGGCTCGGTTCTCCGTCTACCTTTTCGACAAGAGCAAAGTGCGCGTGGGTGAAGACTCAATTGGCCTAAATAATGTAGGCCCCGGCGAAACGGTGAGATTCCAAACCACGGTTATGGCCTCCGCCACTCCGGTTTCAATCTCAATTCAAGAGAGTGCACAACTTGCGAAGTCCATCACCCTTACGGTGAACTCCACCCCGCAAGGCGCGTTGCTCAAGTTGGATGGTGCCGAGATGGGTGTAACCCCTCGCATCATCACCGTTGCAGTTGGAAAGCACACACTTAACTTCAGCAAAGAAGGATTTAGAGCTGGCGCTTTCCCGTTGGAGATTGGGCGCGATGACGTCTCGGGCGGAACTATCAACTACGAACTCGGTGCCGCCGCCTTCGACTCTATCGAATTACGAGATGGCAGCTTACTCAACGGCGATCTGGTTTCCATTTCTGGAATGGATGTAGAGATTAGAGTTGGCGGGATCATTCAACACATCGACCGAAACAAAATCAAACGAGTGATGCTGGTCCAACGCGATGCTCCGGTACCTGACCTTCCGCCGCCCACCGCACCTCAGTAGTTTGGAGCGCGCTGCAAAATTTTGAGGTTTTGAGAAGACCGCCCTAACAAATCCGAGGCAACTGCTCGCCAATCTGTGTGGGGATGACGCGATTCGCTCCCATGCCGGTGCGCGCGACCAACATCCCTGGATGCTGAGCGGTCACGCGTCCAATTCGGGCTGCTTCCCGTCCAAGCGGGTGAGCCTGCAGCACTTCCAACGCTCGATCTGCCGCGTGGGGGGCAACAAAAAACACTGCCTTGCCTTCATTCGCCACGTACACCGGATCCAGCCCGAGCAGTTCGCACGCGGACTGCACCTGGGTTCGTACGGGCAGGCTCGGCTCATCGATCTCAATACCCACATTCGAAGCGACCGCGATCTCATTGAGCGTGGAGGCCAGCCCGCCCCGGGTGGGGTCGCGCATGGCGTGGACATCGGTTCCGACCGCATCCAGTACATTCGCGATCAGCCCGTTCAATGACGCACAGTCTGAGCGAATCTGGCTCTCGAATTCGAGGCCCTCGCGAACGCTCATGATCGCCATTCCGTGATCGCCAATCGTGCCTGAAAGCAGCACAACGTCCCCTGCCTGGGCGTATCGCGGACCGACGGAAATGCCCTCTCGCAGCACGCCGACTCCCGCAGTATTGATGTAGCACCCGTCGCCGTGGCCTCGCTCAACCACCTTCGTGTCGCCGGTGACAATCTGCACCCCGGCCGCCGCCGCCGCCGCCGCCATGGCCTCGACAATGGCGGCCAGTTGCGCCAGCGGAAAGCCCTCTTCAAGAATAAAGCTCGCACTCAGGAACTTTGGCTCCGCACCGGATACGGCGAGATCGTTCACCGTGCCATTCACGGCCAGCTCGCCAATGGACCCGCCAGGAAAAAACAGAGGCTGCACCACAAACGAATCCGTGCTCATGGCTACTCGTCCAGAGCCGAGTTCAAGTACCGCCGCGTCACCCAGATTCTCAAGTTCAGGATTGCGAAATGCAGGAAGGAAAAGATGCTCGACGAGTTCGTTGCCGAGCTTGCCGCCTCCACCGTGTCCCATCACAATCGCCGGATACCCGGCCAGCGGCAGTGGACACGACCAGTTCGAAAAATCCGGCGTGACGGCTTTCTCAGCCATTCGACGCTTCCGCCAGATTTCCAGTAAGCCCTGCGCCGGCAGCGGAAAGATCCTCGGCCGACAAGTACCGCCCGTAATTGAAGTAGGCAGCGCAAGCGCCTTCGCTTGAAACCATCGTCGCGCCCAATGGATGCCGCGGCGTGCATTCCTTTCCGAATGCCTCACACTGCGCGGGCTTGATCGCTCCCCGCAGCACACCGCCAGAACGGCACAAAGGCGATTCCTCTGTATGAATACCCGTAATTTGGAAGCGCTCCTCGGCGTCGAACTCCCGATAAGCCTCGCTCAGCCGCCATCCGCTCTTGGGAATCACGCCTATGCCGCGCCACGCCCGATCTGTCACCTCGAACACTTCGGCCAACAGCCTTTGTGCGGCCCAATTGCCTTCAAATGTCACGATCCGCTTGTATGCGTTCTCCACCTCGTGCCGGCCCGCCTCAAGCTGAATGACGCAGCGGCGAATTCCATCCAGCAGATCGAGCGGCTCAAATCCCGTCACCACCAATGGAATTCCAAACTTCTCGGCAAGGGGCGGATACTCCCAGTAGCCCATCACGCTGCACACATGCCCCGCCAGCAGAAATCCCTGCACCTGGTTCTCTGGCGACCCCATGATCGCCGCGATCGCCGGCGGCACCAAAACATGCGAAACAAGTAGCGAGAAATTCTTCAACCCGCGTCGCTTCGCCAGGTGCACGCTCATGGCGTTAGCCGGAGCCGTGGTTTCAAATCCAACGCCGAAGAAAACCACCTGCCGGTCAGGATTCTTGGCCGCCAACTCCACTGCATCCAGCGGCGAATAGACAATGCGGACGTCTCCACCCGCCCCTTTGACCTGGAATAAATCACCCTCGGTTCCAGGCACCCTTAGCATGTCGCCAAACGAACAGAAAATCACCCCTGGCTGTGCCGCGATGGCCAGAGCCTTGTCGATCAGTTCCAGAGGCGTTACGCAGACAGGGCATCCGGGGCCGTGCAACATCTCGATGCCCGCCGGCAACATCTGGTCGATGCCGTTGCGAATAATGGAGTGCGTCTGGCCACCGCAAACCTCCATGATCTTCCAAGGCCGCGTGGCAACTTGGTGAATCTCCCGAGCCATCCGCTGGGCGATCTCGCCATTTCGAAACTCAGTGAGGTATTTCATTTCTTCAATTTGTCATCTTGAGTGAAGTTCGCCGCCGCGACCGGAGTCGAAGGACCTGCGTTTAGGAGCGCTTCCGAAACTTGAGATTCCACCGCGCAACTCCCGTCCGGACAAGAGGATTGCGGAGCCTTGGCCGCTCTTGCAAATGCTTGATCTTCGCTGGCCAGTTCCTCCTCCAGCATGCCCATCTCGCGAAAAACGGCAAGCGTCTTCTCTGCGCTCTCTTCATCGATCTTTGAGAGCGCAAACCCAACGTGCACAATGGTATAGTCGCCCACCGCAATCTCCGGCACGTAGTCTAGGCAGACACTCTTGACTATCCCGCCGAAGTTCACACGACCCATCCGAATATCGCCGTCGGAGGTAATCTGTTCCACTTTTCCTGGAATCGCTAAGCACATGGCAACCTTCTTATACTCCGTTTAGATATCGATCAAATGTGATTTGGATCACAAAACGACGCCAAGGAACCAACCCCGAGGTCGTTTTTTGTGCCCCTCCCTCAAATCACAACCCAATCCAACGCATTTCGATCCTGGCCGCGACCCGATGCGCCCCTCATCTGCCCTTCCGCTCATTGTCTGCCACCCGGGCCTTCACCATCTTCTTCACCAGCGCCGCCGGCAACGGCTTATCCAGCGGAAACTGAAGCGTCCCTTTCGACGTTCGGTATTCCCTGAGATCGTCTTTCATCGTGTCAATGAGCGAGGCGTTCATCGGGAAGAAGCTGCAATGGTCCTTGAATGCGGCGTACGCAACCAGCGCACCCTTGTACTTGAACGCCGGCATTCCGTAGCTGAGGGCCTCCGTTGTCTCCGGTGGCACGACCGAACGAATCGTCGCGCGGACCTTCTGAAGAGTCGATCGCGCTGGTTCCGGCACTGCGGCAACATAGGCATCTACTTCGGATGAGGTTTCAGCGCTCTTCGCTGCGGGCCGCTTGCTTACCGCTTTTCCCTTTTGCATGTCATTTCCTTACTCCCGGCGCGCGTTACGTTGTTCCGCCAGGTATCCCAACCACTCCGTCATCCCAGCGCCGGTCTTGGCTGACGTCTCAAAGATGCGAATCCCCGGCCGAATCTCAAGAATGTTCTTAACCGCCGCCTCGCGATTAAATTCGCAAGGCTCGGCAATATCCATTTTGGTGATCACCGCTGCGTCTGCTGAGTTGAACAGCGTGGGATATTTGAGAGGCTTATCTTCGCCCTCGGTCACACTCAGCAGAGCAACCCGAACCCCTTCTCCCAGATCGTAGCTCGACGGGCAAACCAGGTTGCCAACATTCTCGATAAACAGATAATCGATCTCCGCCAAATCCCAGCCCTCCAAGTGCTTGCCCACCATCTCAGCCTCGAGGTGGCATATTCCATGCGTATTGATCTGCCGCACCGGAGCGCCGCTCGCAGCCAGTCGCTTTGCGTCGTTATCGGTTTCCAGATCGCCGACAAGAGCGGCTGCCTTCGCTCCGCTCGCGCGCAGCTCGCGCAGTGTCCGTTCAAGGAACGCCGTCTTTCCCGTTCCGGGGCTCGAAACAAGATTCAACACCAGGACACCGGCCGCTTCAAACCGCCCGCGCAGTCCCGCCGCCAGCTCGTCGTTCTTCTTCAGAATTCCGCGCCGAAGCTCAACAATTCGGGTCGTCATACCGTTTCTTCAACCTCATCAATTTCGATCGACTCAATCTCAAGCTCGCGCCCCTGGCGCAAATCCGACACCGGCTCGCCGCACCGGGGGCAGCGAAAACTCTGCAGGCTTTCGATCTCCACATCCTCATTGCACGTATCGCAGTGCGCAACCACCGGCAGTATCTTCACAACCAACATCGAGCCTTCCAGCGGGGTGCCCTCGCTCGCTATGCCGTAGCAGAACTGCAGCGAGTCCTCGACCACCGAAGCCAGCGCGCCAACCCGCAGCCGCACCTCCTTGACTTTCGCACCGGGGTACGCGGCCAAGGTTTCGGTCACAGATTCGACGATGCTTGAAACGATAGAAAGCTCGTGCATAACAGATGGATTCTAATCCTTTTGTTGCAAATGCCAGCCGCGCCTGGCCAGAATGTAAGATAACTGCTGTAAGTGGAGAGCTTCCCCGTGAGCAAAACCCTTGCACCCCATCCGCATACTGCGTCCCGCCTTGCTTTGAGCGAACTGGCCCCCGGCGCCATGCAATCCGAGATTCGCGCCATGTCCACGGAGTGCGATCGCATCGGCGGCATCAATCTGGCCCAGGGCGTCTGCGACACGCCCGTGCCCGGACCGGTTGAGACTGGCGCTATCGCTGCGATCCTTGCCGGCCACAACATCTACACCCGGCTCGACGGCATCGCGCGTCTGCGCAATGCCATCGCCCAAAAACAGCTTCGCGATTACGGGCTCCATTACGATCCCGACACTGAAGTGCTCGTCGCCTCGGGAGCAACCGCTGGTCTGCACGCCGCAGCCATGGCCCTGCTCAATCCCGGCGATGAAGTTCTGCTCTTTGAGCCCTTCTACGGCTATCACGTCAGCACTTTGGAATCCATGCGAGTAAAGCCGGTACTCGTCCCGCTCGTCGCGCCCGATTGGACTCTCGACACCGATGCCCTGCGCTCCGCAATCACTCCGCGCACACGCGCCGTCATTGTTAACACCCCTGCCAACCCCAGCGGCAAAGTCTTTACCCGCGCAGAGCTTGAGGCCATCGCCGATGCGGCGCGCGAGCACGACCTCTTCGTCTTCACCGACGAGATTTATGAATATTTTGTCTACGACGGAGCTCAGCACATCTCGCCCGCGACGCTTGAGGGCATGCGCGAACGAACCATCGTGATGTCCGGCTTCAGCAAGACATTCAGTGTGACCGGTTGGCGTCTCGGGTATGTCACCGCAGACGCGAAGTGGATGGGCGCGATGGGCTACTTCCACGATCTCACGTACGTTTGCGCGCCATCGGCGCTTCAGCATGGCGCCGCCGCTGGGCTGGAGCAATTGCCGCCGTGGTTCTACACGCAACTTGCCGCCGATCATCAATCGAAACGGGAACGCATTCTCTCCGCGTTGCGCGATGCCGGCATGGAGCCGAGCGTCCCGTCCGGAGCCTACTACGTGCTGGCGCGCGCCACTCATCTGCCCGGCCAAACCTCGGCGCAAAAAGCTCGCCATCTGCTCGCCGCAACGGGCGTGGCCTCGGTCGCCGGCTCCGCATTCTTCCGCCCGGGCCGCGGCGAAGACCTGCTCCGCTTCTGCTTCGCCAAAAAGGACAATGACCTCGACGATGCCTGTGCCCGCCTGCGCAAACTCTAGAGCCTTCGTCATCATGCCGAAGAACCCGAAGCTTTAGAATCAAGACGTGAGGCAATGGCCTGTGCCAATGCCGCAGGAAAGGCTCTCCCGTCGTGACCGAATTCCCTCATGCCATGTTGCGCGAAATTTTTGAGCAGCCCGCCGCCATCCAGCGCACTCTCGATTTGTACCTCGACGACAAGGGACTCAACACCCTGGTCTTCGCTAAAATTGCCGGCTGGCTCAACCCGCGAGGCGAGATGCTGATTGCCGCCAGCGGATCGAGTCGGCACGCGGGACTAGCCGCCGAAATCATCTTCGAGGATATGTGCGGGCTCGCTGTGGACGTGGAGTATGCGAGCGAATACAGTTGCCGCCCTGCCGCAAACCCACGCCAGCCTTCGGTGCTGGTCATCTCGCAATCGGGCGAGACTTCTGACACCTTGGCCGCACTGCGATTTGCACGCTCGGTTGGCCAGCAAACACTTGCCATCGCCAACGTCGCCGGCAGCACCATGCTGCGCGAGGCATCGGCTGCAATGCCTTTGGCCGCTGGACCAGAGCTTGCAATTCCCGCCACGAAGAGTTTCACCTGCCAGTTGACCGCGCTCTACCTTCTGGCTTTGTATGAAGCTGGTCGCCTCGGCGTGCTTGACTCCGCCCACCTTGAAGAGAGCATCGCCGAACTCCGCTCGCTGCCCGCCGTCATTGAACGCCAACTGAATGGATGGCATTCGCGCATGACCGCAATCGCCGCGAAATACCGCGACGCAGCCAGCTTTCTCTACCTGGGCCGCGGGGTGCATTACGCAGTCGCCCGCGAAGGCGCGCTCAAAATGAAGGAGTCTTCGTATGTGCAGGCCGAGGGCTATCCAACCGGCGAGTTGAAACACGGGCCAAACGCGCTGGTTGGCGAGCACGTCCCGCTCATGGCGTTGGCAACGGTCGACCGATCAGTCGACGATTCCGTTTTGCGATACGAGAAAACCCTGCAACTGCTCGACGACATGAAGCGCCAAGGCGCACGCGTAATTGCGCTCGCGAATACAGGAGACAAAGACGTGGCGGCGCTTGCCAGTGATTGCGTCTTCGTAGAGCCGGCCAGCGAGCACCTTCTCCCAATTCCAGAAGTGATCCCCCTGCAGCTCTTCAGCTACGCAATGGCGCTGGAACATGGCGTAGATGTTGATCGCCCGCGAAACCTCTCCAAAGCCGTCATTGAGGCGTAGGAGCTTAATTCGCGCCCCTTCCCTCGAAATGCGCTTCGATCTCTTCCAGCGTCTTGCCCTTTGTTTCCGGTAGTAGGAATGCTGCGGTCAGGAAGTAAACGACCGTGAAGCTGGCGAACAGGAAGAACATCGACGAATAACCATGTTTGCTGACAAACGGCAGAAAGATGCCGGCCAGTGTCGTCGATACAAGCTGATTGATCACCAGGGCAACGCTCATTCCGTTCGATCGAATGCGCGTGGGCATCAGCTCAGAGAGTGCAAGCCATACGCACACTCCCGGCCCAACAGCATAGAAAGCCATGAAGGTGTAGAGAAAAAGTGCGACAAGCCAGCCATGGCCGGAATCTGGCACGCTGCCTAAATTGGCTTTCTCAATCTTCAGGGGAGCAGATTGAGCCGCGTTCAGATCTGCAAACGGATTCTCGAAAAATGCCTTCACCTTGTTATCGGGAACGCAGCTCGCTCGAGTAATCTTCAGCGGCGCCGCAGCCGCGTCGTCGGAACGAACAAAGCTCGTCGAGCTCGTGAAATCTCCATACGAATAGATAATGGCAAACGACGCGCGATCAGCGCGGATCAAACCGCTGTTACCGCCTTGTGCGTTCAGCAGGCGCTGGGCTTCGGCCTTGTCAAACTGCAGCGTCAGTTCCTGGTCCGGACCAACAAGCGCTTGAATCTGGCCGCCGCAGTCGATGCTCTGCTTCTCCGTCCGCAGGAACATGGTTCCCACAGTCACCATCGAGACGATGATGCCGCTGGTGCCAAGAATGAACAGGAATTTCCGACCCTTGCGATCAACCAGGTTCATGCCGACGGCGGTGAAACCAAAATTGACCATGGTGAAGAGCACATATCCCCAATGCGCCTGAAGGTCAGAAAGTCCGCTCTGCAACAGGATGCCTGTGTTGTAGCCGATGACCGAATTGATGCCCGTCGCGGTATTGCAGGCCAGGATCAGGCAAGCCAGCAGAAACGGAATCACATATTTTCGCCGTAGCAGAGAGTCCCGCACTTTTTCGCCAGAGGTCTGCGCCGGCCGCGATGCAGTTTCCATCTCCTGCAACTCAATGGTTGCCTGTTCGACCGAACGGGAACGCAAGAGCGAAGCCTTGGCCTGTTCGGGTTTATGTTTCCGGTAAAGCCAGCGCGGCGACTCCGTGACCATCAGGCTTCCGAGCACAAAAAGCACGCCGGGAGGCAACGAAACCCAGAAGATGCTGCGCCAAGCCACGTCTTTGAAGTGAAGCAGCGCTGCAGCATCCGCAGTGCGCGCCACGAAGTCGACCCGGTAGCTGAAGTAGATTCCCACCAGTGCGGCCGCAACAATCCCCAGCGTGAGCAACCATTGAAACACGCCTGTGCCCTTGCCGCGAGTCGAAGCCGAGAGGCACTCGGCGAGGTACAACGGCACCACGATGCCGATAAATCCCCCGCTCATGCCTTGCAAAAGCCGCCCGAAGAACAATGGCGCGTATCCGTGCGAAAGCGCGATCACCGGAATGCTGACGATGAACGCCATTCCGCTGAGAATCATCAATGGCTTACGGCCCATCCAATCAGCAAGCAATCCGGCAAAGAGCGTCGAAAAGACGCTGCCCAGCAGCACCGCCGCCACGATGATCGAAAGCTGAGACGGGCTTAATCCCGAGGTCGCTTCGAGATAGGGGTAGGCGCCGCCAATAATGCCCACGTCAATCCCGTAGAGCAATCCGCCAAGCCCGGCAACGAACAGTAAAAAGGAATTGTATGAGCGCCGCGTCTTGTCATCGGCCGACGGATGCGAATCGGGAAATGTAGTTATGACCATAGAATTGTCTTATTAGAATATCTCTTATCGTAGCGCCGACCAGATGGCTACGTTCAATCCCACCATCAATACCGCCGAAGCTGGAATCAGAAGCAGAGCTTTTTTGAGCCGCAAGGGATCGCCGCCGGCGATCGCGCCGATGATCCGCGAACTGACAGCCAGCCCCACCCATCCGCAGGTAATCACAAAGCCTAACGCTGTCCCGGTCATGCGCGGAAAAGCCGTTCCGACAATGGCCAGCGTTGTCGGAAACACCGGCGCCATTGAGGCGCCCGCAATAAAAACCAGCCCAAAAGCCGCCGTCGGTTTGTTCGTCCTGAGCATTAGGAAGGTCGTCACGGCCATGGCGATCGAAGCCGCCATCGTCACCTCGATCGCCGGGACATGGATCAATATTGGAGAAACGCCGACTCTCCCGATGAGCAACCCCAGCGCAAATCCAAGCGACAGAATATTCAGAGCCCGCGATTCCGGAATGCCCTGCGCGATCAAATGGCGCGGAAGCCAATTCCAGACGCCGACTTCGCAGGTGATGTAGAGAAACAGAAACAGCCCCAGCATGAAAAGAAGCGGCCGGCCAAGTATCGGTCCCACATCCGCAAGCAGAAAGCGAGCATTCCCGGTAGGCGCAGGCATCTTGGCGACCGCCTGAACGATCAACGTCACCAATGTCAGCGACGCGACCGTGTAGCAAAGTCGAATCCAATTCTTCTTGAATAGATTGGCCGAGATAAACGGGGTGGTAAATCCGCCCAGACCAAAGAAGAGATTGACCAGATTCAGCGTTGTTGCCCGATGCGCTTCGCTCACACCGCTCGTCAGCGCGTTGGCCCCCGTCACAACGATGCCGCCTCCGACGCCAAGCAAAAACATCAGCATCAGAATGCCGCGAAAACCGGGAGACCTCGGCAGCAGAAAGAGCGCGACCGCAATCGATGCCAAGCCGAGAATCAGCCCCACCTTGTCGCCCTTTGTATCCAGCAGCGGCCCCACTCCCAGTGACGCGAGGATCAGTCCCAGCGCCTGAACAAAGGCGATGGTGCCATTCTGGGTGGGGGTCAGATGAAAGCGATCGGACAAGTCGGGCAGTATCGTGCCCAGCATCGCGGCGATCATCCCATAGACGAAAATGGCGAGGATGGCGGCAAAAATCAACACTGAGTCGGGTCCCTTTCAACACCGTAGCCAAGCATACGGCATGAGGTGGCCTCAGCAGAGAAAAATGAGAACGTACTTGTCAGCCTTTCACCTTGGGTTTGCGCAGAATAAGGAATACGCTGGTCAGCACGAGCGCAGTCCCCGCCAGCGTGCGCGCCGTGATGATCTCGCCAGCCACAAAGTAGCCCAGCGCGACAGCCACTATCGGGTTGACGTAAGCATGGCTGGCCACCCGCGTAGCCGGCATGTGCGCCAGCAGCCATACAAATGCGGTAAACGCCAGCAAAGACCCAAAAACAATCAGATAAACCAGCGCCAGACCTCCGCGCAGCGAAATGTGCGGCAGCGGATGCATCTCTCCAAACGCCGCCGAGAGCACAAGCAGCCCGCTGCCGCCCAACATCATCGCAGCACCGGCGGTCAGAGGCCGCGCCTTCGGCAAGTCCATCGAGCGAGTCAGCACCGAACCCAGAGACCACGTGATCGCGCCTGCAAGTATCGCAAGGCACGGGATCAATCCAAAATGCTGCCTCCCGTTTGGCGAGAGCAATACCGCCACCCCTGCAAAGCCCAGCAGTGTAGCCGCCACCGTCATTGGGCGGAATCGCTGCTGCCGCAGAATCAGCATCTCCAGCACCATCGTGACCAGCGGCAGGGTTGCCGCCAGCACCGATACGATGCCCGACGGCACATACTTCTCGGCCCAGAACAGCGGCCCGTACTCAGCGACAAACATAAGCAGGCCCATGATTCCCAGGTTGCGCCACTGAATCGCTGTTGGCTTTGTCTCACCCTTAAGGCGCATGAACCCGTAAAGCAACACTCCTGCCGTGAAGAACCTCGCCCCCGCGGCAAACAGCGGCGGCAACTCTTCGACCGCAATCCGAATCGCGAGAAACGTTGTGCCCCACAGCACGTAGATGGCAAAGAACGCCAGCACCATTCGAATCTTGAATGATTTCGATGAAATATTTGTATCCGCCGAGGTAACCGCTAATCCAGCCATAAGGAGTTATCAGCTTTACATAAGTCAGGTAACCTGTCAATATCATTTGAGGGGTTATACACAGTGCTCAGATCTGTCAGCGCCGCCGGCCATTTGGTCAGAAGGCCTGTATTCGAACTGATCGCCGGCCACCCCGCGCTCGACCTCGTCAATACTTTGGATTGGCGATTTCGCGACGGAAATCCAGAAGAGCTTCTCGACACCTATACCAACCTCCTTCGCTTCTGCCAACAATCCAACTTGCTGACTTCGAGCCAGTCGCGGCGCATTCTGCGCATGATCAGCGAACCAGTAGCCGTCCGGGTGCTCTCTGCAGTCAAGGACCTGCGCGAAGCCGCGGCGGAGATCTTCTACGCCGCTCTCGAAGGGCGCGATCCTGCTGCCGCATCGATAAAGGTTGTGGAGTCCCGATTCAAATCGGGCCGCGAACACCAAAGGCTTCTCTGGGTTGATTCACGTCTTGTTTGGGATTGGTCGCAACCCGCATACCTGCCGGAGTTGCCTCTCTGGCTGCTTTCGTTAAGCACGGCCGACCTCATGGCCTCGGATGCAATGCACAAAATGCGGGAGTGCGGCAACCTTGAGTGCCGATGGCTTTTTCTCGATACGAGCAAAAACCATACGCGCCGCTGGTGCGACATGAAAGTCTGCGGAAATCGCATGAAAGCTCGACGCTTCAAGGCCCAGCACCGATCCTGATTCGAAAATCGACCGCGCATCGCCGGCGCCAACCCCACGCCAACCAAAGTGCAATCCGACCCGCGGCCATTCCATTAGACTGGGAGGGCGATGAGTAGGTTCAATCGATCGGGATGGGCAGCGCTCGCGGTCGCACTCGGCACTGCGCTGACGAGTTGCGGCACGCCGGGAGCACCGCAGCCCCCTTCGCTCAATCTGCCTGACCAGGTTACGGATCTTGCCGCCATCCGCGCCGGCAACCAGGTATCGCTCACCTGGACTATGCCCAAAAGGGATACGGATAAGCAGTTGCTCAAGTCGGAGGTGGAAGTGCGCGTCTGCCGCCGCGAGGGCGCTGGTGTCTGCGCTTCTGCGGACGCAGAATTACGCTTCCCTCCGGGAAAGCCTGGCACGTTTACTGAGACCTTGCCGCCGTCGCTGGCATCGGACGATCCTCGACCGCTGAGTTACTTTGTGGAGTTGAGGAACCGCAAGGGTCGTTCCGCCGGGCTCTCGAATTCTGCAATGGTTCTGGCCGGCGAGGCTCCCGCACCCGTCGTCGGGCTTAGTGCCGACGTGCGCAAGGAAGGAGTTCTGCTGCGCTGGAATTCCATCGCCCCAGGCGAAGTAATTCGATTACATCGCAAGCTTTTGACGCCTCCGCCTCCCAAATCCCAGCGGGGACTCTTGACGCCGCCACAAGAATCGCTTGAACAGAACCTGCTTGCCGATTCCAACCCGCAGGCCGGCCGCGCAATTGACAAGAACATTCGTCTCGGTGAAACCTATGAGTACTCCGCCCAGCGCCTCAGCCGCATCGTGACAGACGGCAAAACGCTCGAATTGGCAGGTCAGAACTCTTCGCCAATCCGTGTTGAGGTCAAAGACATATTTCCGCCAAACCTGCCAACAGGCTTGGTCGCGGTCGCAACCACGAGCGCAGTTGGTGCAGAGAACGCGATCGACCTCAGTTGGCAGCCCAATACCGAGACCGATCTGGCCGGCTATATTGTCTACCGCCGCGAAGGAGAGACTGATTGGCAGCGTATCTCGCCCGCCACATTAGTTGTCGGCCCGGCCTTCCACGACACACAGGTTCAGCAGGGCCACACATATCGATATGCCGTCAGCGCCGCCAGTCAAGGCGGCCACGAAAGCGCGCGCTCCGCCGAAGCTGAAGAGACCGTGCCAAATCCCTGACGGCCCGCGCCGGGAAAGAAGAACTCCGAATGAAATACTGCCGCTTCCGCTTCGAAAAACAGGTCCTTTACGGCGCCGTCGTAGAACGTGGAGGTGAGCCTTGGATCGTCGACCTCATGGCCGCTCCCGAAGAAGATCTCGCCTCCAAATTAGCCCATGCGCGCGCAACATCCTGGAGTTTCGATTTCGAACCGATGCCGTTGAGCGCCGCCGAACTGATGCCCCCGGTCACGCCTTCCAAGATCATCTGCGTCGGGCGCAACTACCGCGAGCACGCCAGGGAGTTGGGCAATGAGATCCCCACCGAGCCGCTGCTTTTTTTCAAGCCGCCTTCCTCGCTCCTCGCAACTCGTGGCGAAGTCGTCATGCCGCGTGCATCCTCTCGCGTCGACTTCGAAGGTGAACTGGCGCTCGTAATTGGCAGCCGTGCTCACAAACTCACACCGAACGCAAACTGGCGCGATTTTATTCGCGGCTACACGATCGCCAATGACGTAACGGCGCGAGATCTGCAAAAGAAAGATGGCCAGTGGACTCGAGCCAAGGGCTTCGACACTTTCTGTCCCGTCGGTCCCTATATCAGCAGCGAAGTGGACCCCGAATCCGGCCTGACCGTCGAGACCCGCGTAAATGGCGAGTTGCGCCAGCAGGGCTCGACGCTGGACTTCATCTTTTCCATCCCCGCGTTGCTCAGCTATATCACTGCAGCCATTACTCTTGAGCCAGGCGATCTGCTACTTACTGGCACACCCGCCGGCGTTGGACCTTTGGCCCCCGGTGATCGTGTTGACGTGTCAGTTCCCGGCCTTGGCGTGCTATCAAATACCTTTGCACCTGAAGCGCCCTAGTTCCACGTCCGTATGCAACCCCAGCCGCGCCCGTGAATCCAAAGAAGCGGTACACTGGAGCCGAACACGCGTCACAAACGCACCGACCCCTTCCCCAGGAGGAAAAATGCCAAATCTGCTCGAACAGCTACGCGCGTATACAGTGGTCGTTGCCGATACCGGCGACATGAACGCGATGGAAAAGTTTCGCCCCACCGACGCCACCACCAATCCCTCGCTGATTACAACCGCCGCTCAGATGCCGCAGTATCAGCCCATTGTCGACACTGTCATCATGGATGCCCGCAAAGAGTTGGGCGACAACGCCAATGACAGAGATGTGGCTAACCTCGCGTTCCAGGGATTGGCCATTGCATTCGGCAAGAAAATCCTCGCCATCGTTCCTGGGCGCGTTTCTACGGAGGTCGATGCACGTCTCTCCTACGACACCGAGGCCACAATTGCGCAGGCCCGCAGCATCATCGCTCAATACGACAAGGCCAAGGTGGGCCGCGATCACGTGCTGGTCAAGATCGCTTCAACGTGGGAGGGAATTCGCGCCGCTGAAGTGCTCGAAAAGGAAGGCATCCATTGCAATCTGACCCTGCTATTCGGACTGCATCAAGCCATCGCCGCTGCTGACGCTGGCGTTACACTTGTCTCGCCGTTCGTGGGCCGCATCCTCGATTGGTATAAGAAAGACACAGGCAAGGACTTTCACGGCGCCGATGATCCCGGGGTCCAGTCCGTTACCAAGATTTACAACTATTACAAAAAATTCGGCTATACGACTCAGGTCATGGGCGCAAGCTTCCGCAACATCGGCGAGATCACTGAACTGGCAGGCTGTGATCTGCTCACTATTTCACCGCAATTGCTCGCCGAGCTCGAATCGACACAAGCCGACCTTCCGCGCAAACTCGATCCCAACGCGGCAAAGGCTCTACCAATGGAAAGGATCGTCATCGACAAGGCGGCTTTCAAACGCATGCACGCCGAAGATCGCATGGCTAACGACAAGCTGGAGGAAGGCATCGAAGGCTTCTCGGCGGCGCTCGTCAATCTTGAAAAGCTGCTCGCCAAGCGCCTCGCTGAACTCGAGTCTCGCGCACCTGCCGCCGTCTAACCTTCAGTGACCATCCGTTACCAGAGGGCAGCCCGGTCGTGGCTGCCCTTTGGCGTTTCGCCTTGGTTACTATCGGTCATCGACGCGCGATCGGAGTGACTTACCTCACATCTCCAATGCTACAATTCCCCTAAGATTTCTTCTCAAGCAAGCAAATTTAGCGGTAGCCGGGCACATTGTCCGGGCTGCGCAAGTTGCACCCCGGCCATGGTTACGTTTCGGTTGCGCGTGGTCTTTGGGGACACTAATGCAGGTGCAGGCTCATCATCCGCTCGAACCGTTCTTTCAGCAGGCCGTGCGCAACAGTTATGAGGGACGGCTGGGGCTGAGTCCCGACATCACAGCCTATGTGTCCCGCATGCTCTGCGACTTCTCTGATGCAGGCAATTTATTCAGATTGCATGATGTCGAAGGCCGTCCTATCGAACGATTGGAGGAAATGGTTCGCGCGTCTGATCCAATCTACGGAACTGCCAGCTCTTTCATCGCCGAGCGCTCAGCCCGCAAGTACATCGGCGACTTTGCTCTGTTTCTCGCCGGCATGTGTCCCGAAGCAATTGAGACGGAACCAATCGCCAAATCCGACCGCCCCACGCTTGCCGACTTGATCCGAATCGGTAAAGAGAGCTATTTCGTCGTGAGCCAGTTCAACGTCTACGAGTTCGAGGCCGAGGCTCCACTCTTCGATCACCTTTCCAATGCGTTCGAGCATTGCGTCCTGGGTCTCGCAATCGCCCGCAGAGAGCTCTGGCGGACCATCAATCCACCCGAGTCGGTAAGTCAGGCCACCGTCGACGAACCTAAGTTGTTGTAGGAATGCGGTCAAGGGTGAAGGCGGTGCAGCTCCAGGGGACAAATACCGAAGCCCCCTGGGGCGCGGTCTGCTCTGATTTGCACCATCCTGTTTGCAATCGACATTCCACTCTGCCAACAAATTTGCCCCTTCCCCTTTAGCCAGGACAACATTTCCGCTAATCTCGGTGTCAACACTATGTAAATCGGGTCGTGGCTGGTTCCCCCCGGCTTCACGCGGCAAGTTACCTGCCACTGCCTTTAAGCAGTGCAACTTGCGCGTCAGTGCTTACGGGAGGTGTGTATGCAGGACCAGAACCAGATCCATCCGCTCGAGCCCTTCTTCCACCAGGCAGTTCGCAGCAGCTACGAAGGCAAGCTGGGACTTCACGATCCTGACGTGACCGGCTACGTTGCGCATCTTCTCTGCGAATTCTCCGAAGCCGACAAACTTTACAAAGTGCGCGACGAGATGGGTCGCCCCATCGAGGAACTTGAAGCCATGATCCTCGCCGCCGACCCCATCCACGGCACCGCGACGTCCTTTGATGCCGAACGAGCCATGCGCAAATACATCGGCGACTACGCACTGTTCGTCGGCGGAATGTACCCAGAGGCGAATGTCCCCGGCAGCCGTCGCCGCGGACCCCATCCGAGCCTTGGCGAATTGATCCGCGCAGGCAAGGAAAGCTACTTCATCGTCAGCCAGTTCAACATCTTCGAATACGAAAAGGAAGCGCCACTGTTCGCCCGTCTATCCGATGGTTTCGAGCGCTGCATCCTCGGCTTGGCGCTCGTCCGCGAAGAATTGAACAAACGCAAAGTACTACCACCCCCCGAGCTGAATTAGAAGCAAAACTTGGCTTGGAGCAGCATCGAGCGCCAAAACCCTGGGTGCACAAGATTCCGGGGTCCCCACGAACGGGTCTTGGTTCGTGGGGTGGAGATCCCGTCCGCCACGGCGGATCAGACCTGGAATCCCAGTTTCAACTTCATCACCTATTTACTCAGACCAAACCGCCAGCACATTTCCCTGCCCGTCTGCGAAGTGAAACCGTCTCCCGCCCGGAAACTCGAACGGCGGTACCGTAATGGTCCCTCCCGCCTCTCTTACGATCTTTTCCGTCGCCTTCAAATCCTGCGAATAGAGGACGACCAGCGGCTCAGTTTCGCCGTGTGTCTGACGCGGATCGCCCTTGCGAAATCCCCCATCCATCCCTGCGCTGATCCTGTCGAAGCTGGTGTAATCCGGTCCAAAATCCTGAAAATTCCAACTAAACGCCTTTTCGTAGAACGCCTTCGTAAGTGCGATATCCGTTGTCGTGAACTCAATGTAGTTGATTCCGTGGTGCTGTGCGGGTTCGCTCATGGTTCTCTCCTTTGCGTTGGGATGCGCAATTTCTGTCTGAACAGGCTGCACAATAATTCTTCTGATGTGTCATCCTTGCGGAGCGGCTATCGGGGTCCCCACGAACAGGTCTTCGTTCGTGGGGTGAACATGGGGCCCCGCGGACAGCATCTGGTCCGTGGGGTAAGCGGAGCCGAAGGATCTGCTTTTGAAATTCCCTCTGTCTCAGGGCCTGACTTGTCGGTCGAGCCATAAATAGTTGACGGTTCATGTCCAGAGATCTCGATTGGATTCCGCCGAAGGCGATCCGCCCCACCGCAGGTGTTTGCTGAGAATTACCGCCACTTCACGCATACTGGAAATTAAGGAACGATCTGGGCACCCCGCCTCAACCCCGGCAGACCCAAACCGTGAAAAACATGAACCACCCGCGGCGAAACCCACCTCGACCATTGTCTTTGCCGCTCGGCAAGCATGCCGCAATGCGATACGATTTAGATAAAAAATACTCGAAAAGCGCCGTAACTCCTTTCCTGAGAGGATTCTGCAGCCAAGTCCAATCGTAAGAGGACTTTACAGCGATACATACCCTGTAACCTAATGAAAATAAGCAACTTCTCTACAGAGTATGGGTGGGGGGTATCACCTATTCGCAGCAAACGGCCACTGCCTCAGCCTTTTTGCGCGCCAAAGATAGATAAGGGTCCCGCTCGATGCGATCGCGCCGGCCACTCCCAGCCCGCCCAGTGCGTGGCTGCGGTTCACGAGGATAAATGCGAATCCCGCCATCGCCGCCAGCGGAGGCAGCGGATAAAGCGGAATCCGAAACGGCCGCTCCAGCTCCGGCCTCTGCACCCTCAGCAGCATCACGCCGACGTGCTGCAAAAAGAACTGCAGCAGTATCCGCGTGACCACCAGCATCGTGATCACCTGCTGCAGCGAGAAAAAGCAGAACGCCGACGCCACCAGCCCCAGTGCGACCAACGACCGGTGCGGAATCCGGTGGCGCGGATGAACGGCCGCCAGAAACCGAAAATAATTTCCGCTCTCCGCCGCCGCATACGGCACGCGCGAGTAGCCCAGCAGCAGCGAAAAGACCGAAGCGAACGCCGTCCACATCACCAGCGCGGCGATTGTGTAACCTGCCCAAGTTCCGAATGCCGTCCGCGCAATCTCCGCCACCAATTGCACGCGCATCGTGGCGCTTTCAGCAACATGCGCCGCGGCATCGGGCATCGAAGGCAGCGCTGCCAGGTTCATCAGCACGTAGAAGGCCGACACGAACAGCACCGAAAGCAGAATCGCGCGCGGAATCGTCTTCTCCGGCTGCCGCACTTCGCTGCCCAGAAACGTGATGTTATAGTAGCCCCAATAGTCGTAAGTAGTGATAAGCGTCGCCTGCGCCAGCCCGTCAAGCGCAACCGACAGCGTCGGCGACGTCGGCATGTGCCAACCGCCTGTCGCCGCCGCATGCGCAAAGCCTGAAGCAATTACACCGGTGAGCGCTGCCATCACTCCCGCAAACAGCACCCACGCGAGCCGCGTGATCGAACTTAAATTCCGATACAACAGCGCAGTCACCAGCAAACACGCTGTCGCCGCGGCAAAATTCGAAAAGTGCAGCGCGGGCAGCGCCGCAATCGGTGCGCTCTCCAATCCCGGCCAGAACCACGCCAGAAAACTCGACAGCCCAATGCACCCCGAAGCAATCGAGAGCGGCGCGGAAAAACTAAGCTGCCATACATATAAAAAGCTCAGCCAGTTCCCTGCGCGATCCGGTCCGTAAATCTCGCGCAAGAACGCATACGATCCGCCCGCGCGCGGAAACGCCGCTCCCAATTCCGCCCAAACCAACCCATCCGCAACAGCTATCGCCGCGCCCAGCAGCCACGCCCAAATCGACAGCTTGTATCCCGCCGCCGCGATCACCAGCGGAAGCGTAATAAAAGGTCCAACGCCGATCATCTCAAGCATGTTGAAGAGAACGGCTGAGCGCAGCCCGATGCGCCGCTCAAGAGTCCCGGTTGGTCGTGAGGCTGTATTTCCGGAGATGGACGAGGAAGGGATCATTCAGCAGCAGTGCTGCACGGATTGTACACTGACGAGAAGTATGTTCTTCTCTGGGATTGCTCAACGCGCAGCAGTGGTTGCGGCCCTCGCGGGCCTGATTCTAGCGAGCTTCGGTCCGCATCGCCTTTCATGCCAGCAAACCTCCGCGCTCGCTCCGCTGCCCGCGGCCGAGCCGCAGGTGAGCGCGCTGCCTTTGCCCGAAGACCGCGGACAGGCCGCGCTCGAGCAGACGCTCAAGCGCCTCAGCACCACCGCAAGCGTGATGATGATTGTCGCTCATCCCGACGACGAAGACGGCGCTCTGCTCACCTATCTCTCACGCGGCCTCGGCGTGCGTGCCACGTTGCTCACGCTCACTCGCGGCGAGGGCGGTCAAAACGCCATGTCCGTAGAGAGCTACGATGCGCTCGGCATCATCCGCACAAACGAGTTGCTTAGAGCCGGCGAATTCTACGGAGCGAAGCAGCTCTGGGGAACCGAAGCCGACTTCGGATTCTCCAAGACTCAGGAAGAGGCATTCGCAAAATGGGGCCACGACCGTGTTCTCTATGACGCGGTGTTAGCCGTTCGTCGCGAACGTCCGCAGGTCATAGTATCTACGTTCGTCGGCGGCATCACCGATGGCCACGGCCATCACCAGGTCTCAGGCGAGGTCGCGCAGGAGGTATTCAAAGCCGCTGCCGATCCCAAAGTCTTCCCTGAACAATTGAAAGACGGCCTGGAACCCTGGCAGCCGCTCGCCGTCTATTCAATGACCCCCTTTGCGCCCGTCACTGAAAAAGGAATGTTCGACTACGCAACCGGCAAATGGGCGCCTGCGAAGTTCCACAACTATGTCACCGGCGAGTGGATCACCGGCGTGCCATCGACTGATGTCAAACTTCCAGTTGGCACGCTGGACCCGACGCTCGGCCGCAGTTATGTGCAGATTGCGCGGGAGGGCTGGGGTGAGCAGAAGTCGCAAAACGGTGGCTCGAATCCCACGCTCAGCGGCCCCGCAACAGCCAGCTATCACTTGTGGGCCGCCGCGCCCACCGCACAAATCGACTCAAACGTAAGTACTACAGGTTCCGATCTCTTCCACAACAGCCGCGTACAAATCGATACCAGCATCGCGGGCCTCGCCCATCTTTCCAAATCGCCCGCGCCACAATGGCTCTCCAGCGGTCTTCAACATATCGACGCGGGAATCAAGCAACTCGAATCCAAATGCCCTTGCCACGCAGGGCTTCCGGTCGCGCGCGGAGTTGCACCAATCTACCGCGAGACACTCGCACTGCGCGAGAAGGTCGCTGCAAGCAACCTCGATCCCGCTGCCAGATCCGGCCTGCTGCTCGAGCTCGACGCCAAGATCGCGCAGTTTCAGTCCGCACTCAAAGAGTTGCTCGGTCTTGACTTCATAGCTTTCCGCACGAACGATTCCACCATTCAAACCGGCGGATTCCGCGGCGGCTCAGCCGACGAGACCCCAAACAGCGTTTCGCCCGGCGAAGAGTTCCTCGTCCGCATTCACACCTCGACCGCCTCGCCCGAGGTTCGCGTGATGTTGTCTGGATTTGAGAGCGAGACCAGCGAACCCTGGAAGCACGGCGAACCCGTCAGCACTGGAGGAAATCCCCCTGCTTCCGGAGACGCAGTCTTCAGCCTCAGGGTTCCAGAATCCGCCGAGCCGACGCAACCCTTCTTCACGCGCCCATCCACGGAGCAGCCGTACTACGACATCGTCCGGGGCGAGTGGCGAGAGCGCTCGTTTGCACCATATCCGCTGTCCGCATGGGTCGAATTCAGCTTCGACGACCTTCCCATTCGCATCAGCAAAGTGGTCCAGACTCTCAAACGCATTACAGGACCCGGCGGAATCTACGAGCCTCTCGTCGTGACGCCCGCAATCGGCGTGATTGTTGACCCTGACACGCGCATCCTTCCGCTCGATGGCAGTGCACTGCCGGTCAAAGTGACCGTGCACACCCAATCCGCAGCCGAAGGAACCGTGGAGCTCAAGCTCCCTGCAGGGTGGCATTCAGAACCACCGGAAGCGAAGTTCTATCGTAAAAGTGCTGGCGACACCGACCCGGTTCTCTTTTCCGTAACTCCGGCAGCGGCCGAGTCGGGCGCCTACTCCATTAAAGCCGTCGCGCACTTCCATAGTCGCGATTACGAGACAGGCTGGCACAGCGTTGGGTATGCCGGATTGCGCCCCTACAACCAATACAAGACCGGCGAATTGAAAACCCGCAAAATCGATGTGAAGCTCGCGCCCGGTCTGCGCATCGGCTACGTCATGGGTACCGGCGATCTCGTTCCTGAATCGATCGAGGGCATGGGCGTCATTCCACATCTGCTCACTACCGCTGAGCTGACCTCCGGCGACCTCTCTGCATTCAACGTAATCGTCATCGGCATCCGCGCATATTCTGTTCGCCCTGAGCTGGCCCACGCTCAGCCTCGCCTCGATGAGTTTGTGCGCCAGGGCGGCACGATCATTGTGCAGTACCAGAGCGGCTCATTCCCCGCGCCTGTCCCAATAACAACCGGCCGCATGGAGCGCGTCGTCGACGAGCAAGCTCCGGTGAAGCTGCTTGACCCCGCGAACTCGCTCCTTGCCTCGCCAAACCAGATCACCGCAGCAGACTTCAATGGCTGGGTCGAGGAGCGCGGCCACTCGTTTATCGAGAAATGGGATTCAGGTTACACGGCTCTGACCGAGACCGCCGATCCGGGACAGGATCCGCAACGTGGCGGATTGCTTGTTACTCACCCCGGCAAGGGAACCTATATCTATGTCGCATACGCACTCTATCGCCAGTTGCCCGAGTTAGTGCCCGGATCTTATCGGATCCTCGCAAATCTGCTTAGTGCGGGAAGCACTGCTCCGGCGAACTCAAAATAAATCAGTCACAGACAGTCCTCTTTCGTTGCCTCCGTTCGGTTCTCATTGGTGGCGGCGAAAATTCGCGTTCACAATCAATCCAAAAAATGACTACGCGTGTTAAGAACATGTGAATTCGATGCATGTTAACAATTCAATATATCGGATTCCTAAGTTGTTAAAAGTATGTGAATTAGTCAAATATTCATCAAATTCTGAGAGTCTCGAATTCAGAGTCAAACCGGTATAGCTCTGCCTGCACAAAACGATTCCTATGTTCATAACCACGCTCACCGCAAGCCCAAGGACGAGACAAAGCATGGCTTCATCTTCAAAAAATTCTGCAGTGACACTGCACGGGCGTTCGTGTCGTATGCGAACGCTGGCACTAATCAACCTGATCTGAGAGGAAAAAGAGGCGAAATGAACTACAAACTTAAATCGGTTGCCATAGCGGTTTTGGCAGCCAGTCTCGTCGGCTCGCAAGCTTACGCCGGTGACCCTCCTGCGCCCGCGAAAAAGCATGTTGCAACCAAAAAGAAGCAGCCTCCCAAACCCACGGTCGAAGAGCAGATACAGGCGCTGCGCCAGGAGTTCCAGGGGCAAATCGACAGCCTGAAGACCGATCTTGCCACAAAAGATGCACAGTTGAAACAGGCGCAGCAGACAGCCGCTGATGCCCAAACTGCAGCCGCAAAGGCTGAGACCGACGCCACGGCTCAGCAGCAGGCAACGACCGAAAATGCGGCCGCTGTCTCAACATTGCAGTCCACCGTGACCGACATGAAGACCGTCAATGCCACCGTGGTCTCATCGCTCTCTGACGAAACCGCGGCCATCAAAAAGAGCATCGCCAATCCGAGCGTTTTGCATTACAAGGGCATCACGCTAGCGCCGGGCGGCTACCTGGCGGGCGAAACCGTGTACCGCTCCAAGGCCACCGGAGGCGATATTCCAACTGCATTCAACGCGCTTCCTTACGAGCATGCGGATGCATATTCGCTCAGCGAATTCTTCGGTGACGCACGCCAGTCGCGCGTAACCCTGATGGCTGAGGGCAAGACGAATTGGGGCACACTTCGCGGCTACTATGAGGCTGACTGGCTGGGCACCGGCATATCGTCAAATAACAACCAGTCCAACAGCTATGTGCTGCGCCAGCGCGTGCTCTGGGCCCAGGCTGAGACCAACAACCACTGGGCATTTACGGGCGGACAGTTGTGGTCTCTCGCCACCGAAGACAAGAAGGGAATCTCCAACCTCTCTGGCGACATCATGACGCCGCAGACCATAGACCCGAACTATGTTGTGGGTTTTGTGTGGACACGTCAATACGGCTTCCGCGTAACCAAGACTTTCAAGAAGACAGCATTCGGCGTAGCCTTCGAGAACCCTCAGCTCCTTTACACCGCTTCACTGGCAGGCAACACGCCCTATGCCGTCCTCGGCAGTGCCGGAGCGAATGGCGGCAACTTTAACGCCGCCATCAGCAACTGCTCACCTGCGACCTCAATCGTGAACTACACCAACGAGGTTGAGACTGATTCTGCAGGCAACACAATCGACGTCGCAGTTCCCGTCTACAAGACTGTGAACTCGTGCGCTAACATCGCCAACCTCTCCTTCAACCAGGCGCCCGATGTGATTGCGAAGCTCGCATTTGATCCCGGCTGGGGCCACTATGAAGTCATCGGCATCGGCCGCTTCGCGCATGAAACCGTCTATCCTGGCGAAACTACAAACAGTAACCTCTACGGCGGACTCAAAGACATCGCAACCGGCGCGGCTGTAGCTCCGGCTCTCACTTCGGCCGGTTCGTATTCCAACAGCATCACCATGGGCGGCTTCGGCGCCAGTTTCCGTGTCCCGCTCGGCCCCAAGATCATTTTTGGCGCGAAAGGGCTTTACGGGCCGGGCATGGGACGTTATGGCAACTCCACGCTGGCGGATTTGACAGCGGACTCGTCCGGTCAGCTTAAGCCCATCCACAACATCAGCGGCCTATTTACTCTGGAAGCCAATCCCACGCCTCGTTTGGCCCTTTACCTGAACTACGGCGCCGATTACGCAGGTCGCGATGACTACGCCACCGCAGTTGCAACAACGCTCGGCGCGCCATCGGCGCAATTCTGTCCGAAAACAGCAGGAGACTTTGCCTGCACAGCCACTCCCACGGCCGCTGACATCGCCCTTGGCGGCACATGGGGCGGTCACTGGGCAGCACCCTCGGCGGCTGCGGTGGGCTACGGCTCCCGCCTGCTGAACAACTCAAGCTGCAATACCACCTCAAACCCTGGCTTCAACGGCAGCTCCACGGGCTACTACCCCGGCGGCTCCTGCGGTGCGCAAACTCGCGACGTGCAGGAATTCACGGGTGGTTATTGGTATGACATCTACAAGGGCGACCGCGGTCGGCTGAGGCAGAGCATCCAGTATGGTTATGCCGTACGCGAGGGTTGGTCCGGAGCTTCCGGCATCGGCGCAAAGGGCATCGACAACATGTTCTGGACGTCGTTCCGTTACTACCTGCCGTAGCCCGCACCACGAACAGTCCAGTCAACAACAAGAGGCAGCCCGCAATTTGGGCTGCCTCTTCTGCTTTCCTATTTAACCCTTGCTCGCCGGCTGCAAATTATGCCCGACGCTTGCTACGCGTCAAAATAGCTCAATGCACTTGCGGCTCGCCCGTCGGCCGAAAAGCCACTCCCGCCACAGAATCTCCTGAAGCCAGCACATCCCGAAGCCGCTCAGGATTCACGCCGCTTTGCTTTGCAGCGGTCTCGATCAGCATCAGTGCAGCAGCTGGCGTTGTCTCTGCAAGTACTCGGAAAATCCAAGGCACATTCGTCGACGTAAGCGTTTTGTCGTTACTGAGTGCAACCACTGGCACAAAGGACTTCAGCGCCAGCTGTTCTGCCAAATGCGCAGCGTTGCGATCGAGGGCGACTATGGCCAGCACATGTTCATCCATCAGCGCATGCACCAGTTGCGTTGAAGCCGCGCCCCAGTTCTGATCGCTCGCCACAGGCAGCAGCAGCCACTCCTGCCCATGTGCCGCTCCCTCGCGAAGCTGCGCCTGCATCGCCGCTGATTCGGCGACTTTGCCCGCTTGCGGCCCAAACAAGATTACGCGCACCGGCCCGGCCAGCACATCCGTGCGATGCGGACCGGCATAGGCCACACCATCTTCTCCAACACGCGCATACGGCGTTGCAGCTGGCACAACGGCAGTTGACCCGGCCACAGGCGTCCGCACCGCCGGCACCTCCATCGTCGCAACACGATACGAAATCGCACCGTTGTGCACCGTGCCCAGGTACATGTGCTCCACATTCTTCTGGTTGGGATCGAAAATCATGTGCCCGGTCACGCCGTCGTATTCTTCAATATCCGCCAGCGCATCGTGAATTCGAGCGCGGTTGAGGCCGGCCTTGCAAATTGAGCTCAGCAGCGCGTACATTGCGTCGTAAGCCAGCGAGGCAAACTGCTCCGGCTTTTCTTGAAAGCGCGCCTCAAAGCGGCTATTGAAATCGAGCCAGCGCGGATCGTTGCGTGTCGGGTCGTAAGGAAAGACTGCTTCAAATCCCTCTGCTGCTCCTCCGGCCTCTGCCAGCAACTCGGGCCCCAGAGTTCGATAAGCGCCAAAAACACGCTGCTTCATTCCCAGCGCTTTCATCTGTTTCAGGATGTTTGCGGCCGGCACTTCATCGGTCCATAACACGATTGCATCGGCTCGCGACGACTGAATGATCTTGAGAGACCGTGTGTAGTCCGTATCCCCTGGCATGAACTTTTGCTCGATGACAATCGGATGCCCCATCCGCCGCGCCGCATCACGAAGTTTCAAAACTCCGAACCTGCCATAGCGGCTGTTCACGCGCAAGATTGCGACACGCTTCAGGCCAAGCTCGGTAAACATGCGCCGCGCCAGTGTAAGGCACTGCACACGATCATCCTGCAGGTTCGTAAAGTACCACGGAATATACGTCTCGGGAATCGTCGGATCCGTCGACGCAGAGTTGACGATGGGAATCTCGGCGCGTAGGGCTACGCGAATAGCAATGTGCGTCGATTCCGAACTGATGGATCCAAAAATCGCCCAGTCCTGATCGTCGTAAACCATCTTCACTACTTCATTTGACGCCGAGCCCCAGATTGTCGGATCGGTAGGGCGATCCTCGCCGTAAACCGCTTTTGCCTGCCAGTTGTCGTAGTCGTTGTGCAACATGAGCTTGAATGGCTTGCCACCGTAACCGCCACGAGCGTTGGCCTCTTCGAGAGCCAATTGCGCGCCGTGCAACATGCGCAATCCAAAAGCCTGCTCAGGACTATGCTCGACAGGACCGAAAAATCCAATGCGTACTTCCGTCAGGTCCTTTGGTTCCGGTATGTCGCGGCCCGCTCCCGAATAAATGTTGGGATGTACGTAGTTGAGATCGTATGGCGCGGCAAATTTGGAATATGGGCTTAGGTCACTCGGCTCACCCGCGTATGGCGTGACCGCGCGGTCCCTTGGTGCCCCCGGCGGATGAGCGCCACATTCGCACTTGCCGCTTGACTGTCCCGATACGTTTGCCGTTGTGCCGGCGGCCATCACGCAGGCCGCCATCAACAACCATCCCTTGCTCATCGCGTCTACTCCTTGGCGCTTGCAACCTTGTCGGTGCGGAACATGGCGATCGCTTCAATCTCGATCAGCAACTCAGGGCGGCAGAGGTGCGCCTGGATGCCGGTGGAGGCGGGCAGCGGATCAAGACCCTGCTCCTTGAAGAACGCAGTGCGTCCAGCATTGAACACGTCATAGTCGCGATCAATGTCCCTGAGGTAGCAACTGGTGCGCACGATGTCGTGCCACGTTGCGCCTTCTGACTCAAGCAGACCTGTGATGTTGTCAAACGTCCGCCGAAGCTGGGCGTTAAAGTCACCTATGTGAACGCTCACGCCGTTTTCGTCGATGGAGGCCGTGCCCGAGATGAGCAGAATGGTCAACCCATTCAGGTCGATCCGCATGCCGCGCGAAAACGAGCTCGGCTTTGCATAGGCATAGGCCTCGTTAAGAACTCCGTGGTTGGTCATTGCACGCTTTTGAATCGGAGCGTGCGCGATCATATCTAGTATTTCTGAAAACGCAATCATCTTTTTTGCTCCTTATGGCTGATGAATCCCGTGACTTAATCCCTTGGCAGTAGCGACCCAGATATCACTGCCCTGAAAATCAATTCCCAAAACGTAGTTGTGAGCTGGCGCGGTGCTAACAGCCACGGCCGTGACAATCCCCTTTGCATCGCGCACCGTCATCTCCGGCTTGCCGGTTGTAAGCGACGGCCGATAGACGGCCCAATTCACGCCGTCGTAGTACGCCAGCCCCTTATCCGTGCCAAACCAGGCGCGCTTGGCATCCACGCCCTTGATCGTGTTTGTAAAGTTCGAGGGAAGCCCACTGTCTTTCGTGAGGAAGTTATGCCAGTAGCGGCCGTCGTATCGACTGTCGCCGAAATACGTTGCGGCCCACACAATATTGTCTACGTAACTGACCGACGTGACAATCTCGTGGATCAACCCCTGATCCTTGAATAGCACCATCTCGGTCTCGCCATCGGGATCGTCATACTTGTCCCAACGGCCGGTCTTCTGATCGTACTCAAGTAGTCCGCTGCCCCACACTGCGTAGTAAACCTTGGTGGGCGTCGCAGAGACCCCATATACCCATATTTCGTTCATCGGCGTGTTGCGCTCGTTGTAGAGCGACCACTGCCCTGTACGCAGGTCGAGGCGGCATGCGCCTGCAGCCGTGGCCACCCACACGTGTTCGCCCTCAACCCCGACGCCATAGACAACGTCATTGCTCAATCCTGAATTCAGTTGGTTATAAGTATCGATGCGGCCGCCCGAGATGCGGCTCAATCCGCCCATCGTTCCGGCCCATACGTCGCCGGTGCGCTTGTCAAGCGCAAGAGAGAGCACCGCCCGATGCGCAAGTCCGTCCTTGGTGGTGTAGGTCTTCCACTGATGGTTTTCATAAACGGCCAACCCGTCTTCCGTGCCCGCCCATATGCGATCACCATCTACCAGCACTGAGAAAACATGATTGTTGGGTAGCCCATTGGCCGTGGTGAAGTTCTCAAAGCGGAAGCGCGGCATCTGAGGCGCCGCACCAAACGCGAGCGCGCTCATCGCCAAGAGCCCGGTGGCCAGAAGCTTTGCGAATTTGTTCCTTGCAGACATCATCATCGCGTCCTCAGATATTCGATCAGGTCGTTCAGTTCGTCCTTTGTCAGATCGTTTGTGCGTCCGTGCTTGTCCTCGGGATTGAAGACCGTCCAAATCTGCTCAAGCGTCGAGGCCGATCCGTCGTGCAAGTAAGGCCCGGTGATTGCAATGTTGATCAACTGCGGTGTGTCCAGCAGCCCCGTGTTGTCAGTCGTCTTCTTCGTGCCAACGTCAAAGGACTTCTGGTTTGTGCCTTTAGGCCCACTATGGCAATAGACGCACCTATTCACTTCAGGAATGGGATTGCCAAACTTGTCCTTGTCACGGTCAAAAAGCGCTTGGCCGCGTGTCTGCGCCGGCGTCAACTCCCGACCCGGCAGACGCCAGCGGTTGGGTCTCGGCGGCAGGCTGCGCACGTAGACCACAAGATGAGTCAGCGTAAGGTCGTCGTAGTTCTCCGCGCGCCAGAAGTATTTCTCGGTTCGCGGTCCGCACTCTGTAGGCAGATTCGGGTTGCCGCCATTCCACTTGTATGGCTCCGTATCCTTCACGGCTTCGATTGGCCGGTTGTCCACGATGTCGCGGCCAAACCCGTCGGGCTCCAGATCCCATTGGAGGCCGTCAAAGGTGGAGTCGATATGGCAGTTTGCACACCCGACCTGACCCTGGAATGAATACCTGGCCGTGTAGAACGTCTGTTCGCCGTGGCGCAGCACCGACAACTTTTTCGGACCTTCCATGGCGATCGTCGAAGCCACACGATCCGTCCGCGCATCAATGATGCTGATCGTATCTTCGAGGCGATTGGCCACAAGCAGCTTCCTGCCGTCAGGCGTAAATGCCAAGCCGCGCGGATCGTGTCCTACTACGATATGCGTCACAACATAGTTCGCGCTGGCCGAGAGATCATGCGCGTTCGATCCAGGGTGCGTGTGGATATAACGAAGCAGCCGCGGCACATCGAGCACCGTGACAATTTCCGAGCCTTCGCAAGTCACGAAGATGCGGGATTTGTCCGAAGTGATCGCGACGCCAAAAGGCCGAACTGCATATCGTTCCAGCTCATCCAACGGCACTTCAACCGGCTTGCCCACATCTGCACCGAACAACGTGAGAGTGTCAGCAAAGGCTCCGCCATGGTCGAGGTATGCGAGCGGCACCAGGTTCTTGGGATGAAGGTTGGCTGCCACGCCGAGGCGTCCGTCGCGGGAGAAAGCAATGTGAAAGCCATGTGCAATGCTAGGTAGCAAAATCCGCTCCGCCACCACCGCACGCGCCGAATCAATCACCGTGATCTCCGACTCAGGTGCTGTGCGATGCGGCGTCGTATTCGGATAAACATGCGTGACATACAGCCTGCTTCCATCGGGAGAAGGCGTAATGTAGCTGGCGCCCCGCCCGGCCGCAAGCCGCTTTTCCTCTACACCGGTCTGAGCATCGAGTACCGAAACGTCGTTCGAGATGCGATTGGCTACAAACAGGTGCTTGCCCGCGCGGTCCTCTAGCACACTCGAAGGTTCCGCGCCGACCGGCCAGGTCGCCTCCACTTCCAGGGCCTTGGTGTCGATGACTGAGACGGTATCGTCCCATGAGTTCGCCACGAACAGCCGGTTGCCCTTCGGCGAAAGCGAGAATCCGCGCGGCACCCGGCCAACAGCGATATTTTTGATTACTGCATAGCTCGCCCCATCCAACACCCGCACTTCTCCGCTCTGTTGGCAGAGCACGTAGAGCCGTGTGCCATCCGCCGAGAACAACACCTCTACCGGGGACGCGTAGTTAAGAACCTCACCCGTCACCGGAGTGGCCGCCGCAATCGCCGTCCTCCCGACCGAGGGACCGGCGACAATCAACGTCACGCCGAGCACAGCCACAACAGCGGCCGTTCCCGCGCGCAACGTACTGTGACGGAACCGAATCATTTCGGCTCCTCAACGGTCAAGACCCGATCTACGCTCTGCTTCTCCAGCTTTTGCTGATGCCCGCTCGGCCAATGCACGACGACCTTGTCGATCACCGTAGCCGCGCCCAATCCGAAATGCATCCTGCCATCATCCTGCGACAGATACCCCGAGCCAGCTACGCGTTCCGCCGTCCAACGCCTATCGCCCGCATACACTTCGACGCGCGCGCCTATGCCGTCGCGATTGCTCTTCGTGCCCGTCAGCTTGATCGCCACCCAATGGCCTGTATTGGTTGAGACGTTACGCACCAGCGTTCCCTTGGCGCCTAAGTTCACCAGGAACGCATCTACCTTGCCGTCGTTGTCTTGGTCGGCAAAGCATGCTCCGCGCGCCACCGTTCGCTCACTGAGAACGGCTCCCGCCTCCCTCGACACATCTGCGAAGCTACCGCCGCCGAGTCCGCGAAACAGCGTGTGCTCCTGCGGTATCAGATGAATCAATCCGCCATGAAATATCAAGATGTCGGGCTGCCCGTCGTTGTCGAAGTCGTAAACGCCTGTTCCCCAACTCACGTACTGCGCATTCGTCTGCGAAACGCCGTTCGACGCACCGATATCTTCAAAGCTCTGTTTGCCAGTGTTATGCAGAAGTCGGTTGTAATGGCCATCGGTAACCCACAGGTCCAACACGCCGCGACCTTCAAGGTCGGTAAAGACAGGTCCCATCGAAGAAGTGGACTCGCCATTCTGCCCGAAAGCCGTGCCAGTGTCATTCCCAACTTCCTCAAATGTGCCGTCGTGCTTGTTATGAAAGAGGAAGTTTTCCGTCCGGTCGTTGGCGACATAAATGTCGTCCCAGCCGTCATTGTCGAAGTCAGCCGCGGTGACGCCCATCGTACGACCTGTGAAGGCGCCAATGCTTGACTTGCCGGTAACGTCGGTGAACGTGCCGTCGCAATTGTTGTGATACAGGCGATTCGTCTCACCCTCGTAGTCCAGCGGTCCCGGATAGTTGTCCGCAGCGTAGAAGGCACGATACTTGGGATCGAACTTCACATAGCGGCCAACGAACAAATCGACGCAGCCGTTCTTGTCGTAATCAAGCCATGTAGAGCTGATCGCCCAGCCATCCACCCTGACTCCCGCTTTCGCGGTCACATCCGTAAAGTGCCCGTTGCCGTCGTTGTGATACAGAATCGTCTTGCCGTAACCCGTCACCAGCAGGTCGATATATCCGTCGTTGTCGTAGTCCGCCGCTGTTACCGCGACCGCATACATCTCTGGGTTGAGTCCTGCCTTGTCTGTCACATCCGTGAAATGCCCGTTTCCGTCGTTGCGATAAAGATGATTGTGCGGCGGCGTGGCCGGCTTTTCTTTTAGGGGATAAGGATGCATGGAATCATCGAGCGGGCGTCCGTTCACCACATACAGATCAGGCAATCCGTCATTGTTGTAGTCCAGCCAGACGCATCCTGCGCCTGTACCCTCAAGCAGCGAACCAAGCTGGTGCGATCCGAAGCTGTGCGAAAAATTGATTCCGGCCCTGTCGCTCGCGTCTTCAAACCGAATTGCCGATGCCTTGGCGCTGGCTTGCCCGATCGAAACATCTTGCGAGGCCGCTCCTTGCGCCAATGCCTGCACCAAACTTCCACCCACCGCGGCGTGCATCAACATCACCACTAACATGAAGTTATGAGGGCGAGATAACATTTCAATTGCCTCCCGGCAGCAAATGCTGCGCCGTGCCAGAAAGATCGATTGGCGTCGTCGTACGAAGCAATACAGCGGGCACGCGATTCTCCGACGCACGCTCCGGCCCGGCATGGCACCCCACACAGATGCGCTGCTCTCCGCGCCGAATCCAGAACCATCCCTGTTCCTTGCGCAACACCGCGCCTTTCGCATCCAACAGCGCAAAGCGAATGGCTCGGTCCGCTGGAGCCTTCACAAAGAAAGACCCGTCCTCCTCCACTGGCGCTGTGCCCATCACAACAGCGTGCCCGGCGGAGTCCTGCGTTTCCAGCCGCACCGACGTCGGTGTGCCCTCGAGCGCGCCATCTCGCGAGACACGGGCGTCAAGCGCTAATAGGTTCGCATAATCCCAGTCGTGCAGCGCTGACGGATGCCGCCTGGGTCGGTTGTGTTCCGCCACCAATACGGGCTCCACGAGGTTCTCACCACTTCGCGCGAGTACAGGCGCCATCACTGCCGCATCCGGCGTCCAAAGCTTCAGAGCGAACTTGGAGTTCGCCCTTTCACGCGCGCTCAGCAGCCAAGCACCCGAAGCCGTTTCGGCGACCCCGCCCGCAAACTCTCCTCGCGGAGCGGCGACCCGCACTTCATGTGCCAGAGGCGAAGTGAACCGCGCCAGCGAAGCTCCGTGCGTAAACACCACATCACCCGAGGCCAGTTGTCGTCCGCCCCAGCGCCCACCCGCAATTCCGGTCGCAAGATCGCAGCGATACGACTCCACCCCCGAGCCATCTGAATACACCAGGAACAACTCCGGTTTCGCCTCACTCCCCAGAGGAAATCCAGCCTCAAACAATATGCGTCCGTCCGCCAGCACATCCGACGGAACCGCGCTCGTATTCAGATACGTCAGTTGGAGCGCGGAGGGAGTCCCGGCCGGCTCAATCTCAGTCAAGGCCTTCGACTCCAACAGTCGAGCCGACTCCAGTTGGAATCCCTGCGCCGTCCGCAGCGCATAGACCAGCCGCCATCCCGGCAGATACAGAGGCCGAATCGCGTCCGCCAAACCCGTCGTAACTTGGCGCACGAATTGATCCCGAATCGTGAATTCCCAGACCTGCCAAGGGTCGCCGGCAGCCTTCTTGCCCGCAAACAGCACCTTCTGGCCGTCGAACGAAATGCTCGCATCAGCACTTGCTGCAAAGCCCTCAATCAGCGGTGCTGCTTCGCCATCATGCACCAGGAGCAGTTGCGCGCCCTTCGGAAATCGTTCCCCGCCCCGTAGCGCAGCCAGCGGCTCGTAGACCGGCGTTGCGGTCACGATCACGTCACCACCAATCTCTTGTGACGGATTGTGCGCGAATCCACAGATCGCCGCCAGCAGCGCAGAACAAGCGACGACGGAAACCAGTCTGGCCCCAGTCCTCATCCAACGGCCTCCATGGAGCGCATACCAGGCGCCGTTCCACGAAGCGCAAAATAGGGTTCAAGCATCGCCATCATCTCGTCGAAATCAGCGAAGTCCAGCGACTGTTCGCCGTCGCTCCATGCTTTTTCAGGACTAGGATGCACTTCGACAATCAGGCCATCCGCGCCCGCGGCCACGCCAATGCGCGCCAAAGACGGCACCAATTCGCGATGCCCCGCCGCATGGCTCGGGTCCGCAATCACCGGCAAATGCGAAATGTGCTTGAGCAGCGCGATGGCGCCAACGTCGAACGTATTGCGCAACGCATTATCAAAGGTGCGAATACCGCGCTCGCAGAGCATCACATAAGGGTTGCCGTTATCGAGAATCACTTGCGCGGAGCGCAGCAAATCTGCAACCGTCGCCATCATCCCACGTTTCAGCAGAATCGGCCGGCCCGATCGCGCCGCCGCTTCCAGAAGCGTGAAGTTCTCCATGCTGCGCGACCCTATCTGCAGAATATCCGCATACTCGGCCACCAGCGGCACGTCGTCTTCCGACATCACTTCGGTGACGATGGCCAAGCCTGTCTCTTCGCGAGCCTGCGCCAGCATCTTCAGCCCTTGCTCGCCATGACCCTGAAATGCATAGGGAGAACTGCGCGGCTTGAATGCGCCACCGCGAAGTATCGTTGCGCCTCCGCGGCGAACATGGTGGGCTGTCGACAATAGCTGCTGCTCAGTCTCTACCGAACATGGCCCAGCCATCGTGACAAATTCGTCGCCACCAATTCTGAGATCCAAAACAGACACTATCGTCTGCTGGTGCTCAGAACTCTTCAGAACATCCGGCGTCTCGGCAAATCGTTCCTGCCAACTTTCGCGCACCCTGTGCGCTCCAATCCGGGGAAGCGTCAGACTATCGCGATCGTCCATTACGCGCCTCCATCCAAAGGTGGAGATGCGCGTTAACCCTCTTGCCGCACCTGCCACTCCGTTTCTAGCGGCGTAATGAACATTTGTCTGTGACGAATGAACTTGACTACGGGGTGGCGAGAGTCGGGTTTGGGTGCCCCAAGTCTCGTCCCCCGCGGCGGATGAGACCTGGGATAGGCTCTACGGCTCACGCACACGCCATCGGAGGCGACCGATACCCAAATGCCGCATCCACGATGGCCGCAATGCCCAACGCCATCTCATCTTCGAACGGTCGCGCAACAATCTGCACACCGATCGGCAAGCCGTCGTCAGACTGCCCAACAGGTACAACCGCAGCTGGAGCAGCCAGCGCGTTGAACCACTGCGTGTGACGCACCGCATCCAGATAGTCAACCGCGTGCCCCTCAACAATCCACGACCGCTCGCCATGACGAAACGCGGGAATGCTCGCCACCGGGCACAACAACACCGGGTACTCCCTCGTTTCCTCGAGCGTCTTGGCGCGAAGCACATCCAGCTCCGCCCACGCGTTGAGCAACTCCGTAGCAGTCAGCTCAGGCGTGGCCCCGGCAATACTCAGAAACTCATTGAAGATCGGGCTTAGTTGATTCTCTTTCCCCCGAATCGCCGGCGCATAGAACATCGCTCCGCACTTCACGAAAAACGTCCACCAAAGCTTCCGCAGCGCCTCCAGCATGCGCGGTCTGAATGCCTCAACGCGGAAGCCCGCATCGCGCAGCGCTCCAGCCGCTGCATTCACTACCGCGCGTGTCTCCGCCGTCACGGGGACCAACCCATCATCTTCGAAGAAACCAATCGTGTTCCCACGCAGTTCGTCGAGGCTCGTCGCGCGCCACTGCACTGGCGAACTTACAGGATCATTCGCATCCTGCCCGCTGAGCGAGCGAAACAGCAGCGCGATGTCCGCCATGGTCCGCGCCATCGGCCCAATTGCACCGAGAATCGAAAACGGGCCCACGCACGGCGGCAAATGTCCTCGTCCCGGAATCCGCCCCGGCGTCGGCTTCAGTGAACAGATGCCGGTGAAATGCGCAGGCATCCGCACCGACCCGCCGCTATCGCTGCCGAGCCCGGCCGCCGACATCCCCGACGCAATCGCAGCCGACTCACCACCGCTCGATCCACCCGGCGTCCGCTCCAGGTCCCACGGATTCCGTGTCTGCCCATGCAGCAGGTTTGCAGTCTCATAAGCCATCAGGAACTCAGGGCAATTCGTCGTGCCCAAAATCAGCGCCCCCGCCGCGCGAAGCCGCGCCACCACAACCGCGTCGTCCCGGGGCACATCGCCCTTGTGAATCAGACTACCGATCTCGCACCGAAATCCCGCCGCGGAAATCGAAGACTTCACAGTCACGGGCAAACCATGTAGTGGCCCTCGCGTTTCTTGCGAGCCTTCCAACCGGCGCGCCTCGGCTAGCACCCGCTCCGCATTGAAATCCGCAAATGCATTCAGCATCGGATTCAGCCGCTCAATCTGCCCGATGTGCGCCTCGGCCAACTCCACAACCGATATCTCGCCAGCGCGCAGCATCTCAAGTTGCCGCACCGCGGGCTGCAACACCAAGCCATTCATGGACGCGCAGAACCCTGAGCAGCCTTCTCTGCATCGTGCGCACCACAGGTCGCGCCGGTCTCAGTGCAGGTGGCATCTTTTGGTGTGGGGTGCATATCCTCGTAATCAAACCGATACGACCGCACCGGCTCACCCGAATCGAAGCGATCGTTCCAGTTCAACTGGTAATTCACTGAGCCCGCATCGTCTGGAAATCTCTCGCTAGCCGGATACGGATAAGCGCTCATCTTATGGAACGGCAGTTGCGCCACCGTAAACGGCGATGCATCCCACCAATCCATATCCTTCACAAATCCGTTGGCGTAGAAAAAGTAGTCGCGTTTCCAGTGCGCGGGCAGGACCGGCAGCTTCGTTGCATCGAACTCCGTCGCAATCTCCTCGCCGCTGCCGAAGATTGCATAGCGGTCATCGATCCCCGCCACAAGTGCCGTCACGTCACCCATCCGCGTATAGTTGCCCCGCTGATGTTGGAACGGCCCAGTCAGGCTCACACGATCATAGTCGTAGTCGAGATCTCCCGGGCTCACCCCATCAATCTGCTTCGGATAACCGCGGAAATGCTCCGTAGCCCGCGTCAGCGGCACCTCTGTCGTGCGTGCCTCAGCCTCTGCATTGTTGTCGATGAGCACCTGATCCCAGTAAATCTCGAGATTGCTCACCAGCCGAATCCGTCGTACACCCGGGGTCCCCAACGACGGGTCCTTGTCGTTGGGGTGGCGTGCACCCGCGGGCAACTTGTCCGTCAAATCGACGACGATCGTGCGCTCAAGCCCCGCGGGAAATCCCGCTTCTCCCAGAATCTTCTGCCAGCTTCCATCCGGCAACTCCGCCTCGACGTACGGCGAAATCGGCTTCACGTCCGCCTGCCACGCAGCATAAAGCGATGTCGCGCTGAAGTAGTTTACATACCCCGTCATCAGCAGCCGCAGCGGCGCACCCTGCTTCACCTCGCCCAAATCAAGCGTCAGCGTGTGCACATTCGCAAACCCGTCATACGGCGAAGCGGTGAATCCGCTCGCAAATTTGTGATCGCGGCGGCTCAGCTCGTCCAGCACGTTGCGTCCTTCTCCGTCCCACGCACCCACCGGCAGCCGCATTCCTGTTGAGGCCACCACGCGACCCGAAGCAAACGGAGGATCGTCAAGGAATCGCTCGTCGGGATTCACCTCAACGTTCTCCGGGTGATCCACCGCCACCAGCCGTAGTTGATCAATGTAGTTGACTTCCTCCATCGGCTCGATGAACCGCAAGCTCAACTTGCCGTCCACATCCGCGAGCCTTTCACCGTCAACCTTGATCCACTCCCCGCTGTTGGGAGTGTTGCGTCTGGTAGGCGTGAACCAGTGCCCCACCACGGCCGCACCAATCACATCCGTTACCAGCTTGTACTTATGCCCATTCCAGGCGAACAGCACCGGACACGAACTGCCGCGGCGATCCGCCTCTTTCATCGCAATCACTTGCGTGTGCGGCAGATCGATCTCATCCTGCAGAATTCCTGTCGGCCACAAAATGCGCAGCAGATCGATTCCTTGCGCCTCACCCAAACCAATCAGCAGCTGCGGCGGAGCCTGCGTCTGGTACCCCGATGCGCCCGCCAGTTCCCACTTCTGCCATTGCCCGTTTGCAAAGATCTCCACCTTCGAACCCAGCGCTGTCTTATTGTCCGCGTACCCGCCCAAATCGAGCCGCACAAAGTGGTTCTTATTCGCGCCCACATTGTGCAGCAGCACCGGCGCCGCATTCAGCTGCGTCACAATCAGATCCGGCGCACCATCACCGTCAACATCCGCCGCAATCAGCCCGCGCGGAGCCTGTAGCTTCACCGCATCCAGGCCAAGCGCGTGACTCACATCTTCAAAGCTGCCGTCCCCTTTGTTGCGAAACACGCGCACCTGCGGACCCGCCGCCGTCTCCACGATCGCCGCCAGGTCAATCCATCCATCGTTGTCTATGTCAACTGCCGTCACACCCCATCCGCGCAGCGCGCCTTTCAGCGGCAGTTGCACCCTCTCAAAGCGCCGCCCAACATTATTCGGCCCCGCCACATTGCGCCACAGCGTCAGACCCGGCGCACCGGCGTGCGTGACGGCGATATCCATCCATCCGTCCTTGTCATAATCCAGCACCGCAATGCCTTCGGTTGGTGGAGGCCACCGTGTGACCTGATGCACCGGATTGCCAAATGGCGGACCGGTCGGTTTGACCTCCTGCCGAGTCAGGAGGCGTTCCGCTTCCAAATGATTCAGCCCGACGAAATCTATCAATGAATACAAATTCAGCGTCGGATATTTCCCCTCGCGCGGATTCACAAACAGCACCGGCGCAGCGCCATTCCCAGTCACCGCCAGGTCAACCGCTCGATCGTTATTGAAGTCCGTCAGAATCGCCGCCGCGGTCCTGCCGCTACCACCCAGCCCCGTCGCCTCGGTCGACTCGGTAAATGTTTTATTCCCGTTATTCCGCCAAAGCACATTCGGCGGGGCCCCCAACGACGGGTCCTTGTCGTTGGGGTGGTTCGGCGCTTCGCCCGGTTTCAATCCCTCTCCCGTCAGCAGCAAATCCAAATCGCCGTCGTGGTCATAATCCACAAACGTGACCCCGCTCGGCCGGTTGCGCGCCGCCAGCCCGGCCTCCGCCGTCACATCCTGAAACTTCCCTTTGCCCAGATTCCGAAACAGCCGCACTCCGTCGTCCAGCGCCACAGCCAGATCATTCAAATTATCGGCATCGTAATCGCCCACAGCGCAGGCCACCGCATGGCCGGCGATCTTCAACCCCGCGGCCGCCACATCCAAATCTTCAAACGTTCCGTCTCCGCGACGATGCAGCACCCGAATCGCCTGGGCGCCCGATTCCATCAGCAACAGGTCCATCTGCCCAGACCCGGTCACGTCAAGCATGCACGCACCACCGGTCTCTGAAGAACTGGGTGCCCCAGGTCTCGCTTTTGAGACCTGGGAGGTCATCGGCTGCGCCACCAGCTTCACCGGTATCATCCCCCGCTGACGCGCCTGCGGCTCCTCCACCGGTGTCACCGTTGAGTAGCGTCCCTGTTCCCCGTAGGCCAATCCGATCGCCGCTGAAATCTTCGTGCTCGTCATGTGTTGAAAGAGCTTGAAGTGCTCCTTCGCCTCATCCTTGCTGCCCATCGCCTGCAGCGCCCGCGCCATCGCAAATTCCGAAGAAGCATGCAGCGAGTTGATCGCCAGCGCCTGCTTCAGCACCTCAACCGCCTTGTCAAACTGCTTCAGTTCCCGGTAGCAAACACCTTCGAAGTAATACGAATCAGCGTCCTTGGGATCGAGCTTTACAGCCTCCTGAAAGCTCGCCAGCGCCGCCTCCAATTCGTTGTCCGCATGTTGCGCGAGCCCAAGGTTGTACCATCCCTGTGCACTAGTCGGATCCAGGATCAGCGCCGTCCGCAGGACTTTTTTCGCCTCATCCAGCTTCTGCAGCGTCATCAGCGCAATGCCATCGTTGACGGCGGCCTGCGCGAGCTTGGGATCTTTCTTCGTCGCTTCGGCAAAGCTGTCAGCGGCTTTTTCAGTGAATTGCTGCCCCATCAGCGCCACCCCGCGGTTGTTCAGCCGTATAGCTTCCGCGTCGAACCGCTGCTGTGCTCCTGCAATTGAGGAATAAACCGCAACAAGCATGAAGGCCACGCGGCTGCTAAACTTCGTAAGCTCTTTACCCAAGTCATTCTCCAATGCGGCTAGCCGGTCGACCCCTGTAAAACCGCGCAACTATTCAGTGTATGCGAGCCCATAGGTGGCTCGCAGCAGCACACTTCAACCGATTCCATCTCACAAATTGCGTCAGAACGTTTTTCCTGTGGTACAAAGGCTCTCAGCAGGAGAGCACGATGGAAACGCTTCAGCCGTCGACGACTCGTCACGAATATGGCTTGAAGGGTTGGCTCAAGGGATTCTACTTGCTCATCGGCATGGCCGCCGCGGGGTGCGTACTCTACGTGTTGTTCGGTTCCGCCGCGGGGCACATTGACTCCTTCTTTGTTTTCCTCGCGGTCGTCCTCGCCGTCCTTTGCATTTTTTTTGCGACGCTCGCCTTGCGGTCTCGCCTCATCATCGACAAGGATCACATCGAGGTTCGTGGCGTCTTCCGCGAACGCTCCGCCGAGTTGAATGAAATCGAGGGTTTCCGCACTATCAGCGATCGCAACGGCTCCTTTACAAAGTTCTACTTGAAGCAGGGCCGTGGCGCCTTCAAAATGTCCAATTACTTCGCCACGGATGCTGACTTCCAAGCGTGGCTGCAAGAGGTCACCGACCTCGACAAGCGCGATCGCGACACGCTGCTCGATGAAATCTCGCGGCAGCAAGACCTCGGCGCAACGCCCGAAGAGCGTCTCGCCACGCTGTCTCGAGCCAAGACCACGAGCATCCTCGCCCTTGTTATCGCCGTTGCAGCCGCAGCCGCCGTCAATTTCGGCGAGCCATTCCTCCAGGTGCCGTTTGCCATCGCGCTTGCGCTCGTCCCGATCGGGTTGGCGATGCTGGTGCAGCGGTCGCCGTTGCTCTATGCCGTCTTCAAGCGAAAATCCGACCCCCGTGCAGAGCTGAGCTACGCCCTCATGTTGGCAAGCTTCGGCTTTTTGATCCGTAACCGCGGCGTCCACCTGGTTTCTACCCAGCCACTGCTCCTGATGATCGCCATCATTGCCCTAGCTTACTGTGCGGCTTTCTTTCGCGCTGCCAGTCAGAGCACATCGCCAATCGGTGCGATGTTCGGCCTGCTGTTTTTTGCAGGCCTCTATAGCTATGGCATGATTGTCACCGCCGACAGTCTGGCCGATCGCTCAAAGACCAGCACCTATTCTGTTGAAGTCACCGGCAAACGCATCTCAAGAGGCCGTTCCACGACCTACTACCTCAGACTGGCGCCGTGGGGACCTATGAATTCGCCTAATGAAGTCAGCGTTTCCCGCTCCACCTACGATGGATTCGCTCCCGGCCAGCAGCTTTGCCTGAGCCTCCACCAAGGCAGATTGGACGCGCCGTGGTACACGCCCGTCTCCTGTTCCGCCCCGCCGGATGCCGACATACAATAGCGTTTCCTATCGCGGTAGCCGGCGCCATCCAATCGTTCTATTGACCAGCACTCTATACTTGAAAATGTGACTCCCTCCCTCGAAACCATCGACTGGCGCGGGTTCTTGTCTCGTCCGGAACTCCCTTCCGCATCGCCGGAAGTGCTCCACGCGCTCACCCGCGACGCGCTCCTTGTTACCGGCGCGGGTGGCTCCATCGGCACCGCGCTCGCCGCGCGTCTTGCGTCCAAAGCACGCCATCTCGTGCTGCTCGAATCATCCGAAAGCAATCTCTTCTCACTTCAGCGGGATCTTGCCGAGTGCGCGGCAACAACCAACACCACATTCGTTCTCGGTAGCGTTTCCGACCCGGCGCTGTTGGATGAAATCTTCTCCGTCCATGCTCCGTGCCTGGTTTTCCATGCCGCCGCTTTCAAGCATGTCCCACTTATTGAAGAGCAGCCGCTGGCCGCAATCGCCAACAACGTCTTCGGCACCGCAACACTCGTTGATGCCGCATCCGCAGGCCGAGCGCGCGTTGTCCTGCTCTCCACCGACAAAGCTGTCGAACCGGCGTCTATCATGGGCGCTACAAAGCGCGTCGCCGAGCAAATCGTGCTGGCCTCAGACGGAATCGTTCTCCGTCTCGGCAACGTCCTTGCCTCTCGCGATAGCGTCGCTGAAGTCTTTGCCCGGCAGATTGCATCAGGTGGGCCGCTCACCGTCACCGATCCTGCGGCGCGGCGTTACTTCCTCACCCTCGATGAGGCCGTCAACCTCCTTCTCTCAGCCGCCTCGTCAAAGGTGCCGGCGCTGCTCGTACCCGACCTCCCCGCACCGCAATTCATTGCCGACTTGGCGCGATTCATGGCACGGACTCTCGCGCCCGGCCGTAACATCCCCATCGAGTTCACTCGCCTTCGCGCCGGCGACAAGGAATCCGAACAGCTTTGGTCAGCGGCCGAAATCACCCGGCCCGCTAGGATAAACAGATTGCTGTCCGTCAATTCACCATCGCTTCCCACCGACGAATTACATCGCCTGCTCGCCGCGTTGCGTGATGCCGTCATCGCGCGCGACGTCTCTGGTGCGCTAGCCTGCCTCCGCGCACTGGTTCCCGATTACGCACTCAGCCGCACCGTAAATGCCCTCTGCGGCGCGGATTCGAAAGTCGCTCATGAGTAGAGCGCAGCATGCCAAGCGCCGCATCGCCGTTGTGACAACATCGCGCGCCGACTACAGTCACCTCTACTGGCCCCTGCGCGAACTGGCCGCACATCCTGCAATCGACCTCGGCGTCATCGCGCTTGGCCCGCACCTCTCGCCCGAATTCGGCAACACGATCGCTGAAATCGAGCGCGACGGCTTCCCCATCAAGGCGCGCCTCGAGTGTCTGCTCAGTTCCGATTCCGATACCGGAATGGCGAAAACCATCGGCATCGCCATCCTGTCCCTGGCCGACACCTTCACCGCCTGGCGACCCGACCTGCTGCTGCTCATCGCCGACCGTTACGAAATGATGGCGCCCGCAACCGTCGCTCTGGCCCTGCGCATCCCCATCGCCCACATCGAAGGTGGCGAAGTCAGCCAGGGAGCCATCGACGACCACGTGCGCAACGCCCTCACCAAGCTTGCCCACATTCATTTCACGTCCAACGAGACCGCGCGCCGCCGCGTCATCGCCATGGGCGAAGAACCCTGGCGAGTTCATTGCGCCGGAGCGCCTTCGCTCGACCACCTTCGCCGCTCGCCACTCCTCAACCGCACCGCTCTCGAAGCCCGCCTCGAACTTACGCTCTCGCCTCCCACGCTCGTAGCTGCGTGGCACCCCGTCACCATTCTCCGCGACACCAATGCTGAGGCCGACTCGCTTTTCGCCGCTCTGGCGCAGACTCCCGGCCAACTGCTCTTCGTCTATCCCAATGCCGACGCAGGCAGCCACGCACTCATCGAACGCACCCGCGCGCTCGCCGCCACTCGACCCAATACTCACATCTTCGTGAATCTCGACGCCGTCGCCTATTGGAGCCTGCTCGGCCAGGTCGACGCCATGGTGGGCAACTCCTCCAGCGGAATTATGGAGGCCGCCTCTTTCGCTCTCCCGGTCGTCAACGTAGGCATCCGCCAGCAGGGCCGCGAGCGCGCCCGCAACGTCATCGACTCCCCTGCTGAAACCAACGCCATTTGCGCCGCAATCGAACTCGCTTTCAGTCCCGCTTTCCGGAAAAAACTCCGCGGAATGGAGAACCCCTATGGCGACGGAACCGCCGCCAAGACCATCGCTAAAGTGCTATCCACAGTTCCGCTCGACAGCCTTCTCATCAAACAACCCACGCCCCCTGACCGGCTGATGGACACCACCCACGCGAACTCCACCAGCTCCGCTAACTCCGCTAAACGCTAACCCGAGAACACGAAGTTGAATCCGAAAATACCCCTCTCCTGCCCCGACATCACCGAAGCCGAAATCGCCGCCGTCACCGCCGTCCTCCGCACTCCGAATCTCAGCCTCGGCCCTGAACTCGCGGCGTTCGAAACCGCTCTCGCCGCCTATCACTCCGTTCCCCACGCGGTTGCGGTCAGCTCCGGTACCGCCGGCCTCCACTTGGCGCTCCTTACCCTCGACATTGGCGAAGGCGACGAGGTCATCATTCCTTCCTTCGCCTTCATTGCCGTGGCAAACGCCGTCCTCCACGTCCGCGCGACACCGATCTTTGCGGAAATTGATCCTGTCACCCTGAATCTCGACCCGGGCAGCGTTGAGCGAGCCATTACGCCCCGTACCCGCGCCATTCTCGTCGCCCACACCTTTGGCGTTCCTGCGGACATGCAAGCCTTCCGCGCTATCGCCAACCGAAATAACCTCACGATCATCGAAGACGCCTGCGAGGCCATCGGAGCCGAAATCAATTCCCGCCGCGTCGGTACCTTCGGCGACCTCGCCGTCTTCGGCTTCTATCCCAACAAACAAATCACGACTGGCGAAGGAGGCGCCGTTCTGGCACATTCCGACGAGCACGCTGCACGCCTCCATAGTCTTCGCAACCAGGGAAGAATTCCCCCTCAACCAGTCTTGGTCGATGACACGCGAGGCAGGAATCCAGACGCGAACTGGCTGGACCACATCGAATTCGGCTTCAATTACCGCCTCTCTGACCTTGCCTGCGCCCTCGGTCGCGCCCAACTCGCCCGCATCGACGAGATACTCGCCCTCCGCCGCGCCGCAGCGGAACGCTACCAGGCGCTCCTCAGCAAATTTACCGGCCTGACCTTACCTCCGCTCTCTCTTCCCAACCTCACCATCAGTTGGTTCGTCTTCGTCGTCCGACTTCCCGAAGATGCCAACCGCGACCGCGTTCAGGCCGCACTCGCCGCGCGTGGCATCGCGACCGGCCGTTACTTCGCGCCCATCCATCTGCAGTCCGCCTGGCGAAACGTTCCTGCCGCAGTCAAGGCCGTTGTGCCCGTCACCGAATCCATCGCCCGCCGCACGTTGGCGCTCCCTTTCTTCAACCGAATTACTGCCGGCCAGCAGCAGCAAGTCGCCAATGCACTCCTCGAAGCCCTCCGCGCCGAATTCTAAGATCAGAAAATCGATATCCTTTCGTCTGCAAAGACAAGTCCGCCCGGCCGAATGGCTTTTGTCTAAAAATTGTTCCCTTATTAGCAACTCTCTCACTCAGAGGGCGCATTGTAATCAGGTGCGAGCGTAGACAACAACCCTGTTGCGCGCCCTCCCAAGCAATTCCACTTCCATCGTTGAATCAGCCGGATGGGTCTGACCGGGAGAACAACGCAGAGCCAAGTCCGCCCAAAATGACTCTCATTTGAGTTTGGTTCCCTAATAAGGAATCCGCGAGGCGGTCCTTCCAAGCTTCCCATGGCGGCTCCTGCTCCTCTTCTGTTCCTATCCGATGTTGAAGAGTAGGTGCCGTATGGTTGTTAAAACACGCAGCAAGGGTCGCGGGGTTACCGCCCTCCATGTCGGAACCAACAACGTGCGTCGTTACTTTCCCAAAGGCACACAGGACGTCGAATTGCAATTGGGCCATTTGAGCATCAAGTGCGGGCTGAAACCCGATTTCTGGCAAGGCCAGCCTGAGATTTACGATCCCAGGCTCTGCGCCTGGCTCGAGTCGAAACATCCCCACAGCAGTTCCGGCCGCAATCCCGTCCCCCTGACAATGATTCCTGCAGGGGACAACTCATTTCAGTTGCGGCCCATGTCATTCAACAACCGAATACGCCCCAAATTGCCGGCTCTTCCCACCGCCTGATCGTAAGACTGCGCTGCCAATTTCCCTGAATGAAGCGCTCCGAAAGGGGTAGCCTGCCCCGCCGCCGTCACTCCATGATCCCTGATATTGATAGACTCAGGATGAAATGAACATTCAACAACTTGAAGAGGCCATTGAGCGCCATTTCGCCGCCGGATCGGCCGCCATCGACGACGCCTCGGCAGTGGACACCTTTCTGGCGCTGCGTTCCGCCCTCGAACGGGGCGAAGCTCGCGCCGCTTCCCCCGATCCTGCTTCTCCCACCGGCTGGCGCGTCAATTCTTGGGTCAAAAGAGGAATCCTGCTCGGCTTCCGCCTTGGTGCGCTACAGGATTTCTCCGCAGGCGTTCTTTCCTTCGTCGACAAGCAAACCTTCCCCGTGCGTCATTTCACCGCCGACGATGGTGTCCGGATAGTGCTCGGCGGTTCCTCCGTCCGCGCCGGCGCTTATGTCGCGCGCGGCGTGATTTGCGCCCCACCCATGTACATCAACACCGGAAGCTGGGTCGACGAAGGCACCATGGTCGACTCGCATGCCCTCGTCGGCTCATGCGCGCAAATTGGCAAGCGTGTTCATCTCAGCGCCGCCGCCCAGATCGGCGGCGTCCTCGAACCCATCAACGCCAGCCCGGTCATCATCGAAGACGACGTACTCGTTGGCGGAAACTGCGGTGTTTATGAAGGCACCATCGTCCGCGCAGGCTCCGTTCTCGCGGCCGGAACTATCCTCACCCGCGGGACCCCTGTCTTCGACCTTGTCAACGGCGCAACGTTGCGGGCCACCGCCGATACGCCGCTTATCGTCCCTGCAAATGCTGTCGTGGTTCCCGGCTCCCGCGCCGTCACAAAAGGCAAGGGTCAGGAATGGGGTCTCAGCCTCTATGCACCCGTCATCGTCAAATATCGCGACGAAAAAACCGACCTCAGTACCACACTCGAAGATTTGTTACGGTAGCCAATGCCTCACCCCGAATCTGGACCATCCCCCCAAGCGAACGCAATGCTGCACCCTATCCGTTGGGGTGTAGCTGGTCCCGGTCGAGCCGGGGCGCGCTTTGCTCAAGGTCTCGAAGAAGTCGTGGGTTCCGATCTCACCGCCGTCTGGGGCCGCACGCCAGATCGCGCCCGCGCTTACGCCGAGCGCTTCAATGCCCCTATCCTCTGCGACTCTGTCGATCAACTCGTCTCCTCCAACGTTGATGCGATATATGTCTCCACGCATCCCAACACGCATGTCGAGATCTGCATCAAAGCCCTCGCCGCCGGCAAACACGTGCTCTGTGAAAAGCCCGCCGCTCTCAACGTTCGACAACTGAAGAAGGTCCTCGCCGCGGCCCGCCGCTACGATCGCCTCTTCATGGAAGCCATGAAGCCGCCGTTCTTTCCCCTCTATCGCCACCTTCGCGAACACCTCCAAGCCGCTCCAATCGGCCCAATCGGCTTCGTCCGCGCCGGCCATTGCGACTCGACCATTGGCCCCGATTACCCACTCCACTTCGCCGAACTCGGCGGTGGCGGCATCATGGGCATCGGCCCCTATGAGGCGTTTCTCGCTCTCGATTGGCTTGGGCCGCTGAAACGCGTGCAGACAATGGGTCGTCTTAGCTCTTCAGGCGTCGACAATCTCGCTCTCTTGCAAACCGAGCATGAACACGGAATGGCTCAACTCCACGCCGGTCTCGATTTGCTCAGTCGCGGCGATGCCCTGCTCTGCGGACCACGGGGCTACGTCCTGCTCCACGCCAATTGGTGGAATCCCGTGCGTGCAACCGTGCACTACATCGACGGCCGCCATATCGAACTGCACGAGCCATACAGTGCTGGCGGCTTCAACTACGAGACTGAGCATTTCTGCGAACTCATCCGAAACAACCAGTGTGAAAGTCCGGAAATCACCCACGCTCTCTCACTCGACATGGCACGTCTCCTCGAGTCCGCCCGCCGCGCCCTGGGCGTCCTCTTCCCCGGCGAATGACTGGCTCACTTCTTCTTCGCTTCGCCGCCCGCTGGCCCCTCCAGCGACTGCTTGATTACACCTAAGCGAATGCAAAGTTGATGCCCGTGAGACTGCAACCCCAAAACATTCCAGCCTTATCGCGGCGGCATAGGCCTTTCGTGGATGATCATCCACGATGTTCCGAACTTGTCCCGAAGCTGCGCAAACTTCGTCGCAAAAAAAGTCTCTTGCATCGGCATGAAAACTTGCCCGCCTTCCGACAGCAAGTGGAAAATGCGCTCAGCCTCCTCGTCGCTGTCGACTCCAAGCGACAAATAGACGCTCCGCATCGGCTGGAACCGATCCCCCGGAACGTCGCTCGCCATAAGCACCGTGTTCCCAATCGTTATGCTCCCATGCAGAATTGCATTCTTCCACTCCGGTACAACCTTGCTCGGATCCGGCATCTCGCCGTGCGTCATCATCATGCCGATCTTGCCGCCCAGGTGCTTTTCATAAAAGTGAAACGCCTCTGCGCAGTTTCCGCCGTAGTTGAGATAGGTATTCAACTTCATCGTCGTCTCTCCTGTTGGGGAATTCGTTTCCCAAAATTGGGATGCACCACCCTAGCTTTTCGCTGTTCCAATGCAATCTATGAATCGATCCTGGAATTTATTCGCCGGAGCTGGGCACCGCGCCAACAAGCACGATCGGAGCCGTTGGCGTAGTCGAGCCTACCGCCTTCTCAATCGTTACGCCAAATGCTTTAGCCGTGACGCCCTTCGGTAAAGGCGGCAACACAACACTCGCGCTGCCTGTCGCATCTGGCCGGAAGAGTCCTGCCGGAATCGGAGCCTGGCCGTTCGCAGGTATCACCCAAAGCTCATAAACCTTATCTTCCGCGAGATGCTCAAGATCGTTCGCTTGCAAGATCAAACCGCCTGACTCAGCCAAATATACGGCTCGCGCCGTCGGAGCCGGTTTCACCTTGCCTGCCGTCAGCAGAACCCGCTTTGAACCGGGCGACGTCAGCACCTCAAGCACCTGCTTCGCATGAGCGCTGTCCGCTGTCATTTGCGCTGCAGACTGGTACTGCTTGCCCAACTCGTCATTGAGAGAGCGGACCTTACGCTCCAGTGAGGTCGCCAAAAGCAGCAGCGCCGCAACCGCGATCCAGGGAATCCAAAGCGCGGCCTTCCGCGCCGGCCGCTTAATGTCGATTGGAACCATCATCCCAGCCGAACGCTCCATTCCTGCCACCGCAGACTTCGCCGACCCCGCCGCAGATGCGCTGGACATCCGATTGATAAATCTCTGCCGCGCTCCTGCCGGCAGGGGATGCTGTTCCACACTCATGGCAACCAGGGCCAGGTCTCCTTGCACCGCGGCCAGTTCGCCGCGGCAAATTTCGCACTCCTCCAAATGCAGGCTCACCGCTGCCGACTCTTCTGAGGAGAGAGCCTGCATCGCGTAGAGGACCAGATCCTCCTGCGGAATATGTCCGGCCTGCATCATGCTTCGATCGCCTTTCGTATGCGTACCAATGCTGATCTGATCCTTGTCTTCACTGTCCCCAGCGGATCGCCCGTCCGCGCCGCAATCTCCGTGTGGCTCATCCCCTCAAAGAACGCAAGGTCCAGTGATTTTTGCTGGTCCAATGGCAGGTCTTTCATGATCGTTCTAACTCTCTCAATCAGCGAATTGCGCTCAATCTCCGACGCCATGTCCGTTCGGGACGCGAGTACCACATCATCCACCGAATCGGTTGGCCTTCGGCGCCGCAGTGCATCAATCGCGCGATTGCGCGCCATCACTGCCAGCCATGCCCCAAGCGAGCCGCGGCCCTCGACAAATGAGCTCGGAGTCCTCCAGACTTGGAAGAAGATATCCTGCATCACATCTTCCGCCTGTCCCGGATCATTCAACACACGCAACGCAACGGAGTAGACCATGCGCCCGTAGCGGTCGAAGAGCTCGGTCATTGCCTGCTGATCATTCCCTTTCACACGAATCAGCAAAGGTTCATCCCCGGCTGCAGCAGTTGCTGCAGCACCGCCTTCATCTGAATCTCCATAAAGGGAACGTTGAGATTCCTTCGCCGGATTGGAGGGGTCTTCAATCACTGATCGGAACGGGACAGCCGCCAAAAGTCAATGTGTATTGTATTGCCCACTTTCCGCTCCTGGATAGAGAGTCTGTACCTTTGTTTGAGATTTGATGTTTGCAAAGGTGCAGAACGACGGCCCTCAAGTCCCAAAACGCCCTTCTGTCCGCACCATTCGCATCTCTACACAGGCTTTTGGACTGATTGCAACGGTCTCGTCGCCCCATAGGACCACACGTTTTCATTTTTTGAGCGGAGCTTTTTGCCCTTTCCGGGACGACATTCTTCCCGCTCGAGCCCGTTGCTGACACAGCCAATTCTGACTGCTGGCCAATGGCGGATCGCGCCTGTCCTCTCACCTTGGGTGTTAGCATCAAACTGACAGATGCAAACGAAAAAACTGAAACTTATCCCCCTCGGCGGCCTTGGCGAATTCGGAATGAACTGCCTCGCACTCCGCTGGGAAGACGACATTATCGTGATCGATGCCGGGCTGATGTTCCCTGAGTCGGAGTTGCTCGGTGTCGACATCGTCGTGCCCGATATCACCTACCTGGTTGAGAACAAAGAGCATGTCCGCGCAATTGTTCTCACCCATGGCCACGAAGATCACATTGGCGGCCTGCCCTGGATCCTAAGCGAGCTCAAAGTCCCCGTCTACGCCACGGAGTTCACGCTGGCCTACGTTGAAGGCAAGCTCGAAGAACACGAGTTGCTCGACGAGATCACGCTGATCGAGATCACGCCCAAGGAAAAATTCACGATCGGTCCCTTCACCATCGAGCCGATCCGCGTCACTCACTCGCTGGTGGACTGCGTCGCCCTCGCCGTTGAAACCCCGGTCGGTGTCGTCATCCATACTGGCGACTTCAAGATTGATCTGGCTCCTCTCGACGACAAAGCCTTCGACCTCCACACCTTCGCTGAATACGGCAAGCGTGGCGTCTTGGCCCTGCTCCAGGACTCAACCAACGTCGAGAGGACCGGCTATACCCCCGGTGAACGAGCCGTCATTCCCCGTCTCGATGAAGTGTTTTCGCAAGCCAAAAAGAAGCTTTTCTTCAGCTGCTTTTCTTCATCGATATACCGCATTCGCATTGCACTTGAGTTAGCGCGTGCCCACGGGCGCAAGGCGGTCGTGCTCGGCCGCTCCATGATGGAAAGCACCGAGATCGCACAGGACCTCGGCTACATCAACCTTCCTCCCGGTCTCGTCATCAACCCCGGACAGATGCGCGATTTTCCGGCAGATCAATTGATGGTGCTCATCAGCGGTACGCAGGGCGAGCCCATGAGCGCCCTGAGCCGCGCCGCGGTCGACAACCATAAGCACGCGCACATTGATGCGGGCGACACCGTGGTGCTCAGCTCCAGAATCATTCCCGGCAACGAAAAGAGCATCTTCCGCGTCATCGACCATCTCTACCGCAGAGACGCCAACGTGATTTGCGACGACGGCTCCAATGGCCTCATTCACGTCAGCGGTCACGGCTGCCAGGAAGAGATGCGCCTGCTCATCAACCTCGTGCGCCCCAAATTCTTCATTCCGGTCCACGGCGACTACCGCAATCTCAAGCGCCACGCCGGCCTCGCCATGGAAACAGGCGCCGTCGAGCACTCCATTGTCCTCGAAGATGGAGACGTCTTGGAACTGGACAAAGATGACGCCCGCAAGAAGGACAAAGTGACCGCTGGGCGTGTCCTTATTGACTCCGGCTCTTCCATCGATGTCGTCGAAGATCTCGTCATCAAAGACCGCCGGATTCTTTCAGAAGACGGCATCGTCCTCGCCGTCATTGCAATCAACAAACGCACCGGCAAGGTGGAGCGCGAGCCTGAAATCGTGATGTAGCCTCAGCAGCGAGCAGAAAGCGGACTACGGCACAGTCAAGGAAAAGGTCCGCGTGGAGTTGAAGCGCCTGATCCAGAAAACCACTGGCCGCCGCCCCATGATCATGCCCGTCATCATGGAGATTTAATGACTCTCAGAAAGCGTGCCTCAATTTTCCGATTTCTAACAGGGGCCCTGAAGATGGCGCTTGCCGTTCTGTAGAATCTCTTCATGCACCGCATCACGTTTTCACTGGCTCTCAGCACCGTCCTTCTTGCTGCTGCGCTGCACGCCCAAGACACGGCCGCGGGTCCCGTGCCGGAGAAGTACAAGCCATGAGCGTTACTTCTGACTCGCTTGTCTCCCTCGATGCCATCCGCGCAGCCGCCGCGCGCATCGCCGGTGTCGCCGTCAAGACTCCGCTAGTCCGTGCGGACTTCCCCGGAGTTTCAGGCTTCGGCACCTCGAGACAAATCTGGCTCAAGGCCGAAAGCCTCCAGCCCATTGGCAGCTTCAAGCTGCGCGGCGCAGCAAACAAAATACTGCAACTCACCGCCGACGAAATCAAGCGCGGCGTAATCACCTACTCCAGCGGCAACCACGCCCAGGGCGTCGCCTACGCCGCCCGTGAAGTCGGCGCTAAAGCTGTCATCGTCATGCCCTCCAACGCCCCGGCCATCAAGCGCGCCGCCACCTTGGCCCTTGGCGCCGAAATCGTCGATGTCGGAGTTGCCTCCAGCGAACGTCTCGCAAAAGCCGAAGAACTCGTCCGCGCGCACGGCTACGTCGTCGTGCCGCCGTATGACGACCTGCAGATCATCGCCGGCCAGGCAACCTGCGGTTTAGAAATTGTGGAAGCGCTACCCGACGTCGACCTCGTACTTGTACCCGTGTCCGGTGGTGGTCTTCTCAGCGGCGTGGCCACAGCGGTCAAGCGTCTGCGCCCCGAGGCAAAAGTCTTCGGCGTGGAGCCGGAGCTAGCCGGTGACACGGCTGAAAGCTTTCGCACCGGCAAAATCGTCACCTGGGGAGCCGAACTCACCAGCCGCACCATCGCGGACGGCCTGCGCACTCAGAGCGTAGGCGAGCACAACTTCGTACACATCCAGGCCTTTGTCGATGGCATCATCACCGTAACCGAGGCCGACATTCGCGCTGCCATGAGGGCCATCGTCGCTTCAGCTCGGCTCGTGCCCGAGCCCAGCGGAGCTGTCGCCACCGCCGCTCTTCTCTTTCACGCTGGGCAATTGCCCCCTTACCGAACGGCTGTGGCTGTCGTTAGCGGCGGCAATGTTGCGCCCGATTTCCTCGCCGAAGTGCTCACAGAATCCGGCGGCTAACGTCGTTCGACTATGATTTTCAATGTGATGAATTCCCGGTTTCTCCCCCAAACCACCCTTGCGCTTGGTCTCATGTTGTGCGTCCTTCCCCTGGCCGCGCAAAAAAAGAAAGACGAGATTCAGAAGCCAATTGCCGGCCCGCGAGCATCAGCCCTGCGCGTTACCTGGCTCTACATCTCACCAGACACCAACACCCAAAAAGTCGACAAAGTGCAAGCCGGCCGCGAAATGGTTGTCGCGGAAAAAAGCGGCACGTGGCTCCGCATCTACGCCAATACCGACATTGAAGAAGAGCACCGGAGCGACACTCCCATCTTCGGATCGAATGAAATACCTCCGCCGATATCAGGATGGATGCAAGCCAAAGGCATCGTAATCGAGAACACGCCTAACGGCGATCAGATTCTCATGGGCTCCGCCGCCGACGAGGAGTCGCTTGCCTCAGATCCACGCGGCCCTGTCAATGCGGCGAGAACCGCACACCTGCTCTACCGTCGCCTCGTCGAGATGTTCCCCTCGTCGCCGCTCGCTCCCGAAGCAGCATGGCGCGCCGCCGACATCCTCTGGCAAATCGAAAAGGCCGACGCTTCGACTCGCCCATCCGCTAAGGAACGCGACGCCTACATGCGCGACCAGATGGATGAGGATGGCCTGAAGAAAGTTATCAAGTATTATCCGCACACGCGCCAGGCCGACCTTGCTGCCTATGAACTCATTGACAACAAGCTGTGCGGCGACTGGCAAGGTCAGCCAAAGTGCCCGGAGAAAGAGTCAGAAATTTACGAGAAATTCGCGGCCGAACACCCAGACGGGCCGCGCACAGCGCAGGCTCTTTACCAGGCGGTTTACAGGCTGGGAGTTTTGACCGATATGTACGCAGCGGACGGCAGCGACAGGAAAAGCGAGAGCGCCCACGGCCACGCTCGCGAACTTGTCGCAAAACTCAAGGACAAGTTTCCGCAATCGGACTATACGGCGCGAGCCGCAGCTCTCGTGTACAAATTGGATCAGGGAGTACCCGTCTACGGCAATGACCGTGAGTAGGCGAATTCTAAAGTTTCTCGTCTCTTCGTTGCCAAATTGAGAGTATGATTCGGAGGCTTTTTGGGCGTTTATATTCAATCGGTTCTGTTAGGCATTGTTGAGGGCTTAACCGAGTTTCTTCCTGTCAGTTCTACGGCGCATCTTCGAATTGCTGAGGGCTTGATGCGAATCCCCCTGGATGACGCCTACTGGAAGATGTACACAATCGTGATTCAGGCCGGCGCCATCCTGGCTCTTCTGCTTCTCTTCCTCAATCGGATCGTCGGGTTCATCAAAAGCTTTCCCCAGGGCGAAAGCGGCGACCGTACTTGGATAAACCATCCCATCTCCCTCACCTTCATTGCCTTTGTCTGCACCTCGATTCCCGCTCTTCTCCTGAAAAAGTGGAGCGACAAGAACCTGGGCAGCATAACCATAATCGCGCTGGCAATGCTGATTGGCGGCATCATCATGTGGGCGGTCGATTCCTATGCTTCGCGATTTGAGCCAAACACGCTTCACGTCGAAGAGATGAGCCTGGGCCAGTCCGTTTGGATTGGCGTGTGCCAGTCGCTCTCAGCCATATTCCCGGGAATCTCTCGCTCGATGTCCACCATTGCCGCCGGCCAGATGGTTGGCCTCGATCGCCCCTCGGCACTCGAATTCAGTTTCCTCCTCTCCATCCCCACCATGCTCGCCGCCACCGGCTACGACCTGCTCAAGGAAATTCACCCCAGTCCGGAAGTCCTCGCCGCGGGGCAAGCGGCCCACGTAATAATGAACTCCGACCGCTGGATCGTCTTGGCCATCGGCTTTGTCGTGTCGTTCATCGTCGCCCTCGGCGTGGTCGAGTGGTTCCTGATGTGGGTGCGAAAACACGGCTTCGTCGTCTTCGCCGTCTATCGCATCGTCATCGGCCTGGCCCTGTTGCTCTTCGGCAGCAGGTTCATTGGCAGCTAATTGCCTCCAGAATCTGCAACATCCAGCGGGGGTAGACAGCAAGGTTCCCCCTTGCCCTGTTTTGCCCAAAACGCGCCTTCCCAGCGGGGATAATAAAGGCTGCTCTGGGATTTTCCGTCCGCCTTGGCGGCTATGCGCTTTGAATGCGGCAGCCAGGGTGCGGAGGCGTCCCTTTCATGAAACCCATTCCGATCGTTCTGTCGCCGACGCGCAGCCGAGCCTTGAATATGTTTCTGGGCCTCGTGCTGTCGCTTGTCTCCGTCCTCCTCTTCCTGGCGCTGGCCACATATCATCCCACTGACCCCTCGCTCAACACGGCATCCGGTGCGGATTCGGCGCATGCCGTCCGCAACTGGATCGGTCTCTTCGGCGCCTTCCTGAGCGATCTCCTCCTGCAAGCTTTCGGCCTCACCACTTTCCTCTTTCCCCTGTGGCTCGCTGGCCTTGGCTGGGCATGGATGCGGTCACGCTCCGGTGGCTCAGCCTTGCTCCGTTGGACAGGATTCGCGCTGGCAATTGTCTTCATGCCCGCCGTATTCGGCCTGCTGCCCTGGCACTGGCACTGGTTGCACGCCGTCCCTGTCGAGGGCGTGGTCGGCCGAATTATTGCTGGAACTCTGGTCGTCTACCTCAACATCCAGGGCGCGTGGCTGGTCGCGGCAGCACTCGCAGTCACTGGAGTCTACTTCGCCTCCGCCATCAGCCTCTGGGCGCTTAAGACCGGCTTCGAAGATCGCTGGATCAACTTGGTGGCTTGGAATGACCGCTTCCAAAACTGGCGTGAAGACCGCGCCGAGCGGCGGCGTGAGCTTGAACAACGGGGCGAAGAGCAGAGAGAACCAGGCCCGGCGCAGCGACTCTTCTCTGGAGCTATCTCCGACACATCCGAATCCGCTCCCGAAGCGCCCGCACAGCGCCCCAACCGGTTTGCCGCCTTTTTCAGCCGAAAAAACCGCACTCCCGAACTGGACCCAGTCGACGAGATTCCCGCATTCCAGAGAGCCGCCGCGAAACCTGCCGAGGAGCCAATTCCGGCTCGCAGAGCCAGTATTTGGGAACGCACCGTGGCCGAGACAACCGTCGCTCCCGTGGCGCTCCAGCCACCCACGCCGATCACGTCCGCACCGGCAAAACCTGTTACTGCGGCAGCGCTCCAGCCCGGACCCCGCCCCGTTGAGCCGCTGCCAACCCCAGCCCTTCGCGAAATTCCCGCCGCTCACCCGGCTCAGTCAGCCTCTGCATCCTCGATTGCTATCCACGAGCGCGCCGATGTCGATGAACGCACCGTCACGGTGGCGCCCAAAAATGTCAGCGGCTTCAAGCTGCCTTCAAGCACCCTGCTCAACTCCGGTTCGGGCCCCCAGGTCGTTCGCGAAGATGACCTGCGCGACGAAGCCCGCGTCCTAGTCGAAAAATGCGCTGAATTCGACGTAACCGGCCAGGTTGTCCAAATCAACCCCGGCCCCATGGTGACCACCTACGAATTCAAACCGGAGGCCGGCGTCAAGTACAGCCGCGTCACGGGCTTGGCAGAAGACCTGTGCCTCGCCATGCGCGCCGAGAGCATCCTGATCGAGCGCATGGCCGGCAAGAGCACCGTCGGCATCCAGGTTCCCAACCACGAGCGCGAAACCATTCACCTGCGCGATGTGCTCGAGTCTGAAACCTTCGCCAAAGCCCGCTCGCGTCTTACCTTGGCCATGGGCAAAGACATCAATGGCCGCATCGTCACAGCCGACCTGGCTTCGATGCCCCACGTGCTCATTGCCGGCTCCACCGGCTCAGGCAAATCGGTTGCCATCAACGCGATGATTATGAGTCTGCTGTACCGCACCACGCCTTCGCAAGTTCGGCTGATTCTCGTCGATCCCAAGCGCGTTGAACTGGGCATGTATGAAGGCGTCCCTCACCTCTTCACCCCCATCATTACCGAGCCCAAGCTCGCCGCCAATGCCCTGCGCAATGCCGTACGCGAAATGGAGCGCCGTCTCAAGCTGCTCGCCAGCCGCAGCGTGCGCAACATCGACCAGTACAACAAGCTCTTTGAAGGCGCAATGCCGTCACTGTTCTCCGATGGCGAAGACGACGAGCCACTTCCCTATATCGTCATCATCATCGACGAACTGGCGGACCTGATGATGCTCGACCGGGCCAACGTTGAAGAGTCCATCACTCGCCTCGCACAGATGGCGCGCGCCGTCGGCATCCACCTCGTCCTCGCTACGCAGCGACCCAGCGTAGACGTCATCACCGGCCTCATCAAGGCCAATATTCCTACGCGCATAAGCTTCCGGCTTGCTACCAAGGTCGACTCCAGAACCATCCTCGACACCAACGGCGCTGAAGCGCTCCTGGGCCGCGGCGACATGCTCTTTTTGCCTCCGGGCACCAGCCGCCTTATGCGGTTGCATGCGCCCTATGTCAGCGAAAAAGAAACCGCCGCCGTCGTCTCTTTCTGGAAAGACCAGGGCATGGCCGAATACGTTGAAGGCTTCCTCGAGTCTCCGGGAAACGATCGCCCCACTGTCGAAGGATCCAATGCGGATCCCGACGAGAATGATCCCCTTTTCGACGACGCGGTGCGGCTCGTTTTCGAGTTCGGCAAAGCCTCGACCTCGCTTTTGCAGCGCCGCCTTAGAATCGGCTACGGTCGCGCCGCACATCTTATCGATCTGATGGAGCGCGATGGCCTGGTCGGCCCTGCCGATGGCTCCCGCCCTCGCGAATTGTTAAAAGCCCCGGGCTGGCTCCATGAGATCAGCGTCGCAGAAGAGTAAGCTCATGAGAAGCAAGAGCGACAGAAGGCAAATAAAATGCTCGGCATTGGCGAAAAGCACGAACTGCCCACGATCTTGCTGATCGACGACGATCTGGTCAGCCGGGAGGTCATTGCCACCGTCCTGACCCTCCACGGTCACTTTGTGCATACTGCCGAAAACGGTGAGACTTCGCTCGAAATGCTCGATGCAGGCGCCTTCACGCCGGAAGTGATCCTCATGGACGCTCAACTGCCCGGCTTGAATGGCATCGCCCTGATCGAGCAGCTCCGCCGGCGAAGCGAAGCGAGCGTGTACCTCATTAGCGGCAGCAACGCCCCTGACGAGCTCCTGGCTGCCGCTGACGGTTTCCTGCTGAAGCCATTCGGGCCAGATGAACTGAAGCGCCAACTAGCCGAGCACGCTCCAATGCCCTCCGAGTCCACCCCGCCCCCCGAAGAGGCCGTGGTAAATCCGGAGACCCTCGCTCAGTTTCGCCAGTTGATGACCGAGGCGACCGTCCGGGAGATCTACGTTGCCGTCGTCACGGATCTGCACAAACGCCTCATCGCACTCGAAAAGGCCCTCGCCGCCGGGGATAAGGACGAAATACGCCGAATTGGGCATTCCATCAAGGGTGGATGCGGAATGGCTGGGGCCATTCAGGCAGCCAGTTTGGGGGCGCTTCTCGAGTCCAAGAGTGACCAACTGGATAACTGTGCGGTAGCTGTGAAAGAGTTGTCCACTGCTACCCGAAAACTGGAGCGTATGCTGGAACAAGAATTTCCTGCGTAGGGTACGTCCGCCCATGCACGCGGCGTCGTCGGGTGTAGCCGGGTTTGCTTACGCGCCTGGACAGATTACCCGCTGCCCGCTGCAGCAACAAGGCCTTCGGAGGTAAAACGCTCACGTGGAACAACTCCCCATCCGAATTGTGTTGGCAGATGACCACCCTGTGGTCCGCATCGGCGTGCGCAATATGCTCAACGAAATGGACGGCTTCGAGGTCGTCGGAGAAGCCGACGATGGCGACGAAGCCATTACCCAGACCCTTGAGCTGACTCCCGACATCCTTCTGCTTGACGTCCAGATGCCCCGCTTGCCCGGACTTGAGGCGATGCGCGCCATCATGAGTGGATCGCCCACGGTCAAGATCCTGCTCCTCACCTCCACCATCACCACCCAGCAGATTATCGAGGCGCTTCACATCGGCGCGCGTGGCATCGTCCTCAAAGACTCCTTGGCCGGCGCTCTGCACACCGCGATTCGCACGGTATACGCCGGTGACTACTGGATTGGGGGCAAGCGCGTCGTTAATCTCGTCTCAGCCCTTCACGACCTGATGCGCCAGGCCGCCACTCCGCAGCGCAAGACCTACGGCTTGACGCCCCGCGAACTCGACGTCGTTGGCTGCATCGTCGAAGGTTGCAGCAATCGCGACATCGCCAAGCAGTTCACGCTGAGCGAGGAAACCGTCAAGCGCCATCTGTCGAACATCTTCGACAAGACCGGCGTCTCCACGCGCCTCGAACTTGCCCTGTTCGCCATCGCGCATCAGCTCGTCACCCCGCAACAGTAGCGGCATCCGTCCCGACGATTCACCCGGCTCAAGTCGGGTGAGTTTTCTGTGTCCGGGAATAATTTGGGGGCGCACCGGTTACATCATTGGAGAGAGCGCCGTTCGCCCCTGCGATACACTGTCCGAGCCGTGACCGAACGTTCTGGCGATACCGGGTCGTTTGAAGAGTTGGCGATGCCTCACTTCGCCCGGCTCTACAACTTCGCATGCTGGCTCGCGCCCGACAAAGCTGCGGCCGAAGACCTGGTACAGGAGACATACATGAAGGCGCTCAGAGGTTTTTCCTCCTTTCAGCAGGGCACAAACTTCCGCGCCTGGATGTACAGGATCCTTCGCAACACCTTCCTTACTTCTCAAACCGGTCTTCGGTTCGCAGCTTCGCTCGATAACGACGAAATGCCTTTCGAGCCGGCGACAGTTGAAACTCCGGAATCAGTCCTCCTCGCGCGGGTTGAGCAAGAAACGATCCAAAGTGCGCTCGAAGCGTTGCCCATCAACTTCCGCGAAGTCATCCTGCTCTGCGATCTTGAGGAGATGAGTTACCAGGAAATCAGCCAGTCACTTGGGATTCCGATGGGCACGGTCATGTCGCGTCTGTCTCGCGCCCGAAAGGCCATGCGTGCTCTGTTGGCGGCGAAAACGGAGGTGGCTCGACCATGATCTGTGATCGTTGGCAGGAAAAGCTCGATGCCTACGTAGATGACAATTGCCTTACGGAAGAACTCCCCGGCTTGGAAGAACACTTGCGCGAATGTTCCTCCTGCTCCGCCGAAGTGCTGTCCCGTCTCCAGTTGAAACGCGCGACCAGGGTTGCGGCCGCACGGTATGCGCCCTCCCCCGATTTTCGCCTTCGGATCGAGAAAGCCATCCAGACCAGGCGCAGACCTGCATGGTCATTGGCGTGGAAACCCGCACTGGCCGCGTTCGCACTTGCGATCCTGCTGCTCGCCATCCCGACCGGGCTTTGGCTTCGGCACGCGGCTCAAGAGCAAGCGGCCGCAGAGTTGCTCGATCTACATGTCGCCACCATGGCAAGTGCCAACCCCGTCGATGTCGTTTCAACGGATCGGCACACCGTCAAGCCCTGGTTCCAGGGCAAGCTGCCTTTTACGTTCAATCTTCCAGAGCTGGCGGACTCGCAATTCAAGCTCCTCGGCGGCAAGCTGATCTACTTCAGGCATAATCCCGGCGCGCAATTGCTTTTCGAACTGCGCAAGCATGAGCTGTCAGTGTTTATCGTGCAGCAAAGCCAGGGACCGCCCACGCCACGATTAAACCTCGCCGCCACCCGCGAAAAAGGCTTCAGTGTGGAGAACTGGGATCAGGACGGATTGCATTACGTAATCTTGAGCGATACCAGCCCAGCCGACGTTCACCGTCTCGCCGATCTGATTCGAACTGCCGCAAATCAGTGACGATGAACATGCAACAAGTCGGCATCACCTCAGGAACTGCTTCGCCATCTGATCCAGCAGCCCGTCTGTGGCGTTGCACACCCCCGTGTGCACGGGTGACGGCTGGATGATGGTGCTTCTCGACGAGATGATCCACTGAAACCGTTCGCCTTGCGAATGCTTTGCAATGGGCCCAGCCGCGGGGTCACCGCCGCAGATGCGAGGCACAGCTTCAAGGTGCTCTCTCGCCAGCTCCACATCGGTCTCCGGCCACAGCGCTTTCATCCTCGCGCTATCGAGGTGAATCCGCGCAGCAAGGTACCGGTTCTCCAGACAAAAGGCCACCACCCACGCATGGATGAACTCCTGGCGCTCCACGCGCGGTACTACTCGCAAGATGGCGTAATCAAACGATGCGGGAGTGGTGCGGAGCATCGAAGGAACAGTGTAATCTGCGGCAGGCATATTTTCGGCATGGATTGAATCTGCAGCGCGCTTCAATGACAAGATGAATGCTGGGAGTGAAGAATGAGGATCGGATTTCTTGGACTTGGAAACATGGGAACACCGATGGCGTTGCGTTTGCTCGCTGCCGGCTACGAATTGTCGGTGTGGAATCGCACCGAGGCGCGCACTGAACCACTGATCCGCGAAGGCGCGATCGCCGCGGGCACCCCGGCGGAAGCCGAACTCGGAGCTGACGCTGTAATCACAATGCTCTTCGACGATGCGGCGCACGATGAGGTGCTATTTGGCCAAAACGGACTGATGGATGCGCTTTCACCGGGTGTGCTGCACATCTCCATGAGCACGATCAGCGTGAAAATGAGCGTGCGATTGACGAACGAACACGCGCGGAGGGGGCATTTGTTCGTCGCCGCACCAGTGTTCGGCCGCCCCAACATCGCTGAAGAGGGCCGCCTGTGGATCGTCGCCGCAGGGGCTGATGATGCAGTCGCCAAAGCTCGCCCGCTATTGGCAACATTTTCCCGTGGAATATCCGTCATCGGCTCGGAACCGCGCCAGGCCCATGCCGTCAAGCTCGGTGGCAATTTCCTCATCAGCGCCATGATCCACTCGCTCAGCGAAGCCTTCGTCTACGCCAGTTCGCAAGGTATCGACCCTCAGGTCTTTCTCGAAACAGTCAACAGCGCTTTGTTTCAGTCGCCGTTTTACGCCGCATATGGAAAAGTGATGCTGAACCCGCCCGAGGAGCCCGGCGCGACCGTCGCGCTTGGCGCCAAAGACCTGCGTCTGCTGCGCGAATCCGCCGCTGCGCGCCATACGCGCCTGAGCCTGGCCGACAACCTCGCCGAAATCTTCGCTGAGGCCCAGGAAACGGGTCTCGCCAACGTAGACTGGGCGGTTGGGCAATACCGCATGGCCCAGCGCCGAAGCACCCCCAGAGGCTGAACATGACCCAGGACCACACCCGCCGCCAAACTGGCGTAGTTGCCATCACCAAATTCACATTTGCAATTGGTTAGGATAGTTGCATGAGCCTCAACGGAAAGATCGTCTTCATCACCGGGGCAAGCGCTGGCATCGGCGCCGCCACAGCATTTGCCTTCGCCGCCGAGGGCGCCCGCCTGCTGCTCGCTGCCCGCCGAGCCGGCAAACTATCCGAGGTTGCGTCCCACTCCAAGCAGCGCGGCGCTCCCGCCGTGCATTCCATCGACCTCGATGTCCGTGACCAACGCGCCGTGCAAAATGCCATTGACTCCCTCCCCGAAGAGTGGGCAAAAATCGACATCCTGGTCAACAACGCGGGCCTCAGCCGCGGCCTCGACAAGCTCTACATGGGTAAAATCGAGGACTGGGAAGAGATGATCGACACCAACGTGAAGGGCTTGCTTTACGTCACTCGCGCCGTGGTTCCGGGCATGGTCGTGCGTGGCCGCGGTCATGTCATCAGTCTCGGCTCAACCGCCGGCGAGCTTAGCTACCCAAACGGCGCCGTTTACTGCGGCACCAAGGCAGCCGAACGCGCCATCAACGACGGACTGCGTCAGGATGTATTGGGAACGCCCATACGGGTCACGAGTGTTGACCCCGGCATGGTGGAAACTGATTTCAGCCTGGTCCGCTTTCGTGGCGACTCGGAGCGGGCCTCCAAGGTATACAAAGGCGTCAAGCCCCTGACCGCCGAAGACGTTGCCGAAGTGATTGTCTGGGCCGCGAGCCGGCCCGCGCATGTGAACATCGCGCGAGTGCTGCTGACCCCGGTCCAGCAGGCCAACTCCCTGCTCTTTCATCGCGAGGAATAGGCTGCAAGGTCTACGGTTCGCCGATTTGACGGCTCTTCTATTCCAGCGCCTTCAGTTGCGCCTCTACATGCACCAGCGCCGCTTCGAGCGCCACTCGCCGCGAGGGGTTTGAAGTCCGTTGAGAAAGAATGTTTTCCCGCTGCAGGTTCAGCGATTGCTTGTGACGCTCGTTCGCGGCACTCTTCTGCGCGGCCAATCGGCGCGCTTCCTCAGTCATCATGCTTTCTCCAGGGCGCGCCGCAGGACGCTCGACAGCACTCGCCATCTGCTCCTCGACTGATTTACTTTCCCATCCTCGCGCCATATCTTCATTCTACGGGCGTTTTTCGTGAGCCGTGTCTTATCGACCCGTTGAACCACTTGCCCAATCAAAGAAAAGCTGGAGCTTCCCGCATGCGCGTCTGGCAAATCCCGTCTTTCGGCATTGATTCCCTTGAGCTTGTAGAGCGCCCTACCCCTGATCCGGGCTTCGGGGAAGTCCTGGTCAAAGTTCATGCGGTTTCTTTCAACTACCGCGATCTGCTGATGGTCAAGGGCGCCTATAACCCCAAAATGCGCCTGCCGCGCATACCCTGTTCCGATGGCGCAGGCGAAGTCGCTGCCGTAGGAGACGGTGTCACTCGGTGGAAACCAGGCGACCGCGTTGCCGGAATCTTCATGCAAAACTGGCTCGAAGGCGCCCCAACGCCCGCCAAAATAAAAGGCGCCCTTGGAGGCGACATAGACGGCGTGCTCGCCGAATACGTAGTTCTCAAAGAAACAGGCCTCGTCGATGTCCCTGAGCACTTGAGCTTCGAGGAAGCCTCCACGCTCCCCTGCGCCGCTGTCACTGCCTGGAATGCGCTGGCAACCGCCAACCTCAAGCCGGGTTCGACGGTGCTCATTCAAGGCACGGGCGGAGTTTCAATCTTCGCTTTGCAGTTTGCAAAACTCAAAGGCTATCGGGTTCTCGGCATTTCCAGCAGCGAAGCGAAGCTCGTGCGCGCCGGCTCGCTCGGCCTCGATGCTGGTCTCGACTATGGCGAGACCTCCGAGTGGGACCGTTGGGTGCTCGAACAAACCGGCGGCGAAGGGGCCGACCTCGTCGTCGAAGTTGGCGGAGTCGGTACGCTACCCCGCTCTCTTCGCGCGCTCCGCATGGCAGGTGTAATCGCACAAATCGGCGTCCTGTCTGACCCCGCCGAGCAGATTCCGCTGCCCGTCATCCTGCATAAGCAGGTCCGCATCCAGGGCATCTATGTCGGCTCACGTCACGACTTCGAGCAGATGAACGAAACCATCTCAGCGTCGAAACTTCGCCCGGTCTTCGAAAGCCACCCCTGGACTGAGGCCCGGGAAGCCCTGCGCCGCATGGAATCGGCCACACACTTCGGAAAGCTCGTGCTGACATCAAATTGAGCGCCGTTCTCGGTCACCGGGAAATCACCGACCCGGTCTCTGAAAGGAACTGCTCGTAAATAGCCAGCGTCTCAGTGTTGAAACAGACGAATCGCACCACCTCCACGCCACTGCCCCCGACCAGCTCTTTCACTGTATCGATCGCGATGTGCGCTGCCCGCTTCGGCGGGAAGTGATAAACACCGGTGCTGATCGCCGGGAACGCAATCGACCTTGCTTGGTGCTGCGATGCGAGCTCCAGGCACCGCCGATAGCAGTTTTCGAGCAGTTCGTCTTCGCCATGCCCGCCACCTTGCCACACCGGCCCAACCGCATGAAAGACCCACTTAGCTGGCAGGTGAAATCCGGGAGTGGCTTTGGCGTCCCCCGTTGCACAGCCGCCCAGCTTCCTGCATTCCGCAACGAGTTCCGGGCCAGCTGCCCGGTGAATGGCCCCATCCACGCCGCCTCCGCCCAAAAGCGATGTGTTTGCCGCGTTCACAATCGCGTCGACTCTGAGCTTCGTAATGTCTCCAGGAACGGCAATCAGTTCTGCCATGTGCCCTTACCTCAAGTACCCGCTTTTGACGATACATCCAGGGTTCAAGATGCCCTGGTTTGTATTTACTAGTCAGAAATCTTTGCGATTCAGTCCTCCATAGCTTGTACCGGGTACTTTTGCAACATCGGCGGAACCAGGAATGGCTGCCTGGTTTACGCCAAATGCGCTAACCTTGAAGTTGATTCGTCTGTAATAGCTGACCGGCCTCCACGATCCCTGAGAAACAGTTTACAAATTGCAGCAAGCTATCCAAGCCTCGATGGAACAAACACTTGCGGGAGCCACGCTCGTCACCCGGCGTGTGCGCGCCCTCCTCAGGCTCGTTCCGCTCCTTTTCGCTTCATCATCGGCTTTGCTCGTCGGCTGCGGGGCGGGACCAGTAACCGCCAACTCCACCAACACGACTTTTTCTATCTCCCCCGGCTCGACAGCAATCGACACCAACTGCACCGGCTGCAACGCGACCAACGCCCGAGGCGGTCCCGTACAGCAGTTCGTGGCGACCCTCAACGACCGAGGCCCTGCAGGGGTGGCCTGGTCGGTCAGCGGGGGCGACGTATCTGCGGGCGCTGGCGCCATCACTGCGGGCGGCCAATATACCCCGCCCAGCTATCTCACCGCCGACCGCGTTGAGGTGCTGGTTACCGCAACACTCAAGGCCAGTCCCACCGTTCGTGCAACCTCACTGCTCACACTGACGCCTGGATTCCTGCAACCGCTCACGCCTGAGAATGTTGCTCTCGGCGCCAACGGAACCGTCACAGTCACAGGCTCCCTGGCTCAAGCCGGCGGCAGCGGCAGCATCCGCTTTGCGCTCGCCGACACCCCCACCGGCACAGCGGGCGGAGAAGGAACGCTGAGCGCCGTCACCTGTCAGCGATCGAGTCATGCATTCACTTTTTGCAGCGTCACCTACACGGCGCCGGCGCTCGTGCAAGCCACAAGCATCACCTACGTCGTCGCCTCAGCCGCCGGTTCGCCCTCCGAAACCGAAGCTGCTGTGCTGTTAAATCCCGAAGGCGTTTCCAGTAACCCTGCTAACCACCAGGTCCAATTCGCTACGCCAATGCAGTTGGGCAGCTCCGGCGGCAACAACAACGACTTCGACGCCCACGGCAATACCATTGCAGACTGCTGCAGCGGCACGCTAGGCTCGCTCATTCAAGATAACCTTGGACACCAGTTCCTGCTGAGCAACAATCACGTGCTCGCGCGCAGCGATCACGCCTCGGTAGGCGATGCCGTTGTACAGCCTGGCCTCATCGATAACAATTGCACCCCCAACGGAGACGGCCCAGGCACAGTTCCCGTGGGCGCGCTCACGGCGTGGCTTCCACTTCGCTCTGCCACCACAAATGCCGACGCGGCTATCGCCCAAGTCTCTTCGCGGAGCGTCGATCCCGCAGGCAACATTCTTGAACTGGGCAATCGCCAGACCGACGGTTCCTTGGCCGCCGCACCGCCCGGCATCTCTTCAAGCGGAGGTAAAGGCGAACCTGCAACCCTACAGTTGCATGTAGCTAAAAGCGGCCGTACGACTGGCCTGACATGTAGCGGTGTCACCGCGCTCGATGTCGACATTTCAGTCGACTATTATCGCGACTGCGCCGAGACCAAGCCATATCTGACAAAGGCATTCACCAATCAAATCGCCCTCAGCGGCGACCGCTTCAGCGATGCGGGCGACTCCGGAGCGCTGGTCGTTGACACAGCCAACGCTGAACCCGTAGGCCTGCTCTTCGCGGGTGGTACTGACTCCGTAGGCGTCGGCCATGGGATCGCAAACCCGGCGAGCGATGTCCTCAACGAGCTCGCCACGCAAAGCGGAAACGGCGTGAGCTTTACCTTCGCCGGCACAAGCGATCACCCTGTCAGTTGCCTCAGCTACGGCGACAGCACAATCGCGGCAGCACAAGCCCGGGCGCTTTCCGATGCTGAGATCGTGCGCATTCAGCATGCCCTCGCTGCCACCCGCACGCTTGTGAATCTCCCGGCCGGCATTCTCGGTGTAGCCATGGGCAAGAGCGGCGATCACCAAGGCGAAGCCGCGGTAGTCGTCTACGTGGATGAAGCATCGCATCCCAACATCCCCGCTGCAATTGAAAACGTACGCACCCTCGTAATTCCCACCAACGCTCATGCAGTCGCTTTCGGAACCGCGCCCTTGACCAATGCCTTCTCCCGCATGCCGGCACTCTCCAACGCGGCTCTGTCTCAAGCTCTAGCAATCAAGCGGCAGTCAGTACGCAAGCTCATGCAGCAGAATCCCTCATTTTTCGGCATTGGAGTAGGCCAGAGTCTCGACAATCCTCGCGAGGCCGCTCTCGTCATCTACGTTGATCGCAGACACATTCCCGCATATCTGCCGTCAGCCATTGAAGGCCTTCGCACCCGCTACATTGTCATGGATCGGCTGCACGTGACCCGGTCCTACGCGGCGCCGCTGCAGTCGCGACTCCACTGCATGCCGCATCGGAAAGCGGGCAGCTTCGATCCCGCCGGTTTGACCCGTACGCTCAGCCAGAATCTGTTCTAATCCGCGCCTCGCCCGGTGCCGCTCTCAATCATTCAGGAATCAGGCCCTGCGCCGCCGGAGCCAGAACGCCATCATTCCGCACAACAAAGCGAAAGGGACAAAAACATCCATGGGACGGTGCATTACCGAGGCAGAAACGAGTATCGCCCCCGCCAAAACGCAACCCAAAATCGACAGGCCGGCAGTCACGGTGCGCGAAGCCACCACAAACACCGCGCCCAGGGTTTCCAGAATCCCAGTGAAGTAGCGCAGCCACTGCCCAAAGCCGGCTTGATTGAAGTAATCGACCCATGGAGCACCGGGGCGAGACGAAAACTTCTGCGTCCCCATGAACAGGAACAACAACGCAATTCCAATTCGAATAACCCAATCCTTCCACGAATTGGGAAACCTCTGTTCGCTTGACGGCTCAGGCATGGTCCTTCCACTGATTAAGGAAATGGGATGGGGCTGCGACGAAGTATAGACTCGCCAATACGAACCCAAGGCCCCGAATTCGAGGCCCCGAATCTTCATTTGCAACAGACCCCTTCGCGCCGAACCCCGATATGTCTCTACGCCAGGGCTTCACCGGCAGCAGCAGCGACGGCTTTCAACCCCGCCGCAACGTCCGCTCCCAGGTGAACACGCAAGGCCCGCCGGCCCCGCGATTCAAGAACCGCCAGATCACCGGCCGCTTGCGCCGCGATCACAACTCCGAAGCTGTACCTCTGCCCCGGAATGGCAACGTCAACCGCGTGCTCCGCTGTGATCTGCAAAAACACGCCGGTGTTCGGGCCGCCCTTGTAGTCCTGACCCGTCGAGTGAAGAAATCGCGGTCCGAATCCCAGGCAAGTTGCAACCCGTTTGGCATCGCGCACCTTGTGACGAAACCCCTGAATCACGCCTTCGTGTTCCGAGAACATCGGCAGAAATGCGAGCGTCGCGAAATAATCGCCCTCCTTGATCTGATCGAGATGCGCCTTCAAATATCCGGCAAGCGTTGCCGCCGGCGCAGCCGCTTTTAGAGTCGCCGCATACTCATCCGTTGCATAGAGTTCGATTCCCCCATCCGTCAGCACCGGCGAGCGCTCGGGTAGCGTACCCGTCTTCTCATAGGCCGAAGTCAATGTGCGCGTCTCGATCTTCGCCGACTCCACGTCCGGCTGATTAAACGGATTGATGCCCATCACCGACCCTGCCACCGCCGTTGCGATCTCCCATGTAAAAAACTGGCCGAATATTTCATAAGGGTCGGAAATCTCGAAGTGCACCACTGGATGTCCTGAAGCTTCGAGCGTCGCCACTTTCGCGTCCTGGCTTGAGTCGGCCGTGCCGGCGAAACGAACATAGACGAAAATGCGGTCATTCCCATATACATCCGGAGCCCCAATCGCCTCGCGATCAACCGGCGTAATGCCCTTGCCCACCTTGCCGGTCGACTCCGCAATCAGTTGCTCCATCCACGCGCCGAGGTCGTAAATCTCAGACGATGTGAAAATGGTGATCTTGTCGCGTCCTGAATTCGCCGCGGACCCCAGAATCAACCCCAACTGCACCGCGGCATTTTCGGCGACTGCGAGCTTCGACGAGGCCACGCCTTTGGCAGCCTCCGCGATCAGCTTGTCGGTATCGAGACCAGCCACCGTCGCGGCAACTACGCCAAAATTCGACAGCGCCGAATAGCGTCCGCCAATCTGCGGATCGCCATAAAAGATGTGGCGAAATCCGTCGCCCTTCGCCACCTGCTCCATCTTCGATCCCGGATCGGTGATCGCCAGAAAATGACTGCCCGCCTTCTCAGCGCCTACAGCCTTCCCCATCTCCGCGAAGAAATATTGCTTCAGCACATTCGGCTCAAGCGTGGATCCCGACTTGCTGGCCACTACAACTAGCGTTTCAGCCAGGTCTACCTTGTTGCGCGCCGCCTTCACCTGCACAGGGTCCGTGGAGTCCACGATATGCAGCGCAGGAAATCCCGGCTGCTGCCCAAACGTCACGGCCAAAACCTCAGGACAAAGGCTTGATCCGCCCATGCCCAGCAACAAAACCGACTTGAATCCCGCAGCCTTGACATCCGCAGCCAGGGCCTTGAATGCTGCTGCGTCGTTCTGCTGGCGTTCAACAATATCGATCCAGCCCAGCCATTTTTCTTCACCGTCTTTGGTCCAGAGGCTTGCGTCCTTCTGCCAGAGGCGACTCACTTTGTTGTTTGTTTGCCAATCGGCAGCAGCCGCGTCCACGGCGCCGCGAAGATCAAGAGGTAGTGCGAACCGGTAGCTCATATCGCTATTGATTCTCCATCAAGAGACCGCGCCGCGGGAAATGACAGCGCGCATAGGAGCGAGTTCGTGCATTTTTGGGCCAAAAAAGCGGCCCCAGGATTCGGGACCGCATTTTGTGAGCCAATTCCTGAAACTTGATTCTCCCAAAAAACTGCGGCCGGATTTCTCAGCTAGCGCGAGGAAATCGGCGAAAATCTCGTGGAACCGCGCCCAAAATCATAGACCAGCCCAACCGTTACGCCATTGGGGTTGAGGTCATGAGGACCAAATATCTGACGCCAGAACTGATACTCGTAGTCCCCTCTCACTGAAAACTTGCGCCAAACGTGAACATCGGCGCCCCCACCGAAAGCAACTATCGTTCGCGTGTCATGGGAGTAGGTCGTCACGCTCGGGAAGTCGATGCTGCCGAATCCGGCCATCGCTTTGACGTACGGGTGTACCCGATCCCATCTCCGGTATTGATAGGTCAAGCCGCCCAGCCCGGAGTCCTGCTGCATCCTGTGAGGCTGCAGATCCGATGGCTCGTTGTAAGCAATGTGGTGCCCCTCGATTTGGACCCCGAGCCCATTCAGATACCAGGGCAAATGTCTCAGCCTCCAATCGGCCCAGGCTGTAATCCCAAGCTCTGTACGCCCAGGTCCCCAGTCCAAAAGGTAGTCAGACATTCCCACTCCGATCGTCAGGGGCAGTTTCCCCTCCGAAGCCGCATGAGTGACTTGAGAACGGGCAGGTATAGCCGCGGAAACAAAAAGAAAGGCCAGGATTGGTACAACAATCTGCTTCCATTGCATGTTGCATCTCCTTCAGGAATTTGCAGTATCACCGTCCCAATGGCTCGGGCAGGCAGTCAAACGCAGGTGAGGATGGCAAAGCAAATCTGATCAAGTTCTGCAAACCGGTAATCGCCAAATTCATTCGGCTCTATTGCGGTGGGAAGGGAAAATAAATGCGCACTAGTTGAGCAGGTTTCCTGCCTCTTGTTCTATTGCGGCTATGAATGAGCGTAGCATTTCGACTCTGGGTTCAGCCAAGTGTATTGACTCTGTTAGACGCAGCTGGGCGGGCAAATGGTTAATTGCAAGAGAAAGAACCGGAAGAATCGAGGAAAAAGTGGGATAACGCGAGTCCCGTCCTACCTTTACGACCAAACGCATCGCGCCGATTGCGCCCAGTTGTTCCAGGATATCTGCATCGCGCAAAAGGGCCGCCTCCACCGTCGCAGGTTCGTCCTTGGGCTGATGTGTTTGAATTGCGGCGGCGACCCCCTTCAGTTTTTCCGCTGGAAATCCCCAGCTCTCGAGTAGTTCCTTGCTCCGTTGGATCGTGTAGGGAACGTGATCCCACTTCGCAAGCTCGACCGGATCCTCGGGCCGCTGGCCCAGAAAAACTCCCAGGTCATGCATCCATGCAGCGGCAAACAACACATCGTCGTCGTATTCCAATCCATGACCGATTCGAGTGGCCAGGACATAGAGCCGTGGTTGGTGCCCAAACTTGTCTGCTGGTTGCGCCGCCGCTCGAATATACGCAACCACAGTCTCGCGCCAGGGAGCAAGCGTCATGCTTTGCTTTCCGGCCAGCGTGGCGATATGCGGATGAGGTCCAGGTCCCCTAAGTCCTGAATGGCAAAGACCGGTGAAGCTGCCGGAATAGCAACAATCCCGCGCGGGGGTAATTCGACCGTTCCAAAACTGGGGCTGGATAAGCGTGCCTCTCCCTCAGCCGCAAACAGATACGCCAATCCCGGCGCGGATTCATCTTGACCTGCCAGCGTGTTGCTCGACCGGCTCACATCAACTGGAATCCGTTCCACGCAAAAATACTCGGCATCCACCAGGATGGTCCGGTCCTCCAGAACCGTGGACGGTACCTTGCGCGCCCGTGTCACTAGGCGTGCCGCCTCCAGTGATTTCTCAATATGCAATTCGCGGCCCCGCCCATAGTCGTACATCCGATAGGTCAGATCGCAGTTTTGCTGTGTCTCCAACAAGACTGAGCCCGGCCAGATGGCATGTACGGTGCCCGCATCGACAAAGATCATGTCGCCGGCTCCGACCGGCCACATGCTCAGACTCTGTTCCAGGGTGCCGTCCTTGATTCCGGCTTCGACTTGCCCCATGGTGACGCCCGGCTTCAGACCCACCGCCAGCTGCGATCCCGTTTCAGCAGCCAGCGCATACCAACACTCGGTCTTCCCGCGTGGGTCGCCATATTTTTGTGCCAGCCGATCGTCCGGATGCACCTGAACGCTCAACTTCTCGCGAGCAAAGATGACCTTGATCAGAAGCGGCGACCCGTTCGACGGCGCTCCTCTCCCCAGCATGGCCTCCGGAGCTTGTTCGAATACTTGTCCCAGAGTTTTCCCGGAGTGCGGACCGGAAGCCACCTCGCAATCGTCCCCGGTCAACCAGACTTCCCCAATAGGATCTCCGTGCGCGACTTTCTCGTACCAGGGATGAAGGTCCTTCCAACCCCATACCCGGTCCACGAATCGCGGCTCAACTTGAAACGGCGCCATTGCCGCAAAAACCGATCGCTCGTCTGCAGTCACGAGAGGTTTTCCTGCCTTTCTTCCAAACATGACTGCATACCCCTCTTCCGGTTGTAAACACCCGGAAACATAAGGCATCGCCTTTGCGGATTCTATCCCAACCCGGACTCCAGCGAACCCAGCGTGTGGGACCCAAGACACGCAAATCGTAATAATTGCAACCTCGACCGCAAAAGGCTTTCGTACGCTCCGCGCAGGCACTCACCAGTCATTGGTCGGGGATACCCCTGCGAGTGTAGAGTTTCAGATGCAATTCCGGGTTGCCTGTCCGGCTCTCGAACTCCCGGAGATACGCCAAAAGCGATTTTTCTGGATAGGTCTGTCGGATTAATCGCCGCAGTGTCCGTCTCCTTGTCAGGGCTCAAGTCAGAGTAAGGCGGTCGTCGGATGAGTAGGGTCTTGCTGTTCGTGATCATCGTGGCCACCGCGCTCCCCGCCAGCGCAGTTCGCCGCCTCATGGTCGCGCAACTCGAGCAGGCTCTGGCTGCCGGCCAGATCGATCATCGCGCCGATTCCGACATTGCCCGCCAGCTTGCCGACATTGAACTCTCCGAGCGCCTGACCGACGCGACTCTGAACCGCATTGCGGCTCAACTGCCTCTCGGGCCAAGAACCGCTCTCGCCTTGCAGCTCCTGTCCGATAAGTCCGCCTTTCTGGATCCCCCTCCCGACGAGTTCCCCGCCACAGAAAAACCTGACCCCGCAACTCAGCAGCATATGATGGATGCCGCCCGAGGCTACGTCGTCGATCGATGGTCTCGGCTATTTCCAAACTTCTTCGTCACCCGCATTACCAACCGATTCGATGACACGCCGCAGGTCCTCGAAAAGGGCGGATGGCCAGTGCGTGCCGGAATGCACCTTGTTGGGACCACAAACCGGCAGATCACCTTCCGCGACGGCCAGGAGGTCCAGGATCTCTCCGCCCATACTGCTGCAGCCGGTGAAAAAACTCCCCAGGAGGTCGGCCTGCGAACCTGGGGCGAATTCGGCCCCGCGCTTACCGTGATCCTCACCGACGCTGCCAAGGGCAAAATCGCCTTCAGCCATTGGGAACAGACCCAGGCGGTGCTTGCCGCCGTATATAAGTACGCAGTCCCCCGCGAGGCATCGCATTACGCCGTGAGCTACTGCTGCACCGTGGATGAACAGATCCTCGGTCGTACCCAATTCGGATATAGCGGGCGCGATCGGTCTCCCCAGCAGGTCGCCAACATACCGCGCACTGAAATCTCCCACACCTACAACGAAGTCCCGGCATACAAAGGCGAGATATCCATCGATCCAGCTTCCGGAGCCGTTCTCCGCATCACCCTCGAAGCTGAACTCAAGCCCGGCGGACCGCTCATCCGCGCAGCCGCCATGGTCCAATATGGCCCGGTCTCCATCGGCGACAGAAGTTTCATCTGTCCCGTCCGCAGCCTTGCCCTTTCGGTCCAGAACCCCGGAAAAGGAGTGGCAGGACCAAGCGGTTCCGGTACAGCCGGCATAGCAAATGATACCGAGTGGCAAGGCTCCGTCAGCGGTGTTTCCCATGGCCCGGTCCTGATGTTGAATGAGACAAGTTTCACCAGCTATCACCGCCTCGGCACAACCATGCGCATACTGAACGATGCCGCCGGTTCATCCAGGCCAAGCCCCGCACTGCCAAACTCCGCGGCTTCAAACGCGTCGGCATCCGAGCCCCCGCCATCATCCGCGAATCCCCCAGCCGCACCATCGCTCCCGCCCCCGCAAGCCCGAACTGATTCCGCAAGCGATGCCCCGCCCGAGCCTCCACCGCCGCCTCCTGCCGAGCCTGCGAATCCCGAGATCAGCATGACCCCCGCCGCTTCGCTCCCCGACACCCCCGCAAATCTGCCGCGCACCGAGGACCCCGGGTATTCGATCAAAGTCACTTCACGCCTCGTCGATATCGGAATCCTGGCCACCGATAAAAAGGGCCATCCGATCAGAGACCTCAGGCCCGTAGAATTCGAGATTTATGACAACGGGCAAAAGCAGGAGATTCGCTCCTTCAACGAGATCGCAAGCCCGCCCGGCCCTGCTCCCGCCTCCACCACGTCCGCCGCTTCCGACCTTTCATCCATCCCCCAGCCAGAGCACGCATTTTCAAATCGAACCGCCGCCAGTGTCCCACTCACATCGGCGACCGGCTCCGGCTCAACCATCCTTCTCATCGACGAAAGCCACATCGCCTGGAGCGATCTCTCCCACGCCCGCCAGGAACTGCTCAAGTTCCTCGCCTCGCTCGCGCCCTCCGAACGCGTCGCCCTGTACTCAATGAACCGCACGCGCATCCGCGTTCTCACCGAGATCACCACCGACCATGCCGCCCTCACCGCCGCACTCAAAAGCTGGATGCCAACCGCGCAATCTGTCTCGCAGGCCCAGGACGAAGAGATGCGCAACCGCCAGCAGTTCAATGAAGTGCGCAACGCCGTCGACCTCAACTCCGTCAACGGCAATCAGATCGATGTCCCCGATTCCGTGACCACGACAGACCCGCAGCTACGCTCGATGGGCAGCAATCCAGCAAGAGATTCTTTAATCCAACTGCTCGGGATGGCCCGCCACCTTTCCGCAGTCCCCGGGCACAAAAATCTGGTGTGGATCTCGACTGACAACGTCTTTGCCGACTGGGAAAACCAGGCCGTGGGCATCGACAAGAGCCCAAAGATGATCGACAGCTACGCCATCCGCGCGCAGGAGGCGATGAATGACGCGCACGTGGCCGTCTACCCATTCGATGTCTCGCAGCTCGAAAGCGCCGCGATCACCGCCGACATCCAGCACCGCAATGTCGAGCTGACCCAGGCCGCAGCCGACAACGCCGCGACTGCCGCGTCTGCTGGCGGACCCAACACCCCCGCTGCTAGTCGTAACATGTCTCCCGGCCGCATCACCGCCGAGATGCAGCAGGATACGCATCCCATCCAGGGACCGGTTCGACAAATAGCCTCTGCCACAGGTGGACGCGTCATCCGCCGCTCCTCCGACCTCGCCGCGGAACTCTCCGGCATTGTGGACGATGGCCACGCAATCTACATGCTCAGCTTTTCGCCCTCAGGCCCAGCCGATGGCCAATACCACAACATCACAGTCAAAGTGACGGGGCGACGCGGCGTTACATTGCGTTATCGCACCGGCTACATTTTCCAAAAGGAGCCCGCTACTCTCAAAGAGCGCTTCCAACAAGCCGTGTGGCGCCCCTTGGACATGAATGAAATCGCCGTCACCGCGGATGTCGCGTCCGCAGGTTCGGGAGCAAACGTCAAGATGAACATCGCCGCCACCGATCTGGGGATGCAACAGCAGGCAGACCGCTGGATGGACAAGCTCGACATCTTCTTCATCCAGAGAGACGACGATGGCCACCACGCACAGGTCGACGGCCAAACCCTGGGTCTGCGTCTCAAGTCATCGACATATCAGAGCCTGATGCCGAGTGGCGTTCCGTTTGAACACTTCGTCCAGATGCGATCGGACATGGCTTCACTGAGAGTCTTGGTCGTTGACGAGAACTCGGGCCGAATGGGCTCGGTCACAATTCCGGCCACCGCAATGAAGGTTGGCCATTGAAGGCGAGTCGCGCGTTTTGACCGATATCACAGTCCGCCGCGGCCTTTCGCATTTACAATTGGCGCGCCAATAATCTCTGGAGGAGTTTGCGAATGAAACGCCTTGGATTGATTCTCGTAATACTATTATCGGCGGCCCCCGCATGGTCCGCAAAAAAAGTAACAGTCGACCAGTTGAGAGACACCCTGACATCGATGCAGCAGGCGAAAAAGAACGATGCGGAAATGGCCACGGCTCTCAAGCAGCTTGAGTTGAGCGAGCAACTGACCCGCCCTACAATGAACAGCTTTGTTCCCTTGGTGTCCGGCCCGCTCTCGACAGAGCAGATCTATGTGCTTGAGGCGCGCAGTGCCACTCTGACGCCTCCAGCCTCCGACCTGCCCGCAACCGCCGAGCTCGACCCTGCTGCACAAAAAGCGTTGCTCGATAAGACAGCAGGCTACGTTTCCAAAACCTACGCGCAATTGCCCGCGATCACCGCGACCAAGACGACGATCCGCTTCCAGGACAATGTCGAAGCCACTACGCCAGCTTCCGGCACGGTCGGAGGTGCCAAAGAAGTTACAACCGAATCCGGATTCGTTAACCCCTTTCAGTTCATTCACTACATCAACTCCACCGAAACCAAAGTCCTGACTGAACACGGCGCCGAGAAGCTTCCGGCAGAAAAGGACAAGACTCAATGGGGCGCTAACAAGATGATTGCGCTTTTGGAACCGGACCCCAGCCTCAGCGTCGTCTTCCAGGAAGCGAAGGAAGCCGCGGACCTCAAGTGGCTGCGCTGGGAAACGGTCCATGGCAAGCTGGCCGCCGTCTTCTCCTTCGATGTCCCCAAGAAGAAGTCCCATTTCGCAATGAACGTTTGCTGCTTCCCAGACGTTGCACAAGCCGGCAAAATTGTCAGGGGCAACTTCCAGACGGCGACAAGTTGGCAGCCCTACAAGGCCAGTGTTCCCTATCATGGCGAATTTTTTGTCGACGCCGAAAGCGGAATCGTGGTGCGGATGATTACGTTCGCTGATTTGAAGCCGACCGACGTCGTTCATCAGGAAGACTTGCGCATCGATTACGGCCCTGTCTCCGTCGACGGCAAGATGATTGTCGTTCCCATTAAGACCTACACCTCCACTGAAGTGGTTCCGAACGGCGACTCCGGTCTCGCAGGCAAATATTCGGTGCGCCGTACGTTCTTCACTTCCGAATACAAAAACTATCAGTCAGGAGCCGCGAAGTAGCAACCAGACCGACAGCAGTGAATACATCCGAGTGACGCTACGAATGTATCCACTGGTATCTTGCTTTTTGCTACTCTTGCCTATCATGTCCCGTAAACTCTGCCTCGCATTGGTGTGCCTTGCTTTGTCTTCCGCCTCGGTTCCCGCAGTGGGCCAGAAGTTTCTGCCCAAAACAATTCAATTTAAAGGCGACCCCGAGTACTCCAATGCGGAACTTCTCAAAGCTGCTGGGCTGAAAAAAGGCGCCGTTCTCTCCTACGCCGACATGAACGACACCTCGAAACGCCTTATGGACACGGGCATCTTATCGAGTCTCGCCTTTAAATTCGATGGTCAGGACCTGATCTTTCAGCTCACTCCGGCAGATCAGCTCGTCCCCATAAAGCTCGAGAATCTTCCGCTTGCCGCGGGCCCCGGCCTCGATGCGAAGCTCCACGATCTTTTCCCCCTCTATCACGGCAAAGTTCCAACCGAGGGCGGCTTGCTCGAGCAGGTGCGCGAGGCGTTTGAAGCACTCCTCAATTCCGAGGGAGTCAAAGCGTCGATCCTCGCCACACCTGCCGCTGACCCCAGAACGCACCACGTCAACGCCATCGACTTCACCATCAGCGCGCCTTCCGTGCAGGTGGACGTCAAAAACATTGACGGCGCTTCCGTCGAATTTCAAGACAAAATCCACGCCATTGCAATCGATGCGGCGAAGACACCATTCGATACCGAGAACTCCGCCGGCAACCTCGAACTCGCCTTCACGCGCTTCTATCAGGATCGCGGCTATGCGGCCGTAAAGGTGCACGCCATTCGATCCGGCAATGTTGTCGCTACGCCCGAATCCATCGTCGTGCCATTTGCGGTGTCAATTGAGGAGGGCCGACTCTATAAAGTTGGCGCGATTCATTTGCCCGACGGCGCCCCGTTCACGCAAGCCGAAATCGACAAGATCCTCAACCCACCTGGGGCCGGCCCAATCACAGGCATCCGCCTTCGCACCCTGTGGTCCGCCCTCGCCGGCCGCTACCGCTCAAAGGGAAACCTCGACGTCAAAGTAACGCCTCAACCCCAATTCGACGAACCGAACGCCACCGTCTCATACAGCGTCGCCATCGATCCCGGCCCGGTCTATCACCTTTCCTTCGTCAAGTTCGACAACGTCGGCGATGAAATGCGAAGTCTGCTGATTCGCAACTGGCAAATGCTCCCCGGCGACCCTTTCGACGAAAGCTACGTTGCCAACTTCATCACCAAGGTTCAGGAGCACGACCCGGTATTGAAACGGTCGCTCGCCGGAGTGAAAGCAAAATTCGACGCCACAGCGGACCCGCAGTCCCACGACGTCAACGTCGTCATTCGGCTGGAAAGGTTTTAGCTCGCAGCCTTGTCGAGGTGATCTCCGCCGGTACTTATTGCATTTGGGTCGACAAGAGCCGGGTGCCCCATCCTTGACACAGTTTCATCGTGTCAAGGGTGGGAGTCCACGAACCCAAACCTGCAGCGCGGCAACATGGCAATGTCCATGAAATGGAGTTCAACGAATACTTCCGCACGTTTTGCACATGATTACCAACCCCCGGCGCACAATGGAAATTGAAGGACGAGCGAAGCCCACTCAACCTCCGCCTCACTCAACTCTAGTGTCCTGTCTCTAAAGTTCGGGTACAAAATCGAGCGACTGAGTCGAGGATCTGGTCGGCGGTCTTGTGCCAGACAAAGGGTTTTGGATCTTTGTTGTGGTGCTGGATAAAGCTGCGGATGGCGTTTTCCAGTT
>WNGL01000487.1_pt1 | contig 104490 bp, 100 predicted proteins | sample 5400591 | NCBI WGS metagenome assembly WNGL01 (sample SAMN13153377, study PRJNA577476) | soil metagenome | isolation source: 80 cm soil or saprolite under Garry oak tree replicate 1 | place: USA:California | collected 2016-06-15 | reverse complement strand
CATGAGCATCGCCGGCCACGTCTCGCGGAAGATGCTGGAGCACTACTCCCATATCCGGTTGAACGCGAAGCGGACGGCTCTTGATGGGCTTTCGATAGGTCGGGCAGGTTATGACACAAACAATGACACAAACAGCGGAAAGGATCTCGAGGAGATGCCCCAAGTGCTTGAAAACATGGTGGAGCTAGTCGGGATCGAACCGACGACCTCATCGTTGCGAACGATGCGCTCTCCCAGCTGAGCTATAGCCCCGTTATGTTGCCGGATAGACATGTAATTTTAGCAGCGTATTGAGTTGAAGACCAAGCAGCGACAGTAGTTGGCCATTGGTCGTTGGTCATTCGTCCAACGACCAACGACGCGCGACCAACCGTCGTGTTCTCCCCCCGCTATAATGTTGTTGTGAGTTCGATTCGACAGATTGCCTCGGCCGACTTCCCTACCCGCTGGGGCAAGTTTCGCATTTTGGGGTTTGAGGGAGACTTCGGTGCCGACCGGCGGGCCGAGAGTGCGGTCGCTTTGGTGATGGGTGATGTGCGGTCCGCGCCACCTCTGGTGCGGATTCATTCTCAGTGCCTCACCGGAGATGTGTTCGGTTCGCTGCGTTGCGATTGCCGCGGCCAACTTGAGATGGCGCTTTCCATGATCGCCCAGCAAGGTGCCGGCGTGCTTATCTACGAACAGCAGGAGGGACGGGGCATTGGACTGATGGCCAAGCTGCAGGCCTACGAACTGCAGGACACGGGGCTCGATACTGTCGAAGCCAACGAACGCCTCGGTTTCAAGGCGGATCACCGTGAGTTTGCCATGCCAGCGGAAATCCTGAAGGCGCTGGGGGTCTCCAGTGTGCGGCTGCTTTCCAATAATCCCGATAAAGTCGCCGCGCTGGAACGTGGCGGCATCGAGGTGAGAGAGCGAGTGCCGTGCGAAGTTGCTCCCAATGCTCACTCCGAGGATTACTTGAAAACCAAAAAGGCCAAGATGGGGCACCTTTTCTCTTCCCGCTAGCTTTATCTTTTCCGCGAAGTCTTCAACCAAAGAGGACACGAAGTACGCGAAGCAATTCCTTTGTGCAGCCGTGTCCTCAGGTTCATTTCCCAATAACGTCACGCTGGCCAGATTTGCAGGGCGGTGCGGCTTAGGATTTGCTGTTGGATTTCTTGGGACAATGGCAGCGCGCGGAAGTCGTCGAGGTTTGTCTTAACATCTGGCACGCCCGGGCCGGGCCAGTCCGTGCCGAAAAGTGTTTTGTGAGCGATCTGCTGCAGCCGCGGAAAATATTGCAGCAACGTCTTGGGCGGAATGCCGCTGATGTCCAGAAAAACGTTGGGGTGGCGGCGGACAAGAAAAAATGCCGTCTGCATCCACAGCGGCCGGCCCCCGTGCGCCAGCAGGATTTTCAGCTTGGGAAAGTCGACGGCGACGTCATCGATGTAGACGGGATCGCCATATTTGTTGCGCGCGCCGGGAAAAATAGAGGTCCCGGTATGAAACATCACCGGGATGCCGTTGGCCTCAGCGGCGCGGTAGATGATTTCCAATTCTTTCATCCCGGTCAGATAGGCGTTGGGAAACAGAAGCTGGTGCGGGGGATGGATTTTAATCATGCGGATGCCAAGCCGCAAGAGCTGTTCTACGTCAGCCATGACGTTCGAAGTATGACGAGGATGAAGACTGCCGCAGGAGATCAGCCGCTTAGGATTCTCTTTGGTGTAATCGGCGACGAACTGATTTACGCCTGAGGTGAAGCCGATGACCTCAGGAGCCACGTAGTTGATCAGCACAGCGCGCTCGACTCCCGCGGCGTCGAGATATTTGAGGAAAGCCTGGGGAGAACGGCAGAATTCGGCAATCTGATCAAAGTTAGGCCGCTGCTTTTTCATCAGTTCCAGCGCTTGCGGCTTGAACATTTCTATGGGCTGGATGTGAATGTGGCAGTCGGTGATCATAAGGCAGTTGTCAGTGGGCAGTTGTCAGTAACACTTTATCGGATGCTCTACGGTCGTTACTGACCACTGGCCACTGGCCGCTGATTTCCAACAGCACTCGCTTAGTGAACACCCGAATCATTTCCCGGCGATACTCCGGGGTGAGCGCAGATGTGGTCAAGGGCTTGGCAGTTTTTGCCGCCAATACTGCGGCGGCATCGGCTAGCTGATCATCTACCGCTTTGCCGTGCAATAACTGTTGAATGCCTTTGACCAGCACCGGCGCAGGGTTCACGGCGGTCAGGGCTATCTGTACGTCTGCAACTTGGCCATTGGATCGTTTCATCACGACTGCAACTCCGGCGAGCGGGTAATCAATCGACCCTCGAACTCGCAGCTTCCGGTAAGCGCCGCGATAGTCCGCCGACGATTCGGGCAAGAACACACGAGTCAACAATTCGGCTGGCTGCAACGTCCGGTATGTATCTCCAAGGCCAGTGTAGAAGTCGCGCAATGGCATTCGTCTGAGACCGGATTCGCTTGCGAGCTCGATCTCTGCATTCAGGCAAAGCAGCGCCGCCGGAGTGTCTCCGGAGAAGGCAGCCCAACATTTGGTCCCTCCAGGAGCAACATGGCACAAGTCGCCGTCTTTCTTGATGCAGAAACCGCATCCTTTGCGCCAGGTGAGCGACTGGTTGTACCACAGGCAGCGCGTGTCCAAACAGATGTTGCCGCCAATTGTGCCCATGTTTCGTAGGATCGGAGACGCGACGGTCGCGGCCGCTTCACTAAGAACGGGATAGTGTTTGCGAAGGAATTCAGAGTGCTCGACGGAGGTAAGGGTGGAGAGAGCGCCGATAGAAACTCCTTCGCCAGGCTGGCGATGAATGCCTTTCAGTTCGGCGAGGTGCCGAATATCGAGAACATATTCGGGTTCGAATAATTTCTGGCGCATGGAGGGAATGAGATCGGTGCCGCCGGCTAGCACGCGGATATTTGAGGCATGCTTACCGAGTGCTTCGACGGCTTCTTGCTGCGTGCGCGGTCGCAGCAAGGTGAATTGTGGGAGACTCAATCGCCCCCTCCTGTTTCAGCCCTGGTTTCCCGCCGCGCCGGATCGAGAGCGTGGCGTTCAGGTCCTTTCCCCCGGAACCAGAGCGCGCCACCGTGTTCGCGGAAATGAGTTGGAGCGGTGGGATCGACTCCTTCCGTCAGATCAATTTTCTTGTGCGCGGTTTTAGCTCGCAGAGCGGAGAGCACTCGCTCGGGAGTGAAGGGAGCTTCATGCAAGCGAATCCCAACCGCGTCGTAAATAGCATTGGATATCGCCGGAATGGTTGCTGCGAGCGACCCTTCGCTGCATTCCTTGGCGCCGAATGGGCCTTCGGGATCGATGCTCTCAACGATAATCGGTTCCACCTCAGGAGATTCGACGGATGAAGGACTGCGATATTCGAGCAATCCAGGATTCATCAACATGCCATCTTTCCAGACCATCTCTTCGGTCAGCGCCTGGCCCATTCCCATCCACACCGATCCGATGATTTGACCTTCTACCGAGACGGGATTCAAAGCGCGGCCGCAATCGTGCGCGGCCCAGACTTTATGGACGGTGACTTCGCCGGTGTCTTCGTCCACGGTGACTTCGGCTACTTGAGCTGAATAGGAGTACGCGGGAGAAGGCCCGACGCCAGCGCCTTTGTGCTTGCCGCCGCGTGCTGCGGGAGGTGGCGCGTAGGAGCCTGTTCCGGTTAGAGCGCCGTGGAAGTCGATGGCGGCGACTACGGCTTCCTCGAAGCTCATCGAAGTTTTCGGGCCTTCATCTTTTCGTTTTTGTTGCAGAGAACCACGGAGAATCTGGCCGTCTACGTGGCCGCTGACGGTTGGTTGATTCTCGGCGAGATCCGCGGGCGAGGGCGCCACACTTGCGTCTTTCCTGGATACGACATCGTTGCGGAAGATTAACTCTTCAACCGGGCAGTTCATTTTGCGTGCTGCTGCTACGGCGATTTGCCTTTTTATTTGTTCGGCGGCGCGAAGGGTGGCGTTGCCAGCCATGAAGGTCACGCGACTGGAGTACGAGCCAATGTCGATCGGAGTGAGATCGGTATCGGCAGCTACAATCTTTATGCGTCCCAGCGAACAGCCCAGCGTTTCGGCCGCAACTTGAGCCGTCATGGTGTCTGAACCTTGACCGATTTCAGACGCGCCCGTGTAAACCACGACTCCACCGTCGCGATCAATTTTGATGTTCACCGTGGAGTGTGGCATGTCGGAGCGGATGATCGAGTTGGCAGCGCCGCTGACGTAGTGGCTGCAGGCAATGCCCAGTCCGCGACCACGCGGAAGCTTTCCTTTTCGTTGTTTCCAGCCTGAGCGCTCCACGGTCTTCTCGATGCACTCCGGCAGGCCGTAGCTTTGAACGCGAAGGCCGTTAATGGTAACGCAAGGAGCCTGAAGCAGATTGCGTTGACGGATTTCCGCCGGATCCAGGTTCAGTTTTGCCGCAAGCTCGTCCAACTGGGATTCGAAAGCAAAGCGGACATTGACCGTCCCATGTCCCCGCATGGCGCCACAGGCGGGCTTGTTGGTCAACACGCGGTAGCCGTCGTATTGAATATGAGGGATGTCGTAGAGCGCGCCTAGGAGCGCGCCGGAATAAAGAATCGTCACTACGCCATAGGAGCAGTACGCTCCGCCATCCTGCACCACTCGTGCTTTGACTGCCGTGATGCGTCCGTCTTTCGTAGCGCCGGTCTTCAGATCAATGATTGTCCTCGGACGCCCGCGGTGTGCCCAGAACACTTCTTCGCGCGTGTAGGTGATTTTCACCGGGGCACGAGCGGCACGGGAGGCGATCGCCGCAATGATTTCCAGCGGGATTACTTCGCTCTTGCCGCCGAAACCGCCGCCCACCAGCGGCTTGATCACGCGAATCTGCGCCATGGGCATCTCGAGCACCAGCGCCAATTTGTGCTGCAAGTAGTACGGAACCTGAGTGGATGACCAGACAGTCAAGCGTCCGGGCTTACCAGTCTGCGAATCGATTTCGAATGCGGCCAGGGTTGAGTGCGGCTCCATGGCGGCATGTGTGACTTCATTTGCGATGTAGCGCGCTTCAGCCACACAATCTGCTTCAGCAAAGCCTTTTTCTGGGTCGCCAAAGACGTGGTGATAATCTTTTTCGATGTTGTTCAGCTTGTTCTCATGGATGAGATTAGTTTCCGCTTTCATTGCTTCTTCGGGATCGAAATAGGCAGGCAGCACTTCATACTCGACGTCGATCAACTCGAGCGCTTTATCGGCTGTGGCCTCGTCAACTGCGGCGACACAGGCCACGTTGTCGCCCATATAGCGGACTTTGTCAACAGCCAGCGCATGTTCGTCGTGGCCCACCGGAAGAATTCCATAAGGAGTGGGAGCGTCTTTGCCGGTAATGACGGCTACGACTCCTTCCACCTTCTCGGCGCGGCGGGTGTCAATGTGGTTAATGCGCGCGTGGGGGAAGGGCGAATGCAGGATTCTTCCCACCAGCATGCCGGACATGGAGAGATCGTCGGTGTATTTGCCGGCGCCGGTGGTTTTGCCGGCGGCGTCCACCATGGCGATGGGTTTCCCGATGATTGAAAAGTCGTCGTTGGTCATTGGTCGTTCGTCGTTGGCAAGGGCAAATTCATTATGCTCTGGAAGCTTGTCAGGACTTTACTTAACGACTGCCATTCCCTTCTGTTCGGCTTCAATTGCGGCTTTGATTGCCTGATACATCTGGCTGTAACCAGTGCAGCGGCAAAGATTGCTGCTGAGCGCGCTGCGAACCTCGGCTTCCGTAGGATCGGAATTATTGGAGAGAAGAAACTTGACTGTCATGATGAAACCCGGCGTGCAGAAGCCACATTGAGCGCCTCCCCAGTCGCCATATGCTTTCTGAATCGCGGCTAAACTGCCGTGCTCGCTCACTCCTTCGATGGTGGTGATCTCCTGTCCTTCGCAACTAGCGGCCAGCATTGTGCACGAGAGCATGGGAATACCATCCACCAGCACGGTGCAAGCGCCGCAGGATGAATCGTCACAGGCACGCTTGGAACCGGTAAGCTGCAAGTCCTGACGCAACGCGTCCAGTAGCAACTTGGTGGGTTCGATTGCCAGCTCGTGCGAGCGGCCGTTGACGCGAAGTTCGATGAGTTCTTTCTTCATTTCGGCTCTTTCGAAGTCTTGGCTGCATCCTCGAACTTAATAGAACCAGCACAGACGTCGCCTTCCGGGATACCCTTTACCCATCTTCGCAATTCTCTTGTTCGTTCCTCGGTCAATCGAGTTCGCTCGTGAAGGTCGCACATCGGCCAGACGCTCCCGTAACTCGCAAGCTTGTCTTGGTGGGGATAAACGGCCTGCAATTCCGCGTCCCGGAAGCAGAGCCATGCCTGTTGCGACGATTTTAGCTTCGCGATGAAGGCCGGGTCGGTTGAGTATTCCTTGACAATCAGCCGGTAAACGTCGTTGAGCCTCTTATCCGCGGCCTCGGCCTCATGATCGGCACACGCCCGCAGGTCCCCCTGGGTCTTGGCGGCGTCATGGCAATGTTTCTCTGCTGCAAAGGCGGCGGGGCTTGCCACCAGAATTACCAGAAGGCAACATTTAGAAATCATGTGTCCGTCCTCAGTACAGCGGAATCTTCGGATCTACCGTGCGCGCCCAGCCGTCAATTCCGCCGCGAATGGATTGAGTCTTATCGAATCCTTGCTGACGGAACCAGTTGGTGACGCTCAGGGAGCGTACGCCGTGATGGCAAATCACCACGATATGCTCCTCGGGATCCAGTTCTTGATTCGCCCGCGTTGGGATATCTCCCATCGGAATATTTTTGCTGCCCTCGATTCGAGCTTTCTCCAGCTCCCAAGGCTCGCGCACGTCGAGCAAAGTGAACTTCTCGCCTTGCTTGAGCATGGTGTTTACTTTTCCGGAGCTGATTTCAAAGTCCATGGGGAAAAAACCCGGCACTTAGCATTCAGCATTTAGCCATTCCTGGTTCATGCCGCCTTTATCCAGTTCCCAGCAGTTTCGGAGGCAAAATGCTAAGTGCCAAGTGCCAAGTGCTGCTTTTTCAATATCCATAATCTGTCTGTGCCGCATATGCGTGTTGCTTCACGGCTAACTCTTCGACGCGGCAAGCGCCCAGTTGATTCACGTATGCACGGCGATCTGGCACGCTGTAAATCCATCGTTCGAGCCAGGCATCGCTGTCTGCTTTTGTTTTCGTTTGCTGGTGATATTGGCGGAAGAAAGCATTGTCACGATTGTGGTATCCCTGCACCGGGGATGGATGTGCACCGTAGCGACAATGAACAACGGCGCTCACCATAAATCCGGGGATTACAGTACGATTAGGATCACTGGCAATCACCTCTGGCTCAACAATTTCTTCCGCCACTACAATGACTCGTTTGGCGGCGCGAACACCCTCCAGCAGCACGCCGAAGTTGCCCCAGCAGTGCGCGTTTCCTTCGGCATCTGAGCGTTGGACGTGCACGATGGTGACATCGGGATTCAACGCGCGAACCGCCCACAACGGTTCCTTGGGGGTGAACGGTGAAAATATCTGATAGAAGAAATGATTTCCCTTGGACACATCGCTGCCTAACGCAGTGCGTGTGGGAAGGAACGGAACTCCCATCGCACCCGCCTGGAGGGCCAGCGCCACGGTGAAATTGGTTATGTTAGAGATTTTCAATCCGTCCTGCTCTACGGCGCGCCGGAAGTTGTAGGCCGATCCCATCATCACATTTCCTACCCAGGCAGCAATCACTTGGTCGGCGCATCCGGCGGCGATTAACTGATCAAAGAGAATGTCGGAGATGGGACCGATCAGAGTTAGCCCGCGCTTTTTCTGGCGAATGATCTCGTGTCCGGGGGCGAAAGGAATCATCTGCTCCATCTGGAGGCCGAGAGCGACCGAGGCGCCATCAGGGACGAAGTCAGAGATCGCCCCGGGCATGGACAGGAGCTTAGACATCTGCCTTCTTCTCCGAAGTGGTGCGTCCGGGAGATAGCGCGACCACCAAACTGGCGATCGCCGCCAAGGCCCACAATGCTGACGAAATTTCCCTTACCTTGCGAACCATCTCGAAAGGAGCCTCCGCCCACACTGCGAGTACAAATCCCAGTGTGAAGTTGGCGAATACCAGAACAAAGAAAAGACGTTCACGCAGGCAGCAAGTCTCACTGATCAGCCCTGCGATCAGAAGTACCCAAACCGCGTAAGTCACGATCGACAAGAGATCGTGTGACCAAGTGAACTGTCCCTGACGCACATGCGCATAGGACACATAGGCCAGATACGAGCACAGTATCGCGCCGCAGATACCCCACAACGGCATACCGCACATCAGGTGTGCTGGCTTAACGCGGCGCGGTTTAGTGGTTGGCGTTACCTGTCCTTCCACAGCGGTTCCCGTTTCTGAAGGAAAGCATTGATTCCCTCTTGTGCGTCCTCGGTCGTCATCAGATCGTCGAGATAAATCTTTTCAGCGCGCGCCAGTCCCTTGTCGAAATGAATTGAGTCCCACGCATAGATCGCTTTTTTGGTGACGGCCAGTGCCGCTGAACTAAGTTTTTTGAGATGCTCGACGGATTCCTGCAGCACCGATTCGACCTCTTCACTGGAGACGGCTCGATTAGCGAGCCCGATATTTGCCGCCTCTTTACCACTGATACTGCGGCCGGTCAGTATGAGATCGGCGGCATGCTTTTGTCCGACGACCGCGGCCAGCGCTGTCACCGCAACTGCCGGATAGCATCCCAGTGTGATTTCTGGGAAGCCCCAGGTAGCGGATTCGGCCGTATACACCAGATCGCAGACCAGGGCCAGCTCAGCGCCTCCACCCAGGCAATGGCCGTGCACGGCGGCGATACTTACCTTTTTCGAGCTTACCAGCAAGTGAACTACGGCGTGAAACTTGGCCAGCATCGCCTCGACTTTATCCGCAGTGTGAGCCGCGACATCGACTCCAGCAGAGAAGTGTTTGCCGGAGCCGGCAAACACGATGACCAGGACATCAGGGCGGGCCTCGATTTCTACCAGCGCTTCTGCCATTTCCTCCATCATCGCAATATCAATCACATTCAACGGCGGATTTTGCAGGGACACATGTGCAACTGGGGGGTGATAGCTGAGCGTTACTCGAGAGAACTTCGTAGATGTTTGCATCGCCATTCGTTAATCCGCAGGGTCGGCGTTCGCGCTCGAGAGATTCACTTAGTCCAGAATCCATCTTTATCGTAGTCGCGAATTGCTTTCAACTCTGCCGCACTGGGCTCGGAAGTCTGGCTCACATCTTCAGCAATCCGCAGTTTCCATCCGGTGTTGCTCAAAACTTCGTCCAGCTCAATGCCAGGATGCACCGACGAAAGATGAGCTTCTCCATCGTCTGCAAAACGCAGCACAGCTTTGGTAGTTATCACCGCCGCTGGACCGCCACGAGGCAGGCCCATACGTTGCCGCCAGCCATGTCCGTCTCCGTAACCTGGACTTGTGAGATAAGAAACTCGCTCGGGCAGACGCTCGCGGCTGTGCTCTAGCAGCACGACGAAGCGCTGCGCCAGAGACGCGATGTCGCACGCTCCGCCTGAGCCGGGAAGGCGAGTGCGTCCTTTCGGACCACGCACCTCGGTGGAATTCAGATTGCCGAAGCGGTCCACTTCAGCCGCGCCTAGAAATCCCAGATGGACGCGACCGGACTGCAGCAGGCTCATCACGCCGAGCATGTCCAGACATTGCGTGGCGCCGCGAATGTTCGGGGGATCCGCCATGGTGTAGATCAGCTCAGGAGCGGCCGTTGAGCGAACCACTCCATTTTCGAATAATCCAACTGCATTTGGCGCGTGTGTTCTCTTTGCTACGACAAACGCGATTAACGGGAGTCGCATTCCGACGAACACCACTTCACCGTCGTGAATTTCGTGCGCGGCAATCGCGACCATCAGCTCGCCCAGGGTATAGGCGGATGACGTGGCGCCGAGCTGCCGGGTGTTGGCTTCGGAAATAGTCGTCACCACGTATCAAAACCTGGACAGGCGAGTCGCCTGTCGCTACGTGAGTCGATAAGATTTGTCACAAATTAATTGCCGATTTTCGTGGCTCACCAATCGTGGCTAGAGGATCGCGTCCACCCTCTTTGGCAACGATCCACTTTTTCTCGTTACGGATGATGTCCAGCAGCAGAGTCTTATCCTCCGGAGTGGGCATGTATTCCTTTAAATGCTGCTCATAGGCACGGTCATCCAGCGGCTCGCCGGTCTGGGCGTGGAACTTCAAGCCTGCCCAGCGGCCGATGGCGCGATTGAACTTTATGTCCGGCGCATACAGTTTGGGCTCTCCAGGTTTCAAAACAGTGTTGAAACGCTCGATCAGTCCTGCTACCTCGTCACGATAAAGCTGACGGTTGTAGTCGTTTAATTCGTCGAGCTTCGCCTCCTGCTCATTTTTCGGCTCGTCATAACGGCCCTTGATCCCCCACACGTAGGCCCAATGCGCCGACGAAGAGTGGTCCGTACCAAATAAGTCGTATGAACTTGATATCCACTTATTCAGATATCGCTGGATCAGCCACGCTGGAATCACGCCTGCTTCGACGATTCGCCTCAATCCATCGTTTCCGGTGCCCATGTGGAACGCTTCTTCGCGCAACATATAAGACATGGAGCGGCCGAGCGGTGCGAACGCGGAATATTTCAGCATCTGCAACTGAAACTTTCCATCGCGGTCGACGAAGTCGGTGTAAGTGAAGAAATCCATCCAGTTATCAACATCGACGTTGAATGCGCCGAGCAGCCTCTGGTTATCGAAGGCGCGGCGCTCGAGCATCTTCTGGGCTTCGACCTTGCCCGAATAACCAAAGTGATCGACCAACAACGCGCACATCTGCCAACCGTGGCGCATCTCTTCAATCATCACGCGGGTGAGCGCGCGCCGATCCCAGTCGGTAGGAGCGGTCTCGAACAAGTTGCGTTGCTGCTCCACGCTGGCAAATTCGGTATCGCCCTGATAGACGATCAGATTGATTAAGGCGTCGCGCATCTGCTGCGTGGGCACCTGGCGAAGATTCTCCCACTTGCGGCGTCCCTTGAAGTGGCCGAATTGAATTTCTTCGGTTTCGATGGTGCCGTAAAGCGTGTCGAATTTGAAGTCGGCGATCTCGTTGTGATTGACGCCGATCTCTTTGCGCCAGTCGTCGAACATCCCGACCCAATCGCTGAAAGTTCCGATTTTTGCAACTTTACCCGGCATAAGTCCTCTTTATAAATTCAGCCATACCGTTTTTAACTCTGTGTAGTGCTCAATCGCGTGCATTCCCAATTCACGGCCGAAGCCTGAACTTTTATATCCGCCAAAGGGTAAGGCGGCGTCCATCAATCCGTAGGTGTTGATCCAAACTGTTCCAGCTTTGAGCTGGCGGGATACCGAATGCGCTTTCTTTATGTCGCGGGTCCAGACTGCCGCTGCGAGGCCGTACTGGTTGCGGTTGGCGAGGTCAATCACCTGGTCGATATCGTCGAAGCTTAACGTCGCCAGCACGGGGCCGAAGATTTCTTCCTGAGCAATCTTCATGTCGTTGGTGACGTCGCCGAAGATGGTGGGCTCGAGGAAAAATCCTTTTCCGCCATCGACGGAAACGCGGTTCCCGCCGGCAATCAGCTTCGCGCCTTCTCTCTTTCCTGTTTCGACGTAGCTGAGCACAGTTTGCATCTGCTCCTGGCTGACGATGGCTCCTAAACGAGTCTTGGGATCGAGCGGATCGGCGGGCTGCAGTTTCTTGGCGCGAGCTACGAGCTTTTCGAGAAATTCGTCCTGAACTTTTTTTTCAACGAACAGCCGTGAACCTGCATTACAGACTTCACCTTTGCCGTAAAAAATCCCGTTGATGGCACCTTTGACGGCGCCGTCAATATCGGAATCGGCGAAAACGATGTTGGGGGATTTTCCGCCCAGCTCCAGTGTGACCCGCTTTAATGTGTCCGCCGAGCTACGCATTATTTCTTTGCCGACAGCAGTTGATCCAGTGAAGGCAATCTTGTCGATTCCGGGATGGCGCACAATGGCTTTGCCGGTTTCTGGTCCACCGGTGACGATGTTCAGCACACCCGCCGGAACGCCTGCTTCGATAGCTAACTCTCCAAATCGCAGAGCCGTCAGGGGAGTCTGCTCCGCAGGCTTGAGCACGATCGTGTTGCCGCAGGCCAGTGCCGGGCCAAGCTTCCATGAAGCCAGCAACAACGGAAAGTTCCAGGGAATGATCAGGCCCACCACGCCGACGGGCTCCCGCAACGTGTAGGTGAAAGCAGTCTCGAAGGTGTTGACGGTTTCACCGTGAATCTTTGTCGCCCAGCCCGCGTAATAGCGGAGAACGTCAATGACCATCGGCATGTCCACGTAGCGCGATTCGAAGATTGGTTTGCCGTTGTCGATCGTTTCAAGCTCCGCTAGTTCGTCGATGTGCTTCTCGACGAGATCGGCCAGACGCCAGATTAGACGTCCGCGTTCGCTGGCTGACATTTTGCGCCAGGCTCCGCTGCGGTCCTCAAACGCCCTCCGCGCTGCCGACACGGCACGGTCAATGGCTTCTGGGGAAGCCTCGACAACCTGTGTCAAGACTTCGCCCGTGGCGGGATTGATGGTGTCGAACTTCTTCGCGCCATCGGTCCACTGCCCGTCGATCAACAGGCGGCCGGACTCGAGCTTTGCCTTGTTAGCAGTAATCATCATTTCCTGTCACAGCTATTTCCCGGTAAAGGTTGCTGGACGTTTCTCCACATAGGCGGCCAGGCCTTCTTTGGCGTCGTCGCTTTGGAAAAGCAGTTGCTGGTTCTCGCGTTCGACAGCCAACGCTGACTCCATGGGAATTTCCCAGCCAGTCTGGACAGCGCGCTTGATGCGTCCCACCGCCTTGGCGGCTTTGTTCGGCGGACAGAATTGACGGGCGTATTCCATGACGTTCTCCATGAAGTTTTCCCGATCGAAAATGTCGTTAACGATGCCCAACTCCTGCGCCTCTTCAAACGAAAACGTATTTCCCGTGACCATCAATTCGATAGCCTTGCTCTTGCCTACCATGCGGGAAAGCCGTTGCGTGCCGCCGGTACCGGGAAGCACGCCCAGGTTGACCTCCGGCAGGCCAATCTTGCCCGCATCTTTTCGAGCGATTCGAATGTCCGCGGCCATGGCGATCTCGAGGCCGCCTCCGACGCAGTGTCCATTGATCGCCGCGATTACCAGCTTGGGCGTGTGCTCGAGGCGTAGCAGCATTTCATTGGCATGCAGGCAGAAGTAGTACTTGAAAGTGGGGTCGACGCTAGCCAGCATTTTAATGTTTGCGCCGGCGGAAAAGAATTTGTCGCCTGCACCGGTGAGCAGGATGACGTACGCATTGTTGTCCATGCGCGCCTTGAGGATTGCCTCATCGAGTTGCCGGTTCATCTCGTAGGTATAAGTGTTGGCCGGTGGATCGTTCATCTCGATCACTGCCACGCCAGCATCGACGTGATAGTTAACTAATTGCTTTGTGGTCTCGCCGGCGGTTGGCTGTACTGTGGTCGCCATGGATAAGACTCCTTTTCGCAATCGCGAATTCGAATCGTTAAGATGTCAAATCAGTTCGCTAGGGCCGATCGTTTCTTCCTTGTTTTGCCGGGAGCGCAGATGCCTTGCAAGAAAATGTCTCCCATCTGACGTGACAGTTCTTTGGCGTTGGCATCGGCCCGGGGGTTATACCAGGTATAAATCCAGTTCATCATTCCGAACAGGCTGAGCACTGCAATGCGACCAGAAAATTGTAATCCTCTGACCCTTTTGAAGTCCTCCAGCAACTCCATGCAGATGCGGTAGTACTCGCGCTTGATGCCGGCAATCTCGGATCCGTAGCTATTCTTCAAAACGTCATCCTCGTGCGAGAGCACCTTCATGGCTTTCTGGTTGGCCAGAAAATATTCCACGTGATTCAGGATGAAAACCCGGATTCGCTCGGCGGGATCTTCAACTTGATCCAGCCGTTCGCGGAGACGCTCTACGATGGTCGTGAAAGTGTGCTTCTGAATGAGGTAGAGCAGCTTCTCTTTGGATTCGAAATAGTAGTAAAGCCCGGCCAAAGACATGCTACTGGAACGCGAAAGGTCGCGCATGGATGCGCCTTCGTACCCTTTTTCGTAAAAGACATTGGTCGCGTGGATAAGAATCTTAGCTAAACGCCGGTCAAAGCGGGATTCCACACGCTCTGTGTCGCGCGTGCCGCGGCGAGGCAGGACCTGAGGCGCTCCTGGCGAAGAAGTAGCCATAGTGGTCGAACGTTCGTTCTAATAATAGTGCATGGAGCGAGATGGTACAAGGGGCTTCCTGGGATTACTGTGGTGTGTCTCGTTCAGTCAGAGAGATTCGCTTGACCTGGTTCCGATTGAGGTGTTGCACAGTTCCGCCGATGCGGACAACCGCCTCCGTGGCGGAAACTGATTCTAGGTCCCCAGTCAAAACGCTGCCATCCCGCAGTTCGATAGTATCGTGAGCCGACGTCCCCAGTTCAAAGCTCACGCTTCCGCCGGACACGTCGTCTGGGCTGACTTCCAGCGGAAATTTTCCGGAGTTGAACCCTTCCTTGCTGAACTCTAGCAAGTGCTTACCCGCCGACATTCGTAGCTGCTTGGGTGTGGCCCCGGCGTCGTTACCGTCAACTTTGAGGAGAGCCCCCTGCGGAACCGAGTTCACAGTTATGGAAATAACTTTCGGAGGTGCGAGCGGTTGTAACTCGGCAGGCAAAGAGCGAGGCATTATCTCTAACGAGACGGGGGTGCCAGAAGCCCCAACTGTAGTTTGGAATTTTACTGATTGTCCTGTCCCAACATTGCTCAGGGTAATCCACCCTTCGCCGATTCGCGCCTTGTTCTTATCAAACAAGTACAGGGTAAAGGTCGCATCAGAAATTTTCTTGCCCCAGACATTCTCGGCAGTCGTATCGATCAGGTAGTTGTGCAGATTACCGATTGAACTTAGTTCCTTGAATTTACCAAAGCTGAACCGTAGCACGGGAGTCCCAGTCGGGGGCCACACAAGCATCTGGGCAGGCGGTTCCTTGGCATAGAGCGTTATAGCAATACTGAGGCAAAAGAGTGAATTTGCGAAAAGTTTATGTCGAAACACACTTCCCTCATTCAGATCAGTTATCGCGGGTGAGTTTTAGCACACAAACGAATGGATCGCAATTGAACTGTTAAGGTGGTCGAGGAGTCTAATTCCGAATGTCGGACAGCAACCGTTCTACTTCAGCCTTCAGATCGGCGGTCAGTGGCAAGAGCGGCAACCGCGCGGCGCCGCCGAAGTAGCCGTTGAAATCCATAGCGTGCTTCACGCCGGGGATGCCGAACTCTCCAGCAATTCGCTCAGCGGCTTTGGCAATGCGCTCCTGCTTCAAGCGGGCTAGTTGGGTGTCGCCCTCTTTCCAGGCGGCGTAGATTTCGTAGCACGCGGTTGGAGCAGCATCGGCAAAAGCCAGGATTGCTCCCACAGCTCCGGCTTGCAGTGACGGCTCCAGTTTCTGGGCTGCTCCGATCAACACTTGGAGGCCAACTTCTTTTTGTCGCGTCTTCAGTCCGGAGATCACGCTGACAGCGGCCGAGGAAGGCCTCGACGCTCCGGATAAGGCCGCCACAGGCACCAGTTCCCCGCCCTGCCCGTTATTTTCCCTGCGCGGCTCCAGCATGCGGGGCGTGACCGCATCGAATGTTTCTGTCACCACGGCAGCGCGCTTGATATGGCGAGTGCCCGCGACCATCTTGCGGACCTTTTCCACGTCGCCGCTTGATTCTTTGATGCCGATAAGATTGGGGTGCGCCGCTAACTCGATTGCCAGCTCGGCCGGGATGTCGTAGCCCGTGGCCTGCGGGAAGTTGTAGATCATCACGGGCAAAGGGGAACGGTCAGCGACGGTGCGATAAAAAGCCAGCATGTTAGCCGGGTGCATCTGTTTCTTGTAGTAATGCGGCGTGCGCACCAGGGCTACGTCGTATCCTAACTGCGCGGCGTATTCAGTGAGCTTCAAAGTTTCGACAGCCGACTCAACTCCTGTTCCCGCTATCAGGACTTTATTTGGCGCGGTTACGTCGCGCGCGCTTTTGAGCACCTCACGACGCTCTTCATCCGAGAGCAGGATTGCCTCTCCCGTGGAGCCCAGTACAACAATGCCAGCGACCGGAGTCTTGGAGTAGCGCTCGACGTTAGATTCAAGCTTTTTGAAATACACGTTGCCGTCGGGATAAAACGGCGTGGTGACCGGAGGGAAGATGCCGTGAAGGAGCATGGGAATGAACCTCAACCTTCAGTTCTAAGTTCTCAGTTCCCAGCTTATACCGCGGCGGGAAGCTTGAGCTAACGGCGGGCTCGAGCCGAGCGGTCCGCGTGCAAGTGCTGCAATGCTTGCACTCTCAATTCGCCACGCTGCAATGCGGCAATGCCCTCGGCGGCGGCTCGCGCGGCGGATAACGTAGTGATCGAAGTAATTCGCGCGTTCACTGCAGCCCGGCGGATGGCTTTTTCATCGAACCATGGTTCGAGACCCGTGGGAGTATTGATGATCAGCTGGATACGTTCGCCCTTAATTAGGTCTACCACGTTGGGACGACCTTCTTTCACTTTGTAGACACGCTCCACCGTCATCCCTGCGCCTTCCAATATATCGGCGGTTCCGGCGGTCGCTACCAACTTGAAGCCCATGTCGACGAAGCGGCGGGCGACTTCCGCGACGTGTGTTTTGTCGTGATCCGTCACGCTGATGAAGACCGTGCCTTGGGTAGGCAGCTTTTGTCCGGCGGCAGTTTGTGCTTTGGCGAAAGCCTCGCCGAAATTGTCGGCCACACCCATTACTTCGCCCGTGGATTTCATCTCCGGGCCGAGAACGGTATCGATTCCAGGAAATTTATTCCAGGGGAACACAGGTGACTTGACGTAGTAGCAATGTCCGGTGTTGAGGTCGGCACGGCGATCGATGAAGTCGGGCAAGAACTCGCGCAGCTTGCGCCCAGTCATGAGACGCGCGGCGATCTTTGCCATGGGAACGCCAGTTGCCTTGGACACATAGGGCACGGTACGCGAGGCGCGAGGGTTCACCTCGAGAACATAGACTTTCCCCGCCTCGGAACCATTGCCCTTGGAATTGCCATTGGTGCGCGGGATGGCGAACTGAATGTTCATCAGGCCGACGACTTTCAGAGCACGGGCCAGCTTGAAGGTGTATTCGCGCATGCGCGCTAGTAAAGCCTCGGGAATATCCACGGCCGGAAGCACGCAAGAAGAATCGCCAGAGTGGATGCCGGCTTCTTCGATGTGCTGCATGATGCCGCCGATAACTACGTCCTCGCCATCGGAGAGCGCGTCTACATCCACTTCGATCGCGTCTTCGAGGAAATGATCGATGAGCACCGGGCGATCATGAGAGTATTCGACCGCCTCCTTCATATATCGGACAACGGTTTCTTCGTCGTAAGCGATCACCATAGCGCGTCCACCCAGCACATAAGACGGCCGCACTAGCACGGGATACTGAACACGTTTGGCGCCTTCAATGGCTTCCTCGACCGAAGCAGCCATGGCGCCAGGCGCCTGGGGAATATCGAGTTCGTCGAGCAGCTTGCCAAATCGTTTGCGATCTTCTGCCAGGTCGATGGACTCGGGTGACGTGCCGATGATATTCACGCCCGCAGCCTTCAGGGGCAGCGCGAGGTTGAGTGGAGTCTGTCCGCCGAACTGCACGATCAGGCCGACAGAAACGCCGGAAGCAGCTTCGTGCTCGTAGATGGCGAAGACATCTTCAAGAGTAAGAGGTTCGAAATAGAGGCGAGCGCTGGTGTCGTAATCTGTGGAGACGGTTTCCGGATTGCAGTTGATCATGATCGTCTCATAGCCGTCGTCGCGAAGCGCGAAGGCAGCGTGGCAGCAGCAGTAATCAAACTCGATTCCCTGCCCGATACGATTGGGACCACTGCCCAGGATGATGACCTTTTTCTTTTTAGTCGGAGCCGCTTCGTCCTCGTCTTCGTAGGTCGAGTACAGATATGGCGTGTAACTTTCGAATTCCGCAGCGCAGGTGTCCACACGTTTGTACACCGGCATGATGCCGCGCTTCTTGCGCAGATGACGAACTTTCTCCTGCCCACTTTTTCCGCTGAGCCGCCAAACGCTGGCCAGACGGCCATCAGAAAATCCCATGCGCTTGGCTTCCCGCAATACTTCCGTAGGAATCGATTCCATGGGGTGCTTTTCCAACTCAAGCTGCATGTCGTTTATTTCTTTGAGCTGGTAGAGAAACCAGGGATCGATGGACGTCATCTTTGCCAATTGTTTGACGGTATGGCCCTGGCGCAAAGCGTAACGCACATAGGAAAGCCGTTCGGGATGCGGCGTCACTAAGCGCTGAGTGAGAATCTTCGGCTCGATCTTCTCCGAGCCAACTTTCTTGCCGGTATCGAGCGCGCGCACGCCCTTCAGCAATGCTTCTTTGAAGGTACGGCCGATGGCCATGACCTCGCCCACGGACTTCATCTGCGGTCCCAGACTTTCGTCGGCGCCGGGAAATTTTTCGAACTGCCACTTGGGTATCTTCACTACCACGTAATCGAGCGTGGGCTCGAAGCAGGCGGGAGTTTTGCGCGTGATGTCGTTGGGAATCTCATCTAGGGTGTAGCCGACAGCGAGCTTGGCGGCGATTTTGGCGATAGGAAATCCAGTCGCCTTCGAGGCCAGCGCCGAAGAGCGCGAGACCCGCGGATTCATCTCGATCACCACCATCCGCCCGCTACTCGGATTCACTCCAAATTGAATATTCGATCCGCCGGTCTCGACGCCGATCTCGCGAATTACGGCGATGGCGGCGTCACGCATAGCTTGATATTCGCGGTCGGTGAGGGTCTGCGCGGGGGCGACCGTGATCGAGTCTCCGGTGTGCACGCCCATCGGATCGAAATTCTCGATCGAACAGATGATGATGACGTTGTCTCGCATGTCACGCATCACTTCGAGTTCGTACTCTTTCCATCCCAGCACCGATTCTTCGATCAGCGCTTCGTGCACCGGGGAGAAGTCCAAGCCGCGGGCGAGCACTTCCACCAATTCTTCGCGGTTGTAAGCAATCCCACCCCCACTGCCACCCAAGGTGAATGATGGACGAACGATTACGGGGAAACCAATTTTCCCGGCGAACTCGAGTCCATCTTTCAGATTGTTGACTAACGCTGACTTGGGAACATCGAGGCCGATCTTCTGCATCGCGTCTTTAAAATAGAGGCGATCTTCGGCTTTCTTGATAGCCGCAATATTGGCGCCGATCAGCTGCACGTTGTACTTATCGAGAATGCCGCCGTCGGAAAGCTCGACGGCAAGGTTGAGCGCAGTTTGACCTCCGACCGTCGGCAGGATGGCGAAGCCTTTGCCGGGCGACAGCTCCCGCTCGACGCGAATAATTTCTTCCAGGTAATCGCGGGTGAGCGGTTCGATGTAAGTCCGATCGGCGATCTCAGGGTCGGTCATGATGGTCGCCGGGTTCGAATTGGCCAAGATGACTTCGAATCCCTCGGCCTTCAGCGCCTTGCAGGCTTGGGTGCCGGAGTAATCAAACTCCGCCGACTGGCCAATGATGATGGGGCCAGAGCCGATGATCAGGATTTTCGAGATGTCAGTGCGTCTGGGCATTATTGAATGAGACACCCTGCAAATTCTTGGTCAGTCGGATTAACTTCCAAAGTTAGCTTGAGTTCGCATTCTGGACTCTCGAAGCAATTCAAGTTTGCTGGCTGCTTGAACCCACGATTCGGCGACGGCAAAAAGCGATACTTTCCCGGATCGATTAGCCCGAAATCGAAACGGCCCTCTTGTCTGTCGTCCGTCTGCCCATATGCGTTTGCTGCCATCATCAATATCGCAAACACCCTTTTCATACCTATGTTTCCACGCCAGCAAGAGACTTCGCTACCCTTTCCACTCTTCCATCATCTTCACAAAATCCTTGAACAGATAATGGGAATCATGCGGCCCCGGGGAAGCCTCTGGGTGATATTGCACCGTGAACAGCGGCAAATTGCGGTGCCGCATTCCTTCCAGGGTGTTGTCATTTAAATCCATGTGAGTCAGTTCAACTTCACTCTGCGGCAGCGAATCCGGATCCACAGCGAAGTTGTGATTGTGTGCGGTGATTTCGACTTTGCCTGAGTTCAACTGCTTGACTGGATGATTTCCGCCGTGATGTCCAAATTTCAGCTTGTAGGTTTTTCCGCCCAGGGCGATTCCCGTGAGTTGATGCCCCAGGCAGATGCCAAATATGGGCTGCCTTCCCATGAGGCGGCGAATGTTATCTACCGCGTAAGTGCAGGGCTCGGGATCGCCGGGTCCGTTGGAGAGAAACACGCCGTGAGGTTTGAGCGCGAGCACATCTTCTGCTGGAGTCTGCGCCGGGACCACCGTCACTTTGCAGCCTTCGCCTCGCAGTTTGCGCAAGATGTTCTGTTTGATTCCGTAATCGTAGGCTACGACGTGGAAGCGTTCCGGTTCATCTTTCACGCCAACCACTGCGACCGGTTCGTGAGAGCGTTCGCCAAGTTCCCACACGTAGGGATGTTTGGTGGTGACGACTTTGGCCAGGTCGGTGCCATCCATCTTTGGAATGGAGAGCGCTTTGGCGACTAGTTTGTCGGCGTCGTTTTCCAGAGTGGAGATGACGCCACGCATCACCCCGTGATCGCGCAGGTGGCGTACCAGGGCGCGGGTATCGATATCCGCAAGGACAGGTATTTTGAATTGTTCCAGATACTCTTCTGCAACTTGTTGCGAGCGCCAGTTGGAGCTCACCCGAGAAAACTCGCGGACGATCAATCCCTCGATGTAGGGCCGCGTAGCTTCGTTGTCTTCAGAGTTGGTGCCGTAGTTGCCGATTTCAGGATTGGTGAAAACGACGATCTGACCAGCGTAGGAAGGATCGGTAAAGATTTCCTGATAGCCGGTGATGGAAGTATTAAAAACTACTTCCCCGTAACATTCGCCTTTGGCTCCGTAGCCTTTGCCTCGGAAGACTCTGCCGTCTTCCAGCGCAAGGATGGCCTGCATTTATTCTCCGGGGCAGTGGATTTTATCGATTCTAGCAGGGAAGAAGAAATCGGCCAAGAAGTCTTCCTGAGGAAAAGTTGGAACTTAGGGAAAAATAATACGAGAAAGGTTTATCGCAGGCGACCCATCTTATCCACGGGCCAGTAACCGAACACTGCCTTGCCATAGATGAACTTCTCCTGAACCGCGCCAAAGTCGCGGCTGTCATTCGACATGGTGCGATGATCGCCCAACAAGAAGTATGCGTTCGCCGGCACGATGAACTCAGGATAGGAACGCTGGTCAGCGTAATCCGACGGCACGTAATCCTCTTCAAGGGACTCACCGTTGACGAATACTTGCCCTGCGTCTATGCGGATGTGGTCTCCCGCAAGGCCGATAACACGCTTGATGAAGCTTTTCGAGGGATCGCGAGGGTAATGGAAAACTACAATATCGCCCCGCCGAATAGGTTCCATGCGGTAGACGAATTTATTGACGAAGATTCGCTCCTGGTCGTCCAGCGAGGGCATCATGCTTGTGCCCTCGACCTTCACCGGTTGGTACAGGAAAATGATGATAAAGGCGGAAATGCTCAGCGAGATGATCAGGTCTCGCAGCCACACCGAAAACATCGGCACAGCGCGGGAACGAAAGGAAGAGCTGATTACAGGTTGTTTAGCCTCGAGTTTGGCGGGCAGGTCCTGATCCATGTTATCCGTCATTTTATATCGAATCGTCGCTAGGTCACTGAGATTTGATCGTCCGCAGAACTGTCGTCAGCCGGACTACTGCCGCCAGGCGATTCGAGTTACAATATCCAACCTGAGGAATTCGATTCATGCTCAAACAGGGCCTAACTTTGATCTGTCTGTTTGTTATTACTTTTGCCGCGTTCACCCCATGGGCAACTTCGCAACAGGCGGCAGCAGTACCTGCGTTTAATGCGGGGCCACCGAACAAAGGGACCAAGCTCCCACCTATTCTCGCGAAGGAGCAACTTTGGGCTGAAAACGCGCAGTACCCATACCAGACTCATGCATACGAACTGGCGGCCAGGATCCCGGTGGTGTTACATCAGCAGCCCTGTTACTGCTATTGCGATCGGATGGGTCACAATAGCCTCCATAGCTGCTTTGAGACTACTCACGGAGCCGAGTGTTCCACCTGCTTGAAGGAGTTGTACTACTCTTATTCGATGCATCAGAAGGGAAAAACCGCTGCGCTGATCCGCAAAGGGATCATTGCCGGGGAGTGGAAGCAGGTCAATTTGGCTACCGCTGCGTCGATCAACTAGCCCTGAGCCAGTCGGAAGTCCGGGCTGGGAGGGTTAGTTTAGTGGGAAGGCTCTTCGGGCTAGGTTGACGGACCCTGAAAGCCGCGTATAACCTGCTCGCACCGGTTTTCCACAGCCGGAATTTGGACGACCGATGCTGGCGGAAACCAAGGCGCGGCAGGATGACCAGAAAACCATCAGAAAAAGTTAAGCTTTCATCGGATAAGTTTAACAAAAAAGAGGTACTTACGAAGAGTACGGGAAGGATTTTGCAAATGGCTCAAAAGACGCCGGCCAAGAAGTCGGTCGGCGATGACCCGCGTTTTGCACAGGCTGTGCAAAACTACGAGGCCGGACTACGTGCCCTACAAGAGCACAAATTCGAGAAAGCCAAGGCTGCTCTACAAAAGGTAATCGCGGGCCCGAGCAAGGAATTGGCTGATCGCGCCGCCGTGCACCTCAGTACATGTAATCAGCACCTGGACCGGGTCACCAATCAGTTTAAGAGTCCGGAAGAGCACTACGACTACGCCATTTCCCTGATGAACGTCGGAGATTATGTAATGGCGCGCGAGCATTTGGAGAAATTATCCAAGCAAGTGCCAAAGGCCGACTACGTTGCCTATGGCCTGGCGGCTCTGGATTGCCTGACCGGCCACGTGGAAGACTCGCTCAGACACCTGGACAGCGCGATCCGGCTGAATGCGGCGCTGCGGTTCCAGGCTCGCAACGATTCGGATTTCCAGAACCTTGCTGAAGACCCACGCTTCACCGAACTGCTCTATCCCGACCCTGGAGCTGAATTAGGGCAAATCGCAGCAAGTTCCGAGGATGACCGCTAGCGAGCCACAATGGCGGATCCCCAGCAGTCTCACGGTCCGGTAGGGCCCGAAAAAGCGTCTGGTCCTGGGTTGCGAGTCATGGCGATTGGAGGCGGCACCGGCCTCTCCACGCTGCTGAAAGGTCTCAAGCACTTTGTTTCCCTTCCTGTCGAACGTTCCAGCGCCACACCTGTTGAGCCGGTAATCAGTGAGCTTTGCGCCGTGGTTACCGTCAGTGATGACGGCGGCTCCAGCGGTCGCCTGCGCAAGGAGCTCAACATGCTTCCGCCAGGCGATATCCGTAACTGCATCGTTGCGCTGTCCCAAGACGAGGCTTTGCTTTCACGCTTGTTCCAGCATCGCTTTGTAAAAGGTTCCGGGCTGGAAGGTCATAGTTTCGGCAATCTTTTTCTTGCGGCACTCACGTCCATTACCGGCGATTTCAGCGAGGCGGTGCGGCTCTCAGCTGAAATATTGCTGACGCGCGGACATATCTATCCGGCCACGACTTCGAATATCGAACTCGAAGCCGTGATGGAAGATGGAACGCGAGTCCTCGGCGAGACCAAAATTACAGCCAGCAGAGGGCGAATTAAGGAGCTGCTGCTGGTGCCTCCGGATGTCGAGCCTCTTGCCCAAACCCTGAAGGCGATCGCGCGTGCCGACTTGATCAGTGTGGGACCCGGGTCGCTGTTCACGAGTCTTATCCCCAATCTGCTGGTGCGAGGTATTGCCGACGCGATCGTCAATTCTGCCGCAGTGAAGGTTTACGTCTGCAACTTGATGACTCAAGCTAATGAGAGCTTGGGGCTGACTGCGGCCGATCATATCCGCGCTCTCAATCATCACGCTCAGGTGGCACGAATTTTCGATTACGCGCTGATCAACCGCACCCCTGCCCCTATTGAACTGAAAGCCAAGTACGCGCTCGAAGGCGCTACGCAGATTGTTGCTGATCTCGAAGCCATCGAGACCTTGGGAGTATGCCCCGTTCTAGGTGACTATCTGGAAGAGGGCGACGTGGCGCGACACGCAACGGACAGAGTTGCGCGAGACTTGCTGGAATTGGCTTCACAAGGGCATCCTGTGCACGACCGAATCGAGTCTCGCCAGACCGTGAAGTCGCCCGTGCGGCGATAACTCGGGATACAAGCGTTCTGCAAGCACTCATGCCGTAGCTGGTTCGTGCCTCCAACCCGCGAGGACGGCGGCGCGACGGTCGCGGTATATTGAGTCGAATGCCCACCGCAAAGGTCAATCATCCCAACCGCGCTCCACGCACCGCCATCGCAATCATGGCAGCCGGAAAAGGCACACGGCTGAAATCCAAACATCCCAAGGTCCTTCATGAAGTAGGTGGGAAGCCGCTGTTGGCGCACGTGATCGCGGCCGCGGTCAAGGTGGTTCCAGCTAAGGATGTGTTCGCAATTATTGGTCACGAAGCCGACCGCGTCCGGGACGTTGTGGCTCATACCGGAGTGAGCTTAGTGCTGCAGAAGGAACAGCGCGGAACCGGTCATGCGTTGATGACCGCACGCGAGGCGCTTAGTTCGTACGACGTTGTGATCGTGCTCTCCGGGGATGCCCCGCTAATTACTTCTTCGACGATCGAGAAACTGCGTGGTTTTCACGTGTCGCGAAAAGCCGCGATGACGCTGCTAACCGCCCAGCTGGACAATCCCACCGGATACGGCAGGATTATCCGCAAAGGTGCGAAGAAAGAAGAAGTACAGGCCATCGTGGAACAGAACTCGCTGTCCGCAGCACAAAAGAAAATACGCGAAGTCAATGCTGGTTTCTATGCCTTTGCGGTTGCGCCGCTATTTCGCAATATCGAGAAGCTCGGTACTAACAATCCCCATCGTGAGCTCTATCTGACGGACATGGCCGAGATTTTAAGCAAGCGCAAGGAAAGGGTAGTCGCTGTCGAAACGAGCGATGCGTATGAAGTACTGGGCGGCAACACTCGAGCCGAATTGGTGGATATTGATCAGCGTATCCGCACGGCCAAGATCCAACAGCTCATGGCTGCAGGCGTCACCGTGTTTTACCCGCAGACCTGCATAATCGACAGCGATGTCGAGATCGGTGCGGACACAACCATTGAACCGTTTGTTCAGATTCTCGGCGCGACCCGGATCGGAAGCGACTGCCGGATTCGTTCCTATAGCGTGATCAGCAGTTCTCAGATCGGTGACGGTGTGCTAGTCAGGCCCGGATGCGTGATTGACGGGGCGCGCGTCGAGAAATCCGCCGTGATCGGTCCGTATACCCACCTGCGCCCGGGCAGCGAGATCGGGGAAGGCGCGCACGTGGGAAATTTCGTTGAAGCAAAGAACCTTCGTTTAGGAAAAGGTTCCAAAGCAAACCACCTCACCTATCTTGGAGACGCTGAGATCGGCGAAGGCGTCAACATCGGCGCCGGCACCATCACCTGCAATTACGACGGAGTGAACAAACACAAGACAGTGATTGAAGATGGCGTATTTATCGGCAGTGATGCGACCCTGGTGGCGCCGGTGCGCGTTGGTAAGGGAGCCTACGTCGGTGCCGCATCGTGCATTACCGATGACGTACCTGCAGATTCGTTGGCGTTAGGACGCGCGCGACAGATTGTGAAGCAGGGTTGGGCGAAATCGAAGCGCAGCGCTGGGAAAACTAGCCAGTAAGATTGCCGTTAGTCCGGGGGTTTGTCAATGAAATGGGTTTTGTTCTTACTGAGTCTGGTAGCGCTCTTCGCTGCGAACAACGCGCTTTTCTGGGTTCCTGGGAGGTACGATTGGTTCACCGCGGTCGCGGCGGGCACAGCGATCTCCACTGCAGCTGTTCTCGCGTGGTTCAGCAGCAAAAAGTTTGTGGGATCTACATCGAAAGGGCAAGCTCCCCTGAAAGACTTGTTGATGGCACCCCCGGCGGTAGTCTGGCTTTTGGTGATGCTGGTGTTTTGGCTCGCGGGTTTGTTGCGTATCACTAGCTTAGCTAGGGGCGAGGGAGACGGGCTCACTAGGGTTTTTCGACTTAGAAGCCTTCATATCATCACCAAGAAACCAAATAGTCGGCAGTTGAACGGGGCTCTGAGGTTCTTCGCTTGGCTCGGAATGACAAGTCTTCAATGTTCTTACTTCGACACAGCCGCGAACAGTTCCGAATGCAGCAGCGCCTGGAATTTCTTGTCATCGGTGCGGAAGTGGAGTTGCAGATTGGAGCTATCCGAATCCACGGTCACACTTTCCAGGGCCATTTTCTCCGTCGCGCTGGCGGTCATCTTGCGGTAGAGCACGCCCGCCCTCACCAGCGAAGATAGCGTGGTAGCGGTCATTGAGTCGGAAGTGACGACATCCAGGTCAAAGGCCACACCGTTGGAAAAATTCATGGTGTAGCGCGAACCGAGCAGACGTTTCTTAACCGTTTCATAGTCAGCCAGCTTGGAAGCATCGCCCAGCGCCGAACGCATCATGTTCTGGGTTCCCTGCTGGTCAAGCACACTCCAGACCATCCCGGAATCAACCGAACCAATCATGTCGGCGATTTGCTGATTGGAATCGAGGCTGGAGGCAAATCCATCGCGAGCGTCCAAGGCCCCCTTCAAGGCACCCATGTCGCCGAAAAGAAGCGTGCTGTCGTCGAGGAACGTCATTTGCATGCCGCCGGGCATCGGATATGTAAAGGCGTCACGATATTTCACCGGTTTAACTTTGTTGAGGCGCATCTTTCTGAGCACGGTCTTGGTGGGAAAAAATCCCTGCGCGATACCTACGATCCGCACACCCTGCCTGCCGCTTCGATAAGAGGCGAAGGTGAGCTGTTCCACATCCTTTTCCGGATTGATGCCAACACTTTTCAGGGCCCCCTCGAATTGTTTCAGGCTCTCAGGCAGAACCTGTTCCTTGAGGACTTGCGCGGTCTCTGAATTCCGCAGGGCGCGGTAATCTACCGAAATGATCTGCTGGACGTCAGAGGGAATCACTGTGCGGGCAGAACTGCCCAACGGCGTAGCCCACGCGGCGCTTGAAAGCAATAGAAGGCAGAAACAATTCCGCACTTTTTTCATGATGACCTCTGAAGTTATAGTTAGTTGGATGCTGATGGGAATCTCCCAGTCAACTGCTTGTGAGCTCATTGTAAGCTAAATTCTGGTGCGGGGAGGCGTAACGAAAGTGCATCCAAGAGGCTAAGGCCTTAAAGCCAGCGCTCGTTTCCGTGTCTCCGCGGCAAAGACCTGATCTTTCAGCGACTCCAGGTTGATCTCCACATTGGCCAATGCGCCTTCCATCGCTGCCCGCGCAAGGGCGAATGCCGTGGTGAGATCGGATTTCATATTGGGATTGGTTATGGGCTTGAGAGTTTCAACAATCGCCGCGACTTCCCTTGCCCGTTCCGCGACGCCCAGTGGCACATTGGTTGCCTGTTTCAACGCGTCATCAATAACACCATCCTTGCCGGCGGAATCTTTCGCCTGTTTGTAGGCTTTCATCACGGCGTTGTAGGACTCTGCATCAGCATCGATCGCAGCTTTCAAAGCTTCGAGTAATTCTGAAAGCCGAGCAATCGCCTCGCTTAGCGCACGCTCATATTGCACGTAGGCTTTCTTGCCCCTCGACATCCTCGCGACCATGGTCGCTAAACCAGCAGCCATTGCCGCACTGGCGGCGGCGGCGCTGCCTCCTCCGGGAGTGGCCGTTGGAGCGGCAAGCTGTTCCACAAACGGTTCCACGCCGGCGCGCAATCCACCAAGCGCCATCTTTCCCCCCATCACCGCCGACAGCCGGTTTTCCAGGATCAAGGAAGAATCGAAATTCTCAATCTGTAGAAACCACTCGGCCGCAGATTCGAGAGCCTTCTTTGGAATCAATCCCACGATTTCACTGCTCAACGGCGCCACGCCATAACGTGCGGCTTCCTTTTTTACGAGTTCGAAGACGCGCTGGATTGGGGTCTGCTCAAAGTCAGTTAAGTTCATCGATACCTGAGCCTGGCCGCGTACCAGAAATCCCGCCCCCTTCACGAAGCGCAATCCGCCGCTGGAGAAGCGCGCCGCCTTGGCAACTTTTTTTGCGATGTCGACGTCCGGGGTATTCAAGAAAATGTTGTACGCGATAAGGAATTTTCGCGCGCCTACCACCGTGGCTCCGGCTGTGGGATGAACGCGTGCTTCCCCAAAATCCGGCTTCCGCGCTGGATTGCTGGCGATTTCCGCGCGAATGCCTTCGAATTGTCCGCGCCGTATGTTCTCCAGATTTTGCCGCTCCGGCGTAGTCGCAGCAGCTTCGTACAGGTAAACCGGAATTTGATAACGCTTCCAGATCTGCTCACCCACATGACGAGCCATTGTGACGCAATCTTCGAGGGTGACTCCGTCGATGGGGATGAAAGGCACGACATCCGCCGCTCCCATGCGGGGATGGGCTCCCTGATGCTGATTCAGATCGATCAACTCAGCAGCCTTGCCCACGCCACGAATGGCGGCTTCCTGGATCGCTTCCCTCTCGCCCACCAGAGTGATGACGGAGCGATTGTGATCCGCGTCCATTTCGCGGTCGAGAAGATAAACGCCTTCGACCTTCAAGGCATCGACAATGGCGTCAACTTTTGCTTTGTCCCGGCCCTCCGAGAAATTGGGGACGCATTCCACCAGGGTTGACATAACCGAGAAGAATATCCGGCGAGGTTGACGGCTGCAACTCTGGTAACGGTCGCAGGTGTGCGCAGGATGTTGGGATCAGTGCTTGCGGCTGGACGAGTGTCCGTAGATTTTGCCCAGCCCAACCCGCACCTGCATAGTATTAATGCCGCGATTGCTCGAGCTGAGGCCGGCGTTGGAGATGTGCATGTAGCGGAGTTCCACGCTCCAATTGCAGCGATCGCGGAGGAAGTGTGCCCCCAGCGCAGCGCCGGATGTGAAGTTCACGCGCGAAGTTCCCAACGGCACGTCGTGATTGGTAAATAACGTTCCGCCACTCAGCTCAAAATAAGGGACGACGCGTCCGCGGGTAGCGAAATTCCATTTCAGATTCAGTGGATTGATACCGGCTCCGAAAGCGGTGTTGGCAGGCTGGAAGACAAGGAATACGGGAACTGCGTCAACCGCATATTCGAATCTTCCTTCGAGAAAACCAGGACCATGAGGGCGGGAAAGAATCCAGCCATAACGCAAGCCGACATTCCAGACGCCGGTGTTGGAAGTACCCCCCGCGACGGAGTGTCCGCCACCCGTCCAGAGTTGGATTTCATGGCCACCGTCTTCAAGTCGGGTTTGAGCACATGTTAGGGAAGCCGACAACAGCAAGAGGGTGAGGAGAATGGCCTTCATGGATTCCGCAGAGAATCGCGGTCCTGTCGAACCAGCGAAGGTCGCAACGATACAGCAAAGATCGAGACCTGACAAATCTTCGTTCGTGTCCTAACGTACGAATGGGACACCACTCGATTGACTCGTTGATTGCCAGCAACGCATTCCTACTGTTTACGCTAACGGGGAAGAGCGGCCCTTCCAGGGCCGCGTTACGAATGAAGTGAAGATGGGCTTTAGCCCCCGCGGTCCGCTCCGGGTGTCACACAGGGCTGAAGCCCATATCAAAGGCCGTCTGACGCGGCGCTGAAGCGCCGCTCTTCCACGGTGACGCCAAGCAGCAGGAAATAGGACCTCACAGCCCCAGGCCGCCATCGACCGCCAAAATCTGTCCGGTGATGAACTGCGGTGCCGTGGCAAAGAAAAGTACGGCTTGTGCCACGTCCGCGCTATTTCCATGCCGTTGCATCGGCGTGTCAGCAGCCATGCGTTTCATGAATGCTGCAGCCGATTTCTCTCCGAGATCGATCATTCCAGGCGCAACGCAGTTAACGGAAATTTCCGGCGCCAGCGCCTTGGCCATGACCTTAGTCAGCATGTGGACCGCGGCTTTGGATGAGCAATAGTGAGCATTGCTGGCCCAGGGACGCAGTCCTCCTAAAGATCCCATATTGATGATTCTTCCCTTCCGCTCACGAAGCCATTTCAAAGCCTGCTGTGACACCAGAAAAGGACCGCGAGTGTTGGAGGCGAAAATGGCGTCCCATTGCTCGATAGTAAGTTTTTCGAATTCCACCGTCTCGTAATTAGCGGCGTTATTCACCAGGAGGTCCAAGCCTCCCAGTTCCTTTGTCGTCTCCTTGAGCACGGATTTAACGCTCTTCTGATCGGTCACATCACAGCGCAGGGCCACGGCGCGGACTCCAAAGCTGGTCAGATCGATAACGGTATGCTGGGCTTCACGGCTGGATTTCAGAAACGTGATCGCCACATCCGCTCCGGCCTCCGCCAAGGTCAAAGCAATAGCCCGACCGATGCGGCGCGCCCCGCCGGTGATCAACGCAGCCCTATCTTTTAGAGGCTTGTTCACTGCTTCAGACATGATTGGGATTGTATCGGAAGGTGTGGCGCGGGCGCCCTCGCCCGCGAAAAGCTTGGTTCTAACGTATTGATGGGAACTCGCGAATCAATCCGCAGCCGCGGCTTTTGCCAAGCCTCGATGCCGGACTTCTTCAATACTCATCATCCGTTCAAAAGCATTAAACACTTTCGGATCCCACCAGCCCTTCCTAATCTCGCTTCTCATCACGCGCAGGGCTTCCTCAATAGAGAGCGCGCGTTTGTAAGGACGTTCGGTTGTCAGCGCATCATAGACATCCACAATTTGCAGCACGCGGGCCGTAAGAGGAATTTGCTCGCCCTTAAGTCCGTCCGGGTATCCCGAGCCATTCATCTTTTCGTGATGATGGCGAATGATAGGCAACACCAGTTGGAAAGACTTCAAGGGCGCGCAAATGCGCTCTCCGACTACCGGATGGCGGCGCAAGATTAATTTCTCCGAGCGAGTGAGACGGGCCGGTTTGAGCAGAATGGAATCAGGAACTGCTACCTTGCCAATGTCGTGCACGATTCCGGCACGCCGCAGTGCCTTGATCTGCGGCGCGGGCAGGCCCATGTACTCAGCCAGACGGCTGGAGTAGTCCGCCAGCCGTTCGCAATGGCCTTCGGTGTAGGGGTCCTTACCTTCGATGCTGCGGGCCAGCGCAAATAATACTGACTCGGCACGCTCCAACTCATCGGTATACGCTTTCTGACGAAGTAGCGAACGCACGCGCGCCAGCAACTGCTCCCGTTCCACCGGTTTGGTTAGAAAGTCGTCGGCGCCGGCTTCGATTCCAGCGACCCGGTCCTCGATTGCGGTTAGAGCCGTGATCAGAACGATCGGAACCAGGAAAGTCTCAGGATTATTCTTGAGGCGGCGGCAAACCTCCATGCCACTCAGTCTTGGCATGTTGACATCCAACAGAAGCAGGTCGGGCTGTATCCGCTTAAACTCCGCTAGCGCATTTTCGCCGTCACTAGCTGTCACGACGTTATAGCCTTCCAAAGAAAGAAGTCCTTCCAGACCGACACGACTGGATTCGTGGTCGTCCGCGATAAGGATGGTTCCGAACTTCGGCTGCTGAAGCATGAAGGGACCGCATGCCGATTGTCCCGCAACGCCGTGATAAATGTGAGATTACGCATGTAACAGTGTAGGAATTACTTGATGTGTACGAACACATACACTTACAGACTGGAAATAGCCCCGCTAATGTTGCTACACTCCCGCCATGTTGGTGTTGCGCGAGGTCGTGGTGTATTCCCGGAAGGGTTGTCACCTCTGCGAAATTGTGAAGGAAACCCTGGTTAAGCTGCAACGCCGGGGCGGTTTTATCTGGAGCGAAGTGGACGTCGATAGCGACGACGATTTGCGCCGCCAGTTCACCGACGAAGTTCCAGTCGTGTTCATTGACGGGCGTAAGGCATTTAAGTACCGCATGGACGAGCGCGAATTCCTGCGCAAGCTGGCGAGCTAGTCACCCTCCTCTAATTTTGGAATCCTTCCATTAGAATCGCGACGTCATGTTGAGGACGCATCTCCACGCCGACCCGAATGGCAAGTTTCTGCATAACGTCATCCTGGATTCTTGTCGGCGCTTTGGTTCAAAGACAGCAATCGTGGATATCTCCTGCAATCGCCGCTTCGCCTACGCCGAATACGGAGAGCTGGTTGAAGCGCTGGCTCGCGGATTGGTCGCATCGTCCCTGAGGCCAGGTGAAGTGGTCGCCATCTATTTGCCGAACTCCTGGGAGTTCTGCGCTGCTTACCATGCCACGACCATGGCTGGAGCCATTCCTACGCTATTGAATCCCAGCTACCGCGAACGCGAAGTCCGTTTTCAGCTGGAAAATTCTGGGGCAGCCGTCGTTATCACGGATGGGCCAAATGTAGAGGGAATGAATCTCGCGGGCCTTCCGAATCTGCGCCGTGTTTTCACCACGCGCCAGCAGGCACAGGGATCCGAGCCCTTTGCGAACTTGTTGCGATCAGTGAGTACGAATTTGCCGGTGCCTGACCGATCGTCGCAGGAAACGCTCGCCGCCCTTCCCTACTCCAGCGGCACCACCGGACTTCCCAAGGGCGTGATGCTCTCGCACTTCAATCTGATCGCGAACATTTTTCAATTCATCGGGCCGCACGGTTCTCCCCTTAGCGGGGATGACATAGTGCTTTGCTTCCTGCCGCTTTATCACATCTACGGTCTGAACGTGATTCTGAATCCGGTGCTGACTTTGGGCGGGACGCTCGTCCTCGTGCCGCGCTTCAATGTGCCACAATTGCTTTCACTGATCGTGGATCAACGGGTCACCATGATGCCGACAGTACCTCCAGCCCTGAATGCACTCTGTCAAGCCGCCGAGCAAGGTCAATTTCCTAGTAAGCATTGCCTGCGTTGGGTGAAGTCCGGAGCCGCTCCGCTTCCCTCCGGACTTGCACGCCGCTTTACGTCTTTGACTGATGTTCTGGTCTGCCAGGGATACGGAATGACCGAAGCATCTCCAGTTACGCATGTGGGTTATCTCGAACCCGAACTCTATCGTCCCGAATCGATTGGTCAGCCGCTGGTCCAGACTGAATGTCGTGTGATGGATGAAGCGGGAAACGAAGCGGCTCGCGGCGAACCGGGGGAACTGGTCATGCGCGGGCCTCAGTTCATGCTGGGCTATTGGAAAGAACCGGAAGCGAATGCGGAGGCATTGCGCGAGGGCTGGTATTGGTCGGGGGACATCGTCAGTCGCGACGAAAGGGATTTTTATTACGTCCTCGACCGGCGCAAGGAGATGATCAAGTACAAAGGATTTCCCGTCGCACCCGCGGAAGTGGAAGCGCTGCTGCTGGAGCATCCTGCGGTCCGAGACTGTGGCGTGGTGGCGCGCGCCGACGCCTGCACAGGAGAGATTCCGGTCGCGTTCGTGGTGCTGCGCGAAGCTTTCATCGAATGCAAGAAATTGGAAGAAGAGCTCTGCGAGTTCGTAGCCCAGCGCCTGACTCCCTACAAGCAGCCGCGAGAAATTCGATTTGTGGACGCGGTCCCTCGTACTGCGTCAGGAAAAATCCTGCGGCGAGAGCTGAAAAAAGTTCTGACTTAAAAAGCGGGGATGAGAAGTCTGAGTCTCTCGTCCAACCCTTGCGCCCATCACACAAAGCTGTGGTAAACTTCGTGGCCATCCATGCTTTGCGTTTTGCTTCAAGCCGCAGGTGTGCGAATCCAACGACCCTTGGAGGTCTGGTAGATGGGCCTCGCTCTTCTGGCGATTATCTGGCTGATCACCTTTGTTAGCTCTTACTTTTTCGCGGCAAAAACCTGGTGGTTGCCCCATGGTGCATCGGCGTCGGCGCATTGGATTGATCACCAATTTGCCCTGACTTACCTGCTGATGGGAATTGTTTTTGTCGCCGCCCAAGGAGCGTTGGGACTATTTGTGTGGCAATACCGCGACCGAGGCGTGGCGGCAAGAAAATCAGATTATTCCCACGGCAACATCAAGTTGGAACTGCTGTGGACGGTGCTTACCGCCGTCCTGTTCGTGGGATTGAATCTTATGGGCAGTCCGATCTGGGCGGCGGAGCGCTTCGCACCCGCCAAGCCAGGATCGATTCCCGTGGAAGTAACCGGCATGCAATTTGCCTGGTACTTTCGCTACGCGGGTGCGGACGGCAAGTTTGGCGCCACGGATCCAAAGTTGATGGATCCTTCCGCCGGCAGCGAGGCGGCCATCGGTCTCGATACTTCCGACGCTGCTGCAAAAGATGACGTTGTAACCGGCACCATGTATCTGCCGGTCAATCGCGAGGTCGACCTTACTCTCCGAGCTGTCGATGTCATCCATAGCTTCTTTCTTCCTTCGATGCGATTCAAGCAGGACGCCGTTCCCGGACTCGCGATCCACATGCATTTCACTCCTACGGAAGTTGGCGATTACGAGATTGCCTGCGCCGAGCTTTGCGGCCTCGGCCATTACAAAATGCACGGCATGCTGAAGGTGGTGAGCCAGGCGGATTTTGATTCCTGGCTGACCGCACGACAGGCGGAGAAACAATAAATGGTTGCCCAGGACGCTCACGCACACGCAGCCCCTCAAGGCTTCATTCGCAAATATGTTTTTAGCCTGGATCACAAAGTGATCGGGCTCCAATATTACTTCCTCGCATTGGCGGCGGTGTTCGTCGGCATGTTTCTTTCTTTGCTGATGCGCATCCACCTAATCTGGCCGACTGCGGTTTTGCCTTTGATAGGCCACATCCAGCCGGAAACATACCTCAGCCTGCTCACCATGCACGGCACCATCATGGTGTTCTTTGTGCTGACGACGGCGCCGCAGAGCGGTTTCGGCAACTACTTCCTGCCTATCCAGATCGGCGCGCCTGACATGGCATTCCCTGTCCTGAACATGCTCTCGTTCTGGACAACATTTGTAGCCTTCGTAGTCATGCTTGCGGCGTTTTTTGTGACCGGAGGCGCGCCGCTACATGGCTGGACCGGTTACGCTCCGCTCAGCGCGTTGCCTAGCGCCGGACCAGGCGAACAGCTAGGCGCGGATCTGTGGATCACCAGCATCGCAATTTTCTGCATTGCCTCGCTGATGGGCGCGTTGAATTTCATCACCACGACTTTGGATCTACGGGCCAAGGGCATGACGATGATGCGCATGCCGCTGACGTGCTGGTCATGGTTCATCACTGCGATTCTAGGATTGTTGGCCTTCGGCGTTCTGCTTTCTGCCGGCATCCTGTTGCTGCTGGATCGCAATCTCGGAACCAGCTTTTATGTTCCGCTAGTGGTGGTAAATGGCCAGATCATGGGACACAAAGGCGGCTCGCCGCTGTTATGGCAGCATCTGTTCTGGTTCTTCGGACATCCCGAGGTGTACATCGCCATTCTGCCCGGCATGGGCGTGGCATCGCAGTTGGTCTCGACCTTCTCGCGCAAACCCATCTTCGGTTACAAGGCGATGGCGTATGCCCTGATGTCGATCGGCATACTGGGCTTCATGGTGTGGGGCCATCACATGTTCATGAGTGGCATGAGCCCGTTCTCAGCTTTTTCGTTCTCGCTCATGACCATGGCAATCGGCGTACCTTCGGCCATCAAGACCTTCAACTGGTTGGGAACGATTCACGGCGGACGCGTACGTTTCCAAACGCCGATGCTGTTTGCTATCGGCTTTGTCTCGCTGTTTGTCTCAGGAGGATTAAGCGGTCCGTTCCTGGCGCAACCAGTTCTGGACATCCCGCTGCATGACACCGCATTCGTGGTCGGACACTTTCATCTGATTATGGGCGTCGCCGCGATCTTCGGCATGTTTGCCGGAACCTATTACTGGTTTCCCAAGATGTTTGGGCGCTTAATGAACGAGAGGTGGGGCAGAGTTCACTTCTTTTTCACCCTAATCGGAACATACTGCATCTTCATGCCGATGCACTATCTGGGCATGGCAGGCCAGCCCCGGCGCTACTCCCAGTTCACGGAGCTCGCATATCTTCACAATTTGATCCCGCTGAACAAATTCATCACCTATGCGGCGTTCGTGACCATCGGAGCTCAGCTAATTTTCGTGATCAATCTGTTCTGGAGCCTGAAGAAGGGCGCCAAGGCGAGCGACAATCCCTGGGAAGCCACTACGCTGGAGTGGATCACTGCCACGCCCCCTCCACACGATAATTTTGGCGGCCGCACGCCTGTAGTGAATCACGGACCGTACGAGTACAGCGTGCCCGGAGCGCCGCGAGATTACATTATGCAGACTGATCCCGTGACCGTCTCGACGCACTAAAACAGGTATGGCGACCTTGTCTCCCACGATAACGATCAAAGATCCCAAGACCGGCCACGGTGGCGGTGTCGTGCATCCCCCTGTTACCGGCGGAGGTGATGACGGCCGCGGAGGCAACGGTTCTCCCGATTATGGGCAGCGCTTGCGTCGCGCCCGTTTGGGACTATTGGTAGCGCTGGCGCCCATTATCATGCTGTTCGTTTCTTTTACCAGCGCATACATCGTACGGCAGGGCTTGCCGACTCTCGACGAACGCACCGGCACCTATGTTCGTGATTGGATACAGGTGAATCTTCCCACCGCGCTGCTGCTGGTGAATACTTTGTTGTTGATCGTGAGCAGTATCACCATGGAGCTTTCGCGACGGAAAATTACTCGCGAAGTGGCCCTGGCTCCAGTCAAATCGATTCCCGGGGTTTCGGTTGAGGAAGGAAGAGGCTTTCCCTGGCTGGGTAGCACGGTTGTGCTGGGCGTGGGTTTTCTCATAGGGCAATGGATGGCGTGGCGCGAACTCGCCGCCCGAGGATTCTTTCTGGCCACCAGTCCGAGTAGCTCGTTTGTTTACTTGCTGACCGGCACGCACGCTATTCACCTTGCCGGTGGAGTGTTGGCATTGTTGTATGCGGGCGTCATTTCTTTGACGAACAAGCCGGTAGAAGTTCGGCGGATCGTGGTGGATATCACCGCGTGGTACTGGCACTTCATGGCGCTGCTTTGGATTTATATCTTTGCGCTTTTAGAGTTTGCTAGGTAAAGGCGAAGGAAAGTACTCGATCGAGGAGAACGAAACCATGTCTGACGTTGCGGTGCAGCACGGGATCGCGGGCGCTTACGAACCTTCCCTGTTTGGCACCTATTCGAAAAAGATTGGGATGTGGCTGTTTCTGGTCTCCGATACTCTTACCTTCGGAGCGCTGCTGTTTGCCTACAGCTACGGACGAATCTCGACTCCTGGCTGGCCCACACCGTTCGGCAAGGAGAGCATCACCAACGCAACCATCATGACGGCCTGCCTGCTCTCCAGTTCTTTGACCATGGTGCTGGGGGTGCTGGCAGCGCGGCGCGGTGACCGCAGTTGGACCCGCAACTGGATTCTGGCTACCATGTTTTTCGGCGCAGCTTTCATCATGCTGCACGCCAAGGAATGGACCAACCTCATTCACGAAGGCATGACGCCGTTCACTAATCCGTGGGCGCCGAATGTCCCGCAATTCGGCGGCACTTTCTTTACTCTTACCGGCATGCACATGTTGCACGTCACCATTGGCGTCATTTACCTGGGCGTGATTGCATTGCGGAAGAAGTTCCTGCCAATCCTTCTCGGTATCTGGCTGATCGCGTGGCTGACTATTCCCTCGAATAACGTGTTTCATTACGGAGTTCATACGCTGCTTCTCGGATGCATCGTGGCAGCAGCGACTCTGTTCCTTAAGCCCAAGGATTACGATTCTCACGATGTCGAAGTAGCCGGACTTTACTGGCACTTCGTCGATCTAGTCTGGATGTTCATCTTTCCGTTGGTGTATTTGATGTCCACCAAAGTGGTGTAGCGGTTGTTTGGCGTAACAGGAGAAGATTTCACGATGCACAACGTCGCCACAACTCATGACGAAGGCAAGGGACAATACTTCTGGGTATGGGGAGCGCTGCTCATCCTGACCGCGGTGGAAGTCGTGCTAGCCTACCGCCAGGTCTTCCAGCCACTCCGCATGCTGGAAGTTTTGATGGTCCTGTCCATCATCAAGTCCGCGCTGATCATTGGCTATTTCATGCACTTGAAATATGAGAACCCCGCCATGAAGTGGGTGCTGATGATCGCCGTGGTAACCTGTTTGTGTTTGATGTTTATCTTCTTTCCCGACGCGTTACGCATCGTGCATTTGGGGGTGAGATGAAGCTTCGCCTGGCTATGATCGTGTTTTTGGTCGTGCTCTGGGCCGGTCCTGCGTTCGGGCAGGGGTGCGCCATGTGCTACAGCAATGCGAGCGGTACCACCAAAGAAGGACAGCGCGCCATCAGCCGCGGCGTGGTGATATTGCTGGTGCCTCCAGTCGGATTTATGACCTTGGGCGTGGGCATGGCGCTTCGCTACGGCAAGAGGCGGGATGAAGAGCAGGACTCAGCGGACGATTAAGTGATATTGACAGCAGTATCGTTGTAGTTGATATTGAAAGCGCACCATGACAGTGATTTACGGGCTCCGAGCAATCGGGGCCCTTTGCTTTGCGCAATTATTGAGCGTTGCATAATATAGTTACAATGGAAATAGCTCAGCTTGCTGCCAAAAGGCGATCACCAGAGTTGGACGTCGGCGCATCCGGCGCAAGGCTTGGCGCGCATGGTGGCTCAACTGCCCAAACGTGGTCGGGCAGAAGTTGGGCAACTCATGCTGTTTCCAGTGTGACCACAGATACTCGACCGGGTTCAGTTCCGGCGCATAGGCCGGGAGAAACTCCAGCCACAAGCGTCCTCGCTGCTGTTGCACAAAGTCCCACACGGCGCGGCTGCGGTGGCCCGGCAGACCATCCCAGACGATCAGCAGTTTGCCGGGAATGTGGCGCAGCAGAGGCGAGAGAAACTCGATGATCTGCGGGCTGCGAATCGCTCCCGGAAACAGCCGGAAGTAGAAGTTCCACCAGGTCACGCCCGCGATCGCCGACCGCATCTTCCAGTTGAAGTGATATGGCAGCACGGGTGTCTGTCCTCGGGGTGCCCAGGTACGGCAGCGGTGCGGGCGCGGGCTCAATCCACTTTCGTCGATGAAGACGATCGTCCGGCCTTCGTTTTTGGCCTTTTTTTTAACTCCGGCCAACGTTTCTGCTTCCCGATCCGGATCTTCTCCTCATCCCGCTCCAGCGCCCGCCCGCTGGGACGCTGACAGCTCCCTCCCATCTGCCGCAGAATGCGCCAAGCCTGCGAGGCATGGTAGCGAACCCCACATTCCTCTTCGATCAGGTGCGCCACCCGCCACCCCGTCCACAAACCGGTTTCGTACCCCAGAGCTTCCGGCCCACGCTTCAGCCCGCGCTCGATCTTCTGCAGGTCTTCGGCACGCAGCCGAGGTTTACGTCCGGCACGCAGCCGGGTAAGCCGCCGGCCTGCAGTTGCTGGGCCCAGCGGCTCACCGACTGCCGATGGGCTCCGACTTGCCGCGCCACTTCAGACGGATGGACTCCCTTCTTCAGCAACTGCGCCGCCCGCAAGCGCCGCTGCTCCAGTGCCTGAAAATCTCGTCGCACTCCCGCTGGATTTCCCATGTGCGCACCATACCACAGGAATCCGGGAATGTCACTATATTATGCAATACTCAATAAATCTACTGTTTGTGGTTGCCGCCTACAAGGCGAACTCCACAACTTCACTGCTTGAGCGGATCATCCAGCCACCCTATAATAGAAAGATTCCGTAGCCCTCCCAAAGCTCTCAGAGGACCACTCCGTGTGGAGTGTCCCTCCTAACGGCGGGGTCCGGCGACGGCAGTCCCTTACCGATGTCTACGGAAACCATTGTTGTTCGCGGGGCGCGGGTTCATAACCTCAAGAATATTGATTTTGAAATCCCGCACAATTCGCTGACCGTTGTCACCGGAGTGTCGGGCTCGGGAAAGTCTTCCCTTGCCTTCGACACCATTTACGCCGAAGGTCAGCGTCGTTACGTCGAATCTCTTTCTGCCTACGCACGTCAGTTTCTCGAGCGCATCGAGAAGCCTGACGCCGATGTGATCGATGGCATTGCTCCGGCTGTCGCGATTCGCCAGAAGAACAGCACTCGTAACCCCCGATCTACAGTTGCGACGGCGACGGAGATTTACGATTATCTGCGATTGCTTTTTGCCCGGGTGGGGCGCACATACTGCAGACAGTGCGGTACCGAAGTCAAGAAAGATACTGTGGATGAAGTTGCCGAAGCGATCCTAAGTCTCGGTGAGGGGACGCGACTGCAGGTATTTTTCCTGCTCGACACACAAGAACCAATCCCGACCGACGACGCTAAGGGGAAGTCTTGCACAAAGAAGCCGACTGCTCGTAGCACAGGTGTGCAACGATCGGCGCGAGCGCGAGCCGCAAGTCAGGATGCTATCCCTGATTTGCTCAAGACCCGCCTTTTCGAGTTGCGGAAGCGCGGTTTCAATCGTCTGTATCAGAACGGCCAAATTTTTGAGTTTTCCACGCCCGAATCGTTGCTGGATATTAACTTTGGCGAACCGATTTTTGTGCTGGTCGATCGGCTCACGGTTTCAGCGGAGGCTCGTGCGCGAATTGTCGATGCCGTTGAAATCAGTTATCGCCAGGCAGGCGAGGTCATCGTCGAGATCGTTCCCGGCGACAAGCAACTCGCCCAGCAATTGCGATTTTCACAACGATTCGAATGCAAAGTTTGCAATATTCGTTATGAGGAGCCGGAGCCCCGGCTGTTCTCTTTTAACAATCCATATGGTGCGTGTCCGCGATGCCAGGGATTCGGCAACACCATCGACTTCGATCTCGACCTGGTAATCCCGGATATCTCGAAGACGCTCAATGAAGGCGCGATCGAACCCTGGACCAAACCTAAATATCGCACTCTGTTCACTGAACTGAAGCGGTTTGCCAAACAAGCGGGGATTCCCCTGGATCAACCCTGGGTTGAGCTTGAGGCCGAGCAGCAGCGGGTAATTGTTGAGGGGGAAGGCCGCTTTCCGGGCATACGCGGTTTCTTCAACCACCTTGAGCGCAAAAAATACAAACTGCACGTGCGAGTATTCCTAAGTCGCTATCGTGGGTATTCGGTCTGTTCAGATTGTCAGGGACTTCGGCTGCGACGGGAAGCCAATCAGGTCAGGATTGGTGGCAAGAATATTTGCCAAGTTTGCGGCATGACCGTCGAAGAGGCCTCGAACTTTTTTGGGCAGGTGGAGTTGAAAGAGCAAGAGGCTGGGATTGCCGAGAAATTACTGGAAGAAATCCAGGAGCGCCTGCGGTTCTTGAATGATGTAGGCCTGGAATATCTCACGCTGCATCGCCTGTCCTCGACGTTATCCGGCGGCGAGGCACAGCGCATCCAACTGGCTACGTCTTTGGGTTCCCGTCTGGTAGGAACGCTCTACGTGTTAGACGAGCCGTCCATTGGACTTCATAGCCGTGACACTCATCGCTTGATTAAGATTTTGCACGACCTGCGCGATCTGGGAAACACGATCCTGGTGGTCGAGCACGATCCTGATGTCATGAGGGCCGCCGACCGTATTCTGGATTTGGGACCTGGGGCCGGGGAAAATGGCGGCAAGGTCATCGGCGCCGGAACCTACGCCGAGATTCAGAAGATGCCTGGTTCACTCACCGGTCGTTATCTTTCTCACGACCTCCGCATTCAGTTGCCGACAGCGCGTCGCAAGCCCGGTCCGCAGCAAATCAAGATTTATGGGGCGCGTGCACATAATCTAAAAGAACTCGACCTCACGATCCCGCTGGGGATGATTGTGGCCATAACCGGCGTTTCCGGTTCAGGCAAATCAACCTTGTTGCATGATGTGCTTTACCAGGCATTGGCTGCGGCAAAGAAACAGACCAATGGCGTTCCTCCCGGCTCGCCAAACTGGGAACGCCTGGAGGGCGCAGAGTTTATCAACGAAGTCGTGCTGGTCGATCAGTCCCCTATAGGCCGCACTCCGCGCTCCAACCCGGTAACTTACATCAAGGCCTTCGACGGTATTCGTGATTTGTTTGCTTCCCTTCCCGAAGCGCAGAAACGCGGATTCACCGCTGGACACTTCTCCTTCAATATTCCTGGCGGTCGTTGCGAAACTTGCCAGGGAGACGGCACGGTTACCGTCGAAATGCAGTTTCTAGCCGACGTCGAACTGATCTGCGAGGAGTGCAAAGGCACGCGTTTCAAGCCGCAAGTACTGGAAGTTCGTTATCGCGGAAAGAACATCCACGAAGTATTGAACCTCACGGTGAAAGAAGCGTTGCAGTTTTTCGCCAACGCACCGAAAGTGGCTGAGAAGTTACGGGTACTTGAGGAGGTTGGATTGGGCTACCTGCGACTCGGCCAGTCTGCGACCACGCTCTCTGGGGGTGAGGCTCAGCGCATGAAACTGGCCGCACATCTGCAACCGGCATCACGCGAGTTGCGGCGGCTTGCGGATCCCACAGAAAGTCGCCGGCGGAATCGTATTCTCTATATCTTTGACGAGCCTACTACGGGGCTTCATTTCGATGATGTCAGCAAACTACTGTCCGCCTTTCGCCGTCTAATTGATGCAGGGGGCTCGATCCTGGTCATCGAGCATAATCTGGAAGTTATCAAAACCGCAGATTGGGTAATTGATCTTGGGCCCGAAGGCGGAGAACGCGGCGGCTACGTTTTAGGATCAGGTCCACCGGAAGCTATCGCGAAGCTGCCAAATTCATACACCGGGAAGTTTCTGGCGCGAGTCTTGAATGGAAACGGATCGCGTTCCAATGGGCGTAAATAGAGGCCTATCAATTGTCGCCGTGCTCGCGTTAACCGTGCTCAGCGGGCATCTTTCTGCGCAATCCACAAAGAAAACCGTCCGTCATCCCAAAGTGGTGGAGGCGGATCCCTCTGCCCTACTCACGCAGGCTGAAACTGCTATAGAGAAAAAAGATTACGCCAGCGCAGAGCCTCTGCTAAAGAAAGTGACCGCGAGAGACCCCACTAACTATCTCGCCTGGTTCGATCTGGGTTTTGTCTACAGCGCCTTGGACAAGACTGACGATTCCATCGCAGCCTATCGAAAGTCAGTGTCGGCGAAGCCCGACGTCTTCGAGTCCAATCTCAATCTCGGGTTGATGCTGGCCAAGACCGGACAGCCAGATGCGGAACAATTTCTGCGCACAGCGACCAAGCTGAAACCCAGCGCCCATGTTGAGGAAGGGCAGGCACGGGCCTGGCTGTCACTGGGTAAAGTTTTGGAGATGGCCAAGCCTGACGAAGCAATCGAAGCCTACCGTCAGGCGAGTACCCTGCAACCGAAAGATCCAGAGCCTCACCTTTGTGCCGGTGAGTTGCTCGAAAAGCAAGAACGCGTGACCGACGCGGAGCAGGAATACAAGCAAGTTTTGGCGCTCGATCCATCATCTGCAGATGCGCTTGCGGGTCTCGCAAACATCTACATGCGGGCACAGCGTTATGGCGAGGCCGACGATGTTCTGCGCAAACTGCTTGCTGTGCGTCCCAATGACGCCGGCGCGCACATGCAACTCGGACGTATCCTGGCGATAGCTGGCCACAACGAAGATGCGATTACCGAACTTCAGACAGCTTTGAAACTTGCTCCTGATGATGTTGACGTGCGACGCGATTTGGCGGAAGTCTATGTCAGTGCTGACAAATTTGATGAGGCTGAGCAGCAGTACCGGGCACTGTTAACCGTAAATCCAAAGGATGCGGAGTTGCATGCGCGGTTGGGGAAGGCGCTGATGAAACAGCGTAAATTTCCAGAAGCCCAGCAGGAACTGTTGGTGGCAGTGCAATTAAAGTCAGACTTCGGCGATGCCTATGACAACCTCGCCCTGGCCGCGAACGAAAACAAGAATTATGAGCTGGCGATTAAAGCTCTTGAAGAGCGAGCCAAATTTATCCCGGAGAATCCGGGCAGCTATTTCTTGCGGGCTACGACTTACGACCACTTGCGCGATTACAAGCGGGCAGCAGAAAATTATCGTAAATTTCTAGAGGTTGCGGAAGGCAAGTTTCCCGATCAGGAGTGGCAGGCCCGTCATCGCTTAATCGCGATTGACCCGAAAAAGTGAAAGCATGCGTTTACGGATCATCATTCTCGCAGTATTTTTTGCCAGTTCGCTGATTGCTTTCGCGCGCAAGCAAGAAACTGTGGCGGAACTCATTGCTCGAGCCGAGTCATCGAAATTGGACGATCGTCCACATCTGTATACGGAAATCGGCCGCCGCCAGGTAAAGGCGGCTGACGAACTGTACGCCGCAGGCAAGCCGGAGGAAGGTCGCGCCGCGGTGCGCGATGTGGTCCAGTATTCCGACAAGGCGCGGGATGCGGCCACTCAGTCCGGCAAGAAGCTCAAAGACACAGAAATTGCGGTGCGCAAAATGGTGGCTCGCTTGCGCGATATAAAACGCACCTTGCCTTTTGAAGACCAGGGGCCCGTCCAGGACGCGGTGGACCACCTGGAGCAGGTTCGGACCGAACTCTTGTCGCAAATGTTTGGCAAGAAGGAAAACAAATGAATCTTGGCCATGGGGTAATCTGCTGCGGCTTAAGCTTACTTCTGCTGCCGATTGCATCCGCCGCACCGCGCCACGACCCGTTGACACCAGCTGAAATTGATCAATTACGCGACACGGCCCAGGAACCGGACCAGCGGTTGAAGTTGTACGTTAAATTTGTCCGCGCCCGCCTGGCTGCTGTGGAACAGGTACGCTCCGATCCCAAGGTCACGGATCGAGGCCAGGAAACCCATGATCGGCTGCAAGATTTTCTCGATCTCTATGACGAGTTAAACGACAACATCGATACATACGCCGACCGGAAAGAGGACCTGCGGAAAGTGTTGAAACCGATAATCGAAGCCGACACTGAATTTGAAGCCAAGCTGCGGGCGCTGAAGAATTCCGGCACGGCGAGCAAGGACGAACAAAGCCACTACGAGTTCCTGCTGACCAATACGATAGATACTATCGACAACAGCGCTCAGGACCACCGCCAATTGCTCAGCGAACAGGAAGAAGCCGCGAAGCACAAAAAGAAAACCAAAGCTGAACCGCAGTGAGCCCTCTTTTAGGGAATGCGATTCATGCTAATCTAGCGACAACGTGAGGGATGGTCTTCTCCAGGTATTTGAAGGAACCTATCGCGAACTGCGCCCCAGAGCGCCTGTCCCCGAGTTCGTAGTTGAATTCTTCGCTTTCGCCAATCTCAACAACACCATCCGTTTGCGTGAGGGAAGATTACTGGTGCGTCTTTCCGATCTGCTGGAGGGCGCGCCTCAATCTGTCCTGGGCGCGATTGCACATATCTTGCTGGCGAAGATGTATCGTCGTCCCATTGAACGAGAGCACGCCAGCCGGTACCGCCGATATGTTTCCAGTCACGACATTACCCAGAAAGCTCACTTGGTGCGGCAAATACGCGGCCGCAAACGCATCGAGTCTGCACGTGGCCACACCTACGATCTCGAGAAAGTTTTCGACGACTTGAACACGCGCTTCTTCTATGGACTCCTGGCCCGGCCGCAAATGACTTGGAGTCGCGATCATGCCCGCAATAGTCTTGGCCACTACGACCCGGCTCATAACGCCATCGTGGTAAGTCGCGTCTTCGACCATCCCGCCGTGCCACGGTGTGCAATCGAATACATCGTGTATCACGAGATGCTGCATTTGAAATATCCCGTGAAGCTGCGAGGCAACCGGCGGTGCGTACATTCGGCGGCGTTTCAGGCGGAAGAAAGACTGTTTCCTGGCCTGGAAAATGCCAAACAATTCCTAAAACGGCTGTGATCGTTGCTGCGTGAACGTTGACGTTCGCTGCCTGGAAGACTATCCTAAGTAGTTGAAATTGAAATTCATTTTCAAAATCATTGAGGGCACTTTTTAGATGTTGCAGGCCTTTATCGGTACCTTGCGCGAGGGAGTCGAAGCCGCACTGATTGTCGGTATCACGCTGGCTTATTTGGGCAAAATTGGACGTCCACAGTTGCGCAAATTCATTTATTTCGCGCTCGCGGCAGCATTTGTAGCCAGCATTGGTGTCGCGATCGTGCTTTCCCGCCTGCAGTGGAACCAGGACATTTTCGAAGGCTGGATCATGTTGGCTGCGGCTTTCTTCGTCGTCACCATGATCATCTTCATGATGAAGACCGGCCGCAAGTTGAAGGGACACATTGAAGGAAAAGTGGGATTACTGGCTGGCGAAAACGCCGGCTTCGGACTCTTTGTTTTCGTTTTTCTGATGGTCCTCCGAGAGGGCGTAGAAACCGTTCTGTATCTTGGCGCAGTTTCGTTGAATACCACCGAACTAATGAGTTTTTTGGGCACGCTGCTGGGTGTGATCGTTGCCATTTTATTTGGTGTGATGTTCGTCAAGGGCAGCCTGCCCATCAATCTGCAAAAGTTCTTCCGAGTAACCACCGTCATTCTCTTCTTCGTGGCCGGGCAACTGATTATCACTGGATTGCACGAGCTTTCCGAGAATGGAGTGCTTCCCTCCTCCAAGCGGGAGATGGCGATTGTCGGTCCCGTCGTGGCCAACGACTGGTTTTTTTTCGTAACCATTTTTGCGTTGGCCGCGTTGATGGTGCTGTTTGAAGTCAAGCGCCGCGAGCCGGCCTCCGTGGCAGCATCGGCAGCGGAGCGACGCAAAGCTGCCTGGAGCGTTCGTCGAGAGCGTTTGTGGATGGCTTCGGTGTACGCCAGTTCGTTTCTTTTCATCCTGCTGGTGACGGCGGAATTTATCTATGCTAAAAGCCTGAGCGCTCCCTCGCCTGCAACCGAAGTCACGTTTGTCAATGGACAAGTGGCTATTCCGCTGGCGCAAGTTTCCGGAGGCGACCTGCATCGCTTCTCTGCCCGAGAAAATGGCGTGGACATTCGTTTCTGGCTTTATCAAAAACCAGACGGCAAAATTGCCACGGTATTTGACGCCTGCCAGATCTGCGGAGGAGTTGGCTTCTACAAGGGACCCAACGGTGTGGTTTGCAAGAATTGCGCCGCGCCCATTAATCCGCAGTCGGTGGGTACGGCAGGCGGATGCAATCCCATTCCCCTGAACGCCACCATCAACTCCGACAGCGTCATCATCCAGGAGGCGGACATCGCGGCCGGAGCCCGCGTGTTCCAAAAATAGTCCATGTTTGTGCGCCTGGTGTATGAATCGTTCCGGCGGCAGACGCGCCGAAAGGTCCTAGCCGGAGTCGCCATCACGCTTGGTGTAGGTGTAGCCACAGCCATGATAGGTGTGGCGACCGATATCGGCGACAAGATCAACCGCGAACTGCGCCGCTATGGTGCGAACCTTGTCGTAATTCCGCAAGAAGATACGCTGGACGTAGAAATCGGTGGGCTAAATCTTAAGCCCGCCAGCGACGGCGCTTACCTCGACGAAGCGGGCCTCCCTAAGATCAAGGGAATGTTCTGGCGCAATAACATTGTTGGCTTCGCTCCGATGTTGCCGGTGACTGTTAACGCCGGTGATGACGGGCCAGATTTCGTGACTGGTGTACGCAGCACGCATCCGTGGTGGAAGGTGCAAGGTGCATGGCCTAACGATGGTGCCGAAGATGTTTTGTTGGGCGAGCGCCTGGCCTTCCGGCTCAATCGCGGGCCGGGCGATCGAATCGAGATCGCTGGACACCTGCACCGCATATCTGGAATCCTTTCGACCGGCGGTGCGGAAGATGATGAGATCGTCGCACCTCTGGCGTTAGCGCAACAGGTTCTGGGAAGACCGCGCGCCGTGCGTCGCATCTACGTCAGTGCCCTGACCAAGCCCGAAGACGCGTTTGCCCGCCGCGATCCAAAAACCATGAACGCGGCAATGTACGATCGCTGGTATTGCTCTCCCTACGCGCAGTCGATCGCGTATCAACTGCAAGAAGCCATTCCCAACTCTCATGCCGAGCAGATTCGCCAGGTAGCGCAAAACGAAGGCGTCGTTCTCTCCAGCGTGAAGGGATTGATGCTTCTGATAACGCTGGCTGCGTTGTTTGCCTCCGCTCTAGCCGTTTCGGCTGCCATGGCGACGGCCATGTTCGAGCGCCGCGGCGAAGTTGGACTAATGAAAGCTCTGGGAGCGGGCAAAATTTCAGTGGCAGGACTGTTCTTCACGGAAGCCCTGCTGCTCGGCCTGATGGGTGGGTTAGTTGGATTTGCAGGCGGCGCGCTTCTTGCCCGGCTGATTGGCCGGTCGATCTTCGATTCTGAGATCACGATCCAACCCGTGCTGCTTCCGCTAATTCTTGCAATTGCCGTAATCGTGACCTTTGCCGGCAGTGCATTGGCCATCCGTCGTGCTATAGAACTCGATCCTGTGTATGCCTTGCGGGGTGAGGGTTGAGTTCCCTTCCGGCTCAGTCTGCGCCTGATCTGCGCAAGGTCCGCACCTCCCGGGGATCGATGTTCTGGCGAATGCTGTTTCGTGCTGCCATACTGCGTCGGGGCCGCGCCGCCTCGGCTCTGCTAGCGATGGTAGTAGCTGCCGCTGTGGTCACCACTATGCTCAATCTTTTCGTCGATGTTCAAGCCAAGTTGCGTAAAGAGTTTCGCAACTACGGAGCGAATGTCGTGGTCGTTGCAAAAGACGGCCAGACACTGCCCCCGAATGCCTTGAACAAAGTTTCCTCGACGCTCGCTGGGCGTGGCCTCGCAGTTCCATTCGCCTACGCCGTGGCACGTACCAGTGATGGACGATCCATAGTGGTAACGGGAACAAACTTTGATCAGGCCCGCAAATTGAACCGCTGGTGGTCCGTTACACGATGGCCAACTGCATCGCAGCAAGCGCTCGTGGGGGTGCGAGCGGCTGCCCTCGTCAGTCCTCAAGGCAAGCCCATTGATCTGAATTTCGGCGGCCGTGTTGTACATCTCAGCCTCGCTGGAACCCTGCAGACAGGCGCTGCGGCAGACAGTCGCATCTATCTTTCACTCAGGGATTTCGAAGCCTGGACTCAAACCCATCCTTCCACCATTGAGATTGCTGTCTCCGGTGCGCCGGAGGAAGTCAGCAGCGTGATGCAGAAGTTGTCTGAAACACTTCCAGAGGCCGAAGTGCGGCCGGTCCGGCAAATCATGGAAGGCGAAGCCCGTGTGCTAGGCAGGACGCAGGCTACCCTTTTGGCAACGGCGATACTGATTATCTTGACCGCTACTCTGTGCGTGCTGGCTACCCTGACGGGTTGGGTTTATGACCGGCGGCGCGATTTTGCCATCATGAAAGCTCTAGGAGCTTCGCAGCGGCTAATCAGCGGATTCGTAGCGGCGGAGGCCGTTCTACTCGGTGCTCTGGGCGCTGTGATTGGATTTGGCTTTGGCATTGGAGGCGCAGCTTGGATCGGCCGAGCAAATTTCCATGCACCCGTTGTACCGCGCTTCAGCGTTTTTCCTACGATCTTGGCTGGCAGTGTAGCTGTTGCCTTGATCGCGGCAATCCTGCCTATTTTTCTGCTGCGGCGGGTGCAACCCGCTATGATTCTTAGAGGGGAGTGACATGATCAGGTTGAAAGACGTGAGCAGGCTCTACCCGGCCAAGGCAGAGGCCAGCGGTGGCGTCATTCGTGCGCTCGACGATTTCACCCTGTCCGTTGAACCCGGCGAATGGGTCGCGATCATGGGGCCGTCCGGCTCGGGGAAGTCCACCTTAGTAAATCTTATCGGTTGTCTGGACCGTCCGACGGAAGGCGAGATCTGGCTGGATGGCGTGAACGTAGCCAACATGTCGCCTAACGAACTGAACCGCGTGCGAGCAGAAAAAGTTGGGTTCATCTTTCAGCAGTTCCATCTCATTCCCTATCTGAGTGCCCTCGAAAACGTCATGTTGGCGCAATACTTCCACAGTATGACGGACGAACAGGAAGCGCTGGAAGCGTTGGCGCGCGTTGGATTGAAAGATCGAGCCGAGCACGTTCCGGCACAGCTTTCCGGAGGCGAGCAGCAGCGAGTGTGCATCGCCCGCGCCTTAATCAATGATCCCAAGATTGTGTTAGCCGACGAGCCTACGGGCAATCTTGACGCGGTGAACGAAGAAATTGTTCTGCGCCTGCTTCGCGAACTTCATCGCCAGGGACGCACCATTGTCATGGTCACGCATGATCCGGTGGTCGCCCGTCTTGCTGATCGCCGCATTGAATTGCATCACGGCAAGATTGCCGAGCAAGAAGTGTTCGCCATGGCCGATGAGGAGCAGTTTGACGAGGTATTGGAAGAGCTCTGGGCGCTGGCCGAGAATGGAGAGATCGCCGAAATTGAGCGCATGGAAGTCCATGGCGCGCTGCCGGTCAGCATTGCCATTGAAAAGATGGCCGCGCTCGGGTTGGTTGTTACCACTCCTCATCCGCCTGAGCCTCATGCCCACCGTCCATTCGTTAATCCATGCCACGAAGCACTTAAACCCTCAGGCGTCTCGACCGGTGATGGCAGCATGATCGTGGAACTCACCGAACGCGGCCGCCAGCGTGCCGCAGATATTATTCGCCGTCATCGTTTGGCGGAGCGGCTTTTCACGGACAGCCTCGCGCTCGAAAGTGAAACTGAAATTGAACAACAGGCCTGCAAGTTCGAACACATCCTATCCACCGAAGCCACGGACAAGATCTGCACCTTCCTCGGGCACCCGCGAACCTGCCCGCATGGCGCACCCATTCCTCCCGGTCCTTGCTGTGGCAGGTCTACGGAGCTGGTTGGCACATCCATCAAGAAATCAGATCGTCACGCATAGTTTTCCCACGGAAGACAGTGAAAGCATCCGCCTAGTCATCTGCCCGATGGCGTGCAGCAGGTATGATCGGCTCAGATATGATCGGCTCAGCAACAACCCGCTCTGCAACGACCACGCGGCGACCTATTGTCGGGGTTTTTGATTCCGGCGTTGGAGGCTTGACCGTTCTTAAAGCGTTACTTGAACTTATCCCTGCCGCGAATTATCTGTATTTCGGTGATACCGCGCGGCTACCGTACGGCTCCAAGTCCGTCGAAACGGTTGCCCGGTATGCCACACAAGCCAGCCAGTTTCTGGAACACTGCGGGTCGCAATTGTTGGTAATCGCCTGCAACACCGCCACGGCGCTGGCACTGGATAAAATCACCCAGGTCTGCCGCGTTCCGGTGGTTGGAGTGATTGAGCCGGGGGCTGAGCGTGCCTCCACGGCTAGCCAGAAACGCAAAGTTGTAGTGATTGGCACGGAGGCCACGATCAGCAGCCAAGCCTATCGCAAGGCCCTCGAAGCGCGAGGGGTGCAGGCAAAAGAAAAAGCCTGTCCCTTGCTGGTGCCGCTGGTGGAGGAGGGCTGGACCGAGCATCCGGTGACCGAGCAGGTAGCGCGCATTTATCTGGACGAAGCCTTTCAGGATAGTTTCAAGTCGGCAGATGTTCTGGTTCTGGGTTGCACCCATTATCCGCTGCTGAAGCCGCTCTTGCGGCGGGTTGCGCCAGCACACGTGACCATCGTGGATTCTGCTGAATCTACGGCTGGGGTGGTCGGGGAGTTGCTCCGCGTGACTCCGGTTTCGACCTCCACCGAGGATGAGCGTCGGCGTATGCCTCGCATGAAATTCTTCGCTACTGATTCCGTTGAAAAGTTCCGTTCTCTTGGGATGCGATTTTTGGGACATGCGATTGAGGATGTCCGGCATGTGAATTTGGAGGAATGAAAAGCCGGCGGGACGCCGGCGCTACAAAAGAAAACGGCTGCGGGATTCGCAGCCGTTTTCATCGAAAGCAGAAATACTTAATACAAGCGGAAATCTACTTCCACGTTGATCGCTACCGCGACTGGCTTGCCGTCTTTCATGGCTGGCTCGAATTTCCATTGCCTCACAGCTTCGATAGCTTTCTCGTCCAGACCCAGACCTAAACTGCGGGCAACCCGAATGTCCCGCGGCTTGCCATCCGGACCGACGATGAGATACAGAACGCAGGTTCCCTGATACTTCGCCTTGCGAGCTTCCTCCGAGTACTCGGGGTCGGGAGCAAATAAAGACTTAGGCGCGGAGACTCCGCCACCCACGCGGAATACGCCGCCGCCAGCGCCGCCACCGCGACCTTCGCCAACTCCAGGTCCTGTTCCCACACCTACGCCACCACCGCTGCCAGCTCCGATACCACCACCCGAACCAGTACCGTTCGACGGAGGTCCGGAAGGCAGGTGCGAGGTAATGTCGCCTATGTTAGGCAGATTGTTCGCCGCCATCTTGATCTGTGGCGGAAGCACTACCGTAGGTTCAGCGGTCAACTTGGGATGATCGTTGCGCACCACCATCGCCGGGGGCGTGATCTGCTCCATGGCCGCTTTGGGCAGCTTTCCCTTTGGGGCCTGGAACTTGTCGCGATCGCCGCCACCACCGCCGCCGCCAGCCTGCGTCTTAGCGGGCTGAAGGACAGCAACGTCCTCGGGCGAAATCAGTGTCACCGTCTCGTGGGGCTTGGTGACCTGTGTGACCACATGACGGCCCAGAATGGTGAGGCCGATAACTGCGCCGATCACAACCACGTGTACGAGGGTGGATCCAAGCGCGCCATTCTTTTTGTAGTCGTAAAAACCCCAGATATCTTTTACCGGTACCGGCTTTGAAGTCAGAACCAGTGGGGCCTGTTTTTTAGGAAAGAAGAAATCATCCAGATTCTGAAACAGCGACTTCCACAAGGGCTGATCCAAGCTGCCCTTGGGCATCAGCAGGTTCAGTTGGGGTTCGGTAGCGGCGGGTTTAATGTCGAGTGTTGCCATAGGTGCGCCCGAGTCCAATCGTTCCATAGACCGGATCTTAGTCCGTCCATCTCTATCCTTGATGAGCACATTCGATGCCAAGTTGCATGCCGGCTCGAATACTACCCAGGTTCTTCTTCCTTCTTGCAAGTTAACTGTTTGCAAGAAGATTGAGCTATTCAGTTCACAACTTTAGATGCTCAAACTGGAAAAACGTCACCTTGAGGAAAATTGTACACTTCGGTGCCTCCTTTCGACAGTTACTTCGGCAGCCCCGGCCACACACTTTCGTGTTGCTGAAGGGGTCCGATAGACGTCTGCAAGCCCTGTCCCTATAATGAAAAAAATCAACTATTTGAAGGGAAATCAAGCGAGTGGCGCTCGAGCTCAAATCCACCATCAATCTGCCTAAAACCGAATTCCCCATGAAGGCCAATCTGCCTCAAAATGAGCCCAAACTGTTGGCGCGTTGGGAACAGATGGGGATCTATGAGCGGATTCGAGAAGCTCGCCAGGCAGCGTCCACTTACGTACTCCACGATGGACCGCCCTATGCCAATGGACCTATCCATTTGGGCCACGCATTGAACAAATGTTTGAAGGATTTCATCGTCAAATCCAAGACCATGTCCGGATTTGACTCGCCCTATGTTCCGGGATGGGACTGTCACGGCTTGCCCATCGAGATCAAAGTTGACCAGCAACTAGGGGGCAAGAAGCTTCAGATGAAAGCTGTTGATGTTCGCCTGGAATGCCGCAGGTATGCGCAAAAATACCTGGACTTGCAGCGCGAGCAGTTCAAACGTATCGGCGTTTTTGGACGGTTCGATCGCCCCTACTCGACCATGACGCCGCAGTATGAGTCAGAGGTAGTAAGAACGTTGTTCACGTTCTTGGAAAAAGGATTCGTCTACAAAGGCCTGCGCTCTGTCTATTGGTGCATCTGCGACAAGACTGCTTTGGCCGAGGCTGAAGTCGAGTATGAGAACCATACCAGTCCAACGGTATGGGTGAAGTACCCCTTGCAGTCGGATCCTCGCAGCATCAATCCCGCGCTAGCCGAGGCTCGTATCCACAGCGGTAAGCCAATATCAACGATTATTTGGACGACCACTCCATGGACACTTCCCGCTTCCATGGCGGTCGCGTTTCATCCCAGTGAAGCGTATGTCGCCCTTGAGGGTGACAAAGAGATCTACATCGTCGCCGAGAAGTTGGCCAAGGAGGTTGCCGAGAAGAGCGGCTTCCCGGATGCTAAGCCCATTGCGCGTTTCCCCGGAAAAGCGCTGGAGCATACATTGTTCTACCACCCCTTTCTACCGTGGGAGCAGCGGAAGATACTGGGAGTGCTGGCCGATTACGTCACTATGGATCAGGGCACTGGCGTGGTGCACACAGCTCCCTCGCACGGTGCGGACGATTTTGCCACTGGGGCGAAGTACAAACTCGATCTGACGACCAATGTGGACGAGTCCGGCGTCATACATAACGGCCTTCCTGAGTACGAGGGTAAGAGGGTCTTCGATGCCAATGACCCGATTGTTGAGCTGCTGAAAAACCGCGGAGTGCTACTGCATCAAGAAAAGCTGGAGCATTCCTACCCGCACTGCTGGCGCTGTCATAATCCGATCATCTTCCGCGCCACTGAGCAGTGGTTCATCTCCATGGAAACTCCTCTGGACGGCGGCACATTGCGAAGCCGTACTCTGGAAGAAATTAAGAAAGTGAAATGGGATCCAGCCTGGGGTGAAGAGCGTATCTCCAACATGATCGCCACCCGCCCGGATTGGTGCGTATCGCGCCAGCGCATTTGGGGCGTCCCCATCGCGGTCTTTCTGTGCGAAGGCTGCGGCGAGCCGCTGAACGATGCGAATATCAATCGCAAGATCGTCGAACTCTTCGCTCGCGCTGGCGCGGATGCCTGGTTCACACCCGAAGCGGATGCCGTGCTTCCTGCGGGGACGAAGTGCGGGAAGTGTGGAGCAACCAAGTTCACCAAAGAAACCGACATTCTCGACGTCTGGTTTGAATCGGGATCAAGTTTTGCCGCTGTGCTCGGCCATGAACCGAAGTTGCCCTTTCCTGCCGACCTTTACCTGGAAGGCGGAGACCAACACCGCGGATGGTTTCATTCTTCCCTGCTCTGCGCCATGGGGACGCGCGGAACTCCACCGTACCGGATGGTCGCCACCAATGGCTGGACTCTCGATGAGCAAGGTAGTGCGATGTCCAAGTCGCGCGGAAACGACGTGGATCCCGTGGACATTGCCAATCGTCTGGGTGGCGAGGTGGTCCGCCTGTGGGTCGCTTCGGTGGACTTCCGCGAGGACGTTGTCGGCTCCGAACAATTAATGCGGCGGGTGGCGGAAAATTATCGCAAGATTCGCAATACCTTCCGCTACATCCTCGGCAACCTCTACGATTTTGATCCTCAGCGTGACGCTGTGCCCTTCGAGGAGTTAGAAGATCTTGATCGATACATGCTGGGCAAGACGGCGGAGATGTCCACCGATGTATTGCGCTGGTACGACGAGTTCGCCTTTCACAGAATTTATCAGCGGATCAACCACTTCTGCGTCGTCGAGTTGAGTGCCTTTTATTTCGATGTATTAAAAGACCGTCTATACACTGCAGCGCCCCGCTCCGCTGCCCGGCGGGCTGCACAAACCGCCATCTGGAGAATCGGCGCGGCATTGGTGCGGCTGCTAGCTCCCATCACGAGTTTTACCAGCGAAGAAGTCTGGCAATATCTTCCCGCGGTACCGGATCGGCCAGCGAGCGTGCACCTGGCAGAGTTTCCCAAGACTGCCGACATTCTTGACGGCGCCTCACTGATTGATGATCCCAAGCAGCGGGAAGACTGGGCCACCCTCCGTGTTGTGCGCGAGGAAGTGCTCAAGGCGCTGGAGGATGCCCGCAATAGCAAACTGATTGGCGGCAGTCTGGAAGCTCAAGTCAAAGTCATAGCCTCAGATCCCGTATATTCCGTTCTCTCGCGTTACCAAGAGCAGCTCCGATACTTGTTCATTGTTTCGGAAGTTGTGATCGAACGTGGTACGTCCGGGAACGGAACCGGCGGCGTGACGGTTCAGGTGGGCAAGGCGGCGGGGCAAAAGTGTGAGCGCTGCTGGAACTATTCCACGCATGTGGGTGACGATCCGGCTTATCCCATGGTCTGTGAACGCTGCAGTGCTGTCCTGAAACAACTCGGAGCCGAAGCCTCATCCAAGTAATCTAATGTGCAGAGAAACCTTCCCGGGACCCAATGATTGACCGTCACGCCATGCGCAAGTTCCACTTCCTGATTGCCGTGAGCATCGTGTTCCTCGATCGGGTTGCGAAATGGGTGATTGCCAAAGAAATTCCGTTGCACGACAGCATCCAGGTAATTCCGGATTTCTTCCGGCTCACGCACGTGGAGAATCGTGGCGCCGCCTTCGGCTTGTTCGCCGAGTCTCCGTCAGAGTGGAAGATCGCAGTGCTGGTGCTGTTCTCGATTGTGGCGCTGGTAATCGTGTCCGCACTACTCTGGAACAACAGTCATTCTATGAGCACTACCGGCGTGGGTCTTTCGCTCATTCTAGGCGGCGCTCTGGGGAACTTGTGGGATCGGGTGGTGAGCGGCCGTGTTGTCGACTTCCTGCTGTTCTACATCGGGCAATATCAATGGCCCGCCTTCAACGTGGCGGACAGTGCCATTGTGGTGGGCGCTGCCTTGTTGGTCTATGAAATTCTGTTCACCAAAACCCCAGCAGCGGAAAACTCAGCCTAGAAGCTATAGCACCTGTTTTCACCCTTAAGAGGCAGACCTACTCCGCTCGCGCGGTGTCTAATGCATTAGAACAACGTCATGTCTGACCCGCTAATCCCTATCCTTCTCGCTGCTGTCATCGCCGTGATGGTCGATTTAGCGATGCTTTGGGTCTGCGCGAGAGCAGTCAAGAGATCACCTGCACCCACGCTCCTCCTGTCTGTTATCGTGTTGGCCTTCGCTGGAGTGAACATCGGCTCGAAGCTCATGGAGGAACGATCAACTCTCAAAAGTGTTACTAGTTCGCCTGATGCTCGATACGCGAGTTAGCGACGTACCTCGAAAAGAATCCGGTCGTAAAACACCGGACCGACTGGACGGTATACGTGCGTCCAAGGGGTTTTCGACTGTTCGCACGCGGCAAGTTCATATTCTTTGGAGATAATTTCAGCAGAGTCGAAACCGAGTGGCATGGCAATGAGGCATTACTGATCCGTTGCGACTGTTCAGCTGGGACTGTCTGGGAAACGGAACCTAGCTGGGCTGGAATCTCTGTCCGCCTTATTGAGGTGCCGTCAGTAGGTTCTGATCAGCTCCCCATCCGTCCCAACGATGTACCACAACAGGCTGTAAGAGTAAGCGGAGAATGGATCGTCTGCCAGACAGCACGATCAGGCGAGACATGGAATCGATGCAGTGTGCACGCGGATAAGACTGGATCATTGATCTCCTCTGGACGCTATAGGCTTCGGAGACATGAGCGAGCCGCAACTCGAGATGAGCTGCAATATAGAATGTATGAAAATATCTTCAAAAAGCCGGAGGGAGGATGGATATACCTCAAAGACGGTATTCTTGAAGCGATGCCAGTTCAACCTGAATCATCGGCGGGGAAACCTATGACCATTTCTTCCGTTGCCAGATAGATTGGGTGCCAAATCGCCCTTACACGAGTAATCCTTAATCGCTAACGAAAGCTGACGTTCAGTTTTCCCGGTCATTTGCTCCAGTCTTTCTGGATACGTCGAGCACGGGCTCTGCGAAAACGACAAGCGGTGCTCACTCATCACAGCCACCTGTCACTATAATGAGATTCCGGGAGGTGCCGCATAGTATCCCTATCATGCGGTTTCCCTCGCTATCATAGGACCTCTAACGATGTCGAAGACATATCTGAATCCGAGCGCGCTCTTCCCAAGTCAGCAGTATGGTTTTTCTCAGGGAGTCGCCACGGTGGGAAAGACTACGCTATACGTGTCCGGTCAGGTGGGCTGGAACGCCGCGCAACAAATCACGGATCTCACCGATTTGGGGGCGCAGACCCGGCAGGCTTTAGAGAACCTCGAGATTGCCGTCAGGGCGGCCGGTGGGACACGGACTGATAATCGATGCGCGAAGCCTTACTCGGCTTCTTCGCTGCAGAGAATTTGCCGACCAGCACTTGGATCGGGGTTTCCGCCCTAGCCAGCAAAGATTTCCTGATCGAGATTGAAGCCGTTGCCGTTCTGGAATAACAGCTGAGCCGCATAAATTCGGATTTTCAGCGACCGGTCATTTGCTCCAGTCTTTCCGGGTACCGGTCCCCTTCTACTTTGATCTTTGACGAGGCGCTATCGATTTCACGAAGATCGTCGGGTGTGAGTTCGATAGACAGCGCTCCGAGGTTCTCTTCCAGGCGATGAAGCTTCGTCGTCCCGGGGATGGGAACGATCCACGGCCTTTGCGCAAGCAGCCAGGCGAGCGCAATCTGAGCAGGTGTCGCCTTCTTTCGTTGTGCGATGTTGGTAAGCAAATCAACCAAGGCCTGATTCGCTTTTCGAGCTTCTGGGGTAAAGCGAGGGACGATGTTGCGGAAATCGGTGCTATCGAACTTCGTATTCTCGTTGATTTTGCCCGTGAGAAAACCCTTACCAAGAGGGCTAAAGGGAACGAATCCAATCCCGAGTTCTTCGAGGGCCGGCAACACCTGCTCTTCAGGGCGTCTCCACCACAGCGAGTATTCGCTCTGAATCGCCGTAACCGGCTGGACTCGGTGTGCGCGACGGATTGTCTGCACTCCTGGTTCAGAAAGGCCGAAGTGCTTCACCTTGCCTTGCTGAATGAGGTTCTTCACCGCTCCCGCCACGTCTTCGATCGGCACGTTCGGATCAACACGGTGCTGGTAGTACAAGTCAATGACATCGGTCTTGAGTCGTTTGAGCGAGCCCTCGGCCGATTCCTTGATATGCTCTGGCCGACTATCGAGGGCAGTCCACTTGCCCCCGTCGTCGGGATTAGGAGCAAAGCCGAACTTGGTTGCTATCACCCCCTGGTCGCGGAATGGAGCAAGCGCTTCGCCGACAAGTTCTTCGTTTGTGAATGGACCGTACACTTCAGCGGTGTCGAAGAATGTGACGCCGCGCTCGACCGCTGACCGGATCAGCGCAATCATTTCTTTCTTGTCAGCTGGCGGCCCGAGACCAAAACTCATTCCCATGCAGCCCAATCCGAGAGCCGAGACCTCCAAGTTGCTTTTTCCAAGTTTGCGCTTTTGCATTGTTTCTCCTTCGAGGCAAGGAGATAGCTCCCACAATTCCAGCGCCACTAGAGTATGGGGTAACTGCGTAACGTCGTCATTTCACTAACAACGAGGTTCTGCCTGTGAACCTCTGTTTACAACAACTATCTGCACGCGGTTGCTCGGACGATAGGCGCACGTGCTCGCCTGTCAAATGCCATGACCGCCGGATTCGGCGCTCGCTTCGTGATGGCGCTTGCAGAACTACTTGGGAAGCGAGTACGTGCCTTCGCAGGCGAAGCTGGTGGAGCTGTCCGGGTTTCCGGTTGCCTTGCAAGTGCCGGTGGCCTTCATCCCTTTGAACTTCCCAGTACCGCTGGTGGCCTGCCACTTGTTCGTGCCGGACTGCATCTTGCCATCCGCCACGGCGCCGGTGAACTGGTAGGTGAAGGTAGCTTTGTCCCCGTTGGCGAAGGTCTCGACAAAAACGCCATGCCCGCTCGAGTTATTGCCCGTGACTTCGACGAACTCTGTTCCGGTGCCCTCCTTCTCTTTTACGCCCGCGTATTCGCCTTTGGTGGAGGTGCACTTGATCTGTTCAATCGCGTAGGCGTGGCCGGGCTGGTCTCCCACGTCGATGCTGTTCATCTGGTCGGGTTTTGAGCACAACCATCCATTCGACACCTTGCCCTCGTTCTGAGGCAGGGCAACGGTCGCACAAAGACATACGAGGCCCACTACGAACATTAGCTTGCTCATCATTTTCCTCCTGTGGAGTGTTTTGAAGAAGTGAAACGAAACTATATGCGCCGCCACGCTTGAAGGCGAGACTTTTTTGACTTTCGTGGACACAGGAATCTCCCTTTCAGCTGTGAATCGCCGCATTGTACTGCTCGTGAGCCGCTTTGACCGGCTTGTGAGTGTAATTCTAATTCTCCGGTAAGGGCTGTCTGCTATAGTGCGAGGCCAAAGGAGCGTCAGTATGCAACCAGCACAGATCCCCTCTCTTTACGACAGACTCGGTGGTGTCTATAGCATCGCTACCGTGGTGGACGACCTCATCAACCGGGTCATGAGTGACCCGAGGTTGAATTCAAATCCTCTGGTTGACGAGGCACACCATCGCGTGCCCCCTGCGGGATTCAAGTATCTGGTGACAGAGATGGTCTGCTGGGCTGCGGGCGGCCCGCAAAAGTATACGGGCAAATCGATGGCCGACTCGCATGCACATTTGAAGATCACCAGCAAGGAATGGGAGGCTTTTTTAGATGATCTTCAGCAGACATTAGATCACTTTGCGGTTCCCGCCCAGGAGCAGGCGGAGTTGAAAGCGATCGTCAACAGCACGCGTTCGGATATTGTCACCGACTCCGGGCTCGGGGAAGGCACGAGCTCAGCGGCAGCCTAGAACTGAGAGCACGGTTCACAAATTTTTCGACGGTCTGTCGCACGGAGTCGAAAAATGCTGGCTGCCGCTGCCCGAAGAAGGGTCTTCCCCGGCGTTGTTGGCGAAATATCCCTTTCACCAACAATCCGGATCACTGATGTAATCCTGTTAACGACAGTTGAGAAAGCCCTTAACAAGAGGGCTAAAGGGAACGAATCCGATCCCGAGTTCTTCGAGGGTCGGCAAGACCTCCTCAGGGCGTCTCCACCACAGCGAGTATTCGCTCTGAACCGCGTGACCTCCGACCAACCTCGTTTGCTCCGGCGGACGTTTCAGTCCCTGTAGCGTGGTAGTATGAGCCCTATCTTGGGAAAGCGAGTCGGAGCCTCAGCAGGAGGCTGAAAATGGCGAGATTGGAATCCGTGCAAGTGCCACTGGGAGCTTGCGTCCCAAGTTCTGCCGCCCCGGTCACGACGGTTACTTCGCGGCACTCTGCCCTCGTCCGCGTCACTCACTGGATCACCACCCTGTGCTTTCTTGCCCTACTCGTCAGCGGAGTTGAAATTGTGATCTCTCACCCCCGCTTCTATTGGGGCGAGACCGGCAATGTGTTGACGACACCATTGTTTAAACTGCCGATCCCTTCCTCGAGGGCATTGGTGCCGACCGGCTACGGGTACGTGCTGCCGGACCAGAACGGCTGGAGCCGGTATCTCCACTTTCAAGCTGCCTGGGTTGTAGTATTGACCGGCTTACTGTACATAGTCTCCGCCTTATTTACAGGGCACTTGCGGAAAAACTTGCTCCCGGGTAAGCCCGATCGTTCGTTGCGGGCGTTTTCTACCGCAATCGCTCACCATTTGCGTTTCGAGCGGCCGAGTGAGGCAGAAGCCTGGTCGTATAACATGCTCCAGCGGCTTACCTATCTGTTCGTGATCTTCATTCTGTTCCCCTTGGTAATCTGGACGGGCTTGGCGATGTCCCCCGCCTTTGTTTCCGCGGTTCCGGCGACTGTCACGTTGTTGGGTGGCCAGCAGTCCGCGCGCACGATTCACTTCTTCGTCTCCCTGGCTCTCCTGCTCTTCGTTCTGGTCCACGTAGTAATGGTTTGTCTTGCCGGATTCAGGAGCCGCATGCGAGCAATGATCACGGGCCGGGCCGGTACCCATATGGAGCGCACATGACGGATCTCTCACGCCGCAAACTGATCATAGGCGGACTCGCGGCCACAGCGGGCGTATCCGGCCTAGGCTTGGCCGCGCGCATTGCGCGAAGGTATGGATTGATCCCGCCCGATCACGGCGGAATCTACGGCCTCGGCGAAACGCTGACCTATGCTTCCCAGCGGCTGTTGACGAGGCACTCGTTAGCCCGTGAGTTCCATCCGAGCCAGATTTCGAAGCGTCCGCTCGCAAACGAAATCCCACCCCTGAATGAAGCGTTCAAGCGCCTTCAGGCCGGAGGATTCGCTGACTGGAGGCTCTCCGTCAACGGCATGGTCGACCGGCCCGCTTCGTTTTCGCTCGCCCAGCTGAGGAGTTACCCGTCTCGCAGCCAGATCACTCAACTGCAATGTGAAGAGGGCTGGTCGTATATAGCCGAGTGGATCGGCGTGCCTCTCTCCCACGTCCTGGAAGTCGTGGGGATCCACTCGCAAGCCAGATTTGTGGTCTACTTCTCAATCGATCCCAACTGGTGGGAAAGCATCGATATGGCCGATGCATTGCATCCGCAGACTTTTCTCACCTATGGGATGAATGGCAATGAACTTCCGGTCGGCAACGGCGGGCCGCTTCGCATGCGGCTCCCCCGCCAGCTCGGGTACAAGAGCGTGAAATTCATCACCAACCTGACGGTGACCGACAGTCTGAAAAGTTTCGGCAAGGGTCTGGGGTCCGCGTCTCCAGAAACGGGCTATGCCTGGTACGCCGGCATCTGATAGGGGCCCCTTCTATCACGCGAGTGGCGCATCCGCCGCGAATCCTTGGCCGGCGAGCAAATGGCCGAATCTAAGCCACCACTGAATCCGGCGCCTGATTGACATTGGTATAGCTGCGGGAGTAAGGTTGCCCGGTTTCTGCGCAAATTCCAAAAAACAGTAAGGAGAGCAACATGCGAGTGCGACTAGCGCTGTATGCGGCGGTGTTGGTGTGCCTGTGTCTCGCCCCGATCGTCTCGGCCCAAGATGCGGTCAAGGTTGATCCCCAGCACTACACGGTCGTGAGCGAAAACGATCAGGTGCGGATTCTGAAGGTGCACTACGGCCCGCACGAGAAGTCGGTCATGCACAGCCATCCGGCGACGGTAGCGGTGTTCCTCACCGACGCCAAGGGGCAGTTCGCCTTTCCTGATGGCAAAAAGCAAGACTTTGACGTCAAGGCGGGCCAGTCGCAATACCAAGCGGCCACCACCCACTTGCCGGAGAACGCCGGCGACAAGGGGATGGAGGTGATCGTGGTCGAACTGAAAGGACATGCGGCCAAGCACCACAAAGCTAAAAAGTAAATGATGTCCGGCCCTGGGCTACATTGCTCTGAGTGGCTGGGGGCGGATTGCTGTTCGTGACATCGCCATTACGCAAACAAGCGGTCGTGAGTGTAAACGCCTAACGAGTGCACCTTGCGCGGGCAGACTTCATTGGCCGGGGACACACGAGAGCACATCTACTGGGGATCAGCACTTCGACTCCGCTGCGCTTCGGACCGCGGCCAGCATCTCCTGCCGTATCAGACCACTGAATGGTTTGATCAGCATCCAATACGCGAGAAAGCGTCGCCTGGTGGCGGTGTCCGCGCACAATACTCGAGTCTCGGTCCTAAGCTGCGTTGCGCCGTCCGCCCGTGTACTCACTTCGAAGTTCCATGCGGCCTTCGCGGTTCCCGCAGGAGCGGGCGCACGGAATCGAACTGGGCTGGTTGCGCACAGTTCTCCACGGGCTCGCCAAAAGCGACCCACTGTGCCGAGCAGGAGTTCTTCGCCGGGCCGCTCCTCAAGCAGAGTGAAGCCTTCCGAGAGCATGGCGTCGAGAGTAAAACGCTCCTGAAATAACTCGTCACGGAAGCGGCGCCATGTCTCACGCGGTCGCGCCGCAAACGATGGGAGCGTACGTACTGCGTAAAGCGCTCGCGTTACGCCCCAATGGTCGAAGTTAGCGGTCCACAGACTGGCATAGACCCTCGCCGGAGACGCGGCGATGCGAGTGGCGTAGCTCGCTCGCACGTCGAACTCGGGCAAATAGTCATCCAGAAGCATGCGCCGCTTCTTCACTTCAGGATCTACGCCGGGTGCCAATGCATTTCTTCAAGATCGTCTTGCTCGGATGGTCAATCAACACGCCTAGGCTCCGACCTGTGATTGGAAACACAAGCAATCAGGCCCTCGCGAGTGTAAGCGCTGCTTTACAACGACAAAGGTGTACTCTTCGGAGCGTAGTCAAGCAATAACCATGGCTCCCAGATGGCTGGTTCTGCTCCGGTTTGCAAGAGGTAGTCGTTTACCTGACGAGCATCCTCAAATTTGTCAATCAGCCCGAATTGATTTGGCCGAATGCCGAATCGCAGGTGCGTCTCCTTTGGGGTGTTGTGGCATAACCATGAGTGGAAACGGGTTGCTTCGAATCCCAGCGGCTCGTGGCCTAAAGGGACACCGCTTTCTGCGAGGGGCCGTTTCATATCCACCAGTTCGGCTAGGCCCAAGCCATTGTTCACATCCTTTGCCAGCTGAGACTTAAACGACTCGAGCAAACTTGTGTGCAAACTAATGCCGACCACATGTGTCGAGGCGTCCGTGATGAATCGATCCAGCAGCTCCAGAGGGGGACCAACTTCGGTAAACGCGAGGTAGTTCGTATTGTGCTGCGCCTTTGCCCATTGCACCAGCTCTGGAATTTGAGCCTGTGGGATGGCGAACTCGCTTGCTTCTTCTGCTGTTGATCTCTGACATTCTCATAGGTGTCCCACTGGAGCTGGATCACATCTTGCATCACCGCGGTGAAGCACCTCGACATTGTGAGCAGATCGTTGGGAAGGATGTCCGAGAGGTCGCTTGGTCGGGGAATAGCTTTTACGACGTAGTAGCCGCCACTGATGTAGTCGTTCATGCGTTTACCCTCGATTAGTGTCGGAAATCGCCATCTCACCAGCGATAGGCAGTAGTCTCAGCCTCACAACGAATCTCTTACGGCATTCCGTACAGCTGCCGGTACAGGTTTGCATTCCGCATGATGGCTTGCACGTATTCCCTGGTTTCCGTAAACGGGATCGATTCCACAAATTCCTGCACATCACGATACTTGCCGTAACCCTGCCAATCCTGCACTCGGTCGGAGCCGGCATTGTAAGCAGCCAGGGCGTATTCGAAGGCGCCGAACTTATCCACCATGCTTCGGAAATAACGCGTGCCCAGTTGAAGATTCATGCTGGGCGTAAATAATTGGGCGGGAGAAAAATGCTTAATTTTTTCCTGCTTGGCGACTCCCTTGCCCACTTTCGGCAGAAGTTGCATCAGGCCGACCGCGTTCTTGTTTGAAACGGCGTTAGGGTTAAACGCGGACTCTTGGCGGATCAGCGATGCCACGAGATAAGGATCGAGCGCATTTTCGGAAGACGATTTCTTCAGATCAGTCCAGTACGGCTTGGGGAAGAGGCCTTCCCAATACGTTCGAGGCAGGCTGGGGAGATCCAGGGCAAAATAATTCGGAACTGTCCGCTTCAAGGTTTCAATTGCCATGTCGTAGCGTCCTGCATCCTGATAGAAACGCGCTTTCGCGGCGGGCAGCCAATTCCCTTTTTCCTCTTCCGCGGCAGCCTGCAGCTCACGGACAGCAAATTCCACCAGGGCACCGTTCTCCAGCAACTCCGCCTTTTGCACACGCAGGTTATCGCTTGGGGCCTCCTCTTCCGTCACCTTGGCATTACTTTCAATTGGCGGGACGCGATCGAGCAGCGCGTACTGTGGCGGATCGTCTTCCTGCTTGAGTTGCCGAAGGCGTACCCGCGCCAGTTCGCCGTAGTAGTAATTTTGAAATCGCCCGGAGAGCTTCTGATAATAGGCGCGAGCCATCCCGGGATCGTTGTCTTCTTCCGCCAGACGTCCACGCCAGTAAAGCGCAGCCGGGACTTCCGCTGAAGCAGGATAAAGCGCAATCTGCTGCTCAAAAGCATTCTTAGCTTCGGCGTTCTTGCCTTGGCGTAACGATAACCACGCTACCTTCCAATGCGCGTAGGAGGCACGGCTGCCCTCGGGGAAGCGCTGCTGCAACTCGCCGTAGGATTCGATAGCTCGGTCATAGTCGCGCTTAAGTAAATAAATATTCCCTTCTGAGAGCAAAGCCTGCTCCATCCACGGACTGCTAGGAGCTTCTTGGCGGAGTTGTCCGAGGATCCGCAAGAAACCATCATCGTCATCCTCGGCGCGGGCAACTTCTGCAAGGTTGAACAGCCGTTGGGCATTCATTTCCGGTGTCGAACTGGGGATCGCATCCAAAACTTTCTTAGCTTCTTTGTTCTGTCCAGCGCGGCGCAACGCGACTGCCATCGTCAACTGCAACTCGGCGCGCTCAGGCGGACTTACCTGGTCCACCAAGGCGCGATACTCCTCGGCCGCGTCGCTGAAGCGCTTGCCTTTTGCTAGCAGGTCAGCGCGCGTCCGGCGCAGGTTCAGCGAAGGCGGTGGCAACGGGCTGGACGGGGCCGGTTTCTTGAGCTCCTCGTCCGCCTGGCTGGCCTCCGTGCTCAGCGGCATAGTGAAGTACACGTTGCGCAATACGTTCGCTGCTTTCTCCGATTCTCCCGACGCCGCATAAGCGCGCCCCAGCGCAAGTTCCACCTCCGCGCGAGTCGGTTCGCGGTCTTTTTCCAATACTGGTATGGCCTCTCGCGCTCTTCCTGCAGCCAACAATGCATTCGCGTACACGACATGAGCGTCACGAATCAGCAACGAATCGGGATAGGTCTTGTCGAATTCAGCAAGGGCAGCGATCGCTTCCGCGTTTTGGCCGCTCTGGAGATAGGAACTTCCAAGATAGAAGTTGACGTAATCTCCCAAATCCCCGGCATTTGGCTTCGCCCGGTTTAGCGGGTCAATCGCTTTGGCATAGTCATGGTCGACGACGTGCGCATAACCCACTACCAGCCAAGCCAGCGCGCCTGCGTCCTCTTTCGCATGACTGCGGGCATAGGATTCGACTCCCGAATATGCAGCAGGAGTTCGGTCTTGAAGAAGCTGCCGAGCCATGGCCTTCAAGCTGGAGGAGGCCACAAAGGCCCGGTGCATCCGGCGCAAACGCGGAGACGAGCGCTTGCGCCTTTTGGTGACGGCCTTCTTCGCGACCTTTTTTTTAGGAGTGGACTGCGCTTTTTTGGTAGAAGACCGAGCCGCAACCGGCGGGGCCGCCGATAGAAAATTGCTGCACCACACTGGCAAAACCAGAACGGTGAGCAGAACGAGAAGCCATTGACGACGATGCAGAACCAATATTTTCAATTATCGCCGAAAATTGGCGCCCATGAGTGAACCATCATCTCCGGCCAGGCTGCGAACGATTTCCTGGTTGAAGTAATCGGCTGCGGCGGCCACGGTCGTACCGTAACGCTTCTGATAAGTGGCACGGCTTTTCTCGATTTCATCTTTCAGCCGGTCGTAGAGGTCTTTGTTTTTTCGTCCCTCAGTTACCTTGGCTTGGTTGTAGAGCTTTATTTCATCAACCAGTAGTCGGGCGAAGCGCTGTGCCTTGCGGTGGACATCGGCTTCTTCAGGCGGCAATTGGGCAAAATCATCGGTGGCAGGCGCTGGCGCCGCCGCTGCAGCAGCAGAGACTACAGGGTCTGATTCTGCGACTGCACTAGCCTCAGAGTACTTCGGGTTTGCGGCTACATGCTTGGGTGCGTGTCCCGCAAATGGATCGGAAAACGATGACACGGTCTGCACCGGAAAACTCGCCTCGGGCCTTTCCGCGCCTGCCTCGCCCACGCCATCCTTCGGTGCCTGTTTGCGCAGTGATGCGACTTCCAACCAGGCGCTGGTTGCGGTGACCAGGACTTCCAAGGCGGCTGCATCCATCTTTCCAGTTCCGTCGCCGCCATCGGCATAAACCAGTGCTGCAACTTTGTCTTTCAGCAAGAGCGGAAGGATCAGCACCTGATCGTCGCTGGGTCCGCCGAACTGAGCGATCAGTTGAGGATCTATTTCCGCTGCGGTGCCCGCGAAAGCCATTCGCGCCTGCATAGCCCGTGCCGCCGTTCCCATGCTCAGATCGAGAGCGAAGTCTTTGACCTCATCATTGTTCTCGAATCCGCGTCCTTGCCAGCCGATAGCAGCGCCCCCTTTTACGACGAAGAGTGCGACCCGCCCGCTATAACGGACAGTGTTGTCCAGCAGCGTCCGGAGGATTTCCTTCTGAGTGGTCCCGGCATGAATGGCCGAGATCGCCTTCAGCAGGTTGGCAGGGCTGTTCTCTTGTGATTGCGGCCGGGATGTCTGGCCCAGGTGGGGCTGGAGCTCTTCCATGACCCGCCGTACCAGGTCTACGCGTAATTGCGGAACGTGGCTCTCCAGAATCTGAGACACGACTCTCTCGACGATTTGCTCAATCGCGTTTCGCTCTGCCATGGTCGTAGCTGTGCCGCCGGATGCGGTTTTTCGCCCTGTCATTGCTGGTTTAAATCCAATTATATGACCATTTGGCCGGGGTTACGGGTCACGTAAGGACGTGTTCTACCGCGGATTGTTCCACCCCTGCGGAATTTATCGTAAACCAGCCAGACCTGAATACGTCAAAAGAGGTAAGCTAAAGGCCGGGGTTACCAAGTAAAATAACATTTCTGTCTCGGCCGCGCAGCTGAAAATTGTTGCATCGGAAGGACCATGAGCGCCATCCAACCCAAAGTAGATGAGCCCGTCAGTGATGAACTGACGTTAGTTCAGGCGGCCAAAAGCGGAGACGTTGGTGCGTTCGAAGAATTGGTTCGGCGTTACGACCGGAACGTTTTTCGGATTGCACAGCACATCACGCAAAACCGCGAAGACGCGGAAGACGTAGTTCAGGACGCGTTCCTGAAAGCGTACAGCAACCTGGCGCAGTTCCAGGGCCAGTCAAAGTTTTATACTTGGCTGGTGCGGATCGCGGTCAACGAGGCGCTGATGAAGTTGCGCCGGCGTCGGCCCGAACGTACGGTTTCGCTGGACGAGGAAGTTAAAACGGAAGAAGATTCCCTGCCGCGGGAAGTCGCGGACTGGAGTCCTAATCCTGAGCAGCAGTATAGCCAGGCAGAGTTGCGCGAAATTTTAAGCAAGACGATCCAGGGACTTCCCCCGGGGTTTCGCACGGTGTTTGTGTTGAGAGATGTGGAAGGTCTCTCGACCGAAGAAACTGCTGACGCGCTCGATCTGAGTATTCCGGCAGTCAAGTCCCGGTTGTTGCGGGCACGGTTACAACTGCGAGAACGGTTGAGCCGCTACTTCCAGAGACGAGATGGTGGAAATGGCGCCCAGAAACACGAGAGTGGAGATGGCACACAGTGAAATGCTCTGAGTTTCTGCAAGAGCTGACCAATTATCTCGACGGCGTCATTGACGACCGTACCAAGGCTGAACTCGAAGACCATTTGTCTTGGTGCCACAACTGCTTTGTGGTTTGCGATACCACCAAAAAAACCATCGAAATCTATCGCGATTCCCAACTTTACGAGCTTCCTGACGACCTCCGAACCCGTCTCCGTACCGCCATTGTTGCCAAGTGTCACGCGCATAAGAAGTCAGGTCCGCAGGAAGTCTGACCCACGTCGGTTCCCTCTAAGCTGATTATTTCTTAGCGTTTCCACGCTGTGCTTGGGGTCCGCGCCGACCCCCTCCTTGGTTAGATCGAACCTTTTAGGCCAGAGCTGAATCTAAGTAGCTGGATTCGGAAGTACGCGTTGGTAGGTAGTCCCAGGAAGGGGCCAGTTAGAGCCCGCTGCTGTCGGGGAGGATTCATGATCGCAAAATTGTTCGACGCTTTCTTCGGCTGTTGGCATTCTCATTACAGTTTCCCAATCACGATTCGGCCAGGTTCCCGCCGCAGTCAAGCGGCTTCCCTCACCGGTACTTATGTGGTGTGTCTGGATTGTGGAAAGGAATTTCCCTACGACTGGAAGACCATGAAATTGCTAACGTCATCCACTCAAGACCGGCATCGGGTGCGGTCGCTGGCCACAAAAGAGGCCGCATAAGCATCCGAGAATCAGGCTGCAGACGCAAAAAAAAGCCGCGATTAAATTCGCGGCTTTTTTGCTTGCGGGAAACTTAGTTATTGTTGTTGTCGTCTCTGCGTTTGAGCGTCGGACGATCGTCGTCTTTCTTATCATCCTTGCTGGTCTTGTCTGTGGATGAAGTCCGGCGCAGGCTCGGTTTCCCCGAGTCTTTCTCATCCACCACCTTGCGACGATTTTCCAGTGCCGCCAAGCGTGCCTTTACCTGGTCGAACTCCGAAGTTGTGACCGTGTACTCGGCTCGCGCCGGCAGAATCTTCGAAATCTCTTCCTGCGATTTGGAGATACGATCGGGAGTCTGGGGATGGGTTGAAAATGCTTTCGCCAGCGTTCCCGGCTTCTTCTTCTCCTGCGCCTGCACCTTCTCAAAGAAGCTGATAAAAGCCTGTGGGTCGTACCCTGTCTTGTACATGTACTGTAGTCCGAGATAGTCGGCTTCCGCTTCGAAGCCACGCTGGAAGGTGACAAAGGTCATTGGCAAGCCAATCCCGGCCGCTGAGCGAACCGCGTAACCGATGCCGCCGCCGACAAAAATCAAAGGAATGGTACCGATGTTGGCCCAGTTCCCGCGCGTCATCTGACGAGTAATGTGCCGTGCCGCTACGTGCGCGATCTCATGCGCCATAACTCCGGCTAGCTCCGCTTCCTCGTCCGCCGCCAGGATCAACCCGGAGTTCACATAGAAGAACCCACCCGGCAATGCCATGGCGTTGATTTCGTCCGAGTCAATCACTTTGATCGTGAATGGCACCTGCGCGTCCGAATTGCGCACCAGGTTTTGCCCGACGCGGTTAACATATTCCGTGATCACCGGATCCTGGATGAGCTTTACGCTGGCCTCCACCTGCTGGGCGTATTCCTTGCCCATGCGGATCTCACTTTCGATGGAATACCAGTTACCCATGCCGCGTCCGCCCATTTTGCGGTTGCCGATCGCGTCCACATCGTTCTTTCCGCCATCGTGTTTGACCTTGTCCGGATCGGCAGGCGAAACCGTAGGAGTTGTTGGTGCGGTCTTGTCGGTTTGCGCCGGGGTCTTGTCAGTTTGCGTCGAGGTCCCCGAAGCGCTTGGGCTGGGGCTTCCCTGATCCTGCGAAAAACTCCACGGAGCCGCATAGCTAAAGCTCAGCAATACAGCCGTTATTACGAAAAAACGAAGCTTCATGGCCCACTCCTATCTAATTATACGCCCGGTTGGAGACAGTACTTCCTTGGATTTCACTAGTGGGTTGGACGCCGGTGCGGGCAACAAGGTTACCTGTGGTGTGGAAATGACAGACTTTTGACATATGGAAGACTATCTAGCCACGATATCGAATTCCAACCGCAGCTCATTTTTCACCTTGACCGTGCCGCCAGCCAAGCTGATGGGAGTGATTCCGAAGTCCTTCTGTTTCAACTCCGTGGTCCCGAGATAATGCCCATTCCGCTCAGTCACATCCGCGTTCACCGGCCGGGTTTGGCCATGCAAGGTCAGCTCTCCATGGACGACCCACTTGCGGTCGGCGACGTGTTCTACTGTCGTGGAATGAAAGCGGATTTCGGGGAATCTCTCGGTGTCCAGCACCTTGGGGCCTAACATGGTCTGCTGAATTTCTGCCCGGTCGTTGTCCGAGACGTCTTTATCCACCACTCGGAGCTGGCGCGCGTCCACCCTGAGTTGCACGGATGGATTCGTCTGGTCAAACGATCCTTCCTGGATGGGAGCGCTGATCTGGTGATCATGCGCGAATCCGGAGAAGAATCCCGCCTTAAACACCCGCACGGTCATAACGGACTTCTCGGTGTCGATGGTTCGTGAGACCCCGGAATCGGCCCCCAAAACAACCCCAAGGGGCAGAACGGCTAGAACGACGAGCACTGACAATCTAGGCATGGCGTCTCCGAAAATTTTGATGAGAGAAACATTGCGGTTCTAATCTCTCACTACTAATCTCTCACTAAATGAGATGCGCCGTCTCAGTCGAGTCCCCCAATTCGTAGCGCTCATAACCGGTCTTGCTAGCTTCCCTCCGCAGTCGTAACATGGCGCCTTCCTGCCCTCAGGAGGTGCCGTTTGCTCGATCGCCGCCATTTTCTTTCGTCTGCCACCGGCCTCGCTGCCAACCTGGCCTTCAGCAATAACCTGTTCGCGCAACTCGAGAAGGCTCCTACCTCGCTTCCAGAATCCGATCTTTACGAAAAAAATGAAGAAGCCTACTGGGCCGAACTGCGAAGACAATTTCTCATTCCCGCTGACGAAATTTATCTGAACAACGGCACCGTGGGCAGCAGTCCCGCTCCTGTGTTGCGCGCGATCTTTGATGGCTACAACCAGACCGAGAAAATGGATCAGCAGGATCCTGAAGATTATCCCATCTGGGGCTACGCGGCATGGAACGAATTCCGTGATCCGTTGGCTGCATTTGTAGGTTGCAAGCGCGATGAAATCGCGCTGCTGCGAAATGCTACCGAAGCCAACAGCTATATCGCCAACGGAATTGACATGAAATCAGGCGACGAAGTGTTGATGACAGATCAGGAACATCCCGGCGGCGAGCAGCCCTGGAATCTCCGAGCCAAGCGTTACGGAGTGGTGGTGAAGAAAATCACGCTGCCCAAGCCCGTGCAAGATTCAGCTCAGGTGTTGAAACTGTTTAACGACGCCATCACTCCGCGAACGCGGGTCATCTTCTTCAGCCACATCACGACGGTTACGGGTGTGGTGTTGCCCGCTAAGGAAATCTGTGCACTGGCTCGCTCCAAGGGCATTCTCTCGGCCGTGGACGGCGCTCACGTTACCGGCATGATGCGCCTCAGAGTCCACGACCTGGGATGCGATCTCTACTCGTCCAGCCCCCACAAATGGTTGCAGGCGCCCAAGGGCTCCGGTTTCCTTTACGTGCGTGATGAAATGATCGATCGCCTTTGGAACACCATCGCCACTGAGGGCTGGGAAGAACCCAAATTGCGTGCCGAACGCTTCCAGCGGATCGGCTCTTCGAACGTACCCTCTCTCTGGGGCCTGCGGGCCTCCATCGACCTAGCTAACAAGATCGGCATGGTGCGCATCGAGAGACGGCACCGCCAGCAGGCTGACTACATTCTTGGAGAAATGATGAAGCGTGGCGCGGAGTCCTGGACTTCACCCGATCCAGCCCTGCGCTGTGCCATTGTGACTGTGAATGTTCCTCCGACACAGCGTATGGATCTGGAGAATTGGTTGTGGAAGACATACAAGATTCGCATCCGTGGCGGAGAGCCGTCGAAGCTGCGGCTGTCGACGCCATATTATCTTCTGAGGAAAGACATTGATCGGTTTTTGGTGAAGTTTGACGAGTATCGAAGAGAGAAGAAAACTGCGTGATAGACTCCGGCCAGCGACCGTGATTCAATTCAAAAGCGCGCGGGCGGGGGCGCCCGCGCCACACAACATTGCACCACACAATCTCAGTCGTAGTATTCCAACCCCAGGTGCGTGATCAGCTCTTCGCCTTTTAAATGTCGCAACGTGTTCTTCAGCTTCATCGACTGAATGAACAGATCGTGCTCGGGATAAAGTCCTGGGGCCGTCATCGGTGATTTGAAATAGAAACTTAACCATTCCTGAATTCCGATTCCCCGCAACTGAGTGCTGCGCTGCGCTAGATCGAGAAAGAGCACTAAATCCAAAACAATGGGAGCTGCAAGAATCGAATCGCGGCATAGGAAATCGACCTTGATCTGCATCGGATAACCCAGCCAGCCGAAGATGTCGATGTTATCCCAACCCTCTTTATTATCACCACGCGGCGGATAATAGTTGATTCGGACCTTGTGATAGAACTTGCCATAAAGATCGGGATAAAGTTCCGGTTGCAGGATATGCTCCAGCACCGAAAGCTTGGATTCTTCTTTAGTCTTGAACGACCCAGGATCGTCCAGCACCTCGCCATCGCGATTTCCCAGAATGTTGGTAGAGAACCAGCCGGCCAGTCCTAGCATGCGTGCTTTCAGCCCGGGCGCAAGAATCGTTTTGATGAGCGTCTGCCCGGTTTTGAAATCCTTGCCGCAGATGGGGGCATTGTTCTTACGGGAGAGCTCATGCATGACGGGAATGTCCACCGTCAAGTTGGGAGCGCCGTTGGCGAATGGCACGCCCTCCATGAGCGACGCGTAGGCATAGATCATCGAGGGGGCGATGTTCTCATCGTTCTGGGTCAGCGCCTTTTCAAATGCTTTTACCGTCTGGTGAATTTCACTCGGCTGCAAGAATACTTCAGTTGACCCGCACCAGACCGTGACCAGCCGAGTGGCGCCTGAAGTCTTCTTGAAATCGCGGATGTCGGCCCGTAACTGCTCGGCCAGATCCATTTTGTTCTTGCCCTTCTTGACGTTTGGGCCGTCGATCTTTTTTACGTAATTGTGATCGAACACCGCTTTGCGCGGCTTTATTGAGGTAAGGAAGGGCTTGACCTGCTTCAGAAGCTCTCGCTCCAGGACTCCTGCGTTCATGGCGGCGGCGTACATGTCATCTTCAAAGATGTCCCAGCCAGTGAAAACCAGATCGTCCAGCCCGGCCAGCGGCACAAATTCCTTCACTTGGGGGGCGCGGCTCTCGGTGCGCTTTCCCAGCCGGACGGTTGCCATTTGTGTGAGCGAGCCAATCGGCTCGGCCAGTCCTTTGCGGATCGCCTCCACCCCGGCCACAAACGTCGTCGCCACGGCGCCCATACCGGGAAGCATTACTCCCAGCTTGCCTTTCGGCGGCTGCAATTCGCCACCGAAACTCTCTGCTTTTGTTCCGGACTTCACTTTGGAGTGCTGTATTTTCGCGTGCTGCTGCCGCTTCGGCATAGTTGTGGCTGCTTCCTTATGAGAACTTGGGATGTAAGGCAAACGGTTATGTTCTCGTATCGTGAGCAGATTTGCAACCACACCACGGCTGAAGGACGAGAGCGGTTGTGAATCGCGTAGTGCGATGATACAAAAGTCCCATCTTTTAAAAACATGGCTGACAAGATCGCTATCGTCACCGGCTCATCCAGCGGCATCGGCATGCTGACTGCGATAGAGCTAGCAAAGAATGGATTCAAGGTCGTCGCCTCCATGCGCGACCTCGAACGTCGAGCCCGACTCGATGAAGCCGCGTCCACAGCGCAGGTCACTGGACAGCTAGATATTCGTCGACTTGACGTGACGGATTTCAATGCTATTCCGGGCTTCGTCCAGCAGGTGGTGGGCGATTACGGCCGCGTCGATGTGCTGATCAACAATGCCGGCTTTGCAGTTGCGGGCTTCGCTGAAGACATGAAACTGGACGAAATCCGCCTGCAATTCGAAACCAACTTCTTCGGCCAAGTAGCTCTCACTCAGGCGGTGCTCCCCACCATGCGGCGCCAGCGCGCGGGACACATCATCATGGTTTCGTCCATCAGCGGATTGCACGGTGCCCTCTCGATCAGCAGCTACTCCGCTTCAAAGTTTGCGCTGGAAGGTTGGAGCGAGTCGTTGCGCCTGGAAGTAAATGCGCTCGGGATCAAAGTGGTGCTGGTGGAACCGGGATCGTTTCAAACCGATATCTGGACGCGAAACGTCCTGATCGGGCAGAAGAGTGTGGACGGAACCTCACCGAACCGTGCTAGGGGCGAAAAAATGAGGGAAGCGGTTCAGAAAATGAGAAAACGTGATCCAATCGAAGTCGCGCGCGCTATCGTTCGTATCGCCCAGGATCCTGATCCGCGTCTTCGATATTTAGTGGGTCCGGACGCTCACATCCAGCTCTGGCTCAAGCGAGTTTTACCCTGGAAATGGCACGAGAAGCTGTTGGCTCGGCTGCTGAAGATTGACTAGCTTACTTCCCTTCCAAATCCATCGGTTTCACCGGCAGATCCCAATGGGAGTCAAGGATCTCAAAGCGTCTCTGCTCTTCTTTCGCGTAGGTGTCTTGGTCTGGGAACAATTGCTTTTTCAATGCGTCTTCGTCGAAAGCTTCATTGGCCACCGTGGCATTCTTGAAGACGATGGTCACGCGATAGTCCCAACGTCCATCTTCCGTAGTGTGATAGCGAGGCTGGTCCATCCACACCTTGAGCATGCGTCCCATGTCCACCTGTTTTTTGAGTAGCGGATAGTGATTCTTTTTGAATAGTCGTAAAAACTCGTCGGCATGCCCCCACACGGTCTTGTAGTAGTACTCAACCACGAAGGGAGGCTGTGCGGTGCTCGGCGCGGGCTGGGCGAACGTGGAGCTCGTGCTCAGAAGGAATGGAATGAGCAGCCATGTCAGGTATTTCACGGAGAATCTCCTTCGCCGAAAATTTCAGATCTCAGATGTTAGATCTTAGTTCTCAGATTTTCTATTGCGTAGCGCCCATTCTATTCTGCCAGTGCGACCAGACGAACCAAACAATCCCCGCCAATAGGACCAAGCCAAGCACAGTATCGAACTGATGAAAATACTTTCCCAGTTGACGCCAGTTCTCCCCCAGCTTCATGCCTAGCCAGGCCAATCCAAGGCACCACGGCCATGATCCCAGAAAAGTGTAAATGTGAAAGCGTCCGCGTGGCATCCGAGCCACACCTGCGGGAAGCGCGATGAAGGTTCGGACCACTGGCAAAAGGCGGGCAATAAACACTGCGAGGTATCCCCAGCGCGCGAAAAAGCGATCGGCCCAATCCAGTTCGCGGCGGCTCAGCAGCAACCACCTTCCGTATTTTTCCACCAGAGGGCGCCCACCGTAGTACCCGACTTCATAAGCCACCAACGACCCCAGGTTGCAGCCGATGGCTCCTGCGGTCGCCACCCAGAACAGATTCATCTTGCCCTCGTACACCAAATATCCGGCAAAGGGCATGATGAGTTCGGAGGGCAGGGGAATACACGCCGATTCGATTGCCATCAAAATGGCAATGCCGCCATATCCAGTGAGGCCGATCACCGACTTAATGAAAACAAAAACAGCAGCGAGAATCTTTTCGATCATGAGAGATACGGAAGGTTTTCTTTGTAGAAATGCGTCGCAGCTTTGCCGGACTAAGAGTGCATTACAAGAGTAGCACGAGAGTTAAAACGAGCCTTCCTGGGTAAACGTGTATCCCGGAAGAGAAGCTCCGTCGGCGGCCTTCGCGACTTTGACGCGAACCGTGGGAGCATCTGGAGCGGTCACCAATGCGGGGCGTAGTACGGCAAATTGAGAGAAGACTTCGCTATAGAGTTTGGTAACTAGGTAATCCTGGCCATCCTTGTCATTGCGCCAGACTTGTCCGAGTTGGATGGACTTCACTGCCACTGGATTGCCTTGAATTTCGTGGATTCAATTCCAGATTACCGGGACGCGTTGCACCCGTCAATTGCGCCGTTGAGTTCTCGGGTTACGAAAGGACGGAGGTGCCGAACAACTTGGCCTCCCCACACAGCACACGGCAATCTGCTAACATTTGCCTTTAATTTTTTTTAAGGAAGAAAATATGGTACGCGGTGTTGTCCCCCGCCAGCCCGCTAAGACCGGTCGTCATGAAGGGGCGCGTACTGTTTCGCGCGGACAACGGAGTCGCGGACCGTCTCGTCAACCCAAACATTCGTCAGAGTTCCCTTCCAGCCTCAGCCAAGGACCGAGGCAGAAATCCAAAACCGAAAAAAAAGCCTACAATCCCCTGGCGCCGGAGCGAATCCAGGAGATTCTCAAAAGGCTCGATCAGCAATATCCCGATGTCACCTGCGCGCTGCAACACAAAAGTGCTTGGGAGTTACTGGTGGCAACGATTCTCTCTGCGCAGGCCACCGATGTTCGAGTCAACATGGTGACGCCTGAAATCTTCAAAAAATACCCGACGGTGGCAGACTTCGCCGCCCTGAAACCAGAACAACTCGAGCCAGATATCCGGTCCACTGGTTTTTTTCGCAACAAATCAAAGTCCGTCGTGGGCGCGGCCAAGAAAATCATGAGCGATTTCGGCGGCCAAGTCCCGGACGAGATGGAAAAAATCCTCACTTTGCCGGGCGTGGCACGGAAAACAGCGAATGTAGTGTTAGGTACATGGTTTGGGAAGGCCGAAGGCGCGGTCGTGGATACCCACGTGCATCGGGTCTCGCGCCGGCTGGAACTGACCAAACACGACGATCCCAAAAAGATCGAGCAAGACTTGATGAAGATTATTCCCCGCGACCGGTGGACTTTATTTTCTCACCAGATCATCTGGCATGGCCGCAAACTGTGCATCGCGCGATCGCCGAAATGCGCAGAGTGTCCCCTGGAAAATATTTGCCATGCTGCGGACAAGACCTGGACGACGGTAGAAATCCACAAGAAGGCGAAGCCCTGAGCGGGGCCGCGCTGCTGGACTTTTTCTTTTCCCTCGTTTCAAATGATCGACCATGCGCACTCTTCTTCTGTTTGCTATCGTGATAACTATGAGCACGATCGCCCTGACCCAGACTCTGCCGGCTCCCCAAGCTGTCACTGATCCCAAGCAGATCAGCAGCAAGTCCAAGACGCAAGTCGAGAAGAATCTTTCCATCGAAAAGCTCTACATGACGCGCGCCATTGGCGCCACGGCCTGGTCGCCTGACGGAAAGACCATCGCATTTATCTCCAATATCAGTGGTCGCAACAATCTATGGCTGGTTCCCGCGGAGGGCGGCTGGCCCACGCAACTCACGGTGAGCGACCAGCGTCAGACCGCGCCCGCGTGGTCGCCTGATGGGAAGTGGATCGCCTACATGTCCGACTACGACGGGGACGAACAGTGGGACATTTTCCTGGTTTCCCCCAGCACTGGTCAGGTGGTGAATTTAACCAACACGCGCGAGATCGCGGAAGAAAGTCCTACTTGGTCTCCCGACGGACGCTATCTGGCTTACATGGTCAAGCCGAAGACCTCTTCCGTATTCGAGATTGATGTCTACGACACGCTGATGCGCGAGACCCGTCATCTCACCACCGGCACAGCTAAAAACAAGATGAATGTCAGTCCGATCTGGTCGCGGGACGGCAAATGGATCGTCTACACGCAACAGCAAGCCAAGGGAACCGATTCAAATATCTTCGTCGCCGAGGTTGCGAGCGGAAAAAGTACGCTGCTCACACCGCACCAGGGAGAGCAACTCTACAGTGCCAACGATTTTTCTCCCGACGGTAAGCAAGTGCTCATCACCGCGAATGCCGCCAATGGCTACGACAACGTCGCTCTTCTTGACATCGCGTCGAAGAAAATTAGCTGGCTCACACAAGATAAATGGGAGATCAGTGGGGGCAATTTCTCATCCGACAGCAAATCGATCACATGGACTGCCAATGTCGACGGCAACACTGACATCTATTTGCACGACATCGCGTCCGGCAAGACGACTTCCCTGCCGCTGCCGAAAGGTGTGAACCAAGTGGGCGGCGCCGAATCTGCGTTCACGCGCGACGGCTCGCGGCTCCTCTACTATCATAACGGCCCCAACGCGCCGAACGATGTTTGGATTTATTCGCTGGCCGATGGTAAATCACGCCAGATTACGCATGCGCTCGTCGCCGGCGTTCGCGCCCAAGACATGGTTGAACCCTTTCTGCTTCACTATCCCAGCCGCGACGGCAAGTGGACGATCTCGGCTCTGGTTTATGTCCCCTACAATCTGCCACGCCAGGCGGTCAGTCCCGCAATTGTCTATGTGCATGGCGGGCCCACCTCACAGACGGTGAACTCGTTCAGCCGAATTATTCAGTACATGGCTAATCAGGGCTACGTTGTGATCGCGCCCAATTATCGCGGTTCAACCGGGTACGGGAAAGAATTCCAGCAGGCGAATTTGTTCGACATGGGTGGTGGCGATTTACAGGACGTGCTTGCCGCCGCGGACTGGATCAAACAGACCGGTTATGTCGATCCCAAAAAGCTCATTCTCATGGGTGGCAGTTACGGCGGATACATGACCATGATGGGCGTCACCAAAGCCCCGGACGTCTGGGCCGGGGGCGTGCCGATCGTACCCTTCGTGAACTGGTTTACTGAGATCGAAAACGAAGATCCCGTATTACAGCAGTCCGATCTTGCCACTATGGGCGACCCGGTAAAAAACAAAGCGCTCTTCGAGGATCGCTCGCCGATCAACTTCATCGACCGAGTCAAGGCGCCGCTGCTGCTATTGGCCGGTGGGCACGATCCGCGCTGTCCCAAGACGGAAGCGCAGCAGGTGGTGGATGCCATCAAGAAACGCGGCGGAGTGGTCGAGTACAAGGTATACGAGAACGAGGGGCATGGTTTCGCTCGAGTGGAAAATCAGATTGATGCTTACAAGCGCGTGGCAGAATTTCTGAAAGCTCACGTCCCGCCGGCGGATTGCGGTTGCTCACTAAACGAATAGAAAAACTAGCCGCGTTTTCCGGGATGCGCCGCCGCAATCGCTTTAATCAGTCCGTGAATGGTGTATTCCCTCGCCTCAATATCAACCGACAGCCCAAGCTCGCGCAAGGTGGATGAAGTCACGGGTCCAATAGACGCGAACTGGATTCCGGAAAATGAATCTGTGTGGTGCGGGCGCCCTCGCCCGCATAGTTTCTGGCCCACCAACGCCACAAAGTTGCGCACAGTCGAAGAACTGGTGAAGGTGATCATGTTCGGACGTTGGCTCTCATTCTTCAGCAATTCTCGGATACGTACGCAAGAAGATTGCGGAATCGCCGTTTCATAAGCCTCGACCACATCCACTTCCGCCCCCAACTTCCGCAACTCGCGCGGGATAACGTCTCTGGCAACTCTGGCACGCGACAATAGCACCCGCTTCCCTTCCACTAGGTGACGAAGACTTTCGACCACCGATTCCGCAACATAATGCCGAGGCACGACTGCCACTTTCATTCCCTGCTCCTCAATCGCAGTCCGCGTTGCTGGTCCGATGGCCGCGACTTTCAAATGCTGCAGCGCCTGCTTGTCGATACGCAATGTTTTCAGGCGCTGCCATACAGCATCTACGCCGTTGACGCTTGTAAGAATGAGCCAGTCATAGGCGCGGATATGATTGAGCGCAGCGTCGAGCGCTTTGTAAGAGCAGGGCTTGCGTATCTCGATAAAGGGAATTTCAAGGACCTCTGCGCCGAGAACGCGCAAACCGGAAGAAAGAGCGCTGGCTTGATGCGGCGCGCGCCCAACCAGGACACGAAGTCCGGTTAGAGGCCTGATCACGGTTGCTGGGGGACTGCCACCCCGCGACCGTAGACTTCATCCAAAATCGCCTGACCACCTTGGTTCAACAGGGCGTCGCCAACAATTTCGCCCAGTTGAATGGGATCGCTCCCATCCCTCGATTCACGCAGCACTTTGGTTCCATCGGGATCAGCAACCACGGCCTGCAGGTGCAATCGTCCGTCACGAATCTCGGCGAACGCACCGATTGGTACCTGACAGCCTCCGCCTAATTTCTTCAACAGTGCACGTTCGCATGTGGTGGAAGCTCGGGCGCTCGCGTTATCCAGAAACCTGACGTGCTGCGCAATCGCGGCGTCCCCGGTGCGAATCTCAATGGCCAGCGCACCCTGTCCCGCCGCCGGACACATGGTCTCGACCGGAATAACTTGCCGAACGAATTCTTTCTTGCCTAATCTGTTCAATCCAGCCGCCGCGAGAATGATCGCACCGTAATCGCCGGAAACGAGTTTACGCAGGCGCGTATCTACGTTCCCGCGCAGTGGTTCGATCTCAAGATCTGGACGCAACGCTTTCAACTGTGCCTGGCGGCGTAGGCTGCTGGTGCCCACACGCGCACGCTGCGGCAGGTCAGTAATGCTTTTGTATTGCGACGAGCAGAACACATCGCAGGGATCTTCGCGTTCTGTAATTGCGCCTAACTCAAATCCGGCCGGACTCTCTGTCGGTAGATCTTTCAAACTGTGAACCGCGAGATCCACCCGTCCTTCTGCCAAGGCCTCCTCAATTTCTTTGGTGAACATCCCCTTGGTGCCGACCTGGGCCAGGGCAACGTCGGTGATCTTGTCGCCTGTGGTCTTGATGACCTCAATTTGTACTTCGTGTCCTTGCCCCCGCAGCAGTTCACTGATGTGATTGGCTTGCCAGAGAGCGAGTTGGGATCCGCGCGATCCGATACGCAGCCGGGCCATCAGCCGCGACCTTTGGTTTCGCGAGACGAGAGCGTCGTCTCTTCAGCTTTCTCCTGAAGCTTGAATAGCCGGCGCACGACATCGATCAAGGTAGTGACTTCGGGCCCACGCGCCGCAGTCTTTAACGTAGTGATGGGCGTGTGCATGATCTTGTTGATGATGCCCCGCGTAAGTTTCTCCAGCGCGATTTGCTGGTCCGGCGAGAGTGGTCCCAGGCGTCCCCGCACGCGATCGATCTCAGCCTGTCGGATGGTTTCCAGATGGTCCTGTAAGGAAACAATCGTGGGCACGACGTCGAGCGCCTGCACCCGTGCCTGGAAACGCTCTACTTCAATATTGACGATAATTTCCGCCCGCTCCGCTTCCTTCCTGCGGTCTGCGACGTGGCCAGAAACCGCCTGCTGCAAATCGTCGATATCATAAACGAAAATACCGTCCAGCTTATTCATCTCGGGATCGACGTCGCGTGGAACCGCGATATCAATAAAAAACATCGGACGGTTTTTGCGCCGGCTGAGAAACAATTCTCCATGTTCGCGCCGGAAAATGGCGCGCGGAGCGCCGGTGGAGGTGATGACAATGTCAGCGCGGTCGCAGGTGTTGTAGAGCTCTTCAAAGCGAATCGCCTCACCGTTGAACCGGGCAGCCAGTTGTGTGGCTCGCTCATAAGTACGATTGGCCACAAGAATGGCAGCCGCGCCGTGCGCCAGCAGATGCCGCGCAGCCAGCTCACTCATCTTGCCCGCGCCTACCAAGTACACATGCTTACCGTCTAACGCTCCAAAAATCTTTTTGGCCAGTTCAACCGCGACCGATGCCACCGAAACCGCGGACGAGCCCACAGCCGTCTCGTTTCGAACTCTCTTCGCGACCGCGAACGCCCGCGTCAGCAACAAGTCAAGCTGCGAATGGACCGCACCCACGGCTCGAGCCGTTGCGTAAGCTTCTTTTACCTGACCAAGAATCTGAGGCTCACCTACGACCATTGAATCCAGACTGGCGGCAACGCGGAACAGATGACGAATAGCGTCCTGTTCGCGATATTCGTAGAGATGGGGCTCGTAGTCGGCGGGATCCAGGAGAAAGTAGTTTCGCAAAAAAGCGCGCAGGTCAGCCCCGCCGTTTCTTGTCTGTGCCCACATTTCGACGCGGTTGCAGGTACACAGGATTAAACCTTCATCCACGCCCGGGTGTTCCGCGAGGCGTCTCAAAGCCTCGGGAAGGCGCGGCTCGGGGATCGCCAGGCGTTCCCGTACTTCTACCGGCGCGGTCTTGTGATTGATCCCGATGAGCTGGAAGTTCATGACTGAACGAACCTGTGAATCGTGCTGAAGTAATTAGCCGCCCACGCCACCACAGCCGCGACAAATGCGCCCGTCGCAAGATAGGCAGCGCGCCGTCCCCGCCACCCTGCATTCCATCGCGTATAAAGCATGATCATGTACACCGCCCACATAAGAACCGACAGCAGTACCTTAGGATCGAGAAAGTCCACACGTCCGAAGGTGGCCTGTGCCACTACGGTGCCTGCAATCAGGCCGAGCGTCATGAAAGGAAAGCCGAGCAGGAGCGAGCGGTAACCGATCTGGTCAATCACTTCGAGCGCCGGCAGACGCGACATCATTCCGGCGGCCTTCTTCGACTTCAAGCTGCGCTCCTGCACCAGGTACAACAGACTAGCGCCAAAGCTCAAGAACAGCGCGGCGTATCCGGTGAAGATTAGCGCGATATGAGCGAACAGCCATCCCGTGCGCATGCCGGGCGAAGTCAGTAGGAATGGTTGCTGTCCCGTGGCGGCAATAAACGTCAGGACAAACACTAGAGGAAATACAACGATGCCGGGCGAGGTGGTGCGATACGTCAGGTAAACGATCATGAAACCCGTCATGACCAGAAAAGCCAGAAATGATTCCGAGTTATGCACCGACGTAAGGGTGAGCTGCCCCGAGAGCAGCATCGCCTCGGTAAGAGAAACAAATTGAAAGACCATGCCCAGGGTCATCGCAGGCAGCGCAACTTTATTCAGCAGATGGCTGCGCCGGGTCAGCGCCACCAGAGCGTAAATTAGCCCTACGGCATAGAAGCCGAGCGCAACTCGCAACCAAAGAATGGGCATGATGGATGGTCCCGGTGCGACTACTCACATTCCGCTCCGTTGATTATAGTCTGCACTGAGGGTGAGGCAGAAGTTATTGGACGCCCAGGGTGGTAAGCGCCTGTTCGAGGCTTTCGCTGTCAACCACGAGACGACGGCCTTGCCCCATCATATCTTCGATTTCATCGAAACCCTGGAACAGACGCATTTTGACCGCGCCGTATTGCTCTGCGTCGGTGAGGTGGCGGCCATGGCTCACGTTCCATTCCCGTACGACCTTATCCGGCAGGAAGACGCTGATCGCGAAAGTTGTCTTGCGGTCGGAGGTGACGTCAAAGATGTACTCTGTAGCCGGATCCTTGCCCACGCTGACTCGCGCTGGGCGTTTTCCTACAAAGTAGTACTGGTACACATAGCCTTGGCCCCCGGTGTAGGTTTTCATGCGACGAATGGTCATGGGAAATATTTATGCGTCCGGCATCTTTAGTGAGCGCTATTGGATCGCGAAATCACGCGTCCATATTCTGAAGCGCGAGCCAGACGATCGAACATGCGATACGCGGCAAGAGAAATCCTGCTGATCGCTTCCTCTCCGTCCCGCTCACGTTGGAGATAGGTTGTCATCACACAGATGACATAAGGACGCTTCTCGGCGAAAACCACTCCTGAATCATTGCGTACGCCTTCGAGTTCTCCGGGCTTGTTGGCGATTTTCAATCCTTCGGGCAACTCGCGTGGAATAAAGCTGCTCTTGTGAGTGCTGAGCACTTTAAAGAAGTCTTCAGTCATTTCTTTATTCAGGACCTTGCCCCGATAAAGATTCTCAAGCAGGATCATCATCTCACCCGGGGTGGAAATGTTTTCTCTTCCCTCGCTGGCAGCTTTCAAGTCCATCATCTTGCGACGCAAGCGAGTACGAGTGAGGCCGAGCGAGGTCATCAAGCCGTTGACGTTTTCCATACCCACACGATCGATCAGGACATTGGTAGCGCTGTTATCGCTAACCGCCACCATCATTGTGGCCAAATCGCGCAGCGTGATCCTGGTAACGCCAGGAGTAAGGCCGCCCATGATGTCGCTGTCAGGAACCAAATCCGAGGCCTGCACCGTGTAAAGATCGTTGAGCTTCAGCTTCCCGGTTTGTGCCTGGTGATAGAGTTCGGCCAGAACCGCAATCTTTATTGAGCTGGCTTGGGGGAAAACTTCGTCGGCGTGGAGCAGGAACTTCTGACCGCTGGTTAAGTCGAGGATCGCGACTCCGATCACGCCATCTAACGAGCGGTCGATATCGTTGATTGTAGATTCGAGTTTTTGCCAGAGGACTTGCTGCTTTTCCCCGGTTGATTGTGCGAGAGCGCTGCTGAGGAAAAGTAACCAACAAATCAGATATCTCAAGGAGCCTCCGGGAGGAGAGATAGTAAAGCTTTCCTCTGCAGTCGCTACTTCAATCGCGTTACGGTTCGATCTTAGCTTCGCGCAGACGTACAACCGCCGTTTCCGAAGCCACCGGCGAGTAGTACACCTCTTTGAACGTATACGATTTCGCCTTGGCTGAGATGATGGGCAATATCTCGATGTGCCAGTGATAATCCTCGTCGATGGTTTTCCAGTAACCAAGACTTTCCGATGGATGCAGTGTATTCGGCGAGGTATGGAGAACGAGATGAAACTCCTCGGCGATCGTACGAATGCGCTGTAAGGTGCGGCGCAGAAGCACGCCCAGATCGCGCATGCTGCCGGCCCCGGCTAGTCCGAAACGCTCGAAGGCAGCATCATGGCTTCGTGGCATGATCCAGGTTTCATACGGAACCCGCGGCGCGTACGGACATAGCGCGATAAAATCGCCACGCACTTCCAGCACACGCTGATCCTGCTGAAGTTCTTGCGAAATGATGTCGCAAAAAACGCAGCGTTCCTTTTGCTTGAAGTAATCACGTCCGGCTCGCAGCTCATAGAGCACGCGACGCGGCACGAAAGTGGTCGCAGTGAGTTGGGCGGTTGGATGTTCGAATTCCTGCCCAGCACTGGTTCCGTGATTTTTGAAGATGCTGACGTACTTGAAGCGTCCGTCGCGCTTCAGGTCCTGAATTCGATGGGCAACCAATAACAGGAACTGTTCGATTTCCGTGTCGCTTGCGTTCCACAGATGCCGGTCGTGTCGCGGATTCTCGATCAATACTTCATGCGCGCCCACCGAGCGCATGCGGTCGTAAATGCCATCGCCGCGGCGGCTGGGCTCCCCTTCAATACGGTAGACCGGCGACGGATGCACCACCGCGCGCGCCGACCAGGAACCGCCATCGACACCCGGCATTGTGGAAACCAGCTGCGGGACCGCAGTTGAGTCAGCACAGAATCGGCACGCGGTTTCCGAACGCGGCGCGGGCTCGGGGACATCATCGCCAGTAATCACCCATGAACGAGTGATTGGATCTTTGCGAAGTTCCATGCCAGTAGGAAAACACTGCTGCGGACTTTGCGTCAACTGTCGATTTCAAGTCACAGAAGTCGGGTGCTCCGGTTTGTTATAATCCGCCCACGAACCCCACCGAAATGACCGAGCCGTCCACGCCGCTGATGCGGCAGTATGCCGCCATCAAGAAAGAGCATCCCAGCGCGTTGCTATTCTTTCGTTTGGGTGATTTTTACGAGCTTTTTTTCGACGACGCCATCCTCGCCTCGCGCGAATTGCAGATCACGCTTACTTCCCGCAACAAAGAAAGAGGCATAGCTGTTCCTATGTGCGGCGTGCCTTATCATGCCGCGGAAAATTACATCTCCAAACTTATCCGTAAGGGATTCAAGGTTGCCGTCTGTGAACAAACAGAAGATCCGCGTTTGGCCAAAAAGTTGGTTCGGCGCGAAGTGACGCGCGTAGTCACGCCGGGCACCGCGGCGGACTCGACACTAAATTCCGAGGAAAACAATTTTCTCGCGGCCGTGACGCAAACTGGCGAGCGGGCAGGCTTTGCAGCTCTGGATCTTTCCACCGGCGAGTTTCGTGCCACCGAATTTCAAGGGCCAGACGCAGCACGCCGAATCCAGGAAGAATTGCAACAATTGCGGCCAAAGGAAGTGCTCTACGGATCGTCAGCCCCGCTGTTCGATCGCAAAAGCGCAGACAATCGCATAGGCGCTGCTCACGCTGAGACTCCACTCGAGGATTGGGTCTTCGCCCCCGACCATGCCATTCCTCTGCTGGAAAATCATTTTAGTGTGCTCTCGCTCGAAGGTTTTGGCCTCGCGGGCAAGTCGGCTGCTGCGTCCGCAGCGGGCGCGATCCTCTACTACGTTCGCTCGACGCAGCGCGGAAATTTGAACCATGTGGACCGCATCGGTTTCTATGAGCGGCAAAACTGCCTGGTGCTGGACGCCGTCACGGTTCGAAATCTTGAACTTATTGAACCGCTGTTTGCTGGAACTGATGTTGGTGTCACTCTCTCCCGCTCCATTGACGTGACAGTCACACCCATGGGCAAGCGCTTGCTGCGCTCCTGGATTCTGCGGCCTTCGATCGACAAGGCCGAGATCAATGCCCGTCTGGATGCGGTGGAAGCCCAAGTAAAGGACACCATAGCCCGTGAGGAACTGCGGCGCGCTCTGGACGGGATCCTGGATTTAGAACGATTACTGAGTCGGGTGACGCTTGAAACCGCAAATCCCCGCGACGTGCTGGCGCTAGCAGCTTCATTGGCACGGCTACCGAGCTTGCGCATCTCGCTGGCACATTTCGCAGCCGAACGGCTGAAGATTCTGCATGCCACCGTGGATGAATTAAGCGATCTGCGGAAGCGAATTGATACAACGATCGTGCCTGAGCCTCCGATTTCGCTGAGCGAAGGAGGGGTGATCCGAAATGGCATTCACAGCGAATTGGACGAACTGCGCGATCTGAGCCGCAACAGCAAACAATTCCTAGCGCAGATCGAGCAAAGGGAACGGCAACGAACTGGGATCACCTCGCTGAAAGTGAAATTTAATTCCGTCTTCGGCTACTACCTCGAAATCTCCAAACCTAACTTGCACTTGGTTCCTGCCGACTACGAGCGCAAGCAAACCCTGGTCAACGCCGAGCGTTTCACTACACCGGAACTTAAAGAGTACGAGTCGAAAATTCTCGACGCGCAGGAAAAGATCGTTGATATCGAGCGGCGCCTGTTTGCTGAACTGCGGTCGGCGATTGCAGGGGAGGCTCGGCGCGTCCGGCAAACCGCGCTGGCGCTAGCCGAGGTAGACGTCCTCGCCGCTCTGGCGAACATAGCGGCGGTGCGCGATTATTGCCGGCCCGCGTTCGACGATTCGTCAGATCTCGAAATTGTCAGAGGACGTCACCCGGTCATCGAGCAGCAGGAGTTTGCTGCAAGCAGCGAGCGTTTTGTACCCAACGATTTATATTTGAACTCCACCACGCAGGCTGTACTGGTGCTCACCGGCCCTAACATGGGTGGCAAATCCACATATTTGCGGCAGGCGGCGCTGATCGTGATCCTGGCGCAGATGGGTTCCTTTGTTCCCGCAGGTTCGGCACGGCTAGGCGTGGTGGATAGGGTGTTCACTCGTATCGGAGCGAGCGACAACCTCGCGCGAGGGCGTTCCACCTTTATGGTGGAGATGACGGAGACCGCAGCCATCCTGCACACCGCGACCCCACGATCGCTGATCCTGCTGGATGAAGTGGGACGCGGCACGTCCACTTACGATGGCCTCGCAATTGCCTGGGCTGCGATCGAATACATTCACGGTCGAACCCGTGCCAAGACGCTATTTGCCACGCACTACTTCGAACTAACTGAATTGGCGGATCGCCTTTCCGGAGTGAAGAACTACCACGTTTCAGTGAAAGAGACCGGCGGAGGAATTGTATTCATGCGCAAAGTTGAGCCCGGAGCAGCTGATCGTAGTTACGGAATCGAAGTTGCCAAATTAGCGGGCTTGCCGGGAGAAGTGATTCAACGGGCTCGCGAAGTTCTGGCGGAGCACGAATCTGCGGAGCAGCAGGTGACCGGACATTTATCGCGCGCAGAAGGTGGGCCAGCCCAATTGACGATCTTTACGCCACTATCGCAGCCGGTACTTGAACAACTACGAGAACTGGAATTGGACCGATTGACGCCGCTGGAGGCGCTGAATCTGCTCGCAGAATTAAAAAAGCAGATTCAATAGCTTCAGTTTCGATTTCCAGTAATTTCGTCATCACTTGAGGTAATAATTGAGGTATTTCAGCTAGGTGGCTGCACTAAAATACGATCTCTCGATACCTCAACAAGTGGGACAGCTCCTTATCGTGGGCTTTGACGGTACTCGTACTTCTTCTCGCCTGGGTTCCCTGCTGACTCGGCTGCAACCTGCGGGCGTAATTCTTTTTGCGCGTAACATCACTGGCGCGCTGCAAACATATTCCCTTCTCAAAGATTGTCAGGAGCGCGTTTCCACTCCACTATTTGCTTGCGTGGATATGGAAGGTGGCAGCGTGGATCGCTTGCGCAATGTCATCGGTCCGTCTCCCTCTGCTGCCGATGTGTTTGCCACGCGCGACCGCAAGCTCTTCCGCAAACACGGCAAGCTGATCGGTGAATGTTGTCGGGCGCTTGGCTTCAACACCGATTTCGCACCCGTGGTTGATCTTGCATTTGAAGCATCACGGACGGTGATGGCTTCACGCGCGGTTTCCGCCGATCCCAAACAGGTCATTGTTTATGCGCGAGAATTTCTCGCGGGATTGCGCTCCGCAGGCATGCTCGGAGCAGCAAAGCATTTTCCGGGACTCGGTGAGGCGAACCTGGACACTCATTACGAACTCCCAAGCGTCTCCAAATCCTGGAACAAGTTGTGGGCGCAAGACCTTTCCCCCTACCGCACTATAGCTCGCGAGCTGAACATGGTGTTAGTTGGGCACGCAAGCTATCCCAAAGTTACAGACAAAGGTTTGCCAGCCTCCCTCTCGAAGAAATGGATTACGAGTGTGCTACGCGAGAAAATCCGCTATCGGGGACTGGTGGTTTCAGATGATCTCGAAATGGGCGGAGTGCTCAAGGCCGCCCCCATCGAGCGAGCAGCGGTGGAGCACGTTCGTGCGGGTGGAGACTTGTGCCTGATTTGCCATCAGAGGGACTACGTTATCCGCTCCTATGAGGCACTCATCCGCGAGGCAGAGCGGGACAGCAGTTTCGCGCGCCGTGTGACTGAATCGGCTACGCGGGTGCTGGCATTCAAAAAGAAGTCGCGAGAACTGAAGCGCCATGTTTCGCCTCCCACTCCAGACAGGTTGGAGAAGCTTTCACGGCAATTATGGGAGTTCAGTGAGCAAGTGCGGCTGGAAACTCTAAGCCGGCTGGACCGGGCATGATTGTCGCCGGCGTGATGAGCGGAACTTCTGCCGACGGCATTAATGTGGCGCTGGTGCAGATTGAAGGCGGCTTAGGTCGAGCTGAAACTACAGCGAAGGCGACTGCAGCTCCCCATCGCTTCCCCCAATTCAAATTCCTGGCGCACGCGGAATACCCCTATCCTAAGAATGTGCGACGTGCAGTGCTCGCAGCCATGAACGCCTCGCAGGCCAGGGTTGCCGATTTGGCGCGATTGAATTTCTTACTGGCCGAGTTGTACGCCAAAGCGGTGCTGGTCACCCAACGTCAGTTCCGAATAAAAGTTGAGCTGGTCGGCTGTCATGGGCAGACTCTTTATCATCAAGGCAAGCTGGCTCCGTTTTTGGGATTCAAACTCGCGGCGACGTGGCAGATGGGTGAGGGAGCGGCATTGGCAGCGCGTCTGGGTGTGCCTGTGGTCTCGGATTTTCGCCCGGCAGACATCGCTCGCGGAGGCCAGGGCGCGCCACTGGTTCCCTTCCTCGACTACCTGCTTTATCGCGACAACCGCATTGGCCGCATCGTGCAAAATATCGGCGGCATCGCCAATCTCACTGCAATTCCTCGCAGCGCGTCTCCCGAACAAGTCCTTGCTTTCGACACTGGTCCAGGCAATATGGTAATCGATGCGGTTACTGAACAGCGGTTTGGCAAACCTTACGATCGCGACGGAACAATCGCAGCATTGGGCACGGTGCTGGAAACCGTGGTCAACCAAGAGTTACGTGCGCCGTTCTTCCGCCACAAACCGCCCAAAACTGCGGGGCGCGAGGAGTTTGGACGGGAGTTTGTCCGCGAGTTCCTAAAACATTGCGGGCGTGCGGAAAGCCGGGACGTGGTGGCGACCGCTACGGCCTTGACCGCACGTTCGATTGCGGATGCGCTGAACCGCTTTGTCATCCGACGACGCGGCCCCTTCAGCGAGATGATCGTTTCCGGGGGCGGAACGAAGAATTCCACGCTGCTGGCAATGTTGGCCGAGGCGATTACGCCACTAGGACTGCAGCTCCGCTCCTCGGATGAATTCGGATTGCCGTCCGAGGCAAAGGAAGCCGCAGCTTTCGCTTTGCTGGCGTACCAGACATGGAACCGGCAGCCGTCGAACGTTCCCTCAGCAACCGGCGCCAAGAGCGCCGCCATCCTGGGAAAAATTTCGTATGCGTAAGAACGCCCGCAGGACTTTAGGTGGAATCTTGGCCGCGCTTCTCCTCTTCGCGACTCTCTCGTGCTCCAGCAAGGCTGATCCCGAAACTTTGGTGATGATCATTGAGAGCAGCCCCACCAATCTCGATCCCCGAGTGGGGCTGGACGCGTATTCCGAACGCATTGACGACCTGCTCTTCGACGATCTGCTCACGCGCGATGATCACCTCAACGTTCAGCCCGGGCTGGCCGAACGCTGGGAGATACCGGATCCTCGAACTTATGTCTTCCACCTTCACCGGGGGGTAAAGTTTCACGACGGGCGTCCGTTAACTTCTCGCGATGTGAAATGGACGTTTGATTCTCTGCTCCAGGGAAAAATCCGCAGCACCAAGTCAGGCGCGTATCGGCTCGTGGATCACATAGACGCGACGGATGATTCGACTGTTGTCTTCCACCTAAAGGAACCGTTCGCTACTCTGCTGTGGAATCTTTCAGACGGCGCCATTGGCATCGTGCCCTACGGCAGCGGAGATGAAATGAGTAACAAGCCAATCGGCTCGGGCCCTTTTCGCTTGGTCAGTGCGCAACTGGACAGAGAGATCGTCATTGAGCGTAACCAGGATTATTGGGGCCAAAGAGCGCGCGTCAACCGAGTTCGCTTTATCGTGGTGCCGGATACCACAACGCGCGCCCTAGAGTTGCGGAAAGGCAGCGCGGATATTGCCATCAACGCGCTGACCGCGGACATGATTCTGGCACTCCAACACGAATCCAAATTGGAGGTTCTGCGGGCGCCCGGTACGGTGCTCAGCTATCTGGCGTTCAACCTGCGCGATCCGATTCTGAAGGACGTGCGAGTTCGACAAGCCCTGGCATTCGCCATTGATCGCCGTCCGATGTTGCAATATCTGAGCCGCGGATTTGCCCGGCCCGCCGATAGTGTTCTTCCTCCCGAGAGCTGGGCCTACAATGCCGAGGTCGCGCATTACGCCTACGACCCCGAGCGCGCGCGGCAACTGCTGCAGCAAGCTGGTTATTCAGCAGTGAATGGAGTGCGCTTCCATCTCACGATGAAGACCTCCACCGAGGAAAGCACGCGGCTGATGGCTGCGGTACTGCAACAGCAATTGCGTGACGTGGGGATCGCGCTCGATATCCGCACTTTCGAATTCGCCACTTTCTTTTCTGACGTCACGCGAGGCGCGTTCGAACTTTATTCCTTACGTTGGATTGGAGGAAATGAGGACCCCGATATTTTCGAGTACGTCTTCCATTCCGCCCGCTTTCCCCCGCAGGGAGCCAATCGCGGTTACTATGCCAATCCCCGGGTGGATGCGCTCATCAATCAAGCGCGCAGCCAGCTAGATCAGGATACTCGTAAGCGGCTCTACGCTGAGCTGCAGAGCATTTTGGCGCAGGACTTGCCCTATATCAATTTGTGGTATCAGGATAACGTCTTGGTGCACTCCAAACGAGTGCGAAATCTGACCTTGAATCCGTCGGGAAACTACGATTTTCTGAAGACAGCAGAACTGGATGGCTCAGTCGTTGCTCGTCAATGATCTCTGGCTCGCCGCTTAACTCCGGACTAAAAAGCAGCGTGTTACCATCGAAGTTTAGAAGCAGGAGCGCGCGTGCGCATTCTTTTTATTGGCGACATATTTGGCAGGCCAGGTCGAACCATTGTCAAAGACCGTCTACCCGGGCTGGTACGGGAGCATGCTATCGATCTGGTCATCGCCAACGGAGAGAACTCCGCAGCCGGCTTCGGTATCACGCCGCCATTGGCGGAAGATTTGTTTGAGCTGGGCATCGATGTAATCACTACCGGCAACCACGTCTGGGATAAGCGCGAGATCGTAGATTATTTTCAGATGGCCGATGGAAATCTACACAGTATGGCGCGTCGGCTCTTGCGCCCCGCCAATTATCACTCGGACTTGCCAGGTTGGGGTGTATATGAGGGCACGAAGAAAGATGTCCCTTACGCAGTGATTAACCTGCAGGGACGGGTGTTCATGGCAGCCAATGATGACCCCTTCCGCGTGGCCGACCAACTGCTCAATCAACTCAAAGCCAAAATCGTATTCGTAGATATTCATGCTGAGGCGACGTCTGAAAAAATATCGATGGGTTGGTATCTCGATGGCCGCGTTACTGCGGTCGTCGGCACACACACCCACGTCCCCACTGCGGATGAACGAGTGTTACCCGGTGGCACAGCTTACATCACGGACGTCGGCATGACCGGACCCTACGATAGCGTCATCGGAGTAAAAAAAGAGCAGATCATGGCCCGCTTTCTGAACAACATGCCGGTGCGATTCGAAGCGGCCACCGGCGACGTGCGGCTGAGCGGAGTAGTGGTGGACTGCGACGAAGCGACCGGCCATGCGCGGAGAATTCAACGCATCATGGTGAGTTGATATCTCTACGACCCTATATTTTCTATGACGGCTACACAAAATCAGGCAATCCCACTGAACGGCTTCCGCTGGATGGAAGGGGATGCCTATCTGTTTGACATCGACGGAACACTGCTGGTCACGCGTGATCTAGTGCATCGCAATGCGCTGCATCATGCGATGCGCGAGGTGTATGGAGTTGACACCACCATCGACGGCATCGCCTATCACGGAAAGACAGATTTAGGGATTCTGCGCGCCGCACTTGAGCGGATGGGGATCTCCGGCGAAGTATTCGAGGCAAAGTTGCCGGACGCATTGAACGTGGTATGCCTTGATGTGGCAGCCCATGCGAATCGAATCGTGGCAAATGTGTGTGACGGGATTCCCGAGGTACTCGCCCGACTGAAGGCCGCAGGAAAATTGCTAGGCGTGGCTTCCGGAAATCTGGAAGCGGTCGGCTGGCATAAAATCAAGGCTGCCGGCCTGCGGGAGTTCTTCAGCTTTGGCTGTTTTAGCGACCATTGCGAGATGCGTGTCGACATCTTCCGTCAGGGTGTGGACGAGGCGCGGCGCAGACTTGGCGAGAATGCTATCACCTGCTTCATTGGCGACACGCCGGAAGATATCCGGGCAGCTCGAGGCGTGGGCGCGCAAGTGGTCGCGGTCTGCACCGGTATCTTTAAGAATGATGAACTGGCTTGCCATGCGCCGGATGCCTGCATCAGTTCATGCATGGAATTGCTGGCAGGTTGATCCTTCCTCGGATTAACTAGCCAGCGAGAAGTTTTTTCAGTCCTTTGCGGTTTCGAGCGGGTAGATATTCGAGTGCTGCCTGCGCCAGCGCCCCATAAACTTCCTTCGCTCGCGGAATTTTCTGCAATGTCCGCAAGTGCTTCTGCACGACCGGTACGTCTCCTCGCACGATCGGCCCACTAAACGCTCCAGCCGGACCTAAGGCGCTGTAGTTGGCCAGAGTCTGCCTCACAATCGGCAGCATTATTTTTCGCGCTTGGGCGGCGGAAAGTCCCGCTGCCTTAGCCACCCGCTCCGCGGTCACCAGCATCGCCACCAATAACGGTGAACTGAATCCTCCCCAGGCGTGGTACGCAATCTTGTTGGTCTTGGAGATGGAAAATGCATCTCCTCCCAGGTCGCGCGTAATTTTTCGTGCGAGACGAATCGCCTTCGCATCGCCTTCCAGCGCGAATGCCACTCCTTTGAGAGATGGAATAGAGCCACGAACAAAGGTCATCATGGGATGCACGGACGCGACCGCTGCTCCCCGCCGTCGCAAGAGATCGAGCTCGTCGCTGGCCAACGCTCCGCTGGAATGAAAAGCGATTTTGCCTTTCCATCCGACTGAGTGAGACAACGCACGGGCAACTGCCGAGATTTCACGGTCGGGGACACAGAGCCAGATCAAATGGGAATCCAGCTTGGAGGTCTTTGGAGTCGTCGCGACAGATCCTATAGCCCGAGCAATCTCTTGCGCTCTCTTTCGAGAATCGGGAGTGTTGCGCGAAATAACTTCGCTGACCCGGTATCCAGCTTCAGTAAGCGCCAACGACAGGGCGCCGCCCAGTCTTCCCGGACCGACGATGGCGATCTGCGGTTTGGGCGGCATCGCCGCAGCATATCAGGCTGTTTCGCCGGAAACCAAGATTCACCGGCCATTCGCATATATTGTCTGTATGCCAGAGAGATCCCGCCGCTCGCAAAAAGCTCGTGTGCTCACTTCGCAGGTCGTCTATCGCGGTCCAGTTTTCTGGGTTACAACCGACTACGTGATTGAACCCGGAGGCGTGCGTGTCCGCCGCGATGTCGTGCGCCATTCCGGTTCTGTCGTCATCCTGGCGGTAGACGAGCACCGTTCTCATCCCCACGTTCTCCTGGAACGACAATACCGACATGCTGCGGGAAGCTATCTTTGGGAACTTCCTGCAGGACGGATTGATAAAGGCGAAAACGCGTTAGCCGCCGCGAAGCGGGAACTGCTGGAAGAAACCGGCTACACCGCCTCTCGCTGGAAACGCATTCTGAAGTTCTATGCCAGCCCCGGCTTCGTAGCCGAGACCATGAATCTTTATCTGGCTCGAGGGCTGCGTGCCGGAACCGCGCAACCCGAGGCTGACGAAATGATTCAGCAACGCCTGGTGCCCTTGTCAACCGCCGTACGTTGGGTAATGCGTGGAACAATTCGCGATGCTAAAACCATCTCTGGTGTGCTCTGGTTGAGCCATCGGCGAAAACCGTCCAAGCCGCACCGGTAGCGGTTTTCCAGCAGGCAATCCTTGACATGCCCTTTCTCCGGAAGCACAATGACACGAATTGCTAGGCACGGCCTCATAGGCGAGAAGAGTACGTGCCGAGGGGGCGAATGTGGATCGTTTGCAAGGTACAGTGAAGTGGTTTAACAACGCCAAAGGGTACGGCTTCATTGGACGCGAAGATGGGCCGGATGTTTTTGTGCACTACAGCGCCATCACATCCGAGGGATACAAGAGCTTGCAAGAAGGCGACAAAGTCGAGTTTGAAATTACCCAAGGCCAGAAAGGACCGCAAGCATCCAACGTCAGCAAAGTTCCATAACTTTTAAAATTTCCGAATCTTCCTACCTTTGTTGCTGCCGCCAAATATCAGGCGCTCAGGCCGGCAGGGGCTAGCTATTCTCTGACCATCTGGCCGTCCTGGCTGATTTGTTTTAATCTTTACCTCCGCATGGATAACAAAGCCATTGCCGGCGTTCTTTATGAAACAGCCGACCTGCTTGAAATTGACGGTCAGGATTCATTCCGCATCCGCTCGTATCGAAATGCAGCTCAGGCCATCGAGGCCCTGCCCCAGCAGATCGCAGATCTGATCGCTGAGCCCAAAAAGGTGCTTGAAATACCGGGCATCGGCAAAGGCATGCTGGCCAACTTGAACGAGATGTTCAAGGAAGGCCGTTTGCAACTTCACGCTGACCTACTCAAGAGATATCAGCCTTCCATGCTGGATTTGTTGAAGATCCAAGGTCTCGGTCCGAAAACTATTTCCCTTATCTGGAGTGCTTATCAGGTCTCCGATCTGGAAGGCGTGGAGAAATTAGCGCGCGAAGGAAAGATTCAGATCCTGCCCCGCATGGGTGAGAAACAGGAACAAAAACTGCTCAAGGCTATCCAAGACTATCGCCGGATCGCTGGCCGGTATCTCCTCGACGTGGCGGAAAATGAAGCCCAGAAAATCGCCGACCACCTGCGCAACTTTCCCGGAGTGGAAAAAGTAACGCCAGCCGGATCACTACGCCGCGGACGCGAGACCGTGGGCGATCTCGATGTCTTGGTAACCGGGAACGCGTGCATCCATGACGTTGAACGAGAACAATGCATCGATCACATCATTAAACTTCCGGGCCTGATGGAAATTATCGTCCGCGGTGAAAACAAGGTGAGCTTCCGCTTACGTGGTGGCATGCAGGTGGACGTCCGCTTCCTTTTACCCGATTCCTTTGGCGCTGCCTTGCAGTACTTCACGGGATCGAAGGCTCACAATGTCGCCCTTCGCCAACGCGCTTTGAAGATGGGTTACACCTTAAGCGAATACAGTCTGGCACGTCTGGAGAACGAAAAAGGTGTCGCCGGCAAGACTGAAGAGGATATCTACGCCAAACTCAAGCTCGACTACATTCCACCTGAGCTGCGGGAGAATCAGGGCGAGATCGACGCGGCGGAAAAGCACGCTTTGCCTGCTCTTATCTCGCAAACTGATTTGCGGGGTGATGTCCATATGCACACCGTCGAAACCGACGGCCGCAAAACCATCGAGGAAATGGCTGAGGCTGCCATCGAGCGCGGCTACAAATACATGGCCATCACCGACCACTCCAAGAATCTGGCCTTCGCCAACGGACTGGATGACAAGCGAGCGCTGGAGCATATCCAACGCATCCGCGAGGCGGATAAGAAGATCGATGGCATCAAGATCTTTGCCGGAATTGAAGTAGACATTCTCGCCGACGGCAGTCTTGATTTGTCCGACTCAGTTTTAGAGGAGATGGACTTGGTCATCGCCAGCGTGCATTCGCACTTCAATCAAAGCCCGGCAGAGATGACAGCCCGGCTGCTGAAAGCCATCGAAAATCCAAATACGTCATTTATCGGTCATCCTACGGGTCGGATGTTGCTTCGGCGCGATGCGTATCAATTTGACATCGACGCCATCCTGAGGGCTGCCGCCAAAAATAAGGTCGCCATGGAGTTGAACTCTTATCCGGACCGGCTCGACTTATGCGATCGCCACTTGCGGCTGGCGAAACAGCATGGGGTGAAGATCGTGATCAACACTGACTCACACCATACAGCTCATCTCGACAAGATTCGATATGGCATATTGCAGGCCCGTCGCGCCTGGCTTACGCGGGACGATGTCCTCAATACGTTGCCGACACAGCAATTCGCGAAAGCCATGAAACACATCTGGGCGTGATGAGGAGTAAAATCTCTCGCGGGATCCCCTATGCCTGAAGAAAAACCACCTGCAGCTCCCACGCCGCCTTCAGCACCGTCCACTACGCCGGAATCCGGCACTAGCTTCGACATCAGCGAGGAATACGGCACAGCGGCCAAGAATTTGCCTCCCGCCAAGGTCGTAGCCATCGGCATCAGTCTCATCGTACTCATCGCGCTGGTTGTTGGCCTTGCGCAGCGTCCGAAAGTTTCCGCCTCGGGTTCGATTGACGATATAACATCCATTGAGATGCCCAACCAGAACTCGGTAATGGTAGCTCTGGCCATCTCGATGAAGAATCATGGCAAGAAGCGGTTCTATATCCACGATATCCAGAGCGAGCTTGAAACCGGGAGCGGTAAATTTACCGATGAGGCCGCTTCGGGAGTTGACTTCGAGCGGTACTTTCAGGCTTTTCCGGCACTCAAGGAACATGCCCTCGCGCCCTTGAAACCAGAGACGATGATCGAACCCGGAGGCGAGACCAAAGGAACTATCATCGTGAGCTTTCCGGTTACCGCGGATGCTTTTGCTAACCGGAAATCGATCAAGGTAACGATCCGACCCTATGACCAACCCGTGCCGCTAGTACTGACCGAGTAGCGCGGCCATTTCCTTGCTATTGTTTTTTCAGGAATCTTCGGTGGGCATGGGTCTCGGCCCCAGGCTTGATGTCGTCATACTTCAAGCAACTGATCGACCCATCCACTTCCAGCACGCCTAGCGCTACATCGTGGTAGCTAGAGATCCCATGCGCACGCAGTGCACGTTGCAATTCATCCATGCTGACATGCTCTTTTGCCATGTGCGCCGCGATGATTTCACCGTCATGAATCAGCAGTGAGGGCTGGCCTTGAACAAACTTCCGAAAGCGCCGATTGACGCCCGATAGTTCAGCAACAGCATAGTTTAAAAGCAGCAGGGTGGAGGCGGCGATCACCCCGCCCAGGAGAGAGGTATCCGGTCCAGTCATCGCGTTCTGCACTGCGTTGCTGATGAGAAGCAGAAGGGTAAGATCGAAGGGCGTCATCTGCCCCACTTCTCGCTTACCGCTCAGGCGAACGCCCAAGAGCACGACGCTGTAGATGACCGCCGTGCGGAGCGTGATCTCAAGCAGAACACGCCCGCCAGGGAACATCGCACCCGACACTAGTTGGCCGTCACCGAGACCGGCGCGTTCTTGGGCGTACTCAGATAACCCGTCGCTTTATTCTTGTCCACGGCCCAAACCACGAGCTCGTACAGCATGTGGTCACGTCCAGAGTAGAACTGGATAGGCTCACTGACAGTGCGATCTTTCTTTTCGATGGTCCTATCGTCAGAAGTCACGTTGAGAGTGTACTTGCCCTTCTTCTGATCTGCCTTCTTGAGTTGCAGACTGACGGTTGAAACCGGCTGCGGCTTCGCCCCTTTGAGCAGCGTGAATTCGAAGTAGCTTCGATCGCCACGATGCTTGAGAACTTCGAGATCATCTCTGGTTCTGGCAATCAGTCCACTCTGCAGACCCAGATCGCCGATGGTGCGCTCTAACTTCGCCCGGGTCGCCTCCAGCTCAGACCTGGCAGCGGCGACGTCGGTCTTGACGCCACCGACATCAGTCTTCACACCGGCCATCTCTCCGCTGACCTGACTGAGTTGTTGTTTCTGATGTTCGGCGATACGTGCTTCCGCGGCCCTTTGCTGGCGCTGTATTTCGGACGCGCGCGACGCCATCTCCCTTTTCGTGATGCCCACCTGCTGCGCCAAAGTCTCATCATTGGCCTCGGCGGACTGCACCCGTCTGGTTAGCTCCGCAATCTGAACTTTGCTCGCAGCGTAGTCTTTGTTCAGCGTATCGAGATGAGCGCGCAGACTCAACGTCAGAAAAAGTGATCCCGCCACGTAGATAATCGCGAGGGCCAGCAGGATCCACTTGCCCATATTGCTTTCGCGCTCGATGTGAACTTCTGAAACTGGTTCGCCCATTTCGGGCATAATTCCTCCGCTGTTTGTTATGGGATGTTGAAGTAATTGTTGAATATAGTGCACACCATGTCAATTGCAATAATGGCACCAGTCATCCACTGCACCTCCGTCACTATTACTGACACCAACCAAGGAAGCTGAGTTCCTACAGTTGGACCTTCCTCAATCGCAGTGAATTAGTAATCACCGAAACCGAACTGAAGCTCATCGCCGCAGCCGCTACAATTGGACTCAGCAGCCATCCGAAGAACGGATACAACACACCCGCCGCAACTGGTATCCCCAGCGAGTTGTAGATAAACGCGAAGAACAGGTTTTGGCGGATATTGCGCATGGTGGCTCTGCTCAGCCTGCGGGCGCGCACAATGCCGTTGAGGTCGCCTTTCACCAAGGTGATGCTGCCGCTCTCGATGGCGACATCCGTGCCACTGGCCATCGCGATGCCAACATCGGCTTGGGCAAGGGCAGGAGCATCGTTGATACCGTCGCCCGCCATGGCGACAATGCGTCCCTCGTTTTGCAGGCGACGCACCACCCCGGCTTTGTGCTCGGGCAAAACACCAGCTTCGAACTCATCAATTCCCAGTTGTCTCGCGATCATTTCGGCGGTGGTGCGGTTATCACCGGTGAGCATCACGAGGCGCAGGCCCTCAGCCCTTAGATCCCGCACGGCTCGCGGCGTCGATGGCTTGATGGGATCGGAAATGGGGATTAACCCAGCCGGATGAGCGTCCACCGCGATAAAGATTAATGTCGGTGCGCTACGGCGCAATTCGTCCGCTCGTTCTGAAAGTGGTCCAATCGGCACGTTCAATTCTTCGAAGAGTTTTTCGTTCCCTGCAATCACTGCATGACCGTCCACTTTGCCGCTAACTCCACGCCCTGTTAGATAACGGAACTCGCGGCTTTCAGCCAACGCTAGGCCACGGTCTTTAGCAGCCGCAATCACGGCTGCCGCCACCGGGTGCCCGCTTCCCTGCTCCAAGCTGGCAACTAGCCGCAGCAGCTCGGGTTCATCTTCGCCAGAAACAGTGACCACCGATGTGACCCGCGGCTTTCCTTCCGTCAACGTGCCGGTCTTATCCAGCACCAGGGTGTCTACTTTTTCAAGAATCTCTAGTGCTTCTGCGTTCTTAATCAATACGCCGGCTGTGGCGCCGCGTCCCATGGCTACCATGATCGATACGGGTGTCGCCAATCCCAAAGCGCACGGACAGGCGATAATCAGCACAGCGACGGCATTGACCAACGCATAAGCGAAACGCGGTTCGGGTCCCAGAATGCTCCACAGAATGAATGTCACAACAGCAGTTGCAATGACTGCCGGCACAAACCAAGCTGCCACTCGGTCCGCTAGCCGCTGTATAGGCGCCCGGCTTCGCTGCGCCTGACTGACCTGCTGCACAATCTGCGCTAGCACAGTCTCGCTGCCCACCCGCTCGGCCCGCATCACAAACGATCCAGTTCCGTTCACAGTACCGCCAATGACGTGGCTGCCCGGTTCCTTCTCCACCAGCATCGATTCGCCTGTGATCACGGACTCATCAATCGCGCTGGTTCCCTCAATGACGATTCCGTCGACGGGCACTCTTTCGCCGGGGCGCACCCGCAGCCGATCTCCAGGATGCACCTGCTCCAGCGCAATATCTTCTTCTCTGCTGTCACGCACTACGCGGGCGGTTTTAGGAGTCAGGTCCAGCAAGGCGCGAATCGCCGACCCAGTACGGCTGCGCGCCCTCAATTCCAGCACTTGTCCAAGCAGTACGAGTGTGACGATCGCGGCCGCAGCTTCAAAATAAACCGGTGGAGTCCCGCTCATGTCTCGGAAGGATGCGGGAAAAACTTGCGGGAAGAGAGTTGCGACCAGGCTGTACAAGTAGGCGACGCCTGTGCCCATCGCAATCAACGTAAACATGTTGGTGGAGCGATTGACGATTGACGTCCAGCCCCGCTGGAAGAACGGCCATCCGCCCCACAACACCACAGGCGTACTCAGAACCAGTTCGATCCAGGGCAGCCAGCCCGGCAACGCATGCTGCACCGGCATGCCTGACAGCATGTCGACCATGGCGATTCCCAGCAAGGGCGCAGTGAGCGCCAAGCTGATCCAAAATCGGCGAGTCATGTCGCGCAGTTCGGGATTGTCCGGCTCGACCGCAGTTACGGTGCGCGGCTCAAGCGCCATGCCGCAGATCGGGCACGTCCCGGGGCCGGGACGAACGATCTCCGGATGCATCGGGCAGGTATATTCAATCCGGCTGGAAGCAAAAGGTGATTCCGGTTCAAGCGCCATGCCACATTTCGGGCAAGGCGCGGGTCTGTTCTGTCGTACTTCCGGACACATCGGGCATACGTAGCTGCTGTCCGAAGGTGCACTGCTATGAGCCTGTGTGCCGGCAGGGGGATTTAACGTGGCTGATGAAATCGCAGCAGACGGTCCCAGCGTCACGAGGCCAGGATGGTGGGCTAGCGCAGTGTCTTTTCCCGCAGCGTACTTTTCTGGATCGCTCTTAAACTTCTCCGCGCAATGGCCGCAACAAAAGTAATAACTTTTACCAGCGTGCTCGAGCTTGTATCGCGCCGTGGCCGAATCAACCGACATGCCGCAAACCGGATCCTTTACACCAGTTGCAGAATTAGCAACATTTTCCATGTGTGAGAGCCGAGATCAATCAAACGCGACAAATATTAGATTGTCTCGACCCGTGAGTCGATTCTTGGCGATAGCTGTTGTATCTTTGCAAGTGGAGACACTGCATCCGATGACGCAATTGGAAGTTGCTTATCATTACGGAAATCCTCCGACCGAGGCGGAAATGCGCGCCATCAGCGCCCTCCGCGAAGTTTACGGAATACGCCGTATCACTTTCGATCCCAAGGGGCGAACCATCCACGTGGAATTTGACGCTTCCCGCTTCAAAGAACCCGTGATTGCGGCCTTGCTGCGGGAGGCGGGACTGGATGTGCAGGAAAAGCCTGCGCTTGCCTGAATTTCTTGGTGGGGTTAGGGGGAGGGGGGCTTTGGGGAAAAAGCAAGGGGCGCCCAAGAAAACCTCTGGCCGAAGTTTATTCTCAGGGGCGCCCCGTTGCGCGCCACTTCGTCTGCGCTTCTTGTTGCATCCGCCATGCCATCCCTAACTATCTGAAAGTACGGATGCAGCGAGCCTTTAGGGCGGTAGGAATTGCCACCGGCCGGGAAAGATTTACTTTAACCGGGGCAGGCACGAGGTTTGCCGAAGTCCTGTTGAAATCTGACTTAGTCGACGTCCCCGCGGGCAGGAACTCTGGATCGCCAAAAACACGCGGATATCTTGAATGGAAAGCGGTGCGGATCGAGAAAAATGGCGACCCCGGAGGGAGTCGAACCCCCAACCCTCAGATCCGAAGTCTGATGCTCTATCCAGTTGAGCTACGGGGCCAAGTTGTTCTCTGAAAGATGGTACGCCCTGGGACAGATTTTATAACTATTTTTCCGGGAACAACAATGTGATGCGGGCTGGGTCCTTCACTTCGAACCGTCCCCTGCCTGGCAGCGGATTGCTTGTAAAGACGAATTCATTTACCCGCCTCGCCCCCACCTAGAGACCAAAGACACAGTGCCTCGCAGATTGTTCTGACCTTCATTGAATAGGTACGTGCGTAGGTAATCGGCAGCAACGCGAACGGCGAAATACTTTGCAATGCGGATGTCAGTTCCAGCGCCTCCACCCAAGGCAAAGCTCGTGTCGGTATCACTGACTTCCCCAATTTGCGGTACGTTATCGAGTAGGACGTTAATGGCCATCCCGCTGAATGCTCCTCCTGCTAAGGCACGCACGAAAGGTTGGAAGGTGTGATTACCGCTGTACGCGAACTGCGGTCCCGTCGTGAAATTATAGATGTGGATAGTGGCGTGGACCTGCGTCGTCAAGCCAGCGCCCTACGTCACCGTAATTTTTCTGTCGATATAGCTGCCACCAACATCCACGATGCCCCCGAACCAGGAATTGAAGTTTCCTGCAGCCTGAAATTCCAGCCGTGCAAGTTCTTATACCGTCCGAAGGCCAGGGCAGGAATGCCTGACTCGAACGCGGCCAGGTTCAGCGCCTCTTGTTCGTGAGTTGCGTCGAGCCGGACGTACTGATAGCCGCTTTGCCCCGCTAGGAAGCTGCCCGTGAGCGGGAAAAGAGGTTGTAAGTGCAGCAGAAAGAACTGTCCAGAGTACGAATTTATGCATATTGGTTGGAATATCCTCAGTTTTCGGGGAAGGGCTTGTACTATCCCATACCGTATATCGCCGTGCAACACCGTAACTATTTGTTAAACAGTCGCTATTCGATGGGCGATTATGCACGGTGAGTGAAGTATTGACGCCGAGCCGTTTGACAAGGGCACGCTTCAGGCGTAATCTCCGGTCCG
>WNGL01000295.1_pt1 | contig 104558 bp, 102 predicted proteins | sample 5400591 | NCBI WGS metagenome assembly WNGL01 (sample SAMN13153377, study PRJNA577476) | soil metagenome | isolation source: 80 cm soil or saprolite under Garry oak tree replicate 1 | place: USA:California | collected 2016-06-15 | reverse complement strand
GTTGCGATCGGCATCGCCGCGATGGCCATCATCGTTTCCTTCTCCACCGGCGTCCAGGACTCGCTTACCAACGCGTTCGCGGTGACAGGCCAGCTGAACCAGGTCTCGGTCGGAGGCAACGGATTCGGCCTGAGCGATCCAACCAAGCACCAGCCCCTCGATGCCGGCGCGCTGGCCAAGATGGCCGCACTGCCCCACGTAAAGGACGCGTACGGGAACCTCGAGATCCAGGGCACGCTGAGCGGCGGACAGTCCGACCTTTCGAACGTCTACCTGACCTCGTTCACGCCGCTGTCTGAGACGCCGCAGGCACTGTCCAAGTTTCTGGCCGCGGGCAAGTTCCCTTCGTCTGACAGCGCCAACGAGGTCTTGATCAGCGGGAACGCCGCGACCAGGATGGGCTTCACTCCGTCGACGGCGGTCGGCCACAAGATCACGTTTCACGGGCAGTTCCCCGGGATCTACCTCCCGGGTTCCGGGCAGCAGCCCGCCAAGAACTCCTTGCCGCTCGAGCTGTCTGTAATCGGGGTCCTTTCGAACGCCGGCAACATCGGCACGGGCGGCGCCTTCTTCATCAGCGCGCCGTACCGGACCGCGACCGGCTACTGGGAGCAGATGGCAAAAGCCAACCAGTGGACGGCTGATGAGTTCAGCAACATCACCCTCGTTGCGGAGACGGCGGGGAGCGTCGACGCCGTCGCCAAGGAGGTCAAAGACCTCGGCTACCAGGCAACGACCAGCAGCGACTTTCTCAAGGGCTTCAGCCAGTTCATCACGATCCTCGAGATCGGGCTTTCGGGCCTCGCCGCGATCGCTCTGATCGTCGCGTGCCTCGGGATTGCCAACACTATGTACACCGCCGTGCTCGAACGCACGCGCGAGATTGGCATCATGAAGGCGCTCGGCGCCCGCTCGGCTGACGTGCGCGGGATGTTCATGTCGGAGGCGGGCATGATTGGGCTGCTCGGCGGCGCGGTGGGCCTTGGCATCGCGGCCCTGGTGGGCGTGGTCGGCAACGTGATCGTGAACAACATCGCGGCCGGGCAGGGCATACCGCTCGACCTCTCCGTCTTCCGCATCACCTGGTGGCTCGCCCTGGGCGCGCTGGCTCTGGCGACCCTGTTCAGCGCCCTGAGCGGATTCTTCCCAGCGCTCCGCGCCAGCCGTCTCGACCCGGTCGCCGCCCTCCGATACGAGTAGCGCCAAGCGGCGCAGGAATTCGATTTCGGACCCGTCATTCGGGTCAAGTGAAGATTTCGTTAAGGAAAGTTGTCGGTCGGGGTTCCATGGCAGCGGCGCTGGCCGCGGTGCTGCCGCTGGCCTTTGCTGCTCCGGCGCAGGCCACCATCCAGGACAACCCCGACCAATCCCAGACTCTGATGTTGAGCTCTCAGCGAAACGTCGCTCTGATGGCGCAGACCTTCACCGCCGGGACCACCGGCCAGCTCGATCGCGTTTCTCTGGCCACAGACACGCCGACCGGGTTCGTCCGGGCCAACCTCACGATCCAGACCGTCAACTCGAAGGGAGCGCCCAGTGGATCGCAGATCGGTCCCACCATCGGACTCTCCGGCTCTGTGACGTGCTGCAAGCTGTTCCACGACTACTGGTTCCAACCGATGATCCCGATCACCGGCGGCACCCAGTACGCCATCGTGGTCCAGGTCTCGGCAGGCACGCTCACCTGGTACGACAGCGGGTCGGTCAACAACTATGCAGGCGGCCGGGAGTACGTTGGCAGCCCCTGGGCGACCACAAACCACTGGAACTTCGCGTTCAAGACGTGGCTCGTGAGCAACACGGCGCCCACCATCGCCGTAGACAAAGGCGCAGTGAGCGTGCCTGAAGGCACCGCCCCGACCAACTCCGGAACCTGCTCGGACCCCGACGGGGACACGGTGAGCCTGTCGGCGTCATCCGGCACGGTGTCGAAGACTTGCACGAGCGGCGCATGGTCGTGGACGCAACCGGCCTCCGACGAGACGACGACCACCCAGACGATCGTCATCACCGCCGACGACGGCCAGGGTCTGACCAACACCGCGCAGTTCACCCTCGATGTCACGCCCGTCGCCCCCACCGCGACCATCCTCACCGACCCGCTGACCGTCCCCGAGGGAAGCCCTGTTCCGTTCACGGGTGCGGCAACGACACCCTCGTCGGCCGACACCGCCTCGTTGCAGCTCAGCTGGACCGTGTTGAAAAACGGCAGTCCTTACTCGAGCGGTTCGGGGCCCGCGTTCAGCTTCACCCCGGATGACGACGGCAGTTACCTGGTGACGTTCAGCGCGTCGGATGACAGCGGCATGTCCGATTCCAAGTCGATGACGGTGACCGCGACCAACGTTGCGCCTAACGTGTCGAGCATCAGCTTCACGCCGTCGGTCCAACTCGTGACGACGGCTGGGGAGACGGTGAACTTCAAGGGCACCTTCAGCGACGCGGACACCGCGGACGCATACACGATCACGTGGAACTTCGGCGACGGCGCCACCGCTACCGGCTTGACCCCTTCACACCCGTACGCCGCAGCCGGGACATACACGGTCACGTTCCAGGTCTCGGACGGCGAGGGCGGTGTCGGACGCGCGACGGTGAGCGTCCCTGTGCAGACGACGCAGGCGGCATTGGGCTCCATCGCAGGCGCGGTTCAAGCGCTGCCCGGGCTGAACGCCGGCCAGAAGAAGAGTCTCGTCGCCAAGCTGAACGCGGCGTCCGCGGCAGCCGGGCGGGGCGACACGACCGCCGCCCACAATCAGCTCAACGCCTTCCTCAACGAGCTGCAAGCGGATGTGAACTCGGGCAATGTCTCGTCCCGCGACGCGGGAATCCTGCGCAGCGCGGTGCACGCCGTTCTGGGATCGCTCGGGACCTACAACCGCTTCCTGGAGTGGTGGCCTCTCGAGGCTTAGACTCGCGGTGCCGTGAGCACCGCGAACGTGGCCCTACCGGCCGCCGACCTTCTGCCCGTCGGCCCGCGCGCCAACCTGGCCTACCGGATCATCCGCCTCTTCGGCGTTCCGATCCTTCGCCTCTTGTTTGCTTTTGACGTGGAAGGGCGGGAGAACATACCGCGCTCGGGCAACTACATCGTCATCGCCAACCACCTGAACTGGCTGGACGAGTTCACGCTGCTCATCCTGTTCCCGGTCGAGCCACACCTCCACTTCCTGGCTGACCCGACGATCCTCGTCACGCGCAAGCTCCAGTGGTGGCTCGTCCGGACCGCCGGCGGCTATGTGCCCGTCGTGCGTGAGCGCCATGGAGACAGCACTCTCTACCGCCACGTTGATCGATGCCTCGAGCTCGGTGGCGCGGTCGCGATCTTTCCCGAAGGCAACTACGGGCCCAGGGAGGGCGAGCTGCTGCCTTTCCACAAGGGCTTCGCCCATTTCGCGATCAAGGCCGGCGTGCCGGTGATCCCCGTCGTCCTGTCGGGGACGAAAGACCTGTGGCTGCGCAAGAGGATCAAGGTCGTGATCGGGCCTGCGCTGCCGGCGGTTGGCCAGGACCCGGCGGCCCTGACAGACCTCGCCTTCGAGCGGATGAGAGAGATGCTCCCGCAATACGTCGAATCGGGAGAAGCCAAGCTGCTCAGGAAGAGTCTTACGCATCTGTTCTGAAATAGGCGATTCGGTACCGGTGGCGTACGGCTGCGGAACGTTGCCAACCGTGTGGTAAGGTCCCTTTCCCGGTCCCTGAGCGCGTCTTCTCAACGTCTCGCTCCTAGCTCAGGCCTGACACCGCCCCAGGGTAGGGCGAGTCCAAGGAAGGAGCGAAAAAAAGGGGTTGCTGCCGCTATTTCGGGCGGTGCTGGTCTGGGTCGTGATCCTGGTCACGGTGATCCTGCCGCGCCTCACGCCGCATCAGGAGCAGTCCGTCTCCGTCGCCGTCACGCAGCTGAGTGCGTTCAATCGGAACTCGGTGGTTCAGCAGACCGTGAACCAGCGTGTCCAGGCCGCCCAGATGGCCCAGGTCCAGTCGTGGTCACTCGAGCTGAAGCAGGGCCTGGCGAACTACGAGGCGGAAAAGCAGGCCGAGGCGGCCGCAGAGGCGCAGGCCGCCGCGATCGCCGCCCGCAGCAACCACCCCAGCCCGCCGGCCGACATCGCGAAGGACATCACCGACGCGTTCAATCCGCTGGGCCCGGCCGCCGTGCAGTGGGCGATGAACGTCGCCTGGTGCGAGTCGCGCTATCACCCGAATTCGGTCAACACCGACAGCGGCGCGTCAGGGCTGTTCCAGTTCCTGCCGAGCACCTGGTCGGGTACGCCGTACGCGAACCAGTCGCCGTTTGATCCTCGGGCTAACGCCTTCGCGGCGGCCTGGCTCTATTCCCACTACGGCCCGGGCCGCTGGGTGTGTCAAGGCTGACGCATGAGAGGGAACCCAGATGGTTCCCTCTCATCGGCCGGTCGCTTCGCGACGGGCCTGCTCTCTTTCCGGTATACGGTTGGGACTTGTCCTAAAGAGCTTCCACGAACCACGCCTGGGAGGCGTTAGGACAAAGTTGCGGCCGGGATGAACCCGGCCGCCAGGGCCAGGCTGGTAGAAAAACCGCGTTATTCAGCCGCGACGGAGATTGCCAGCTCGAAGATCGGCTGCGGGCGGTTTCCGCCTTTCAGCACCATCGGCTCGTAGTCCGCGACGGTGATTCCGTTCGGCAGCCGGGCCCGGGTCGTCTCCGACATCAGCACCCTCGCCGGCCGGACCTTGGACAGGTACGCGCTGTTGTTCACCGGCACGCCGATCAGCGTGAACTCCATGCGGTCGTCGGATCCGACGTGGCCCGCCACCACTTCGCCCGTGTCGAGGCCCATCCCGACGGCGATCGCAGGCTTGCCGAAGCCGATCTGCTCGCGGTTGAATCGGTCGACCTCACGCACCATGGCCAGGGCCGCATGCAGCGCCCGTTCCGCGTGGTCGTCCATCGGGTTCGGGGCTCCGAAAACGACGAGCATGCCGTCACCCTGGAACTTGTCGATGTTGCCGCCGTGGTCCAGGACGACCCGGATCATCCGCTGGAAGTAGTCGTTCAGGAAGCGGACGAGCTCCTCGGCCTCCATGCTCTGCGACAGGGTCGAAAACCCGGCGATGTCGGAGTTCAGCATGGTCACCTGGCGCCGCTCGCCGGGCAGGAACCGCAGCGTCCGTCCCGACCGCTTGATCACGTAGTCGGTGACCTGCTTGTTGACGTGCGCCTCGAACAGCTCGCGCAGAAACTCCGACCGCTCGTACTGGCGCGCGTTGTCGATCGCGATGGCTGCCAGGTCGGAGATCGCCTGCAGGAACTCCTTGTCCTTCTCTTCGAAGATGGAGGCGCGGAAGGGGCTGTCGACGTAGACGGCGCCGATGACCTTGTCCTTGGTGACAAGCGGCACCGCGATGACCGAGCGCAGGTTCTGAAGGATCACCGACTGCCGGCCCTTGAAGCGGTCGTCCAGGCTGGCGTCGGTCGCGACCACAGCCTGACCCGTCCTCACGACCTGCTCGATCACAGTCCGCGAGCCGAGGAACTGGCGCGCCTTCTCGGGGTCCGCCTCGCCGCTCGACATCTGGACCGACAGGCTGCCGTCGATGGGGTCGACCAGCACGATGAAGCCGCGCGCGGCCTTCATCAACGTGATCACCCGGTCCATGACCTTCTCGAGCACCACGTCGAGCTCCAGGGACGAGCTGAGGTCACGCGCGAGCCCATAAAGAAGGTGATCACGCATGCCAAGATCGATTTCGCGAGCCAAAGCCACGGTGAGTCTAACGACGGGAGTGGCAATTTCCCTCTCCCCTAAGTGGACAGAAAAGGGGGTCCGAAACCGCCGCTAAACTCGATTCCTCGTGCTTTCGGCTGAGTCCTCCCAATCCCAGATCGATTCCCTGCTCGCGCGCTTGAATCCGCCACAGCAGGAAGCCGTCACGCACGGCGACGGTCCGCTGCTGATCTTCGCCGGCGCCGGCAGCGGCAAGACCCGCGTGCTGACCGCCCGGATCGCCTATCTGATCGCTTCCCATCGGGTCTGGCCGGACCGCCTGCTGGCGGTGACGTTCACGAACAAGGCGGCAAAGGAGATGCGTGGTCGGGTCGAGGCGCTGGTCGGGGAAGGCGCTCAAAAGATGTGGGTCGGGACGTTCCACTGGACCGCGGTACGAATCCTGCGCCGCGAAGCGCAGCGGATCGGCATCGTCCCGAGCTTTGTCATCTTCGACGAGGACGACACCAGGGCGGCCCTGAGGCGGGTCCTCGACGAGCTCCGGCTCGACCCCAAGCGCTACCCGATCGGGTCATTGAGCAACGCCATCTCGCAGGCCAAGAGTGAGCTGAAGCGCCCCGCCGACATCCCCAACCGCAGCTACCAGGACGAGGTCCTGCGCCGCGTCTACGACTCCTATCAGGAGGTGCTTCGCCGCTCAGGTGGCCTGGACTTCGACGACCTGCTCATGAAGCTCGCCGAGCTCTTCAGCACCGACGCCGAGGCCCTCGCCAAGTGGCGGGACCGCTTCCGCCATGTCCTCGTCGACGAGTACCAGGACACCAACCGCGCGCAGTACGTACTGGTCAACCTCCTTGCGGCGGAGCACCGAAACGTGGCCGTTGTGGGCGATGACGACCAGTCGATCTACCGCTTCCGCGGAGCCGACATCCGCAACATCCTGGAGTTCCGCAAGGACTACCCCGACGCGCATGTCGTCCACTTGGAGCAGAACTACCGCTCCAGCCAAGCCATCCTCGACACCGCCTACAGCGTCATCCGCAGCAACCCCGAGCGCGCCCCCAAGCGCCTGTGGACCGAGCGCGCCGGGGGCGAGAAGGTGGTCGCGACCCAGGCGTACAACGAGGTCGAGGAGGCCGAGTTCGTCGCCGACGAGATCGAGCGACTGCGCCAGACGGAGGACCGCGGCTACTCCGACTTCGCGGTGCTCTACCGCACCAACGCCCAATCCCGCGCCTTCGAAGACGTGCTGGCCCGACGGCGCATTCCCTACCGGCTGGTCGGCGGAGTTCGCTTCTGGGAACGGCGCGAGGTCAAGGACCTGGTCGCGTACATGCGCTTTTGCTTCAACCCGCGGGACGCGCTGAGCTTCTCGCGGATCGTCTCGGTGCCGTCGCGCAAGATCGGCAAGATCACCGTCGATGCGGTGAACTCTGTTGCGCGCGAGAGCGAGTCGGACATCATGTCGATCCTCGCCGAACCCGGGCGCATGCCCGGTGTTCGGAAGACCGCGCTTGGCCCGCTGCAGGGTTTCCGTGCGCAGATCGAGTCGGTGCGGGCGACGATGGGTGTCCTGCGGCCGAGCGAGCTCGTCGATCACGTGATCGATGTGATGGACCTGCGCCGCCACTACCTCGACGGGACGCCGCAGGGCGAGGCGCGAATCGAAAACCTGAACGAGCTCCGCGGCCTTGCGGAGAGCTTCGACGACCGCGACCCGGCGCAGGGACTGGAAGATTTTCTCGCCGAGGTCGCGCTGGTCTCGGACGTAGACGCCTACGACGAGAACGGCGAGGGCGCCACCCTGATCACGCTGCACATGGTCAAGGGCCTCGAGTTTCCGGTCGTGTTCATGGTGGGGATGGAGGAAGGACTGCTGCCACACCAGCGCGCCCTCGACGAGCGCGAGGAGAATCCCGCGGCCGTCGGCGCCGCGACCGAGATGGCCGAGGAGCGCCGGCTCTGCTACGTGGGCATGACGCGCGCGAAGGACCGCCTGTACCTGAGCTGCGCGTTCCGCCGCCACCTTTACGGGCGCTCCCAGCCCGCATTTCCGAGCCGGTTCCTGACCGACATCCCGCAGTCGCTGCTGGCCGCGCCGCGAGGCAGGGCACCCGTCGCCCCGCCGCGTCAGGGCTACAAGGAGCGCTACGTCGAGCGGCAGGTGGAATCTGCGCCTGCGGCGCCTCCGGTCCAGCGGTTCGCGAGCGGCGACCGCGTCCAGCACCCCGCCTTCGGCGCCGGCACAGTGGTCAAGAGCACGCTCACGCGGACCGATGAAGAGCTCGTGATCAAGTTCGACAAGGTGGGTTTGAAGATTCTCAGCGGCATGTTGGCGCCGCTGACGAAATGAGCAAGCGCAAAAAGCCGGTCGATCCCGCGGTCCGCATCGAGGAAGTGCGGGAGCTCATCCGCCGCTACGAGCACGCGTACTACGTCCTCGACCAGCCGGAGGTCTCCGACTCTGAATACGACGCGCTGTTCCTCGAGCTGCGACGGATCGAGGAGGAGCGGCCAGAGCTCGTGAGCGCGGATTCGCCGACCCAGCGCGTCAGCGGCGAAGCCTCGGATCAGTTCGCCAAGGTCCGGCATCGCTCGCCGATGCTCAGCCTGCAGAACGCCTTCGACGAGGCGGAGATTCGGGCCTTCGACAAGCGTGTGCACGGCGCGGTGGGCGACAAGGTCGTGTACTGCGCCGAGCTGAAGATCGACGGCCTGGCGATCAGCCTCACCTACGCGAAGGGGAGGCTGCAGCGGGCGGCCACGCGCGGCGACGGCACGATCGGCGAAGACGTCACGGCGAACGTGCGCACCATCCGCAGCGTTCCGCTCGCAGTCAGCCCCGCCAAAGGATTGCCAGACGTTTTCGAGGTACGCGGCGAGGTCTATTTCCCGATCGCCGGTTTCGAGCGCCTCAATCGGGAGATGGAGGCCGCGGGCAAAGCGCGCTTTGTCAACCCACGCAACACCGCGGCGGGAAGCGTCCGCCAGATCGACCCGAACATCACCGCGAGTCGAGATTTGCAGACCTTCATGTACACGCTAGATCCCGCGGGTCCTGCCATGTCGCAGTGGGACGTGCTCAACACGCTGGAGGCGATGGGCTTTCGCGTCAACAAGAACCGGCGCCGCCTTGACTCGATCGACGAGGTGATCGACTACCACGCGGAATGGCAGCGCCGCCGGCACGAGCTCGAGTACGAGATCGACGGCATGGTGGTCAAGGTGGATGGATTCGCGCAGCAGCTCGAGCTTGGCTTTGTCGCGCGCTCCCCGCGCTGGGCGATCGCGTTCAAGTACGCGCCGGAGCAGGCCGAGACGGAGGTCGAGGAGATCGCATGCTACGTCGGCCGCACCGGCGTCCTCACGCCGGTCGCGCACGTCAAGCCGGTCGTAGTAGGGGGCGTGACGATCCGCAACGTGACGATGCACAACGAGGCACAGGTCAACGAGAAGGGCGTGTACGTCGGCGCTCGCGTCGTCATCCACCGCGCCGGCGACGTGATTCCCGAGATCGTCAGCGTCAAGGATCCGAAGCCTGGCTGGAAGATGCCGGCCAAGTGCCCGGTGTGTGGGGGAGAGGTTGTGCGCGAGGAGCCATACATCGCGCATCGCTGCATCAATCCGTTCTGTGGCGCGCAGCGGCTCGAGCGCCTGCGCCACTTCTCCGGCGTCATGGACATCGAAGGTCTGGGCTACGCGACTCTCACTCAGGTGATCGAGCGCGGTGTGGTCGAAGACCCGAGCGATCTCTATCGAATGAGCAAGGACCAGGTCACCGAGCTCGAGGGTTTTGCCGACAAGTCCGCGCAAAACCTCGTCGACCGCATCGCCGCAAGCAGGCAGCCGGATCTGTGGCGTTTCCTGTACGCGCTGGGCATCCCTCAGGTCGGCGAAGCCACCGCGCAGCTGCTCGCGGCGGACTTTGGCGGCATCGACACGCTGCGCGGAGCGAGCGAAGACGACCTGCGGCGTGTCGAGGGCGTCGGGCCGAGCATGGCCCATGAGGTGCACGCGTACTTCCAGGGACCAGGGGTCGCCCTCATCGACAAGCTGCTCGCGGCCGGCGTCAAACCGCAGGCGGCCGAGGCGCAGGGCGAGGGTCCCTTCACCGGCAAGACCTTCGTCTTCACCGGAACTCTCGAATTCATGAGCAGGCCCGACGCCGAGGCGCTGGTGCGCAAGCTCGGCGGTAAGGCGGCCGGCAGCGTGAGCGCGAAGACCGACTACGTGATCGCTGGCCCGGGCGCCGGCTCAAAGCTCGAGAAGGCACAAAAGCTGAAGGTGAGCATCCTCGACGAAGAGCAGTTCAAAGCCCTATTGCCTACGTGAGGGTTCCGTACTGGGTCGCCAACGCCCTGATCGCGGGCTCGGTGTTCCTGCTGCTGTGGGGCGCTTTCGTCCTCACTTTCACATCGGAGCCCTCCGCCGTGGGTCGGATGGGCATCGCGTTATATCTAATCGCGGGAGCGTCGCTTGGATCCGCCGTCGTCGGAGCCGTGGCCACAGTCGGTCTCTACCGTCGTGCGCCATGGTCCTCGTCCGCCGCGTGGTTCGCGTCGGTCCTGATGATCCTGACCTGCATCAGCTCATGGGCCGGTGTGATCGCGATCGTCGGACTCGTGTCGAGCCGGACCTCGCCGAAAACCTGAAACCCGGCGCGGGGATTCCGCACGTCTGACGTCAGCGAGGCGCTTCGTATCCTGTTGATGCGAAAGTCTGGCGTCAGGCGTGCGTTATGGACCGGGCGTACGCGTCCAACCTCGGGTGCGGGACACTAGATTTCGATGCCACTTTCCAGAGAAGAAGTTCGACACGTCGCCACGCTTGCGCGCATCGGGCTCGAGCCCGGCGACGAGGAGTTCTACGCCGACCAGCTGAGCGGCATCCTCGGCCACATCGACCGGCTGCAGCAGCTCGACACCGAAGACATCCCGCCGACCGCGCAGGTGGTGGAGGTGGCGAGCAGGCTGCGCGATGACGACCCTCGTCCTTGCCTGAGCCAGGAGGATGCGCTCGCCAACGCTCCCGCTGCGGTCAACGGGTTCTTCCGCGTGCCGGCCATCCAGGAGGAGACTTGACCTCCGACGATCTCACCCAGCTGACGATCACCGATGCATCGCGGCTGCTCCGACTTGGCTCAATCTCATCCGCCGACCTCGTGACCGCACACGTCGAGCGAATCGAGCGCCTCGACAAGCACGTCAAGGCTTACCTCCGCTTCACGCCTGAGCTGTGGGAGAAGCAGGCTGAGGAGGCTGATCGCAGGATCAGGCAGGGCGATGCGCCGGCGCTGGCCGGCATCCCGCTCGCGGTGAAAGACGTGCTGTGCGTGCGCGGCGTGGAGACGACCGCCGGCTCGCAGATCCTGCGCGGCTTCAAACCGCCTTACACCGGAACCGCGGTGGCGCGACTTTTCGAGGCCGGAGCGGTGATGCTCGGTGTCACCAACTGCGACGAGTTCGCGATGGGCAGCTCGACCGAGAACTCGGGCTACTTCCCGACCTGCAACCCGTGGGACCTGCAGCGAGTTCCGGGCGGGAGCTCGGGAGGCAGCGCCGCTGCGGTGGCCGCCGGCGAGGCGATGATCGCACTGGGCACGGATACCGGTGGATCGATCCGGCAGCCTGCCGCGCTGTGTGGTGTGGTCGGCATGAAACCGACCTACGGCCGCGTCAGCCGTTACGGGCTGATCGCCTTTGCCTCGAGCCTCGACCAGATCGGTCCGTTCGCGCGCTCGGTCGACGATGCGGCGATCGTGCTCTCGCTGATGAGTGGACTCGACCCGCTCGACGCGACCTCTTCCGACCGTCCCGGCATGGAGGTTCTGAACAACTTCGGCGCCGGCGTGAAAGGCATGCGGCTCGGGGTTCCGCGCGAGTACTACGACGTGAAGGGCATCGAGACGGGCGTTAAGGCCGCGATCGACGCGGCCCTGTTCATCCTGCGGCAGGCGGGCGCGGAGATCGTCGACGTCTCGCTGCCGCACACCGATTACGGACTGGCCGCGTACTACATCATCGCGCCGGCCGAGTGCTCCTCCAACCTGGCACGATTCGACGGCGTGAGGTACGGCCTGTCCGAGGTCGACGCGCCAAACATCACCGAGGAATACCTGCAGACAAGGCGCAGGGGGTTCGGCACCGAGGTGCGCCGGCGTGTGATGTTGGGGACATACGCGCTGTCGAGCGGGTACTACGACGCGTACTACCTCAAGGCGCAAAAAGTGCGCACGTTGATCAAGCGCGACTTCGACGAGGCGTTCAAGAAGTGCGACGCCATCGTCAGCGCCACCTCGCCGACCGTCGCATTTCCCATCGGAGCCAAGACGCAAGACCCGCTTTCCATGTACCTGTGCGACGTGCTGACCCTCGGGGGCAACCTGGCGGGGCTGCCGGGGATCAGCGTTCCATGCGGAACGTCTGACGGATTGCCCGTCGGTCTGCAGGTGCTCGGCCCGCAGTGGGGCGAGAACGTCGTCCTCCGCGTCGCGCGCGCATACGAAGAGGCGAGCGAGATGAAGGCCGAGGTGGCCGATGTTGTCTAGCTGGGAAGTCGTCATCGGCATGGAGGTTCACGTCCAGCCGAAGACGCGCTCGAAGATGTTCTGCGGCTGCGCCATCGCGGGACTGAACGAACCGCCCAACACGCACGTATGCGAGATCTGCCTCGGCATGCCGGGCGTCTTGCCGGTGCCGAACAAGGCCGCGGTGGAAGCGTGCATCAAGACCGCGCTCGCCCTCAACTGCGAGATCCCGCAGCACACGAAGTTCGACCGCAAGAACTACATGTATCCCGACCTGCCCAAGGGCTATCAGATCAGCCAGTACGACCTTCCGATGAGCGTGAACGGCTATCTCGAGGTCGGGGCGGGCAAGGTGCGCGTCCGCCGAGTGCATCTCGAAGAGGACACGGGCAAGCTCATCCACGCCGGAGACAAGCTGCACACAGCGTGGGAGTCGTACGTCGACCTGAATCGCGCGGGCGTGCCGCTGATGGAGATCGTGAGCGAGCCGGACCTTCACTCGGCCGACGACGCTCGCGATTATGCGATGGAGCTGCGCTCGCTGCTGCGCGCGATCGGCGCCTCGGAGGCGGAGATGGAGAAAGGCCAGCTGCGGGCGGAGCCAAACATATCGATCAGGCGCGTGGGGACGAAAGAGCTCGGCGTGAAGACCGAGCTCAAGAACATCAACTCCTTCCGTGCCCTGCATCGCGCGATCCTTTATGAGGTCGACCGCCAGCAGCAGGCGCTGGAGTCCGGTGGCGTGGTGGTGCAGGAGACTCGCGGCTGGTCGGAGACGGAGCAGCGCACCTTCTCGCAGCGGAGCAAGGAGTTCGCCGAGGACTATCGGTACTTTACGGAACCGGACATTCCGCCGCTGGAGCTGGATCGAGCGTGGATCGAGGAGCTGCGGCGTGCCCTGCCCGAGCTTCCGAGCGTTCGCCGGGCCAGGCTGCTCGATCAGCTGCCGGCGGCTCAGGTCGCGGTGATCGGGGCGGATCGAGACCTCGCCGATCTCTATGAAACGGCCGTGGCGAAAGGCGCGCCCGCGCTGGCCACGGCCAACTGGATCGTCAACGAGGTTGCGCCCACCGGCAAGCTGATGTCGGGGGAGTACCTCGCGGAGCTGATCGATCTCTTGCAGCAGGGCGCGGTGACGCGCGACCAGGCGCGAGAGGTCCACCTCGAGTCGGTCGAGACCGGGCGCACGCCCGCGGAGGTAGTCGCCGAGCATGGCTACTCGCAGGTCAGCGACCCCTCAGAGCTCCGCGTGCTGGCCGAGGCGGTGATCGATGCCAACCCCAAGGCGGCCGCGGACTACCGGGGAGGGAAAAAGCAGGCCATGCAGGCCCTGATGGCCGACCTGCGAAAACGAGCCCCCCAGGCCAACCCGAAGGTCGCGAACGAGATGCTCCTCGAGCTGCTTGCCTAGGCCGGGCGGCGGGACAGCCAGGTGCTGAAGACGAACAGCGCGACCCCGACGAGGTAGGCGGCCAGCGCCAGAACCACCAGGAGCCCCGCCACCAACTGCGGGGCAACCGTCGTGAAGACGATCGCCAGGACCGAGATACCGAGCCCTATGGCTGCCCAGCCCTGCAGGTGGGACACGGTAGGCGTCACTCGCACCAGCGGCCACAGGAGCCGCCTCCGCCACCAGGTGGGAAACGTGCCCCGCATCACGAGGTAGAGTCCGGCGCCGATAAGCATGGTGCCGAAGACGTAGGCGAACCCCTCCACCACGTACCCCACGGAGCCGGATTGTAGCCTTACCGGGTGGCCCTCCCTGCCGATCTCCACGTGCACACGGAGTGGTCGTGGGACGCCCCGCAAGGCTCCATGGAACGGAGCTGCGAGCGCGCCCTCGAGCTCGGCCTTCCCGCCCTTGCTTTCACTGAGCATGCCGACTGGGCGCTCGTGCACGAGGGGCAGCACTCAGTCGACCTCGACGGCTACTTCGACTCGATCGAGCGATGCCGCGCCAAGTTCAGCGGACTGCTACGCATCCTCACAGGGATTGAGCTGGGCGAGCCACACTGGTTTCCCGACGAGGCGGCCGCCGTGCTCGCCGCCGGACCGCTGGACCAGGTGTTGGGCTCGATTCACTGCATCCGCCTCGACGGCGGGATGCTAGACGCGAGCCAGTTCCGCAAGAAAGAGGACATCGACTTCCCCGCCGCGGTTCGCGAGTACTTCCGCGAGCTCCTGGCGATGGTGGACAGCGGTCAGGCGTTCGAGACCCTGGCCCACCTCGACTATCCCAAGCGTTACTGGCTCGACGGCGCAGCGCCCTACGAGGAAAAGGATTACGAGGCGGAGATTCGAGCCATCCTCCGCGCGGCCGCCCGGACCGGACGTGTCCTCGAGGTGAACACGACCCGCGGCCGCACCCTTTGCCCCGACCTGACGGTCGTTCGGTGGTGGCGCGAGTTGGGCGGCCAGGCCGTGCAGTATGGGAGCGACGCCCACCAGCCGGACAAGGTGGGGGAGGGTTTCCGGATCGCCACCCAGATGGTCGAATCCGCCGGCTTCAAGCCGGCGCGAGACCCGGTCTCGCTGTGGCGCCGCTGATCCTCAAGCCCACGTCGCCGGCACACGGCGGGGCCGCGGTTGCCAGAGAGGACGGCAAGGTGTGGCTCGTGAGCTACGCGCTGCCCGGCGAGGTCGTGGAGGCCGAGCCGCGAGGACGCCAGGGAGGGGTTGCGGTCGCCGCCACCACGGGCGTGATCGAGCCCTCACCACACCGCGCGCCTGCACCGTGCCCGTACTTCGGCGCGTGCGGGGGATGCCAGCTCCAGCACGCCGAATACGCGTACCAACTGGAGCTCAAAAAGCAGGTGGTCGAGGAGGCCTGGGCACGGGCCGGCCTGCGCCTGCCTCCGGACACTCCCGTGCTCGGCATGGACGAACCTTGGCGCTACCGGATCCGGGGAGAGTTCGAGGCGGTGGCGGGCGCCGAAGGATGGAGGTTCGGCTTCCACCGCATGCGGTCTCATTCCGTGCTTCCGATCGACACCTGCCTCATCCACGACCTGCGCATCGAGCATGCCCTGCCGGCCTTCGCGCAGGCGGCGAACGAGATGCACATCGAGGGCCTGCAGAACCTGCTCCTGACCGTCGAGCCAGGAGGGAATGGGTTGCTCTGGAGGTTGCGGTTCCACGGCCGCGAGCCCAGATGGCCGCGCGACGAGTTTGCCCACCGCGTGGCCGAGCTGCTGCCGGAGCTGACGCTGCTCGACGACACGATGTCGCTCGAGTTCTGGGGTCTGTCTTTCCGCGCCCGCAGCGACACGTTCGTGCAGACCAACTACCGGCAGATGCTCGTGCTCTATCGAACCGCGCTCGACATGCTCGCCCCGCAGCCCGACGAGCGCGTGCTCGATCTCTACGCCGGAATCGGCACCATCTCGGTAGCCGTGGCCCGTTACGCCGCGGGCGTGACCGCGATCGAGGAGAACCCGCACGCGGTGCAGCTGGGTCGCCTCAACGCGCGGATCGACTCAGCCCGTGTGGAGTATCTGCCGGGGAAGGTCGAGACCGTGCTGCGCGGTATCCGGTTGGGGCAGCACCAGGCTGTGATCCTGGATCCACCCCGCGCCGGGTGCGAGCCGGCCGCGCTGGCGGAGCTGATCCGGCTGGGTGCGGACCGGATCGTCTACGTTTCGTGCGAGCCATCGACTCACGCCCGCGACCTGGTCCGCCTGGTGCGGGGCGGCTACAGGATCAGGCGCGCCACGATCGTGGACATGTTTCCGCAGACGTATCACATAGAGTCGGTGGCGCTATTGGAGCGCAGCTAAGGGGCGGATTCCCCTGTCCGGCGCTGCGCGCCACCTTCCCCGGCAAACGGGGAAGGGAAATCAGGGGCGGTCTAGCTTTCGGGCGAACTTGACCACGACGAGGCGCAGTCGCCCTGGGCCCAGTGACCTGACCACCATCGTCAGGATCGGCCTCAGCAGCTGCATGTCTGGCCAAACGGAGCGTAGGCGGGAACGGTTACGCCCGAGATCAACCTCGGCAGGATAAACGAATGGCGCCGGATTACGTACGCCTGTGTACGAACTCGGCCAGCCGCCCGACTCCCTCTCGGAGATCGGAATCCGAGCTGGCGAGGCTGATCCTTACCGCCTCGCCTGCCACCTGGCCGAAGGCCGTCCCCGGGGCGACGCTGACGCCGCGCTCGCGCAGGAGGGCGAAGGCGAGGTCACGGGACGGCATCCCACCAGGCGAGACGTCGGCCATGATGTAGAAGGCTCCGGTGGGTTTGGCGAGGAAGAGCTCGGCGTCCTCGAGGATGCCGGCAACGATGTCGCAGCGCCGGCGGTAGGCGCCCACCATCTCGGCGACGCAGTCCTGAGGGCCCTCCAGCGCCGCCTCAGCCGCGACCTGGCTGATCGTCGACACGCATGACGAGTTCGACTCGAGGACCTTGGTCGCGGTGTCTACCAGCTCGGCGGAACCGGTGAGGTAACCGAGACGCCAGCCGGTCATCGAATATGTCTTGGAGAAGGTGAACACCGTCGCGATGTGTGCGTCGTCCGGTGCGAGGCTGGCGGGGCTTGTCCAGCTGCCGTCCAGAAGGATCTGGTCGTAGCACTCGTCGCTGAGCAGCCACATGTTGTGGCGCTGGGCGAGCTCGATCATCGCGGCGATGGTGGCGACCGGATAGACCGCTCCGGTTGGATTGTTGGGGCTGTTGACGACCATCACTTTCGTGCGCGGCGTGATCAAGGCTGCGAGCGCCTCCAGGTCGGGCTGAAATCCGTCCGATGGCGGGCAGGGATAGAACAGTGGGCGGGCACCGAGCCAGGGCAGCATCATCCGGTAGTTCGGCCAGCCGGGGTCGGGTAGCAGGACCTCGTCTCCCTGCTCGAGGACGGCAGCGAACATCGCGGCGATCGCGCCCACACCGCCTGGCGCGCAGGCAATGGCCTCCGGCGAGGATTTGATGCCGTTGATCCGGGCGAGCTTGCCGACGAGCTTTTCCCGCAGCGACATCAGTCCCTGGGTATGCGTGTAGAAGGTCTTGTTCTGGTCGATCGCACGCTTGCCCGCGTCCTTGACGTGCTGCGGTGTCGGGAAGTCCGGCTGGCCGACGTCGAGCCGGATCGCGCCCGGCGTGCGCAGCGCCTCATTGGCGATCTCACGAATTCCCGAGTGCGCCATCTCGGCGGAACCGTGCGCGAGGGGAGGGAGGGCCAGGCGAGCCAAGTTCATCGCTAGCCTAGCCGGGCCGCCGCATGAGAATGATCTCTGTCCGGGCCAACCGCGCGAAAAGGTTGACCACCGGAAGCATGCGCGCGAAGTACGCCGGATGGTCGGGCCGCTCGATGCGCCGGAAGCCGAATCGCTTGTAGTAACCCTCCAACTGGCGCCGGCAGGTCAGGTGAAGGGCGTGATCGCCCTGGCTTGCGATCAGCGCGTTGATGATGGCGCCGCCGATGCCGTGGCCTCGGCGCTCCTTTACCACCGCCATCGAGGCCAGCTCACGGCTACCGTCGCCATGTGTCTTGACCTGGCCGATACCGACGATCGCGCGGCCCTCCTCAACGACGAGGAAATTGGGCCATTTGAGGTTCATGGGATTGATGCCGGCATCGCGAACCATGCGTCGGATCGTGGGCTGGTCCCCCGCGGTTGCCGGCCGGATGGTGTAGGGCATCCTTGCGGCCAGTAGACTATCCCGCGGGGTTCCGCCAGCCCAGCCAGAACGATGCCGCACGCCCCTGAAACCTTCGTCCACCTCCACAATCACACCGAGTACTCGCTGCTCGATGGCGCCAGCCGGATTCCCGCGATGGTCGCCCGCGCCGCCGAGCTCGGGATGCCGGCGATCGGCCTCACCGATCACGGCGTGATGTACGGCGCGATCCACTTCTACAAGGCGTGCAAAGAGGCCGGCATCAAGCCGATCATCGGCTGCGAGGTCTACGTCGCGCCTCGTTCTCGCCTGATGCGCGAGGGCCGCGTCGACCGCGACCCCAACCACCTGACCCTGCTGGCCGCGGACCACGAGGGCTACGTGAACCTCATGCGGTTGTGCACCGTCGGCCAGATGGAAGGGATGTACTACAAGCCCCGCGTCGACAAGGAGATCCTGGCCACGCACTCGAAGGGGCTGATCGCGCTTTCCGGCTGCTTGCAGGGAGAGGCGGCAAGCCGGATCGTCGACGGCGACGTCGATGGCGCGCGCGAATCCGTCGCCAGCTATCGCGACATCTTCGGCAAGGACGGGTTCCTCCTCGAAGTCCAGCGCCACGGCATCGACAAGCAGGTCGAGGTCAACGCCGCCCTGGCGCGATTTGGCAAGGAGTTTGGCCTGCGTGTGTGCGCGACCAACGACCTGCACTACGTACACCGTCACGACTCCGAGGCGCACGACGTGCTGCTGTGCCTGCAGACCGGTGCGCGGTTCAACGATCCCAACCGATGGCGGTTCTCGACCCAGGAGAACTACCTCAAGACGCCGGCCGAGATGATCGAGGCGTTTGCGGACATGCCCGAGGCCCTCGCCAGCACCCTCGAGGTTGCTGATCAGTGCGACCTGAAGCTCGATCTCGGGGCCACGCTGCTGCCGCCGTTCGACGTTCCCGACGGGCTGAAGCCCGACCAATACCTGAAACAGCTCGTGGCCAAAGGCCTGGAGTGGCGGTTCGGTCAGCCGTCGTCTGCGGCGAGGGAGCGGGCGGACCAGGAGCTGTCCGTCATCAGGCAGACCGGTTACGCGTCCTACTTCCTGATCGTCTGGGACTTCTACAACTTCGCCCGGAAGAGCGGAATCGTGGTCGGGCCGGGCCGCGGCAGCGCCGCCGGGAGCCTGGTGTCGTACTGCCTCGGGATCACCAACCTGGATCCGCTTCAGCACGGACTGATCTTCGAGCGGTTCCTGAACATCGACCGGGTTTCCATGCCCGACATCGACTGCGACTTCTCGGTCGAAGGTCGCGAAAGGGTCATCCGGTACGTGTCGGAGAAGTACGGCGCGGACCGCGTGGCCCAGATCATCACGTTCACGACGATGGCCTCCAAGGCCGCGATCCGCGACGTGGGCCGAGTCCTCGAGGTCCCGCTGCGCGACACCGACCGCCTGGCCAAGCTCGTGCCGGTGTGGCAGGGCCGGTCGAAGACGCTGGAGGACACGGTCAAAGAGATCCCGGAATTCCGCGAGGCCTATGAGTCCAGCGAAGAAGCCAGGCGATTGATCGACGTCGCCAAAGCGCTCGAGGGCGTCTCGCGCAACGTCAGCACGCATGCCGCGGGCGTGGTGATCGCGCCGGAGCCGTTGGTGCACTACACGCCCCTGCAGTACGGACCCGGCCGTGAGGCGGTGATCACGCAGTACGACATGAAGGCCGTCGGCGACATCGGCCTCCTGAAGATCGACTTCCTCGGCTTGCAGAACCTCGACATCATCGCGACGTGCATGCGTCTGGTCAAAGAGCGCACGGGGGTCGAGATCGACCTCGAGCATCTTCCGTTCGACGACGCGAAGACCTATGAGCTGATCTCGGCAGGAGACACCCACGGCACGTTCCAGCTCGAAGGCGCGGGTATGCGCCGAATGCTCATGGACATGCGCCCGTCGCGATTCGAGGACATCATCGTGGCGATCGCCCTCTTCCGCCCCGGGCCGATGCAGGACATCCCCGCCTACATCGCGCGCAAGCACGGACGCGAGCCGATCGAGTTTCCGCACGAGTGGCTGGAGCCCATCCTCGGCAGCACGTATGGCGTCTTCACGTACCAGGAGCAGGTCATGGAGGCGGCGCGCGTACTGGCCGGCTTCAAGCTGTCTGAGGCCGACATCCTGCGCTCGGCGATGGGCAAGAAAGACCGGGTCAAGATGGCGCAGCAGCGGCAGAAGTTCGTCAAGGGCGCCATCGCGAAGGGCATCGCAGACGAAGCCGCCGAGCACCTCTTCGACCGCATCGCGGCGTTCGCGTCGTACGGCTTCAACAAGAGCCACTCCGCCGCCTACGCCGTGATCAGCTACCAGACCGCGTACTTGAAGGCCAACCATCCTCTCGAGTACATGACCGCCCTGCTGATCCACATGGAGGGCAACGCCGAACGGGTGGCGACGGCGATCGTCGACTGCAGGCTGCGGGGCATCGACGTGCTGGCTCCCGACATCAACCAATCGCGCGTGGATTTCTCGATGGCCGAGAGCAGGATCCTCTTCGGACTGGCGGCCATCAAGAACGTCGGCCGGCACGCGGTGGAGAGCATCGTCGCCCTGCGCGACGCCGACGGAGTTTTCAAGTCGCTCGAGGACCTTTGCGAACGCACGTCGGCGGTCCAGGACGTGAACCGGCGCGTCCTCGAATCACTGGTGCAGTCCGGTGCCTGTGACTCCCTCGGCGAGCGCGCGCGGCTGATCGCGGCGCTCGACCACGCGGTGAGCCGCGCTGAACGGGCTCGACGTGACCGCGAGTCGGGCCAGACCTCGCTCCTCGACATGGTTGGTTCGCCTGAAGCGGTGCCGGACGATTACGGGTTGACGCTCGACGTCGCGCCGATGGCCGGCGACGAAAAGCTGCGGTTGGAAAAGGAGCTCCTCGGTCTCTATCTGAGCGATCACCCGCTGCGTCGGATCACGGCCGAGCTGGCGAAGCTGTCCGACACGCAGGCCGTCGAGGTGACTAGCGCCCTGCAGGACACCGAGGTGCGGGTGGCCGGGCTGGTGCGCGAAGTTCGCCGCGTCGTCACGCGGAAGGGCCAGATCATGGCTTACGCGACGCTCGAAGACCTCACGGGCTCAGTCGACGTCGTGCTCTTCCCGCGCGTGTTCGAACAGACGCGCCTGCTGTTCGAGCCGGACAAGGTCGTGGTCGTCCAGGGCAAGGTGGACGCGCGGGCCGGCAGCACGCGCGCGAGCGGGGCCGCGGCATCGCCCGTCGATCCCGAGCTGGAGGCGGAGGTCGAAACCGCATCGGTCGTCGCGGACATGGCGTGGCTTTGGGACGACCCGGAGTGCTTGCCCGTGGCGCGCCGCCAGCTGGTCCACGTCCGCATTCCTAGCGGCGACGCCGGCCTCGCGCAACGGCTGGAATCGGTGCTGGCGCGCCATCCGGGGACGGACGAGGTCGTGCTGCACGTCGTGGTGGGCAGCCGCGAGGTGGTGGTAAACGCCGATCGCTATCATGTGCTCGCCGGTCCGGCGCTCATGGCCGAGATCGATGAGCTGGTCGGTCAAGCGGTGACCAAGCTCGAGATGGTGCGGCCGAAGGCGCAGTCCAACGGCAATGGACGGGGAAATGGTGAGCGAGGAAGAAGAGGGTAGCGGGCGCTACATCGTGGTCAAGGCGCTGGAGGACGGGGTCGTGATCATGGGACTGACCCGCGGCAAGGACACCCGATCCCATCATTCAGAGCGCCTGGACGCGGGCGAGGTACTGGTGGCGCAGTTCACCGAGCTGACGGCGGCGATCAAGATCCGCGGCAAGGCCGAGGTCATGACCGACGTCGGGAAGGTCGAGTCGGGCGCCTAGCGCCTAACCGGCAGGCCAGCTGCCTGCCAGGCCTCAAAGCCGCCGATGACGTCGGTGGCATTGACCAGCCCGAGGTCCTGGAGCGAGGCGGCGGCGAGACTCGACGAATAACCTTCGGCGCAGATCACGATCACGCGGATCGAATGGTCCTTGGCCTCTGAGATTCGCGACGGCGAGCCAGGGTCGAGGCGCCACTCGAGCACGGTGCGGTCGATGCACAGCGCGCCCGGGATATCCCCTGCGACAGCGCGCTGTTCCGAGGTCCGAGTGTCGACGAGCATCGCGCCATGATCCTGCTCCGCCGCGGCCTGCTGTGCGGTCACCCTGTGGAGCCTTCGCCTAGCGTTCTCGAGCAATTCGTCTACGGTGACGTTTGGGCCAGACGTAGCGGCTGCCGGAGAGGTCGCGACATCGCGCGACCTCTCCGGTTTGGTTCGGCTAGTCAGCGAATACCCCGTTCTGTATGCGCCCAAGCTGGGCGAACACGCTCGTCGTGCCGGCCGGGTTGGAAACGAATTTGAAACCCTGGCTGTTCTGGGCCGACCAGGTCATGGTGGCGCTGGTCATGATCAGCTCACCTGAGGTGCCGGGGGTGTTGGTGACGCGGCCCCTGCTCGTCACCGGCCCGTTCCACTGGATGTCGAAGCTGCACGTTGCGTCCACCGAGCTGGGAACCAGGAAGCGGAAGAGCGCATTCGGAATGTTGAAGAAGTCCTGCAGCGCGAGATCCTTCGCGCTCATTCGCGCGGTGCCCGTTCCCAGCTCAACCGGGCGCACCGGCAATGCGGGGACTGTCCAGAAGAGTCCGCTCGGGTAGGGAGTGATACCCGGATCGAAGTCGTGCTCCTGAGTCGTGGGATCTGCCAGATCCCTGTAGAGGTCCAATCAAACGAAGCCGAAGTTGCCCTTGTGGACCGCTCCGTCCACCCCGACATAGATACCGCTCATGAACCGCATGTCGGTGTCAAAGAAGAGAGTCTTGGTGCTTCCATCTGGATTCGTGGCCATCCCCGTGCCTTGGACTTCTGCCACTCCCACTGCCCCATTGAAGTCGGTAATCGAGCTCGGATCGATGCCTGGACCGAAGAATGTGAGGTGGAAGTCGAGGCCGCCAAGACTGATTACGTTGGTCGTGGGCTTCGGCGCCGAGCTGGAAGGCTTGCTCGCGAGCGCGGTGGCAGGAAAGAGACCGGCACCGAGCGCTGCCCCCGCGACGCCTGCCATCGAACCCATGAATGTCCGGCGCGACAAAAGGTGGCTGACATGATGGATGTGATGGGCGCCGAGATCTGTGGGGGAAGGAAGGGACCACAGTGCCAGGTCCGATGTGAAGGGCCGCATGGCATCACCTCCGAGTAAGACCGGGGGCCAACGAGAGTTGGCTGGATGGTAGTTCTGATCGGATCCCGTGTCCATGGGACGTCTGTACCCGACCGCCTCAAAGGATGCGGGCGGACCTCTAGTAATGTTTGGGCTGCGCACGCCCACGTAGCTCAGGCGGTAGAGCATTTCCTTGGTAAGGAAAAGGTCCCCGGTTCGAATCCGGGCGTGGGCTCCGTCGGCACCTTTGCGCAAAACGCGCCCGTCAACCCCGACCGATACGCGCTTTTTGCGCAAGACGCGCCGAATTAGGGCCGCGCTCAGTGAACATAGGCGACGTGCCAGATCATGTAAAAGGCGACCCGGACGGCGATCGCCGACAGAAAACCGTAACGGCGAAAGAAGCTCGCCTGGACCATGTTGAGACTGAAGCCCGCCGCTATCACCGCGACGCCCGCGCCTGCGGCTGAACCAAGCAAGAACGAATACTGGCTGACGGGTTCGAGCAGCGAAGTCAGAATCGCGAGCACCCAGAAGGTGGGCTCCGCCCCACGCTTCCGCAGCGCGACGCGGGAGATCAGCCACAGCAAGATCGGAATCGGGAAGAGTCGAAAAACGACCTCGGAGATGATGGCGCCGCCGGTGAAGATGAGGATCGAAGGCGCGACCCCGACGAATTGAGTCGTGGCGACGCCATGGTGCGCGTTGGTCAGCGCGGTGAATTTGGTCCACGAATCCAGGCCGAAATAGACCACGCCGAATGCAAGCCCGATGGCGATCGGGGCCAGCCATCGACGGACAGGTTCTTGCATGCTCAATGCAGCCGGAAACCCGGTCAGGTGCGCGAAGTACACACCGACCAAACCGAGCACGCCTAGCACGCCCAAAGCCGGCCAGGCAAAGAACGAGGCCTGCTCCGGGTCGTTGAAAGCCCTCGGATAGAAGGCGTCAATGAGCAACCGGATGATGACGAGGACTCCGACCAGCACGAGCCACGCAAAAGCGGAGTTGATGCCGTCAGGTCCTAGAAGACGCGCGGCAGCCGCGCGGAGAGAGAATCCGCCGGACGCCTTTGCAGCCCGGCTCAGATCTGCGCGAGCGTCGGTCATCGATTAGCCTCCCGTCTTTTGCGTGTTGACGACCAAAACGCGATCAATGCAACCGCGATCGCGACGACGATCAAGGTCCCGCCGCCGGCCTCCGCTCCCGCCGGCCCTCCTGTCCACAACTCGCTTCCCGACACGCGAGCCTCGAGGACTCGGTGGTGTGCGCCGGGGATCGCGCCGAGAACCTCGGCGAACATGAAGTTGACGCCCCACAGAAGTCCCATCGGCAGCCAGAGCGCTCTCGTCGCGAGGTAGCCGGCCGTGAGAAGGACACCGCCGGTCAAGCCAACGACCACAGCGCTGAACACAGTGGCCTGCGGCGCGGTGAGGTGAATCGCGCCAAACAGAACCACGGCCAAGGCGATCGCGGGCCACCGCCCCAACCACTCGGCGAGGACACGGAAGACGATTCCATAGAAGAGGATGGCCTGCAAAGCGGCCGAGCCAAGCTCGAAGACCAGCACCAGGACCAGGCTCCCGCCGGAGCCGGCCAGATCTCCGTTGCCGCCGATCGAATACGAATTCGTCGCCACCAGAATTCCAATCGAGCCTCCGGCAATGGCTGCGCCGCTGGCCAGTCCGACTCCGACCATCGCCACGCGCCGATCCAATGGCAAGCCGACTTCGGCAAGCGATCGCTTCTCGATGAAGCGCGCGACCAGCCACAGGGCGACGCCGGCGGCCAGGCCGATGTAAACCTCAACCAGGACGCCGCGAACGCTGATCGAGCTCGCTCCACTCCCCAGCAACTGCGCCGGCACGAGCAGCACCACCGTGGCGACGGTGCCGGCCGCGATTCGCACCAAGGGGAATTCCAGGATCCGCCACAACCCCGATTTCGACGGCGTCGTGGTCGCTCCGGCGCTCGCCAAACGAACGCTCATCGAATGCTCTCGGCGGGTCGCGTGTAACCCAGGCGGCCTCGGGTCGCCAGTACGGTGATCAGTGCCGCCAGCGCGAACACGAAGACGGGGCCGATCTCATTGTTCTTGGCCCCGGGCAGGATGGTGGTGGTCAGGCCCTGCGAGAAGTTGATGCACTGGTGGATTAGGATCGCGATCACCAGGCTGGCCTTCGTGTGATTGAACGCCCAGGTGATGATCACCGAGAAGCTCACCGCGCCGACCAGGAATATGGCAACGCCCGGCACGGTGAGTCCGCCGTTCGTCGCAGCGAAGACAGGCGTGAAGTACTGCGGCACATGCCATCCCGCCCACAGCGCGCCAAGGATCAGGGTGCCCACCAATGGACCCCACCGCAGCTGCAGCCCGGGAAGCGCGAACCCGCGCCATCCGGGCTCTTCAAGAAGCGGGCCGCCGGTGACGAGGAGCACCACGAAGAAGACGGGCAGAAGGAGCAAGGTGCCGAGCGGGAGGCTGACCGAGCTGAATGCGCCCGGCACCAGGGCCAGACCCAGCAGGTACAGCGCGGGCATGCCGACAAAGGCAAGCAAATACCAACGCGGACTGACACGCCACAGCACGAGCCTGCGCAGAAGCTGCTTGACTCCAGCCCGGCCGGCCACGACGGCCGTCATCACGAATCCCGCCATCACCGGACCGAACAGCACCGGCACGTCGGTGACGATCGTGTCCGGCAGCGGCCAGATGATCTCGAACACGATGACGTAACACCAGGAAATCGCGTAAGCAATCACGAAGTACGAGACGAGCGGATGGCGACGGAGAAGCTGGACGAAACCCGTCTGTGTGCGTGCGGTGGCAGTGTCCCCGGTTGCCTGCATCTCCAAGCTCATGCCCGTACGGGCTGCGTCATCAACGCGGGACCGAAGGTCACCGTGTCGCTGCGATAGCCAAGCCGGCCTCGGGTGAGGACGATCACAACCAGGGCAACGAGCGCAATCGCACCATAAAGCAACCGCCCGTCGATGCCGGGATAGAAGGTCGCCAGCACCGCGCCCGATGCAGTCGTGTCGATGGACGCGTGCAGCAGGGCGACCACCGGCAGGCTGCCTTTTGTCGAGTTGAAGGCCCACGTGATCACGATGCGGACGGGGACTGAAGAAAGGACCAGCAGGTAGGCGGTGTACTCGATGAGCTGGCCGCCCTGTGGTCGGGCGTTGTCGATCAGGCCGCCCGTGATGAAAAGAAGCGGGAAGTGGATGAAGCCAAAGCACGGGGCCACCGCGATGCTGGCTAGGACCGGACCCCATCGCCGCTGCAGTCGCGCGGTGACAAAGCCCACCCAGGCGCCCTCTTCCCAGACCGAGATCAGGACCGCGATGAGGGCCAGGTTCATCAAGTAGGCCGTGGGGAAGTGCGCCGCGTGGCTGCCGAACGGAGTCAGCGCGCTGCCGCCACGACTTATGACCGCGACGGCCAGGAGGAGAACCGGTGCGCCGAAAATGGCGATGAGGTACCAGTGCGGGGCAGCGCGAAACTGGTAGTAGTGCCGACGCAGGGCGCTGGTCCCGGACTTGCCGTCGGCGATCCGCGTCACCAGGAAAGCCACGCCGGTGAGGCCGAAGATCGTGACCAGCAGGATGCCGGCCTGCGCCGGGATTTCCACTGGCAGAACTCCAAGTCCCGACTTGCCAAGGAGAGATGGAACAAAAAGGATCCAGCTGATCGGATAGAGGATCAGCAGGAAGGCTGCCACCGGGTGCCTGGCGATCCTCTGCTTGATTGAGTCCACGGCGGTCACCTCCACGAACTTGATGCGGCCAGCATCAGCCGTTTCGCGCCATGCGGAAAGTGCCCCACATCAGGACTTGACCGTGACCGCGATCACGGTTGCTATCTACCCGGGGTCACTTGGAAAGCGAACCCGGCGGCTGTACGCTCGGGTCCACTTATGAGCCGGGGCGAGAGATGGGGTCGGTACTTCGCGTTGACTGCGCTTGCGCTCATGTGGCCTGTGGTCGTGGACTACATGCGAGGCCTGGTGCATGGCGCAAACGCGGCGATCTTCGGCATCAGCGCGGTTCTCTACTGCGGCATCTACGTCTGGTACTGCCTCGCCGGCCGCAAACTGCGCGGCCGGTTGGTTCCACCGGCCACGGTGGGGTCGCTGGCGTTGCTGGCGGTGTTGCTCGATCACGTGGGCGGCGAGGTGTCCCTCAACTACTTCCTGATCCCTCTTCTCGTCGCCGGGTTCAGCCTTCCTGCCCGGCGCGCGATCATCGCGCTCGGCCTGGTCGGCACAGTCTGCCTCCTCGAGCTCCTTCTCTTGGCCAGGATGCCGATCGGCGAGGTGGTGCTCGAGGCGGTCCTCATAGTGCCCGTGGTTGTGCTTTTCGGTGGCAGCACGATGGGGCTTCGCTACCTTCTCGATACCCTGTCTCAGCTGCGCGCAGCGCGGGCTGAAATCGCCCAGCACGCGGCCGGCCAGGAGCGGTATCGGATCGCCCGCGACCTCCACGATCTGCTCGGTCACAGTCTCTCGCTGATCACCCTGAAAGGAGAGTTGGCGACACGACTGCTTCCCGAGGGAGTGCAGGGAGCCGACGAGGTTCGGGATATCGTCGGTCTCAGCCGGGATGCGCTTCAGCAGGTGCGAGAGGCGGTGTCAGGTTACCGGCAGCCGACTCTCGCCACCGAACTCACCGCGGCTCGAGTCGCGCTCCAGGCTGCAGGAATTGAAGTCGACGTCAAGCAGAGTCTGGGGGCCCTAGACCGCGAAACGGAGGCGGTGTTGGGGTGGGTGGTGCGCGAGGCGACGACCAACGTCATCCGGCATTCCGGAGCGAAGCGTTGCGGGATCACGCTGAATCGAATTGACGGCCGGCTGCAGGTCGAAGTCGTGAACGACGGCTGGCGCGTGCCTCAGGCGCCGGCCGGCAACGGCCTGCGTGGGCTCGACGAGCGCCTTGCCTTGATGGGCGGAACGCTGGAAGCTTCAGCGCTGCCTGACGCGGGATTCCGGCTGCGCGCGACGATTTCGGGTTTGGCCCACCCGCAGCCGAGCGCCATCGATGCCGCGGCGTCTACATGATTCGCGTCCTTCTCGCTGAGGATCAGGCCATGGTGCGAGGGGCATTGCGTGCCCTTCTCGCCATGGAGGAGGATATCCAGGTTGTCGGGGAGGTGGCCAGAGCCGACGAGGTGGTCGCTGCGGCGATGGCCAACCGTCCTGACGTGGCATTGATGGACATTGAGATGCCTGGCGGTGATGGAATCTCAGCGGCCGCCGCACTGCACGAGGCGTTGCCCCAGTGTCGCAGCCTCATCCTCACAACATTTGGAAAACCGGGTTTCTTGCGTCGCGCGATGACCACGGGCACCTATGGGTTCCTGCTCAAGGACGCACCGCCCGAGCAGCTTGCGCTTGCGATCCGCAGGACGGCTCGAGGAGAGCGCGTTGTCGACCCCGGTCTGGCCGCGCTGGCGCTGAGCGAAGGCATCAGCCCCCTGACCGAAAGGGAGCGACAGGTGCTCGCGGCGACCGACCGAGGCGCCGACCTTGACGAGATCGCCCGTACGCTCTTCCTTTCCCACGGCACAGTTCGCAACCACCTTTCGAGCGCGATTCAAAAGCTGGGTGCGCGCAACCGTTCGGAGGCGGCAAGGACGGCTGAGGCGAAAGGGTGGTTGTGAGGAGGGCACGCTTAGTCGCCTGGGGCAGCGTCGTCCTTACGGCTGCGTGCATCCCCCTCACGGGCCTGATCATCTCGCAACCGCATCGCCTGCCGCTGAGCATCGAAGACGAGCTCAGCTCGCCCCTTGCATGGGTGGGGGTGCTCGCCTTCTCGATCGTCGGCGCCCTGGTCGTGTCGCGCCACCCGCACCACCTGGTCGGCTGGATTATCTCTGTTTCGGGACTCTCAGCCGGCATTTCCGCGGTTGCGGCAGCCTACTCAGAGCTCGGGCTGGCAGTTCCAGGGCTGGTGCACGGCGCCGCGGTCCTCGATGCCGTTTCCAGCCTGACCTTCATCGTCGGGTTCCTGGCCCCGACAACGCTCGGCCTGCTCCTCTTTCCTGACGGCCACCTCCCCTCGGCAAGATGGCGACCGATCGTTCACCTCGCCGTGGCTTCGTTGGCGCTGCAGTTCATCGCAGCACTTCTTGGACAGGGGGGCCTTGCCCATGCGTTGAATGCCGCCGGCATCGTTGGCAGCGTGGCCACGACCGTGGCGGCGGTGTCCTCACTGGTCGGCCGATTCCGCGGTGGATCCCATGAAACGCGCCAACAGGTCAAGTGGGTAGCCGTCGCCGGCGCCGTCGTGGCGGTGGACCTTGCGTTCGAAGTCGCGGTCTTCCTGATTCGGCCCGCCTTCTCCGTCGATGCGTTTCTCGTTTTCAACGTGGCCTACACGGCGGTTCCAATCGCGGTCGGCGTCGCCATCCTGCGCTACCGCTTGTACGACATCGATCTTCTGATCAATCGGGCGATCGTCTACGTCTCACTCAGCGCCCTCCTCGCCGGCATCTACGCAGCCTTGGTGACGCTCTCCAAAAGGTGTTCCTCGCCGTTACGGGACAACGCTCGGATGCCGCCATCGTGGTCACGGTTTTTTTGCTGGCGACGATATTCACGCCCGCCCGCAACTCGGTGCAGTCATTCGTCGACAAACAATTCAAGGATTCGCGCGATCTTGAGCGCCTCATGAAGGCTCTGGAAGACGAAGTGCAGACTGTGGTTGGCGTCTTGAGCCGGCAGCGCCTTGCAAGCAGGCTGCTCGACGATGCGGCGGAGGGGGCACGCTCGGCGGCGGCCCTGTTCCTGGCCAGAAACGGGTCGGAGCAGCCCGCGATGACGCACGGGAAGTGGGATGGGTCTGCTGTCCTTTCCATCCCCCTGCACGCCGGAGCGCGCGAATTGGGCACGCTGGCGCTGGGACCGCGGTTGGGAGGCGCACCTTTCAGTCCGCGCGATAAGAAGCGATTACAAACGACGGCAGATCTTGTGGCGATCGCCCTCGCGATGTCGGCGGACCCGGAAATCGATGGCACACCACCCCTGCTCCCCCTACAAATGACTACGGACTCGCGTAGTCAACAGTAGTCAAGAGTCCCGGGACTCACGTAACCGCAGCCTCTTCGCGCGCCGGAGTCAGTCGGGGGGAGGGTCTCCTGGATCCTGACATGGCTCCGACGTAGACACCCGCCAGTACGGTGATTCCTCCGATGATCATCGCGGCCGTCACAGCCTCGCCAGCCAGAGTGGCGCCCAATATCGAGGCGACGATCGGGGTCAGCACGAACATGTACGACACTCGGGATGCCGTCCAGCGCTTGAGCGTAAACAAGAACAGAGCGAACAACCCGATCGAGCCAAGGACCACCAGATAGGTCAAGCTCGCCCAGGTCGCTGGGCTCGCTGGAAGCGACCAGTGTTCGCCCGAGACAGCTGAGAGTCCAAGCAGCAAGACGCCACCGAAGGCCATGGCAACTGCATTGGTGGCCATCGGGTTCCCAGTCGGGTACTTCTTGAGCACGATGCTTGACTCCGAGGCGCTTAAGGCGGCGCCCAGCATGAGCAAGAGTCCGCCCACCGGAATGTGGACCTTGGAAGGGGCGCCAACCAAGACGAGGATCCCGGCGATCGCAATCGTTGCTCCAGCAAGGCCGCGCAGCCTGAACCGCTCGACTCGGTGAACCACTGCGAGGAGGAGCGTGATCAAGGGGACCGAGCCCATGACCACCGCGGCCACCCCGGACGAAAGCGAGACCAGCGCCAGATACGCAAAGGCGTATGAGGCCCCGAAGCCGAGTGCGCCGTAGAGCAACGTCCCCTTGAGCTGCTCGCGCGTAGGTAGCGCAATGCGTCGCAAAACCAAAAAGACGTACAGCAGCACGGCCGCGCCCAGAAACCGAACGCCGGCGCCGTACAAGGGCGCGAGTCCGCGGTCCGAGAGCCGGACCGCAACGAAGTTGGTTCCTCCGATGAGGACCATGCCTGTGAACGCGGCAAGAATTCTTGAGTCCGGCTGGTACTTGGTTTCCTCAATCATTGTCCGATCCCTCCTTCCTGGGCTGTGGGGATCGTCTTGCATGTGCGTTTTCACCGCATCGGGTGAACACCCCATTTTCGCCTCGCGTCCGGGCTTCTAGCTCAGGAGCTGATGCTGCATGGCAAAGAGTGTCGCGGCTGGTCGGGTTGAAACGCCGATCTTGGTGTAGATGTTTTCAATGTGGCGCCCTACCGTCTTGGGCGACAGGAAGAGTTGCTCAGCGACTTCCCGGTTGGTACGGCCAAGGCTTATCAATCTGAGGACCTCGATCTCGCGGTCGGATAGGCCGCCCGGCCAGGGTTGCCGGCGCAACGCCCGGACCTGTCCCGCCGCGCCGAGGACAGCTTCGACGGCGTCGTGGGCGAGCTTGCCCTGCTTTACATCGGCCCCTAGCGCTCGGGCGGCCTCGTCGGGCGCGAGCTTGGTACGCCACGGCCGGTCGGACGTAAGCGCCTTGAATGCATCCGCGGCCGCCAGGATTCGCGCCCCCTTTGAAATCTGATCGCCGCTCAGGCCTCGGTGATAGCCCGACCCGTCGAGCCTTTCGTGATGTGCGGAGGCGAAGGCGCTGACCGCCTCCAGGCCCTGGCATCTCCCCAGAATCCGCTGCGTGAGATAGGTGCTCAGGCGGATGCTCTCCCACTGACTGCGGGTGAGAGGTCGAAGATTTTCCAGGGTGCCACTCGGAATTCCGGTCCTTCCCAGCTCCTGGACCAGCCCCGCGGCCGCGATCGATTGCACCTCGGCGGCGTCGATCCCGACGCTGGCTGCAGCTGTGCCGGCAAGTCTCGAGACATCTGGTGAATGGTCGCGGGTGAACCAACATTTGATGTCTGCGAACTGCGCGAAGCATTGGAGGGCAGCAGCCAAACGATCGGTTGCGAGAGCCTCAGACCGAGCGGGATCAGCGTCGATGACTCGGTCCCAGAGCGATTCCTCTTTGATGTCGGCGAGGATCGCCCAGGCATGCCGGTGGAAAGCGTCGGCGACAGCCGGGTCGTAGGGCCCGGCCGCGCCGGCGACGGAGGATATCCTCCGCCAGCTGCCAGCCACCGACCCTGGTCACCACGTCGACATCACGCGCGACCATGACAAGCCGAGCGGCGATCGGTATCTCCTCGCCGGCCGCGCCATTCGGCAGTCCTTTTCCGTTCCAGAACTCGAACTGATAACCGAGTGCCCGGACCAATCCAGCTCCGAGCCCGAGTTGGGTTGCCACCATTCGCGCGACTTCGCAGGTTGCCGTCGTGACCGCCCGTGCCTGCTTCGGCCCCGCGGCGAACATGCCGGCTACCACTCGTACCCTCTTGGTGCCCGGCAAGCCGGCGCCAAGGTGCCTTACGACGTGAGAAGCCAGCTCCTGGGACTCGCCGCTGATGACGGTCGCCAGGACTCTGCGCATGGCCATCTCATCACCGCCGCCGCTCGCAGCGTCTCGATCGGCATGGGAGTTACAGCCCACAAACCTGAGCAAAGCAACGTAGTAGACGTCGGCGCATTGGCTCTGATCGAGCCCCATCTCGCGCGCCACCCCAAGCGCGAGAAGGCAAGTTCTCAAAGCCTGGCCCTCTGGCTGGCCCATACCAACGTCCGTGCCAATCGACAAGGACGCGACAAGCTCGGACAGCCGCAGCGTAAGGCTCGGACCTCTCAACCGTCACGCCTCCAGCAGAAATCGGCGCACCTTTGCGTTGAAGTCGTCAGGCTTCTCCATATTGCTGACGTGTCCCGCCCCGTGAATGACGGCGAGTTCCGAATCGGGAATTGACGTGTGAAACTGTTCGGCGACGCTCAGCGGACTGCGCCGATCGCCGTCACCCCAAAGAAGCAACGTCGGCGCGTCGATGGTTTTCAGTAGGGGCGTCGTGTCGGTGTCGGCGAGAGACTTGGCCATCAGACGGAACCCGAGCGGGTGAAAGTCCGCCACGACGGCTGCCATCTCAGCAGTCAGTTCTGGTGACGCGTCCAGGAAGAAATCTGCCGGGACCCATTCGGCCACGACCTCATGACTCGGTCGCGCCGCGTCCCGATAGCACCTCGCGCGCCGTTTCTCGACCGCATCTTCAGGAAGCGACCCTTTCCAGCCCGCATAAGTGTCAGCCAGGACAAGGTGATCGATACGCGCTGGGTGGAGCCGGAAGAGCTCCTGGGCAAGCATGCCACCCCATGAGAGTCCGAGGACGTGAGCGCGCGCTACTCCGACGGCGTCGAGAAAGTCGACAAGAGTGTTCGCCCAGTCGGCGATGGTGAAATGCTCAGGCGGGTCAGGCGACATCCCGGCACCAGGCGCATCCCACGCAACCACCGTGAAGCGATCCGATAGACCCGCGAGTTGAGACTTCCAGCATCGAGAGTCGCAGAGAAACCCGTGCAGGAGTAACAACATCGGGCCCTCGCCAACTCTGCGGTAGAAGACGGAACGTCCACCAGCGCTGGCGTGGATCAGTTCCGGGTTGACCGGCGTCCTGTCAGAGTGGCTGGCTCCGGACGCGGGCTCCACCGAAAGAGTCTATTTCACACCGTCCGACGCACTCGAGACGCTTCGATGCGCGCGAGAATGCCGAGAAATTCGGGTTGCCGGTGGAATCGCTGCTGAGGACAGCGCTTCCACAAGGAAACGCTGCTGCCGAGATCAACTCGACCCGATTCGAATCCGGGCGTGGGCTCCAAACCCGAGATTCCGCACGTAGGGCGTCAGACGTGCGTATCTGAGGGACACGATGCGCACGGCTGGCGTCAGACGCGCGAAATGATTCCGACCGGGTTTGATCGCCGATCGCGTACCTTCGAGGGGTGAGCTTTTTCTTTCGGGCGGCTTACCTGTTCGGATTCAAGCCGTGGGATTCTGGGGTCCCGCCCCCCGAACTCGTCTCGGTGGTCGAGGGGCCTGGGCGGCTGGCGCCCAGCAAGGCGCTGGACCTCGGGTGCGGCACCGGGACCAACTGCATCTACATGGCGCAACACGGTTGGGACGCGGCGGGCGTCGACTTCGTGCCGCGAGCCGTCGCGCAAGCCAAGCGAAAGGCCGCAGCCGCCGGCGCGTCACCTCGATTCGTTGTCGGGGATGTCACGCGTCTGACCGAGGTTGGCGTCGGTGCGGGTTACGGACTGCTGCTTGATCTCGGATGCTTCCACAGCATCGCGGACGCGCGCCGAGATGCCTACGTCGAGGGGGCCACTGAAGTCGCCAACCAGGGTGCAACGATGCTGCTGTTTGGCATGGTGCGGCGGGGAGACCCCGGTCGCGTCGGCCCACGGGGGATGGCCCGCGGGGAGGTGGCGCAACGGTTCGCTTCCGGCTGGGAGATCGTATCGGAAGAAGCGGGCCGACCGATGTTCGGAAACGACACCGCCTGGTATCGCTTGCGCCGCCGCTGAGACCGGTCATCCATCTGCGCGAGGCGCCTCTGCAGATTTGACATCAGACGAGCGCAGGCTCTGCGCGCGGATTACGCTCGTCGGGCGCCATACGCGCAACGAACTTCGTTGGACGCGCAAGCCCCCAAGGAGGGCGCTGAGTCATGAAGTGGGTGACACGAAAGAACGCCGCTGTTGACCGCATCGCGTGCCCGTGGCTGATCCGGCGGTTCATCGATCCCGGTGCCGAATTTCTCTATGTCGACGAGGGTGATATCTCACGAGTCGCGCGGGAGCAGAGCGCCGAACCCTTCGACGTAGAGGGCGCTGAGATGGGACACGTCGACGGGCGCTGCTCGTTTGAGTCGATCATCGCCAGGTACGGCCTCACGGATCCAGGGCTGCGCCGTCTGGCGGACATCGTCCACGGCGCCGACATCCAGGCGGACATCGGCCAGACACCCGAGGCTGCCGGCCTCAAGGCAGTCGCTATGGGATTCCGACGCCTGTATGGCGACCGCGACCTCGAAAAGCTCGAGGCTGAGATGCCGCTTTATGACGCCCTGTACGCGTGGTGCACCGCAAAGGGCTGAAATGGTCGGCTGACCCTGAGATGTTTGGTCGATGTCGCGATCCGGTAGACTGAGACCGACGTAAAGCTGCGTCGCCCGCTCGGGTCCTCTCTTCCTGTCTCACCACAGAGCCCTGTAGATCGCGGCAAATAAGAAGAAAAAGAGAGGCACCCTGGAGCTTCGTTGCAAACATTCGCCGAAGCCGGCGTAAGCGCGCCCGTCGGAGCCGCGCTGACCCGGCAGCAAATCAATACCCTCAATCGCGTTCAATCCGAGTCGATCCCCGCACTCCTCGACGGCCGCGACGTCGTCATTCAATCGCCGACAGGCAGCGGCAAGACGCTGGCCTTTCTGGTTCCTCTCCTGGACCGACTCGAGCGGGGCAAGCCCGGCCCGCAAGCCTTGATCGTCGCGCCCACACGCGAGCTGGCGATCCAGGTCCAGGCTGTCTTCCAGTCGCTCGATTCGGGCTGGCGCACCGCGCTGCTGTACGGCGGCGTGGGCTATCACACCCAGACTGCTGCATTGAAGAGAGGCGTCGATGTCGTGATCGGAACGCCGGGCCGCATCCTCGACATGGTCAGCAAGAGACTGGTCTCGCTGAGCCGCCTCGAATACATGGTGCTCGATGAGGCCGACCAGATGTTTGACGCCGGCTTCGCAAGAGACGTAGAAAAAATCATCGGCCTCACGTATTCCCCGCAGACCGTCCTCGCCTCGGCGACGATGCCGGAGTGGGTCTCAAGGATGATCGCCAAGCACCTTCAGGACCCGGTCTTCGTAAGGGTCGTCGCTGAAGGACCTTCGTTGCTTGAGCACGGATTCGTGCGTACCCAGCGTGGCGCCAAGCTGCGTGTGCTGAGCGACATCCTGCGGAAGCAGGGAGCCACGATCGTCTTCGGCCGAACCAAGCACGGGGTGCGAAAGCTGAACAGTGACCTGCAAAAGCTTGGCCATCGCTCGGTCGAGCTCCAGGGGAACATGGCCCAGAGCGCTCGGGACCACGTGATGCAGTCCTTCAGGAACGAACGAGCGGACGTGCTCGTGGCGACCAACGTCGCGGCCCGCGGCCTCGACGTAAGCCACGTCGACCTCGTTATCAACTACGACCTCCCTGACAGCGCCGATGCAATGACCCATCGCATCGGACGGACCGCCCGCAACGGCAACTCCGGCCGTGCTCTTACCTTCATCACGGACGAAGATCACGACAACTGGGCCAAGCTGCGCCGCCAGGGCGCACCGCTGCTCAGGACCGTGGACACCTCGGGCCTCACACGCGATGGCGGATGGTCATACGTGGAAGAACCGCCGCACCAAAACAAGGCGAATCAGCGTGGTATGGTCTCGCACACGAGGAAACCGGCCAGGCAGCGTCGGCGCCGATAGATCGGTCTAGTAGACTGACGCCGACAGGCTGGCGTTCCTCCGCGAACCTGCCGTTCCACGGCAGAGGACGTACAAGGGGTCCGCAATGAACGCTGTCCGTATCGCAACCGCCCTATTGGTCGATGACGACGCCACCTCGAGCCAGGCCAACCAGCAACGCCTGGAGGACGACGGCTACAGCGTCGTTACCGCGCGCGACAGGACGGAGGGCCTCGGCCGGGCAAGGCAGGGGGCTCCGAACGTGATCTTCATCCATCTCGGCGCCAACGGAGCAGGGAGCCTTCCATTCATCGAGGCTCTTCGCGCTGACGATGCCTGCCGGCACATATCGGTCGTGGTTCTGCCGAATCAATCGGGCATCAAGGCCAGGGCGAAGCTGCGGCCGGTGAACCGAGACCTCTGGTAGAGGTCGCGCCGCCCAAGTAACAAGAAGAAGGTCGGATGGACCTTTCAGCGGCACCGTCCCGGCGTATCGACATGGCGGTCGTGGCGTGGGCCGTCCTCGTTTTTGCGCTGCTACTTCTCGGCCTGCTGCCTCTCTACGTCCTCCATTTAGATCTGGCCAAGCTCGCCGCCAACTCGTCCAGCGCGCCCCCGATCGCGATCGTGGGCATCCTCTTCACCGCCTACACCCCCACCGTGGCCGCGCTTCTGGTGGCCTGGCGCTGGCCTGGCGCGGGCGGGGTACGCCGGCTCGTCAAGCCGCTGGGTCGATGGCGTGTCCACCCAGGCTGGTACCTGGTGGCGCTGCTGGGTCCGATCCCGCTGCTGTTGCTGGCCGATCTCATCTACGTGCTGCTCGGAGGCGACGCACCGCGACAGTGGTTGGCGCTACCGACCGGAACCGCGGAAGGAGGCATGTCGGCCGTGGCATTCACGATCGGCGCAGTCATCGCAGGCGCGGTGGGCGAGGAGCTGGGATGGCGGGGCTTCGGCCAGCGGCGCCTTCAAACCGGAATCGGTGCGCTTGGGGCGGCGATCGTAATCGGACTGCTGTGGAGCACGTGGCATCTATGGCCGGTCGCCGTTCCGGGCGGGCTGTCGCTCTTCGACTGGACCGACTTCCCGCAGACCTACCTTCGCCTCACTTCGACGGCGATCCTGTATGCGTGGCTGTACAACGGCTCACGCGGCAGTCTGCTTCTGGTCCTCGTGGCGCATGGCGCATACAACATCGACAACTCGATCGTTCAGGCGCCGGACTCAGGCCTCCATGCGATTCCGATCATCGTCGCCGTTTTGCATGGGTTGGTCGCGTTGGGTGTGGTCCTCGCCACCAACCCGCGCACGCTGACTCGTCGCGTCAGCAGCGGCGAGGATTAGCTGTCCGTCACGCAGGTCCATGTCTTCGCGGTGTACCACACGACGGCATGGGTGCCCCCAGGGCAGGTCCCAGCCGCCGGTTGGCTCGCAACCGCCGGCGCCGCGGTCAATCCCTTGACGAGATAGCCGCCGGCGCCTCCCAGCACGAAGACCGATACGAACGCCAGCAGCAGCACAACGGTCCGCATGGAAAACATGTCTTGCTCCTTGGCTGTGGAATCGGGATGGTTGTGCCCCTGTATAGGGGTTTACGGTTGGCCCGGGTTCCCGCCAAGAAAACATCCTGGTTTCGGATCTTTTTCGAGGGTTGATCACGTAGAAGCGACAAAGCCGATGACAGATCTGGCTGACGGCGACCTGGTCAAGCGGGCGAAGGCAGGCGATCGGCTGGCCTTTGATCGGTTGGTCGGGCCGCTGGTCGACCAGGCGTTTCGGCTGGCCTATGGGATGCTCCACGACAGGCAGGCGGCCGAAGATGCTGTGCAGGAAGCCGCGATCCGGGCCTGGCGGAAGCTGAACAACCTGCGTCCGGGCACGGAGATGCGTCCCTGGTTCCTGGGGATCGTGGCGAACCAGTGCCGGACGACGATGCGGGGGCGCTGGTGGTCCGTCCTCCGGCTGGACGTCCCACCCTCCTCGGCGGGTTACGGGTTCGAAGACCAGATCGCGAGCGGTGAAGACCTGCGGGCGGCTCTGCGCAAGCTGGCGCCGGAGCACCGCGAGGTGATCGTCCTTCACTACTACCTCGACCTGCCGCTTCATGAGGTGGCCGTGATCTCAGGCATTCCAATCGGCACGGTCAAGTCGCGCATCAACCGCGGCCTCGCGGCCATGCGTCCCTTTTTTCGACCGATGGAGGCCGTGACGTGATGGATGAGCTGATTCGAAGCAGGCTGCATGACGCGCTCGACATCGAGCCGCCGCCGCCTTACCTGCGGTCGCGCATCATCAGCTCGCTGCCGGCGGCTGAACGTCCGATTCGCAGGCCGGCTCCGTCCTTCCTGTGGGCGCGTCCGTGGGTCGCGGCGATGCTTGCGGCGGCCGTGATCGCGGGCTTCATCTACGTCGGCCGCGCGATCGGACCTCAGCCGGCACACAACCGGCCGCCAAGCGAGGTGACCCCGGCCACGCTGGTATCACCCGAGGGAGTCGCCATCGCACCCGACGGATCGCTGTATTTCTCCGACCACGTGAGCAGTTACGTGTTTCGGAGGCTTCCCGATTGGTCGGTGGAGACGGTGGCTGGGACTCGGCCCACAGCATCCATCAGCGAGGGCGACGCGGGAATGGGTGGACCTGCCACGAGGGCGTACCTATTTGGACCCTGGGCCTTGGCCTTCGACCGCACCGGCAACCTCTTTATCGCCGACGGAGATGCCCATCGCATCCGGCGCGTCGACCGGAACGGAGTCATAACCACAATCGCGGGGACGGGGCCAGCCGAAGTCGGGATGGGCGCGTTCGGCGGCGATGGAGGTCCAGCCACGGCGGCTAGGCTGAATGTACCCATCGGAATCGCGCTTGACGGCCAGGGCGTGCTGTACATCGGGGACGTTCTCAACGGGCGGATCAGGCGCGTAGATAAACGCGGAACGATTACGAGCTTGGACAACTCAATGCTGCCCATGCCACGCTCCCAGTTTCGTCCTGGCTATCTCACCTTCGACTCGAATGGCAACCTGTACGTGATGTCGGTGGACATCGTCCCATGGCAGCCGACGGGAAACGGCTGCGAGATCCTGCGCCGAACTCCGGGTGGCATCTGGTCCTCCGTCGCCGGCACTGGCGTGTGTGGCTTCAACGGGGATGGCGGCAAGGCCACCTCGGCCGAAATTTCGGGCGGCGGTGGAATCGCTTTCGACTCCGCAGGAAACCTTTATTTCGCGGACACCGGCAACCACCGCATTCGGCGCGTCGATCGCAACGGCTTCATCACGACTGTCGCGGGGACAGGAACGGCAGGCTTTTCAGGCGACAACGGACCAGGTACGAAGGCGGAGCTCGGATTTCCTCGTGGCTTGGCAATGTCTTCATACGATTTGCTGTACATCGCCGATGACGCCGACGACAGCCTCACGCCATCGGGTACAGGTCGAATCCGCCAGCTGACGATCCATAACGGCACAATCAACACATTGGTGAGCAGCACAACGCCGATCCGCACGTCCGGCTGAGCTGACTCGCCGGCCGGAGCAAGATTTGTGCATGGGGACTCGCGTGCCCACCCGGATTGGCGCTCGCACCAACCTCGGCTTGCTTCTGCTGCTGGTCGCCGCTTTTCTGACCGGCTGGCTCGCCTTTGCCTACGCAACGGCGCCGGCGCGATGGTCCCTCGTGGTCCACGCGACGAGCGGGATCGCCATCCTCTTCCTGCTGCCGTGGAAGTCGATGATCGCCCGGCGCGCGATGGGCCGCAACCGGCCGCACCGGTGGGCTTCGATACTCCTGGGCCTGCTTGTGGTCACGTCTCTGCTGGCCGGCCTTGCCCACTCCACCGGCCTACTCGTGTACGCGGGACCTTTCAGCGCCATGGAGGTTCATGTCGGAGCCGCCCTCGCCGCAGTCCCGTTTGCGATCTGGCACGTGGCCGCGCGTCGCATCCGCATCCGCGGCACCGACGTGTCCCGCCGCAATTTCCTGCGCGGTGCAGGCGTGATTTCGACTGCCGCGGTCGCCTATGGCGCAGGTGAGCTCGTCGTGCGGGCGACAAGGTTGCCCGGCGCCGCGCGCAGGTTCACCGGCTCCTACGAGACCGGTTCGTATGCACCTGGCCTGATGCCGGTGAGCTCGTGGATGTTCGATGCCATCCCGCAAATCGAGCCGGCTCACTGGAGACTTCGGGTTGGCGATCGCGAGCTTGGCTACGAGGAGGTCGCGGCCTTCGATGATCGTATGGTCGCGACGCTCGACTGCACGGGCGGGTTCTATTCGACGCAGGTCTGGAGGGGAGCGAGACTCGACCGGCTTGTCAAGGACATGCGTGGCGCCAGCATTCGAGTCACCTCTCACAGCGGCTATGACAGGCGTTTTCCGATTGAGCACGCGGATCAGCTTCTGCTGGCCACCCGCTTTGGCGATCAGGTCCTCGACGCCGGACATGGTTTTCCTGTCCGCCTCGTGGCTCCTGACCGCCGCGGCTTCTGGTGGGTGAAATGGGTCGTCGCGATCGACGTGGACGACCTCCCGCATTGGTGGCAGTCTCCGTTCCCGACGCAGTAGATCAGGCGGCTGCGGGCAGCGAGGCAGCCGAAGGTTTTGGGGCGCGGACCCGGATGACGAGCAAAGCAAGCACGAAACCGGCGAGCGCGATCACCACTCCAGTTTCGAACGCCGTGGTGAAGCCGGCCGTGAGCGCCTGGCTGACGAGCGCGTGGGTCGGCCGAACGTCGGCCAGCCGGTCCTTGGTGACGTTTGCCGCGATCGTTCCGAGAACGGCGAGGCCGATCGACCCGCCGAGCTGCTGGCTGACGTTCAGCACCGCCGAAGCAAGCCCTGACTCGCTTCGCGATGCGCCCGAGACCGCGACCACGGTGGTCGGAAAGAAGATCAGGCCGAGCCCGATCGACAGGGCGATGAGCGCCGGGAGTATGTCGGGCACGTAGCTCGCGTGATCGGAGATGCGAGAAAGCAATGCGAGGCCACCAGCGACCATCAGGGCGCCGAGCGTGATCGGTAGGCGCGCGCCGATGCGTCCGACCAGGCGGGACGTGACCTGAGCCGTGACGACCACTCCAACGCCGAGCGGCAGGAATGCGAATCCAGCCTTAAGGGGGCTGTAGCCCAGCACGTTCTGCACGATCTGGGTCAGGAAGAAGAGCACGGCGAGCGTGGTCGCGCCGGCCAGCATCCTGAGCAGGTAGGCGCCGGTGCGGTTCCGATTGGCAAAGATGCGCAGCGGCATGAGCGGCTGCTTGCTGCGGAGCTCGATCAGGACGAAGAGCACGAGCAGTGCGGCGCCAGAGCCAAGCGTCGCGACAGTGGCGTTGTCGCTCCAGCTGTAGGTGGCCGCGCGCGACAGCCCGTAGACGATGAGCGTGATCGCACCCGTCACTGAGATCGCGCCGGGCAGGTCCAGCCGGCCGGAGCGCCCGTCTGACGCGGCGAGCACCCGCGGGGCGGCGAAGGCCAGCGCCAGCGCGATCGGGACGTTGACGAACAGCACCCATCGCCACGACAGGTAGTTGACGATGAGGCCGCCCAGGATCAATCCGACAGCTCCGCCGCCGCCGGCGGCGCCGGCGTAGATCCCGAGGGCTCGGTTGCGCGCCGCCACTTCCTGGAACGTGTCCGCGATCAAGGACAGCGCGGTGGGCGCGACGATGGCCCCGCCCGCGCCCTGGATGACGCGCGAAACGATCAACCAGGTCGAAGTGGTCGCCAGGCCGCCGGCAAGGGAGCCGCCCGCGAAGAGCAGCACGCCGGCGATGAACATGCGGCGCCGTCCGAAGAGGTCGCCGGCCCGGCCGCCGAGAAGGAGCAATCCGCCAAAGGCGAGCGAGTAACCGTTGACGACCCATTCGAGGTCGGTCGCGCTGAAGCGAAGCGCGCGCTGGATGGAGGGGAGAGCGACGTTGACGATGGTGGTGTCCAGCACGACCATGAGCTGGGCGAACGCGATCACGATCAGCGCGAGGCTGAGGTTGCGAGACTTAGACATTGGAGTTTCCTTCCTTGTTGCGGATTCCGACCAACCCGCAGGCGCCTGCCGCATGCGGAGGTACTCGTTGATGCCGACCAGGCGGAACTGGAGCAGCTCGTAGCGGGGGAATGCCGGCGCGGCGGTGGCGTAGTCGATCACCTGCGGCTCGACCAGGGTGTAGTCGCGGCCTTTGTAGGTGACCACGCACCAACCAGCGGCCTTGACATTCAGGTACCACGCCGCGTTGTCACCGAACGTGCGCGGCATGACAAAGGCGTCGCCCAGTGGTCGCATGCCCAGGGGCGTGGCGTACATCCGCCCCGACTTGCGCCCGCGGTGGTGGATCACGCCGACGATCGGCATCCACCCCCGTCCCGCGATGACCAGTGTCAGCGGGTTGATGAGACGGGCCGCGGCCCGAATGAATCGACGCAGGTTTGGACCAAGCGGTGGACGAGGAGTGAGGTTGCTCATGACCGACCAAAAGCCGGTCTGCTGGCGACTTATTCCCTTAAGCGGATGATTTCTTTAGCTGAGGATCGGCTGAGGCGATGATACGGCGCAGCATGTCGGTCAGGGCATGCTGCTCGGCTGACTTCAGGGGCCCGAAGAACTCGGCGGCGGACGCGTCGAAGGCCCGAGCTGCGCGCTTCTGCACGGTCCAGCCGCGCGGCGTGAGGCTCAGCGCGTAGGAGCGCCTGTCGGCCGGGTTGCGCCGCCGCAGCACGACCCCTTGCTGCTCGAGCTGGTCGATCAGCTCGACCATCGTCGTCCGGTCGATCCCGAGCTGCTCGCCGAGCGCCTGCTGGGAGATGGGCCCTTCCGCGAGCAGGTTGAGCACGCCGCAGAGCTGCACGCTCAGGCCCATTGGGCTGAGCCGTCGTTTGGCCAGCTCCTGGCCGGTCCTGGCCGCAATCACCAGGAGCGCTCCGGGTCGATCGGCCAGCGAAGGCGGTATCGGCATGTCGCGATTATGCCCGGATTTCCAGCAATCAATCGGTAAAACGGACGGTCGGCTCAAGTGACGATCTGAGCGCGGGTCAGGCCTCGGGTACGTCGAGGGCGCTGCGCTGGTCGAGGTAGTAGAGAAGGGCCATGGCGGGCGCGATGACCAGCGCGAGACACGCTCCGACGATGAGGAGGAGTGCCTGCGTGCCGGGAGGCGCGATCGCCTGTGCGATCGTGAGCTGTCCGGGCAGGAGGTACGGCGACTGGGCAAACCCCCACGCCATGACCATGGAGCCAACGGCGGTGACGGTCAGAACGCGGTACTGGCGAAAGATGCCTCGCCAGTGCAGGAAGGCCACGAGCGGCGTGACGATCATGGTGACCAGCGCGAACGGCAGACCTGGTCCGGCAAGCATGGACCTGAACAGCGTGGGCGCCTGAAGTCCGATCGCAACGAGGGCCACCGAGCCCATCGCGATCAGCACCAGGGCCGCCGCCACGGCTCGGCGGCGGAAATAACCGACCAGCTCGCCCGCGCCGTAACGCCGCGCATCGCCGACGAGGAACGATGCGCCGCTGAAGGCAGTGGCGGCCAGCGAAACCAGGCCGAAGCTGATCGACATCGGGCTGAACGAGGCCGCGAGCACGGACTGGCTCGGTCCGGCGACTCCAACGCGGCCTGACGCGATCGCGCCCAGGGAGGCCGCAAAGAAGAAGGGGGTCAGCAGCGAAGAGGCGCCGAAAACGAGATCGGCGATCCGGTGGGAGCGAGGTTCGTCCGCCACATGGCGGAACGCGAAGAATGCCCCGCGCAGGATGAGGCCGATCAGGGCGAGGGTGAACAGGGGGTAGAGGCTCAGGAAGGTGCTCTGAAACAAGAGCGGAAATCCGGTCCAGCACAGCACGATGGACAGCACGAGCCACACGTTGTTGACCTCCCACACAGGCGCCATCGCGTGGTCGATCAGGGCGCGAGCCTCGCGGCCGCGGTCGGACTGGCCCGCCAGCAGATCCCAGATTCCCGCGCCGAAATCCACGCCGCCCGCGGTGCTGTAGGCGGTGATGGCGAGCAGCAGCGCAAACGCGATCAGGTCGGGGGCGACGTTCACGACTGCGCCACCTTGGGCAATTGCGCCGGTCGCGGGCCGTAGGGCGCTCCTTCTTCTGGCGCGGTGCCCGCCATCGAGTCCTCACGCCTCCAGCGTGCGGCGAGCCTCAGCATCAGAGTCACGAAGAAGTAGGCGATCAGCGCGTAGACGACGACCAGCGTGGCCAGCATCGTCCACACGAACGACGCCGGCGCGGAGGTGACCGCGTCAGAGACGCGCATCAGTCCGTAGACGATCCACGGCTGGCGACCGACCTCAGTGGTGACCCAGCCGGCCTCGACCGCCAGGTAACAGCCGACTCCCGCAAGCGCCGCCAGCCGGTAGAACCAGACCGAATCGGGCAAGCGGCGTCGCCGAAGCAAGACCCAGAAGTGCCAGACGGCGAGCGCAGCCCCGACCGTGCCGAGCCCCACCATGGCGTCGAAGGCGAGGTGAGTGATGTTGGCCTCGACCGCGCTGGGCCTGGCGTTCGCCGCGAAGTCGGTCAGGCCGCGCACCACGGCATTGGGCGAGTAACCCACGAGGATCGAATCGAGGACCGGAACGGCAATGCCGAACCGAATGTTGCCGGAGCCGTCGATGAGCCCGCCCATGACCTCAGGGTTGTGGTCTCGCGTCTTCCACGTGATCTCCATTGCTGCGAACTTGGCGGGCTGGTCACCGACGAGCGCACGGGCGGACAGATCGCCGACCACGAGCTGGACCGGGGTCAGGGCGGCCGCGACCGTGAAGGGCACCAGGAAGGCCAGCTTCTGGTAGTGGTCCCGCCGGCCGCGCAGCCAGCCCACCGCGTAGACGGAAGCCACGGCGAAGCCGGCCGTCATGTAGATCGCGATGAGGAAGTGCCAGAACTCGTAGCCAAGCGCGTGCGTGAAGAGCGCGGCCACCACGTCGACGTCGACGAGCCGTCCGGATTGCAGCGTCACCCCGCCCGGGGTGTTCATCCAGGAGTTGGCCGACAGCACGCCGAACGCGCCGAGCAAGCCCGCGGGTGGCAGCACCAATCCCAGCATGAAGTGCGTTCGCCTCGGGAGTCTTTCCCATCCGTACAGGTAGATGCCAATGAAGATCGCCTCGAGGAAGAACGCCAGGCCCTCGATGGCGAAGCCAAGCCCGATCGCGGCGCCGAAGCGCCCCATCATGCGCGGCCACAATATGCCGAACTCGAACGACAGGATCGTCCCGGTCACCGCGCCCACCGCGAACTGCACCGCCATCACGACCGACCACCGCCGCGCGATCTTGAGAGCCACGGGGTCGTTGCGCGCGATGCCGATGCCCTCCATCAACAGGGTCAACGAAGGGAGGGCTACGCCGAGCGGAACCAGCAGCACGTGAGACGCAAGGGTGAACGCCATCTGGATGCGGCTCGGCAGGAGAGCGGATTCTCCAGCCAGCCATGTGGTCGATGTCATCCCGTCTCATCCATCGTCCTCCGATGACGAGCGCGCCGTCGGCGTATAAGAAAGACGCGTGGCTGCGGGCAAGTGCACTCATTTCACAAGCCAGACGAGGATCCCCGAGCCGAACACGCCACAGGGTTGTGAGGAGTGCCTGGCGACCGGCGACAGTTGGGTCCACCTGCGTCTGTGCCTGGAGTGCGGTCACGTCGGGTGCTGCGATTCGTCTCCCAACCGACATGCGAGCAAGCACTTCCAGAAGACCGACCACCCGCTCGTCGCCTCATTCGAGCCGGGCGAGGCGTGGGTCTGGTGCTACGCGGACGAGGTCCTTTTCGAAACCGCCTCGAGCGTCCGCTGAGAAGGTTCGGGGCCCTCGCCGTTGGCTGACCACGCCTCGGTGAACTGGCTGTTGTAGAGCCTGAAGTAGAAGCCCTTCCGCTCCAGCAGCTCGGCGTGGCTGCCCTGCTCGACGATCTTGCCGGAGTCCATGACGACGATCGCGTCCGCGTTCCGGATGGTGGACAACCGGTGGGCGATCACGAAGCCCGTGCGGCCGTGGCGGAGCTGGGTCATCGCCTTCTGGATCAGGACCTCGGTGCGCGTGTCGACGTTGCTCGTCGCCTCGTCCAGGATCAGGATGGTGGGGTCGGCGAGGAAGGCGCGCGCGATGGTCAGCAGCTGCCGCTGGCCCGACGAGAGATCTGAGGCGTCCTCATCGAGCACGGTGTCGTAGCCCTTGGGCAGCGTGCGGACGAAGGAGTCGACGTGCGCGGCCTGGGCAGCCGTGATGATCTCTTCCTCCGTGGCCCCTTCCTTGCCGTACCCGATGTTGTCTCGGATCGTGCCGGCGAAGAGCCAGGTGTCCTGCAGCACCATCCCGAACACCCTGCGCACCTCATCGCGCGGGACTTCACGCGTGTTCACCCCGTCGATGCAGATGCGTCCCGAGTCGATGTCGTAGAAGCGCATCAGCAGGTTGACGATGGTCGTCTTGCCCGCGCCCGTCGGACCAACGATCGCGATCGTCTGGCCCGGCCGGACCTGCAGGTTGAAGTCGGTGATGAGCGGCTTGTCCGCCTCGTACCTGAAGTTCACGTGCTCGAGCGCGATCTGGCCGCTCACCTCATCCAGCTGAGCGCCGGTGTCGACGTCGGGCGTCTCTTCCTCTGCGTCAAGGAGCTCGAAGACCCTCTCCGCCGACGCCAGGCCGGACTGCAGCAGGTTCATCTGGCCCGCGATCTGCATGATCGGCATGGTGAACTGCCGCGAGTACTGGATGAATGCCTGGACGTCGCCCAACGTCATCGTTCCCGAAGCCACTCGGTAGGCGCCGATCACCGCGACGGCGACGTAGTTGAGGTTCGCCAGGAACTGGATCGCCGGCTGGATGATCCCGGACAGGAACTGCGCTTTGAAGCTCGCCTCGAACAGGCGGCCGTTGTGCTCCTCGAACACTTTTTGGGCGCTGGCCCGCCGGCCGAAAACCTGCACCAGCGCGTGGCCGGTATGCATCTCCTCGACGTGCCCGTTCAGGCTGCCCGTCCACTTCCACTGGGCGGCGAACTGCTTTTGCGAGCGGCGTGCGATGAGCAGGGTCACGACGACCGACAGCGGCACGGTGACCAGGGCGATCAGCGCCAGCAGCGGGCTGATCCAGATCATAAACGCCAGGACGCCGACCACCGTCAGCACCGAGGTGAGGATCTGGCTCAAGCCTTGCTGCAACGTCGTGCTGATGTTGTCGATGTCGTTGGTGACCCGGCTGAGGATGTCGCCGTGGGAGTGGCTGTCGAAATACTTGAGCGGCAGCCTGGACAGCTTGGCTTCGACGTCGCGGCGCAGACCGTATACGGTGCGCTGCGCGACCCCCGCCATGATGTAGCCCTGCCCCCACATCAGTACGGACGAGAAGAGGTAGAGGGCGATGCCGAGGAGCAGCGTCATCCCCAGGGCCGTGAAATCGATCCCCCTTCCCGGCGTCACGTTCATTCCGGACAGCATCTGGGCGATCTGACCCTGGCCGTGCGCCTGGAGGAGCGCGATGGCCTGCGCCTTGGTCAGGCCCGCGGGCAGCATCTTGCCGACGATGCCGTTGAAGATGATGTCGGTCGCGGTGCCGATGATCCTGGGCCCGATGACCGAAAAGGCGACGCTCCCGATGCCGAGCAGGGCGACCGCGCCGATCAGGCGGAGCTCTGGCCTCAGGCGGCCGACCAGCTGGCGCAGCGTCTTGCCGGGATGGCTGAGCTTGGGGGCCGGTGGGCCCGCCATGCCGCCCATCCAGCCGCCAGGCTGCCGCCGCTGCTCGCGGGCCGCTCCGGGGCGGTTGATCATGCGACCGCCTCGCCAAGCTGCGAGTCGACGATCTCCCGATAGGGCTCGCACGAGGCCATCAGCTCGTCGTGCGTACCCATGCCCACGACCCGGCCTTCGTCCAGGACGATGATCCGGTCGGCGTGCATGATCGTGCTGACGCGCTGCGCAATGATCAGCACCATCGCCTGCCGCGTATCTGAGCGCAGTGCGGCGCGCAGGCGGGCGTCGGTGCCGGCGTCGAGCGCGGAAAAGCAGTCGTCGAAGAGATAGACGGCGGGCCGCTTGACCAGCACGCGCGCAATGGCGAGGCGCTGCCGCTGGCCGCCCGAGACGTTGGTTCCGCCCTGGTCGATCGGCGCGTCGAGGCCGCCCATCTCCTCCACGAAATCCCTCGCCTGGGCCACCTCCAGCGCGTGCCAGAGCTCTTCGTCGGTGGCCTGCTCGTTGCCGAACCGCAGGTTGCTGGCGACCGTGCCGCCGAACAGGTAGGCGCGCTGCGGGACGATGCCCATCCGGCCCCACAGCCGCTCCAGCGTCTGCTCCCGCACGTCGACGCCGTCGACCAGCACGCTGCCCGCGCTGACGTCGAAGAAGCGGGGGATGAGGTTGAGAAGGGTCGTCTTGCCGGAGCCGGTGCCGCCGATGATCGCTGTCGTCTGGCCGGGCCGCAGCTCGAATGCGAGGTCCCGCAGCACGGGCTTCTCGCCGCCCGGATAGCCGAAGGTTACGTCCTGAAACTCGACCACGCCCGTGAGCCTGTCGGGCTCGACGGTGCGAGCCGGCTCTTCGATCGAGGGGACGGTGGTGACGACCTCCTGCAGCCGCGCCGCGCTGGCCTCGGCGCGGGGCACGAGGATGACCATCGCGATGGCCATCATCAGCGACATCAGGATCTGCATGATGTACATCAGGAAGGCGGTCATGTTGCCGATCGGCATCTGGCCGCTGTCGACCAGGTGGCCTCCGAACCACAACACCGCGATCGTCGTGACGTTCATCACGGCCAGCACCGCGGGGAAGGCGATGACGAAGATGCGGTTGACCCGCAGAGCCGTAGACGTCAGGTCATAGTTCGCCGACTCGAAACGGCGAGTCTCATAGTCCGTGCGGATGAAGGCTCGGATGACTCGGACCCCCATGATCTGCTCGCGCATGACCTGGTTGATGCGGTCGATCTTCACCTGCATCGAACGGAAGAGGGGGATCGCCTTGACGAACATGAACGCGACGATGGCGATCAGGATCGGAATCACCACCACGAGCAGGCCCGAGAGGGTCACGTCCTCGCGCAGCGCCATGATCACGCCTCCGACCGCCATGATCGGCGCGCTCACCATCATCGTCAGCGCGATCTGCAGAAATAGTTGAATCTGCTGCACATCGTTGGTGTTGCGCGTGATCAGGGAGGGGGTGCCGAAGCGATTCATCTCGCGCGCCGAGAAGTTCTGCACCTTGCCGAACACAGCAGCCCGCAGGTCCCTCCCGACGGCCTGGGACGCAAGCGACGCCCAGTAGACGCCGCCGACCGCGATGACTCCGAGCACGAGCGTGATGCCGAGCATCACGCCGCCCGTCCTCCAGATATAAGGTATGTCGCCCTTGGCAACGCCGTTGTTGATGATGTCGGCGTTCAGGTTGGGGAGGTAGAGGTTGGCGATCGACTGGATCAGGACCAGCACGATGACGATCGCAACCTCTCGGGCGTAGGGCTGCAGGTACGACCGCAAAAGCCGAATCAGCATCGCTCGAACCCTATCACGATCGTTTGATTATATCGAATGATTGACGTGAGTCAACCCATTTGGTATGCTCTAACAGATGAAGCGATCCGAGCTGGACAACGAGGAGCTCCGCTCGATCATGATCGCATTTATGCGGCAGCGCGCCGCCTTCGCGGACGAGACCGCCAGCTTTTTCATGGACGTCGAGCTCACGATGGCTCAGTTCCGAGCCCTGGTCACGATTCGGCGGTGGGGAAGGCAGAGCGGCAGGGAGCTGGCGCGGCGCCTGCACGTCACGCCGGGAACTCTTGTGCCGCTCATCGATCGACTCGAAGAGCAGGGCTACGTGCGCCGGGTGCCGGACCTGGCCGACCGCCGGCTCACATGGGTAGAGCTCACGCCGAAGGCGGATCGTCTCTTTCGGCGGCTGTGGGGCATGGGAGCGGCCAGGGTCGCCACGGCCATCTCTCATCTGGTGCCGAAAGATCGGGCGGAGCTGAGGCGGCTCCTCACCAGGGTCGCCGAGCACCTCGAGGCAGGCGCCTCAGCCTTGTTGGACAAGAAAGCCACAGCCTGAAGGGGCCCTAAGTCAAAACCTGTTAAGACGCGTTCTCTTTAGTGCTTCTCCACGCGCGATTTTCTTTGCCGCCGTGAGCGCGGCCACCACCGGGGGCTCGTTCTTCGGGGGGCGATCCGCGCACGCATCTGGATCGGGCTTCCGGCCGGCGTGGCCCCGTCGGCGAGCGCGTCTCCCGTATCGTCGCCTTCACCGTCGCCCGCGGCGTCGCCGCAGCACTGAGGCCGCAACTCCCAGGAAACGCTAAGGATCCGTCGAGTCGCGTCACAGGTTGCGCGGGCAACCTGATGGACAAAACAGCGCTACAGGGAGTTACCGGAGGTACATCCAGATGTCTACAGAAAATCCAAACGAGCGGGGGCCGCAGGAGCGGCCCGAACCAACGTCGCCAGAGTCCACCCTGCTTCCGCCGCCGGCGGCTGAGGCCCAGGGACCTCCGCCCGCATGGATTCCGGCGCCTCCGCCCGCGCCGAGGACCTCGATCTGGACCCGCGTCGCGGCCTTCGCAGTCCTGATCGCGGTCGTCGCGGCGGTGGCCGGGGCCGGCATCGGCTGGAGCCTCGCCCGGGCGGTCAACCCCCAACAGACCGCACAGGCGACGCAGCCCCAATCACCGATCCAGGCCGTCGCCCCCAGCACGGGTCCGAGCAACTCCTCCACCGCCGCCATCGCGGCCAAGGTCAGCCCGGCCATCGTCGACATCAACACGACGCTTGGCAACGGGCAGGCCGCTGGTACGGGCATGCTCATCACCTCGACCGGCGAGATCCTGACCAACAATCACGTCGTCAGCGGCTCGAGCAGCATCAGTGTCGTGGTGCAGAGTCGCTCGCAGTCCTACTCCGCCCACGTGGTCGGCGTTGACGTGGCACAGGACGTCGCCGTGATCCAGATCGACTCCAACGTTTCGGGCCTGCCCACGGTCACCATCGCCGACTCGTCTTCTCTGAAGGTCGGCGACGCGGTCGTGGCCATCGGCAACGCGCTCGGGCAGGGCGGAGCGCCACACGTCACGCAAGGCTCAGTCACGGCGCTCGACCAGACCATCACGGCGAGTGAGGGGGGAAGTGTCTCCGAGACGCTGAACGGAATGATCCAGAGCGACGCCGTCATCTATGCGGGCGACTCGGGCGGGGCGCTGGTCAACACCTCCGGCCAGGTCGTGGGCATGATCACCGCGGGCCAGGCGCAGGGCTTTCGTTCCTCAGCCTCGGACGTCGGGTTCGCCGTCGCTTCCAACACCGCGCTCGACGTCGTCAACCGGATTCGGGGCCACGAGCAGGCGTCGGACCTGACCTACGGGCAGGTCGGGTACCTCGGAGTGCAGGTCCAGTCGGTCGACTCCTCCGACTCCGCGCAGCTGGGCCTCAACGTGACGTCCGGCGCCCTGGTCACCGCGACGCCGCTGTCGGGCACCCCGGCCGCTTCGGCCGGCATCACCCGCGGCTCGGTGATCACCAAGCTCGGCGGGAGCGCGGTCACTTCATCCGAGACGCTTGGCACGGCAGTCAAATCGCATCAGCCTGGCGACCAGGTGTCGGTGACCTGGGTCGACCAGAGCGGCACGCACACCGCGACGGTGACCCTCGCTGGAGTCAACCCCTAGCAGCACGACGGACGGCGATATAGCGCACGCCTGACGCCAGGCGTGCGGAATCGGGGCCGCCCGGCCCGATGTCTGCGGGGCGTGGTTAACGAAGCAGGCCGAACTCCCCGGCCTGTATCCTTGACGGGTCGTGCGAATAGTCGTCAAGGACCCCGAAGAGTTCGAGCAGGCGTTGCGCGAGTTCCGCCGCAAGGTGCAGGAACAGGGACTCGTGCGCGAGATGCGACGGCGCTCGCACTACGTTCCGCCGGCCGAGGCCAGGAAGATCAAGAGCCTCCGCGCCCGGCGGCGGCGCACGCGGTAGCGGGTTAGGTATCCCGTCCTCGGTGCCCCCGTTGGGGCCCCGGGCACTACGTCCGACATCTACCACCTCATCGTGCAGATCCTCAAGCCGATCCGTGGTGGCGCAGACTATCTGTACTCCTCGGCTGGGGGATTGGCTGCGCCGTTCGAGCACCTCACCATCGCCGGATCGGTGGGCGACCCCTCGTTAGTTCGAGCTTTCCCGGACATGTTATAAGTGCCGTGATGGCCGAGGTACTGCTGTTTCATCACGCACAGGGACAGACACGCGGATTCCTCGCGTTCGCCGACGAGCTGCGAGCTGCCGGACATGTCGTTCATGCTCCCGACCTGTACGACGGCAAGACCTTCACCGACCTCGACCAGGGTGTCGGTTACGCGAAGGAGGTGGGCTTCGCGACGATTGGAGAGCGCGGACGACTCGCCGCCGATCGCTTACCGAACGGACTTGTCTATGCCGGATTCTCGCTTGGGGCGATGCCCGCGCAGGAGCTTGCCCAGACGCGCCCAGGCTGCAAGGGCGCGCAGTTGTTTTCTGCCGCTTTCCCGGTCTCCGAGTTCGGCGGCTCGTGGCCGCCGGGAGTTCCGCTCCAGATCCACATGATGGAAGACGACGAGTGGATTGCGGAAGACCTCCCTGCCGCGCGCGGGCTCGTTGCGACGATCGAGGGCGCGGAGTTGTTCCTATACCCCGGCGATCGGCACCTGTTCGCCGACAACAGCCTGCCCGACTATGACGAAGGTGCCGCGAAGCTGCTCAAGCAACGCGTTCTTAGCTTCCTCGACAACATCGAGTAGCCTGCGATAGCTCACCCCCGGATGACCCACAGCGGCTTCCAGGCGCGATTCGACGGACTGGAGAATCGAACGTCGAGTGTCCACTCTCCCCACCCACCGGTACGGATGCAGAAGTCACAGGATTCGATGGTTTCGAGCTCGCCGACACAGTACTTGCCTCAAGCACCACACACTTTCTCAGTAACGTTCTTCGTGGGCTCTCAAGGTTGAGCGGATGAGTGCAATGACCATCCCGGTGTGGGCGAAAAGGTCCTGCAGTGCCGCTTGGTCGATCGCCGAATTCTAGGCGGGCGGCGTCTCCATCAAGGAGCTCGCCGCCCGCTGGGTCAGCGGTCAGACGGGACAGGTACCCGGATCGGGCTCGTCGATCCTCGATGCGCCGCCAACGGGCACGCCGGGAAACGTCACAAAGATGACGTAGTCAGCCGAGCCTTTATTCACAGCGTTGTTCAACTCACCGGGGCGCTCAACGAACGCCTGCCCCTTCGTGTAAGTGGTGACGTCGCAGTGGTTCCCAACCGACGTATAGAGGGTGACCTCGCCTTGCTGTACGACGACGATCGCGCCGCCGGGATGCGAGTGCCAGCCTGAGAAGGCACCGGGGGCGACCGTGATCTTCGCGACCACAATGTCCAACCCCTGCTTGATGGGAAGCGTTCCGTCCGACACGTAGGTCCCTTGGGCCAACTTCTGGCTTGTAAATCCAGGTGGTGGTGGTGTCGCTGCACCGGGGACTGCGTTGACGGCCACAAGCAGCCCCGCCGCTCCCACCGTCATGGCTACCAAACGGATGACCCTTCTCGTAAGCGTGTTCATTGGCGACTCCTTATTGGGTTTTGACCGCGTGAACGCTGAATCCATTGGCACCCTAAGGCTGCTTGAGGGCGGTGTCACCCGGAGGACTACGGGGCGGGTACTGGTTGTTTGGAGTCTAAACTGGCGTCGGGTTCAGCGGATTGAGTAGGAAGCTCGAACTCGGGCTTACACCCCGTGAGTTGCAGGTTGCCCGCCTCGTCAGGACTGGGCTGACCGATCGCGAGATTGCGGGCAGGCTCTTGATCGGTCGCCGGACAGCAGAGTGGCACGTCAAACAAATCCTCAACAAGCTTGGTTTCAACTCGCGCTCGCAGGTCGCCGCGTGGGTGGCGCATGATGAGGCAGTCGGCTCGATGGCCGCCCCATCGAACGGGCGTCGACACAATCTCCCCCTCCAGCTAACGACGTTTGTGGGTCGCGGGAATGAGCTGACCGAGCTCCAGCGGCTCCTCGCCGTGAAGCGCTTCGTGACTCTCACGGCGGTCGGGGGCGCGGGCAAGACCCGCCTGGCGCTCGAAGTGGCTGACCGGGCTCTGCATGCATATCCAGATGGGGCCTGGTTGGTGGACCTGACCCAGATGAAAGACGGCTATCCGGTCGCCAGGGTGTTTGGCTCGACGCTGGGAGTCCACGAGAGTCCGCGGCAACCGATTGCTGAGACGGTCCTGGAGCACCTCCGTGCGCGGCACGTGCTGCTTGTGGTTGACAACTGCGAGCACGTGATCGCGGATTGCGCCGGTCTTGTAGACGCCATCCTCCGGTCGTGTGCTGGGGTCACGGTTCTTGCCACCAGCCGCGAGCCCCTCCGCGTCAACGGCGAGACGGTCTGGCGAGTTGCGTCGCTTGCGGTCCCCGATCCGGGTGCATCGATTGACCTGCCGGAACTTGCCCAGTACGAGGCCGTCGGCCTGTTTCTGGATCGTGCCCAGCTGGCTGCGCCTGGATTCGAGATCACTGCGGAGAACGCCTCCGCCATCGCGCAACTCTGCCGCCGGCTGGACGGCATCCCGCTGGCGATCGAGCTGGCTGCCGCATACGCTGGCTTGATGTCCCCCGAGCAGATCTTGAATCGACTGCAAAATCGGTTTGGGCTCCTGACAGGCGGTAGTCGCGCCGGACCAGCCCGGCATCGAACCCTGCAGTCCGCGCTTGACTGGAGCCACGACCTGATGAGCGATGACGAGAGCAGGCTGTTTCCGCGCTTGTCGGTGTTTGCCGGCACCTTCAGCCTCGAGGCAGTCGAGCAGGTCTGCTCACAGGACGACCTTGAGGTCGGCGCGATTGCAGGCTTGCTTGGTGGCTTGGTCGACAAGTCACTCGTGATTGCATCCGTCGAGGGGTCGGCGCCGATCCGTTTCCGGATGCTGGAGACCGTGCAGCAGTACGGACTGCAACGCCTGGCTGAACACGGCGAGGTGGAGCGACTCAGCCGAAGCCACGCTGAGCACTTCCTGTCAGTCGCTCAAGAGGCGTCGCCGAAGCTCAGAGGCCGTGACCAACAGGTTTGGCACCAGAGGCTTGCGCACGACGTCAGCAACCTGCGGTTGGCGCTGCAATGGAGCGGCGCCCATGAACCCGATGTAAGCATTCGGCTGATCATCGCGCTGAGCGATTTCTGGTATCTCGCCGGCCTTGTTGAGGAGGGCGACGGCTGGCTCAAGCGGACGCTCGGCCGATACTCCATCCGGAACAGACTCAGGGCTGAGGCGCTTGCGCGAGGTGGGCTGGTTTCCTACTGGCGCGACGACGTCGACAGTGCCTCCGCACGCTGGCATGAGTGCCTCGAGATCTACCGCGAGCTGGATGATCGAGATGGAGTTGCCCAGGGACTGCGTTGGGTCGGGGAGCTGACAGAGTGGCAAGGCGATTTGGCAGCCGCGCGCAGATGCTTCGATGGAAGCCTGGAAATAGCCCGGGAAGCAGGGGATGAGATGTTGGGCGCTGACATCCTCAGACAGCTAGGACGATTGGCGATGAGGGAGGGAGACCACGAAAAGGCGCGCGAATGCTTGCAGCAGAGCCTTGCGTATTACCAAAGGATCGGCGACCACCGGTTCATCAACGTCACTCTCGGCTACCTGGGCCTGAACGCGATAGATAGTGGGGACTTCGCCACAGCTCGCACCCATCTGGAAGAAGGCTTGGCGATCGCTCGTGTACTCGACTTCACAATCGGCCTGGCGACTCCGCTCATGTACTTTGCGGCCCTGGCCGCGGCCCAGGGTCATCCGAGTCGAGCTCTGCGCCTTTCTGGTTCGTCGGAGGCGCTCGCTGCTTCAGCCGGCGCCGTTGCCACTCGGCTGACAAGGCCGCTGGTGGAACGGTGGCTGGACAAGAGCCGTATGGAGCTGGGTCAGCGGCGGTCGGCAACCTACAGGGCGGAAGGCCGCGCAATGTCTCGGGAACGCGCGGTCGCATACGCACTGAAGGGTTGAACCCACGTCAAGCATCAGCCGAAGGCCGTTTGTCGCCAATCAGCCGAACTTGCACATCGTCAGTGGTGCTCGCGCAGGAGTCGAACCCTGAACCTTGGGATTAAGAGACTCCCGACAGATCGTCTCAGGACGTCTCACCGAGGATCACGGCGTCTCACCTCTATTCGAACCTATGACGCAATCGTCTCAGGACGTCTCAGGGAATGTCATGGCGTCTCATGGTTAAGCTGTCAAACAAGCTGTCAAATCATCGTCTGCGGCGGGCCAAGTAGTAGCCAAGGGATAGGGATGGTCGCTCGCATTATCGCGGGAGTCGTCGGGCTCTTCTATGTGGTCACTGGCGCCTGGTCTTTCCTGCTCCCAGCGAATTTCTATTCAGCGGTTGCCAGCTTTTCGCCTTACAACCTCCACCTTCTACATGACGCTGGCGCTTTTCAGATCGGCCTGGGAGCTGTTCTGGTGACCGCGGTGCTAAGCGGCAAAGGCCTTGTGGCCGCGTTGTCAGGGGTGCTCGCGGGATCGCTCCTACACCTCGCGGCTCATCTCCTTGACATACGGCTGGGTGGTCACCCTATGACGGATCTCCCGGTATTGACGCTAATTGTCGTCGTGTTGGCTTTGGCGTTATACATGGAGCTGCGCCGTTTGTGCGCGCACCGCCAGCAGTGAGGATCTTCGTCGCAGGAGGCAGCGGGGTCATAGGTCGTGCGCTGGTCCCCCGTTTGCTCGCAGCGGATCACGTCGTAGCCGCCACCACGCGCTCGAAAGAGAAAATTGAGCGGCTCGAATCGCTCGGCGCTACGGCGGTGTTGATCGACGCTCTTGATGAGGAGGCAGTGATCGGGGCAGTCCAGTCATTCCGGCCAGACGCAGTGATGAACCAGCTGACGTCCCTGCCCAAGCACTATAACCCTCGCAAGCTTCGTCCCTGGTATGAAGCGACGAACCGGCTCCGCGTCGAAGGGACGCGAATCCTACTTGCCGCCGCCGCCAAGGTCGGTGCGCGGCGCTTTATCTACCAGTCGATTGCGTTCATGTACAAGAACGTCGGTACTCAGGTGGTTGAGGAGGATGCGCCGTTGGCCATCAACGCGCCAGAACCCTTCGGTGCAGCAGTCCGGGCGACGCTCGAAGGAGAGCGTCTTGCCACAGCGACCGAAGGCATCGTCGGAGTCGCACTTCGGGCGCCGGCATTTTCTCCTTTCTTCATGTGACCGATGCAGCCACGGCAGCAATTGCGGCGCTCGATCGAGGCGAGGGTGTGTACAACATCACCGATGACGAGCCGGTGGCCGCCCGGGACTGGATCCCCGCGTTCTGCCGAGAGGTCGGCGCGCCTCCACCCCTGCATGTTCCGGCGTGGGTTGCCCGGATTGTCGCTGGCAGTTTTGCAAGCGGAGTCCTGACCGAAGGACGCGGTGCTTCTAACAGAAAGGCCAAGCTAGAGATGGGCTGGACCCCATCGCATCCCAGCTGGCGAACAGGCTTCTCGGCCGTTTAGAAAAGGCGAGCGGGTTACGCCTGCCCGGGTGGAACCACGTGATGTGCTCGCGCAGGGAGTCGAACCCTGAACCTTGGGATTAAGAGGCTGCGGGCATGCAGTGTCAGGGAGTGTCAGGGAGTGCCAAACGAGCCCGAATCCTTGACGCAGCAGTGTCACAGAGTGTCTGCGTGAAGGTGTCATTTAGGGTGTGGGCCATGTATAGGTTCAGGAGTCGGAGGCACTCTTGGGTGGACCGCTGACCGTGAAATCAGTCGAACGCGGCGGCATCCGGGTTGCCTTCAGCGTCTCAGGTCGCCGAAACGCCTCCCTAGTCCTCCTCCACGGAGGATCAGCCACCCGCGTCGGTTCACATCTGATCGATCGCATCGATCATCGCTGGCAGTGCTGGGCTCCCGATCTGCGAGGCCATGGCGACACATCACACACACCCGGTCACTACGCGCTGGAGGAGGTCGCTTCCGACGTCGCCGTCTTGATCAAGGACGTGATCGGATCGCCGGCTGCGGTGTACGGGCACTCGTTCGGGGGCATGTTGGTCTTGCTCTTGCCGCTGACTGGCCCGACCTTGTCCGGGCTCTGATTCTGGGCGATACGGCGCTCTCATTGGAGACGTTAGCGCCGCACATCGACAGGAATCGGCGGATGACTTCGAAATGGCGAGAGCTCGCGGCTTCAGGGGCAGGGTCAGCCGAGATTGCCCGACAACTCCGAGACATGCCTGAGGTGGTCAGTGCCGTAGAAGCGGAGTCGCCGTGGTTCGACGCGATGGCGGCGAGTCTGGCTCGCCACGATCCCGATTTCCTGAACTCGGTCCTGGAAACGCTGGATACTTCGCATCGCGCACTCAAGGGTGGGGCCATCCTCAAACGAATCCACTGCCCCGTACTCTTGATCCGAGGCGACCCGGCGAACGGAGGCCTCGTGGGCGACACGGACATGCGGTTAGCAGCTGAATATCTCTCGAACTTCGAGGTCGTCAATCTCACCGGCGTCGGCCACGGTCTCGACGACGCCCAGGTTGCCACGGCGATCAATCGCTTCCTTGCCCCGATCCTCAGCGGCTGAAGGCATTTCTCACTAAGGATCAGGGGCATCTCACCAGTCCTCGAAGCTGTGACGCAAACTTCTCAGGACGTCTCAGGGAGGATCACGGAGTCTCACGGGTAAGCTGTCAAACAGATTGTCAGAAGAACTGACCTCAGGTCATGCTCGCCCTCCAGGTTACTGAAAAAGCTCCAGACGCTGCATTCGCGTTTGGCTCACCTGGAACCGGATTGAAGTCTGACCCATACCGTTGATGAAGTCCGCCCACGACGGTAATCCTCATCCAATGTTGGGCAGGGTGACCATTACCCAGTGGACGCCGCCATCGGTAGTGCCGAATAGGTAATACCCCGTGTACACCCATCCGTGCGATGGATCGACGAAGTCGAACACGCCTCGCTGCCAACCTGGCGCTGGGAGGGGAGGCCCGACGACCTTCCAGTGTTGTCCTCCGTCGCTCGTGCCCATCACGTCGCCAGCGCTCGACCAGGCCACCCAATCCTGAGCATCGATGAAGCCAATCGAGGCGGCGCCGAGGTCGGTCGGGACGGGATTCGGATGCGACCAACCAGTTCCGCCATCAGAGGTCGTGTAGACATAGCCTTGCCCAGAGAGATTCCTGTTCAGCTCGAGAACACCTTGGCGATTGTTAAAGAACTTCACCCCCACGATGGCCGCATTGCTCAAGTTAATGCCCTGAGGTGGCTCGATGGTCTGAATCTTCCACGAGGCTCCCCCATCAAGCGTCCGGAACACCGACAGGGACATCGCCGGATAGAAGTCGTAGTCCGGGATAAACCAGCCAGCCGAGGAGTCTTGAAAGGCAAGCTGGCCATGCAATTCGTGATCGACAGGGAGGACACCTCCTTTTCCGGAGGGGAGTGGAGTGGGCAATTGCGTGGTCCGGCCGGCGACTGTGTCTTGATGGAACTGCGCATTGATGTCGATGCGCGTAGAGACTGCCCAATGAGCGCCGCTATCCGTGGTGTGGAAGAGGTCGGCGACTCGAAACGTCGGCTCCTGCGACAGCACCCAGCCCTCTCGCGGATTAAGAAAGAAGATCTGCCCGGTCGGGAAATAACCAGGCCACTCCCCACAGAGAATGGTTGCCTTGCACTGCTTCTGCGGAGGGGTAGCCGCGACCGCGGCGGCCTGTTGTGCCGATAGAGGAAAACCCAGTGATGTCCAGTGGGAACCACCATCAGCCGAATGGAACAGTGCGGGTCCCTCCCAGCCCCACCTCGTGATGATCAGAACCTCGCTGCCGCCAAGACTCACTTTTATCTTATTAGCCCCTGAGTAGTCCCAGCTCAGCTGAGCAAGCCAATGCTTGCCTCCGTCATCAGTGCGGTAGAGGTTGGTCGGACCTTCAGCAGCTGCGGAGCCGGCCGTCATCCACCCGAGGCTCGCGGAGCCAAATACACTTCCATCCCTGCCGCAGCCAGATGGTGCGGGAGGCGCGGAGCATTGTAGGACTGCGGCTGGCTTGATCGCCACCAGGTGGACCAGGCTTGACGGGAACCTCTCCAGTTGGATGGAGAGCCCGAGCGGCGAAAACCAGGCTGATGACGATCGCGATGGCAAGCAGAGCCGCAACTAGTGCAATCAAGCGAGGCGATTCGACGGATTCTGATTCCCGTGATCCGAACGGGCCGCGGCGGCCGGACCGACGCGCTGGAACGTCGGCGAGAGAACTGCGCAACGCTTGGTGCACACGCGTTTCGAGGCCCGTCGGAGGCTGCATGCGCCTCACTTCCTCGGACAGCGCCTGACGCAGATCCTTGACGGTGTTCACAGTTCCTCCTCAGCAAGGTCCACGCGCAACCGTTGTAACGCGCGATGGATTCGTGAGCGCGCGGCGGCGGCGGTGATGCCAAGAGCCTCGCCGACCTCACTGCTGTTCATGTCTTCGTAGAAGCGAAGAAATACGGCTGCGCGCTCCTCTGGGCTAAGACGGCCAAGCGCTTTTGACAGGTCCTCGCGTCGATCGACTGCAATCCGCCGGGCTCGGCAATCCGGACCTCGCCTCAGGCAACCGAATCACCGACCACCAACGCGCGCCGCGCATGGATCGGCTCCGGTTTGCCACGATGGTCAGGAACCAACCTCTGAGCTGAGCGCTAGAACGGAGCTGGCCAATCGACCGCCAGGCGCGGAGTGTTGCGTCCTGTACCGCGTCCTCGGCCTGACCCGCGTCGTTCAACATGGCGGCTGTGAGCCGGTAGCCCACCGCGAGGTGAGGCTCCATAAGCCGCTCAAAGGAGACCTGATCACCCGTCCGCGCGGCAGCGAGGAGCTTCTCGTCGCCACCCAGTACAGCTACTTGCTGCACCTTCCAGACCTTCGCCCGGCATTCTGCGCCACATCCATAAGACCCGCCGAAGGCCCTCTACTGTTGCAGGGGATTTAGCCTGTTCTGCTCAAGCCCGGTCGGCCATCCGGTGAATTCAACTCGCAGGCTTGGTGTTCACCACGTCTCCTGATGCGTCACCCAGTCTCCCCGCGAAGCTGTCACGCAGCTGTCAAATCGACCCCAAGCTTTCCTTAGAAGGTGGGCCGAAGGGCAGATAACTCACATAGCAACCTAGCTCAGCGGAACCCAAGCGATCGCCGCTCGCGAGCCAATCGGAACGATGATTGCCGGGCCCGAGCCATGATTCCTGACCACGACGACGTCCTGACCGACCCAGTTCGCGGCTGGACCTGGAGTTTCGGCATGCACGATGACCCGGCGGAGCCGAGCTCGGTGCTCTTGCCGGGACGAGTCGATGCTCCCGCATCAAGCAGGGATGGATGCAGCGCGGTCGGACAATTTGCTTCTCAGTCAGCAGCGGCATCCGCGGCCGACGCCCTCGCGGGGATATGTGTCGCGGAAACCGTCATCCTCCCGGGTCAGCCCTACCCTCGGGACGACGAAGCGGACCGGGATACCGTTCCCGCCGTCATAGATCGGCTGCTGGTCGCCGGCGCCCGCGATGCTTTCATCACCGACGCCGACACCGGCTACATGCACTCCATCGACATCCGAGCGCACTGTGAGGATCGAGATCAGGCACTGGCCATTGGTCGCCAGATGGCTCCGATCTCACCGCCGTTCCATGAAGGACTGATCAACCCTTGGGCTCCGGGTCGCAAGCTCACCGAAGACCAGGTGAGAGCGCGGATGTATGTCGCAAGCCTCGAGCGCTCCGACCGGCTTCCGCGAGATGAGCTGGAGTCGAAGATCTGGGCGATCTGGCGCGCGTGGAGAGAGGACCAGTTGAGAGCTGAAAATCGGTATGTGGCCGACCCCACTGGTTTGCATGTGAGTGCGGTGGCGGACATCCGGGCGGCGATGCAGAGGCACAAGTTGGCTCTGGATGTCTTTCTCGGGAACGAGACCGAGGAATGGGGTTCACCCTGGTATCTGGGATGGCAGGTAGTCGTCGAGAACAACGATGTCTGCCTGGCGTCCGTCTGGTGTATGCACATCGCCACAGGATTTCCCGCGCTCGTTCGCTGGCTGGACGAGAGCGGTGTGAAGAGTGCCGCCTATTCCGTCTACAACCGTATGCGGCCATAACCAGAAACATCGACCTATAGAGCTGGGTCGAGGTTCGTGGCCTACAAACGTCTGAGCCGGAAGCTGTCAAACGAGGCTGTCAAATGCCGCGAACGTGACGCATGGCGGCAGACTGACTACAAGATGTAGACCCGACAAGGGGCAGGCACAACATATTGGTGCTCGCGCAGGGAATCGAACCCTGAACCTTGGGATTAAGAGGCTGGGGGCACGCGGTGTCAGAGAGTGTCACCGCATGTCAGGGAGTGCCATTTGCGTCCGAAGCATTAACGCAGAAGTGCCAGCGAGTGTCAGCGAGCCTCAGGGAGTGTCTGCGTGGAGGTGTCACTTAGGGTGTCACTTGTCGCTATGAGCCCGATCTGGTGGCCCGACCTGACGTCTTGGTCGGCAGCTCGTACGCAACGATCAGTGCAAGCGCCGGGATCGCCACGACAGCCAATACCAGCCACGCAGTGTCAACCAGCAAGGTCAGCGCGATACCTACGGCCATGTCGAGCGCCTGAAAGACCCCCAGTGCAATCGCACAAATTCGCCGCCGCCGGACCAAGAACAGAACCAACACGGCGGCATTCGCGCCAGCGACGACAAACATCACCAGCGCAAAGTGCGCGTCCCGGATCCCCGCCTCGGATTCAGGCCCACCGCGCATGAAGCCCCGGAACGACCACCACATAGATCCCGCTGTGATCCAGGTCAGGACCTCGGCGATTCCGAAGGCGGCTACTCCAGCAACGACGAGGCTCCGCGCTCTGTTGGAGCGCCCTTCGGTGGGGATTCGCACGACGACATCCTATGCGGTGAGTCGTCGGCTTTAGTCCAACAAGCATGGAGCGCCATAGCGTGATGGTGCTCGCGCATGGAGTCGAACCCTGAACCTTGGGATTAAGAGGCTGCGGGCATGCAGTGTCAGGGAGTGTCAGCGAGCGTGAGGGAGTGCAGAGTGTCAGCCTGAAGGCGTCAATCAGGGTCTCAGTGCCTCGACTAGCGCCCTGATCGACAGCCCCGGTCGATTCGACCCACGACGTCTTGTCCGTGCGAATGATTCGGCTGGGCGAGCTGCGTTCCTGATGCTACTGTGCGTGACGGCGTAGATGGCTGCCTGGCGACGGGGTCTCCGAGCCTATTTTGTGTGGCTTGTGGCCCATGCGCTTGCGGGCGCGGCGTTCGCGCCTTTAGCTCCGCCACTCTTTGGGTTTGATGCTCGCACCATCATCGCGGAGGGGCTGTACGCAGGCACGGTATTCGGGGTTGCGCAGTGGTTGGCCTTGAGGCCGTTCCTTGCCAATGCCTGGGTCTGGGTACCGGTAACGATCATCGTGTCGCCCCTGGCGTGGTCATTCGGAATTTTCGTTGGCGTATACACCGTGGCTATCGGCGGTTGGCTGGGGGCCGGCGTTTCAGCGACAGCCCAGGCCGGAGTCCTGCTTTGGTCTTTGCGACGCAACCAACTCATGTTCGGGCTTTTGTGGGTCGCCGCTGCTGTAATTGGCGGTGCGGTGTTCTACGTGTTCTTTCTGGTCGCGCTGTCGAGCGGTTCCCACCCGCCAGCCTACGAACTGATCATTGCTGGTGCCATCGGCTACGGGGTTGTCACGGGCCTGGTGGTCGCGCTAGTGGCAGTCCTTGAGGCCGGCAGATCAGCGCGGGTGTCCGTCGATGCGGAGTCAAAGTAACGCCTGGGCTTGACGCTGAGAAGGCCCCGGAAACGACATGATGGTGCTCGCGCAGGGAGTCGAACCCTGAACCTTGGGATTAAGAGTCCTCTCGTCCGGACTGGGTATAATCCGTTCCGTTCGGTGACCATGGCGGAGGGGAGACACCCGTTCCCATTCCGAACACGGAAGTTAAGCCCTCCAGCGCCGATGGTACTGTCGGGGTAACCCGGCGGGAGAGTAGGTCGTTGCCGAGCATTTTTTAAGTCCCGCGGCCCTCAAGGGTGGCGGGACTTAAATGTTTCAGCCCAGGGCCGGCTCCGGCTCGATGACGCTCTCCGCCCGCAGCTTCGGCAGCAGCAGGTAGCACCGAATGCTCAGCACCACGAGCAGCCCCAGAAGAGCCACCAGGACGTCCAGCACGACCTGGCCGACCCGCGCGTGGAACAGAAAGATCAGGACCCCCTCGGCCACGACGGCAAGCGCAAGCAGCGGCACGAACACCCGGTCGTGGACGGCCATGAAGAACTGCACCAGGAGGTTGTCGAGCGCCAGCGCGAGGCCAATCACGCCGACCGGGAACACGAGCGGGACAGCGTCGCGAAAGCTCGGACCGAAAAGAATGCTGACCACAAGCCCTGGCACGACCGCGAAGACGAGCAGCGCGCCAGCGCCAAGCGCCGAAAGGATCCCCGCCGATGAAAGCAGGATCCGTCCAGGATGCTGCTCCTTGGCCACCGCCTCGACGACTCGCGGAAACAGCACCTGGCTGACGCTCAAGGTAAGAAAGAAAAGGATCGTTCCGATCTTGTTCAGCCCGCCGTAGATGCCGCCGTCATGGCTGTTCAGATAGTGCTCGGCCAGGATGACGTCCTGGTTGTAGAGGATCTGCACCCCGATGATGCCCGCGGCCGCGGTCAGGGAGAACCCCGCCATGACGCGCAGCCGCACGCGCGTGCCGATGCCGCGGAAATGGTCGCGGAGCGAATAGAGGCCGAAGAAGAATGCGATCGCGAGGCCGGCAAACACGGCCGCCATCGCGCCGGAGACGGCGTAGCCCGCTTTGAGAAGGATGAAGACGACCGTCGTGCGGATCATCAGCTCGAGCGAGAGGTTGAGCGAGAGAGGCGTGAATCGCTGCAGGCCCTGCAGGATGCCTCGCGGGATCGCCACCTGCCAGATCAAAGCGACTGAGAATCCTAGGATCAGGATGGGAATGGTCGAGCCGAGGTGCTCGAAACCCGCGATCGGCCGGGCGAACAGCGTCGTCAGCAGGATGAGCGCAAGGCACGGGATCGCTATGAGCCGCACCGTGCGCACGAGCAGGGAGCGGACACCTGGATCGCCGCGCGCATTCAGCAACGCCGTGTAGCGGGCCAGCACCACGATGAGGATCAGCGCCGGGCCGGTGCCAACCGCGTAGAGCGCGATCAAGAACGCAACCTGGCCGTAGACCTCCGGTCCGAGGACACGTCCGGCGATGGCGTGGTACACGAATCCGCCGATGCCCGCGACGAGACCGCCGAGGAACAGGACCAGGTTTTGCCGGACCAACCGGTTCCGCCGGACCTGGGCCAAGCGCTGGCCTAGACCCAGTCGCGCGCCGGTCTGCACTTCCGAGAGATTGTAGATGCGAGTAGGCAGGTGCGCGTCCGGGGATAATTCCTAGCCGATGCCCGATTCGAACAAACCGCTGGTGACTGCGCTCGTCGTGAGCCGGAACTCGAAAGTAGAGCTGCTGGCGTGCCTGCAAGCCTTCTTCGCGAGCGCCGATGTGCCCGTCGACGCGGTCGTCGTGGACAACGACTCTTCTGATGGCTCGCCCGCCGCGGTCACCGACGAGTTCCCGCAGGCGACCGTCCTCGTCCAGTCCAAGAACCTCGGCTACGGACGGGCCGCGAACGTCGGTCTCGAGCGATGCCAGGGACGGTTCGTCCTGCTGCTGAGCCCGCACGTGGTGCTGGACCCGCAGTGCGTGGGGCGACTCGCCGACCTGCTCCTCACCCGGCCCGACGCCGGTGCGGTCGGTCCACGCCTGACGATGCCGGACGGCCGTCTCGACCCAGATGCGAGACGGGCGTTTCCGATTCCGAGCACGCTCTTCTACCAGACCGTCGGCCTGAGCAAGCTCTTTCCGAAGAGCGCGCGTTTCGGCCGGCACAACATGGGACACGTCCCGGAATCTGACGTCCACGAGATGGACGCGGGGAGCGCGACCTGCCTGATGCTTCGCAGGTCGGCGCTCGATCGTGTCGGCTTCTTCGACCCGCGATACTTCATGTTCGGAGAAGACCTCGACCTGTGCTATCGCCTAAAGCTCGGCGGCTGGAAGGTCTTCTTTCTGCCGACCGCACATGCGGTCCACCGCGCCGAGCCGGCGCCTCGCGATCGTCAGCGCCAGATCTCGTACGAAAAGCATCGCGCGATGTGGACGTACCACTTCAAACACCATTCGGAGGACGTGTCCGCGTTTGGCAACGGCCTGGTGTGGGTGCAGATCTGGGGACGCTATGTCGCCGAGCAGGCGCGAAACACGATGAAACGCGGTAGGCGGGAGGCCACCTAGATGTACCACCAGATCGCGCGCAACAAGCGCAACAGCGTGATCGTCATCGGCGGATTTCTCCTGGTCTGGCTGGCCATCGGAGCGATCATCGGCGCACTCGCCTCGGGCAGCAATGGCGCGATCGCCGGAGCGATCGTGCTGGGCATCCTCGGTGTCGGCGCTGCGCTGTACGCCTACTACTTCGGTTCCGCGACGGTCCTTTCGGCGATGGGGGCGCAGCCGGCCGATCCCGGCCAGTACCAGCAGCTGTACAACGTGGTCCAGACGCTTGCCATCGGCGACGGCCTGCCGATGCCGAAGGTGTACATCATCAACGACCCAAGCCCCAACGCATTCGCGACGGGCCGCGATCCGAACCACGCCGCGGTCACTGTGACCACAGGACTTCTTCAGATCATGGACCGCGAAGAGCTGATGGGTGTTCTGGCGCACGAGATGAGCCACGTGAAGAACTTCGACGTGCGCCTGCTGCTCGTGGTGACGACGATGATCGGCATGGCGGCATTGATCTCCAGCGTGTTCTGGAACAGCGTCGGCCGCATGAGGCTTCGCGGCCAGGGCGCCATCGTGGTGCTGGCCATAGGAGTTCTGTTCACGCTCATCGCCGTCATCGTCGGGCCGCTGATGCAGCTGGCCCTGTCGCGGCAGCGCGAGTCGCTCGCCGACGTCAGCGGCGTCGAGCTCACGCGCAATCCCCAGGGCCTGATCTCCGCTCTGCAGAAGATTGCCGCAAACGACCGGCCGCCCGAGCGGTTCAACCACGTGGTCGCGGCAATGATGATCGACAACCCCGAGGAGCATCACGGGAGCTTCTTCGCCCGCCTCTTCGACACGCATCCGCCGATCGCAGAGCGCATCGCAGCCCTGCAGAGGATCGCCAGCGTCCAGCAAACCTAGATTCGCTCAGCAGGAGGCCGTGACGCCTCTCCTGGCGAAGGTCCTCCACGTCCGGCGCACCGAGCTCCGGCGCACCCTCCAGGTGGCGGGCTTCGCGATCGTGGTCGGCTGGGCGATGTACACCGCGTTCAGCGCGGCCCAGTCGATCTTTTTGAACAAGGCCGGGCCGCATGCCTACCCGCTGTTCTTCATCGTGCTCGCGCTGACCGCCTGGCCGATGGCCGCGCTGCAAGGAGCGCTGACCAGGAGGTTCGGTGTCGGCACCGCGTTCCGGATCGTGCTGGTCGCCAACTCCGTTGCGGCGGTGGCCGTTTTCACCGCCTACGCGATTCGCGAGGACGCCACGGTGGCCTTCGGCGCCTACGTCGTCTACTCGGTCGCGTTCGAGCTGGTGATGCTCAACTTCTGGAGCTTCGTCAGTCAGCACTTCAACGTGCTCGAGGGCAAGCGCATCTTCCCCGTGATCGCCGCCGGCTCGAGCGTCGGTTACATCCTCTCTGGCTTCACGACGACGATCGTCGCCGTCTTCGCGACCGAACCGCTGATCTTCATCTGGGCCTTTGGGTCGATCGCCGCGGCCGTGATGTCGGTCGGGCTGGAGCGAACACTGTTTCGTCCGGCGTTCGTCGACGAGGCCGACCAGCTTCTCGTCGAGCACGAGCTGGAGCGGAAACGGCACGGGGCCGTGGCCGTCCTGCGGCGCGCGGTCGAGTACCTGACCGGCAGCCGGTTGGTGCTGGCCCTTGTCCTGCTGGCGCTGGTCCTCCAGGTCGTCAGCCGCATCGGCGACTACGTCGTTGCCGTGCTGTTCGTCGCGGCCACGCGCAACAACCTCCAGGCGCTGACGATCCTCATCGGCAATGCTTGGCTCGCCTGCTACGTGGTGCAGCTCGCCGTCAGCCTGTTCATCGCGCCGTGGGTCCTCGATCGGCTGGGGGTGAAGAACGCGATCCTGATTCTCCCCGCCTTCACGCTGCTCGGTTTTGCGGCTGTGGCCATCAATCCCGTCCTCGCCACCGCGCTCGTTCTTTTCATCGTCCGCAACAGCCTCCAGACAGGCCTCGACGACCCGACCCAGAACGTCCTCGGCGGAGCGCTGCCGGCGCAGGTCGTGCCGAAGCTGCAGCTCCTCCTGGACAACCTGGTCCTTCCGGGCGCGGCGGTCCTGAGCGGTGTCGTGCTGCTGCTGCTCCAGGGGCCAATCTCGTCGACCGTCGAGGCGCTTGCCCTGATAGGCATCGCAGCCAGCGCGCTGTTCATCCTCGCCGCCTGGCGCGTCCGCAGTCTGTACGTGGACGCGATCTACACACGGCTGCGCGCGCATGCCTTGAGCCTCGCCGACTTTCAGCAGGCCGTCGGCCGGCCGACGCCCGACCAGGTCGCCGAGCTGCAGGGCTTCATCCGCGGCGCCGACGACAAGACGAAGGAGTTCGCCGCGGCCGCGCTCGCGAAGACTTCACCCGAAACCTTCGCCGCGATGCTGCCGGAGCTGTTGGCTTCAAACGATTCGGTGGTGAAGCGGCTCACATTGCAGATGGCGCCGCCCGACCGAATCGCGATCGAACAGCTCCAAGTGGCCACGGAAGACGACGACAGTTGGGTGAGGGCGGCTGCCGCAATCGCCGGTTTAACGCGAACGGAGCCATGGGAGGCTTCGGTGGATGTGCTCCGCGCACTCGGCGATTCCCAGGCTCCGCGCGACCGGGCGGCGGCGGCATGGGCAGCCGCCTTCATCGCGGATGACGCGGCTGTCGTCCGCTCGATGCGCGACGACGATCGCGGTGTCCGGTTGGAGGCGATCCGCAGCTTCGCCCGGCTGAAAGTCGAGGTGCGCCGCGAGGCCCTCAGGCAGGCCGTGCGGTGGGCCTCGCCGGCGGACCACCAGCAGTCCTTCGCCGAAGCTCTCGCGGATGGCCTCGCCAGCGGCGATCGCGACGTGCGAAGGCTCGCCGCCGAAGCCATGGCATCCCAGGCGCCGGAGGCCCTGACCCTGGCGCTTCCCCTTCTCCTGATGGGGGATGAGACATCTTCGGCGGCGGTTGAGGCGCTGGTCCGGAGCGGCCGCCCGGATCTCTACCGTCGCGCTCGCGAGCATCTCGAAGCCCACCTCGCCAATGGGGTGCAGCTGGCCCGCCTGTCGGCTCGGGTCGGAGGAGCCATGCGGCACACCGATGGCGATGCGGCCGTGGCTTACGCGCTTCTCCGGATCGGGCTCGACGACTACGTGAACAACGCAGCGACCTCAGGGCTGGCCGCGATGCGCGCCCTGCACGGCAAGCGCGGCTTTGCCACGGTCGAACAAGGCCTTGCGTCGGTGCACGCGCAAACGAGGGTTGAGGCGCTCGAAACGTTGTTAAACTTCGGCCCCGGCTGGCTCGCCGGCCCGCTGGCGCGGTTGCTCGAACCGGAGTCCTTCGATCCGGTGCTGGCGCGGCCGCTCTCACGCGCGGAGCTGGAAGCCCTCAGGAACCATCCCGACAAGTGGGTCCGCGAAACGGCCGGAGCGGCGACCCACGGACTCAATGAACAGATGAAAGAGCTCATCGCCCTGAAGCAGGTGCCCCTCTTCAGCACGCTGTCCCTCGAGCAGCTGGCCAGCGTCGACCGGCTGATGGTCACACGGCACTACGTGAGGGGCGAGACCGTGTTTCGGAAAGGTGACGTCGGCGCCGAGCTCTATGTGATCGTGGACGGCGAGATTCGAATCCACGTCGACCACGGGGGCCAGGAGGTCACGCTGGCGAGGCACTCGGGCGGCAGCGTCGTGGGGGAGATGTCGGTGTTCGACGACCAGCCGCGATCGGCCGGTGCTCAGGCGACGATGGACACCACCGCTCGAGTGCTGCGTCGGGACCGCCTGCAGGCCATCGTCCACGAGCATCCCGAGGTGCTGCTGGAGTTCATCAAGAATCTCAGCCAGCGGCTGCGGGCGATGGACGAGAAGCTGGAGTCTGAATCAGCCCCTCCGGCGCTTCGCGCCACCTCCCCATGAATGGGGAGGAGACTTTTCTATATGTTTTCTGGTTCTCCCCGGATTTCTATTTTCTTTCGCGCCGCGTCGAGTCGCTCGGTGCAGATCTTTAGATAGACCCGCGCCTCGTCGACCGCTTTCAGCGCGCCCTCGAGCGAGAGGTTGCCGTCCTCCAGCAGCTTGAGCTGCTCATCCAGCTTGTCGAGGGCCTGCTCGTAGGTCAGGTCCTGGCTCATCGCTCCACCTCATCGACCTTCGCCCCGAGCCGTCCGGAGCCCAGGCGGATCCGCACCCGCCGGCCGGTGGCGGTGGCGGCGGCGGATCGGATCACGGCGCCGGACACGGCGTCCTGCGTGATGCTGTAGCCGCGGGCGAGCACCCCGTCTGGGCTGAGCGCGACGAGCCGCTCCTCACGGTGGGCGAGGGCCCGGGTGGCGCCGTCGAATCGCTCGGCCAGAGCGCGTTCCAGCCGGACCGAGGCCCGGCGCGAGCCCAGGTCGTGGACGCTCTTCACCAGGCGCGCGGTCGCGGAGCTGTCCAGGCGCCGGCGCCGATCTCGCAGCCCCTCCTCACGGCGCGCGACCTGGGCGATCGGACTCAGACGGCTGAGCTCGGTTGCGGCCCTGGTCAATCGATCGATGCGCTGCCGGACGAGGGCGGGCAGCAGCTGCAGCACGCGCTGTCTCTTCAGGCCGAGACGCTCTGCCTCACGATCCAGGCGCTGGCCGATTTCCCGGTCGAGCCGGCGCTGCCTCTCGCGCAGGTGCGCGATGAGGTCTGATTTCTTCGGCACGACCCGCGCGCCCGCTTCGGTCGGCGTCCTGCACTCCGCATCGCCCACGAGGTCCGCGACCGTGCGGTCCGATGTGTGCCCGAGCGCGGTCACGACCGGGAGCCTCGACTCCAGGACCGCACGCGCCACGAGTTCGGTGTTGAACGCGTACATCTCCTCGAAGCTGCCGCCACCGCGCGCCAAGACGATCACGTCGGCAAGCGCGTCCTGGTTGCAGCGCCGCAGTGCTCGGGCGATGCTCATAGGTGCGCTCGCCCCCTGGACCTGGACCGGATAAACCACGATCCCCATGTTCGGGTAGCGCTCCCAGATCGTCTCCTGGAGGTCGTGGATGACGGCACCGGTCGGCGACGTGAGGAGCGCGACGGTGCGAGGCAAGAACGGCAGGCGGCGTTTGCGTTCTGCAGCAAAGGCGCCCTCCGCCTCGAGCCGGCGCTTCAGCTCTTCCAGGCGCGCACGCAGCTTGCCGATGTCGTCGAACTCGACCTGATCGACGATGAATCGAAGCGTTCCGTACTGTGCCCAGTAGTCGACCCGGCCGCGAAAGATGAAGACCTGGCCGTCCTCGGGCAATGTCGTGAGGCGCTTTGCGTCGTCCGCATAGATGAACGCGCTGATGAGGCTCTGGCTGTCGCGGATGGAAAAGCTGTAGTGACCCTTTGTACCTTGTTTCATGCCGCTGACCTCGCCTTTCACGAGCAGGGCGGTCAGGGGCCGCAGCTCGCGCCGGATCTCGTTGGCGAGCTCGGTGACGGTATAGGGCCGCTGCGCCTCTTCGGGTTTCAGCATTTCAAAGGAGCCTTTTGCGCAAAACGCGCGGAATCTGTCGGTTCAGAGGAACGTTTTGCGCAAAACGTACCGAATTCGGCGCCCCCGCTCAGCCCCCGATCTGCGACATCGACTTGGCCGGCTTGATGAAGCCGGGCTTGTTGATCAGGTGGCCCTCTTCCTTGCGCCAGATCGCGGTCTCGATGACCGAACCGAGGTGCTCGTCGGAAACCCCTGATCGCATCAGGTCGCGCAACGGTGTCTCCTGCAGCGAGAACAGGCACGTACGCAGCCCGCCCTCGGCGGTGAGCCGGATGCGGTTGCACGTCGTGCAGAACGCCTGGCTGACCGATGAGATGAACCCGACGCCACCCACGGCGCCGTCGGCGAACGTGTACCGCGTGGCCGGCCCCGGCCGGGCGTCGTTGAATGGCACCAGCGGGAACTGGTCTTCGATCTGCTCCTGGATGCGGCGGCTTGGCACGACCTGCTCGTTGGTCCAGATGTTGTCGCCGTCCAGAGGCATGAACTCTATGAAGCGGACCTCATAGCCTTCCGCGTGGGCAAGCCGAGCGAAGTCGACGACCTCTTCGTCATTCCGACCCTTCATGACGACCATGTTCAGCTTGATCGGCCACAGTCCCGCCTCTCGGGCCGCGGTGATGCCGTCCATCACGCGGTCGAACGCGTCGCTGCGGGCCATCTCGTGGAAGCGGTCCATGTGAAGCGTGTCGAGGGAGATGTTGATGCGCTTCAAGCCGGCTTCCTTGAGGGCCATCGCCTTCTGCCGGAGGAGGACGCCGTTGGTCGTCATGGTGATGTCGAGCGTCGGATCGATCGCGTTGATCATGCCGATCAGCTCCTCGAGCTTGATCCGCACGAGCGGCTCACCTCCGGTGATGCGGATCGTACGGACGCCGTATCGCTCGACGAAGATGCGGGCCAGGCGCGCGATCTCCTCGTACCGGAGGATGTCTTCGCGCTTCAGCCATTTCAGGCCTTCCGCGGGCATGCAGTAGATGCAGCGGAAGTTGCAGCGGTCGGTGACCGAGATCCGCAGGTCGTCGGCGATCCGCCCGAAGGAGTCGAAAAGTTTCCGATCAGGCATTTAGCCGATGATAGCCGCGATGGGGTACGAGCACATCCTGCTCGAGCTCGAGCCGCCGATTGCGACGTTGACGCTCAACCGGCCGAAGGTTTTGAACGCTCTTAGCCCGGATCTGATCCGTGAGCTCACCACAGCGCTGGCCGAGCTCGACGCAGACGAGAAGGTCCGCGCGGTGGTGCTGACGGGCGGCCCGAAGGTGTTCGCAGCCGGGGCCGACATCGGCGACATGGCCGACCGGGGCGCCGTCGACCAGCTGCGCCGCGACCAGACGGGCCGGTGGGCGCCGCTCGCAGGCTTCAGCAAGCCGCTGATCGCCGCCGTAAACGGCTATGCGTTGGGCGGCGGGTGCGAGGTGGCCTTGATGTGCGACCTCATCCTCGCGGGCGAAACTGCGCGCTTCGGCCAGCCCGAGATCAACCTCGGGATCATCCCCGGCGCGGGGGGCACCCAGAGGTGGCCGCGCAGCGTCGGGAAATCCGTCGCGATGGAGGTCATGCTGACCGGCGCCCCGCTTACTGCACAGCGCGCCTATGAGCTCGGAGTCGTCAACAAGGTCGTGCCCGCCGAGATGACCGTCGCGCTTGCCAAGCGGATGGCGCGGCAGATCGCCGAGAAACCGCCGCTGGCAGCGCGCATGGCGAAAGAGGCGGTGCTCAAAGCCTTCGAAACTCCGCTCACCGAAGGCCTCGCTTCAGAACGCAAGAGCTTCTACTTTTTGTTTGCGACCGAGGACCAGAAGGAAGGCATGCACGCGTTCCTCGAGAAACGGAAGGGCGTATTCAAGGGAAGATGAAAGAGATGGCAACCGAAGTCGAGCCGCACACGCATATCGAATTCCACACCCACGACGGCGTCGGGTTGATTCGGTTCAACAGGCCGGAGAAGATGAACGCGATCGGCGCGCTCACCCGCCAGCAGCTCGGCGATGCGATCAAGCAGGCCGAGCGAGACGATGCGGTCCGGGTCGTGGTGCTCACCGGTTCCGGCCGCGCCTTCTCATCCGGGGCCGACGTCACCGAGATGGTGCAAAGCGCCGGCATGCGGACGCCCGAAGACGTCGGCAACGTCCTGCGCAACGAGTACATGCCGATGCTGGTCAGGCTGCGGACGATGCCCAAACCTGTCATCGCGGCGATGAACGGTCCGGCCGTCGGCATCGGGGCGAGCTTTGCGCTGGCGTGCGACATCAGGATCGGCACGCCCGAGTCGTACCTGCTGGAGGCTTTCGTGAACATCGGCCTGGCGCCCGACGGCGGCGTGAGCTGGCTGCTGCCGCGGCTCGCCGGGACTGGTATCGCATACGAGATGTTCTTCTCGGGCAAGCCTCTGCAGGCCGCCGACGCTCACCGCCTCGGTGTGATCAATCGCATCGTTCCACTCGAGCGGCTGGAGGAGGAGGTGCGCGAGCTCGCCAATCACCTCGCCGGGCAGCCGCGGCAGGCGATGGCCGGGGCCAAGCGGGCGGTCAATCACGCGCTCGAGTCGACTTTCGAGCAGGCGCTGGAGTTCGAGTCGTATCTCCAGGAGGCGCAGGCGGCGAGCGCGGAGGTCGCCGAGGGCGTCCAGGCTTTCCTCGCTCGCAGATCAGCCAAGAAATGAGAACCCCTCTAGCGCTTCGCGCCACCTCCCAATAAATGGGGAGGACCGAGGCGGTCATCGTTGCCACGGCCCGCACGCCGATGGGGCGGTACGGTGGCCAGCTCAAGGATGTGCGCCCCGATGACCTCGCGGCGATCGTCCTCAAAGAGGCCTGCGACCGCGCGCACGTGAAACCCGGTGAGGTCGAGGACGTGATCCTCGGCTGCGCCAACCAGGCTGGGGAGGACAACCGAAACATCGCGCGCATGGCCCTCCTGCTCGCCGGATTTCCGGTCGAGGTCCCGGGTCAGACCGTGAATCGATTGTGCGGTTCGGGCATGCAGGCGACGATCGCGGCGGCGCGCGAGATCCAGGCCGGTGCCGCTGACATCGTCGTCGCGGGCGGCGTGGAGAGCATGACCCGCGCGCCGTGGGTCATGCCGAAGCCCGACGCGGGATTTCCCCGCGGGCCGCAGACCGTTTACGACACCGCGCTCGGCTGGCGGCTGGTCAACCCGAAGATGGCCGCGATGTACGGCACGCTGCAGATGGGAGAGACCGCCGAGCGCGTGGCTCAGAAGTACGAGGTCGCACGTGAGGACCAGGACGCTTTCGCCCTGCGCAGCCATCAGCGTGCGGTGGCCGCCCAGAAGTCGGGGCGCCTTGCCGAGGAGATCGTGCCGGTGCTCGTGCCTCAGCGCAAGGGTGAGCCGCTGCCGCTGACAGACGACGAGGGTCCGCGGTCGGACACGTCGATCGAAGCGCTGAGCAAGCTGAAACCCGCCTTCGCGGAAAACGGATCCGTCACCGCCGGCAACGCGTCGCCCCTGAACGACGGTGCGACCGCCCTGGTCCTGATGTCGGACGCGAAGGCCAGGGAGCGAGGGCTCCGGCCTCTCGCGAGGCTGGTGTCCGCCGCGCCGGCGGGGGTCCATCCGGACTACATGGGCATCGGGCCGGTGCCGTCGTCGCTGAAGGCGATGGAGCGGGCGGGTCTGCAGGCGTCCGACATGGCGATCGTCGAGCTCAACGAAGCGTTTGCGTCCCAGTCGCTCGCGTGCATCCGATTGCTGGGACTCGATGAGGAGAAGGTCAACGTCAACGGCGGGGCCATCGCGCTCGGTCATCCGCTGGGCAGCAGCGGCGCGCGCCTGGTCGGCACGCTGGTGCGCGAGATGGAGCACCGCGGCGCGGAGTACGGCCTTGCGACGATGTGCATCGGCGTCGGGCAGGGCATCGCGTCGATCTGGCAGAGCCTCTGAGCGAACGAGACCCTGCGGCCGTACGGTCGATGTTCGACCGGATCGCACGCCGCTACGACACCGTCAACACGGTGCTGTCGATTGGAACCGACGCGGGCTGGCGCCGCCGCGCCGCGCGAGAGACCAACCTCCAGGCCGCCGGGTCTGCCCTCGACGTCGCGTGTGGATCGGGCAAGCTGACGGCGGAGCTGGCCAGGCTTGCAGGTCCGGATGGTCGGGTGGTCGGGCTCGATTTCAGTGCCGGGATGCTGGAGATCGCGAGGCGCGATCACCCGAAGCTCGAATTCCTGGAAGGCGATGCATTGAACCTGCCTTTCGAGGACGCCAGCTTCGACGCCGCGACCATCGCGTTCGGCCTGCGCAACCTGGCCGACCCGGTCCGCGGGCTGCGCGAGATGCTGCGAGTGGTGAAGCCGTCGGGACGCGCGGTTGTGTTGGAGTTCGTGCGACCTCCCAGCGGCGTGGTCGGCTCCGCCTACCGCGTCTACCTGCGCACGCTGCTTCCGGCCATCGGCGGCGTCATCTCCGGACAACCGTCCGCCTATCGCTACCTCAGCGAGACGGTCGACTCTTATCGCACTCCCGGCGAGCTTAGCGCGATGGCTGCGAAGGCCGGTTGGTCCGAGGTGCGTTTCCACGCGCTGGGCATGGGCACCGTAGGAATCCTGTCGGGAACGCGTAAGTAACCATTCGGCTCGCCACACGGTTTGAGTGGCGAAAGCAAAATGATGTCGCCACAGAGCCGTTTGCTGGCCGTTTGCGGAGTCCTGATCGCGGTGACCGCCGCGAGCCTGACGGCACTGGCGATGAGCTTCGGTCGGCCCGCAACCCGGAATGCACCGGCTGCGCCGGTGCTCACGCTCGCAGCCTCGTCAACCGGCAACACGATCACCGTCGTCGGCGTGGGAAATGGAAGCGGAACGCCCAACACGGCGCAGATCGGGCTTGGCGTCAGCGCGACCAGATCGGTGGTTCGCGACGCGGTGTCGGCGGCGGCGGCGGACCAAAACAAGCTGCTGACCGCCCTCCACAACCAGGGCGTGCAGGACAAGGACATCCAGACGGCGTCGATCTGGGTCTCGACCCAGACCAACTGCTGCCCCCAGACGACGGTTGCGTATGTGGCCGCCACCCAGTTCACTGTCACGATGCACAGCATCAGCAGCGTCACCCCCGTAATCGAGGCGGCCGTGGATGCTGTTGGCAACGAGCTCCAGATCAACGGCGTCAGCCTTTACGTCGCGGACCAGGGCCCGATGTTGAAGACCGCCAGCGCCGCGGCGATGGCCGACGCGAACACCAAGGCGCAGGACTATGCGCGCATATCCGGACACCACGTCGGCGGATTGATCGCCGTGTCAGAGGTGGTCCAGTACGGCAGCGGATTCAGCTGTGACCAGTGCGGCGGCAAAGGTGGCGGCGGCGGCGGCATCCAGGTGCTGCCTGGCGTGAGCTCGGTGACCGTGACGGTCGCAGTGACCTACGAGCTGGCCGCTTAGCTAAGCAACGCGGTCGACCGCAGACCGGGCCAGGCCCACGAGCGTCGGCCGCAGCCCATCGAGCTCCACCGACTCGAGCTCACGTACAGCTTCATCGACCAACGCGCGCGCCTCGGCGAGCACGCGGGACAGCGCGTCGCTCGACGTGACCAGCTCCGCGACGCGGCCGACCTGCGCCTCGCCGAGCGAGCCTGCAAGCAGGCGCCTCACCTCGGGCCCGACGACGCGGTCTTCGGCGGCGTAGATGAGCGGCAACGACAGCACACGCTGCCGGATGTCGAGTCCCACCGGCTTGCCCGAGTCGGGGCTGAAGTCCACCATGTCGTCGGCCATCTGGAAGGCGGTGCCGAGCAGGTCGCCGTACCGGCGCAGCGCTCCCACCACCTCCGGAGCCGCCTCCGACAGGAGAGCGCCCGAGGCGCAGGCGGCGGCGAAGAGCGAGGCCGTCTTGCCGCGCACCACGCGCAGGTAGGACTCGCGATCGCCTGGAAAAGCGCCGCGCAGCGCGACGTCGTCGATCTGCGATGCGCACACCGCCTCGAGCGCTTCGGCGACTGCTGACGTCACGCCGGGGTTGCCCATCTCGGCGATGAGCCGCGTCGCCTTGGCGAAGTAATAATCGCCCACCGCGATCGCGCGCTCCGGGCCTTCGGCCGCCGCCACCGTCGGCCGCCCGCGGCGGTGCGTGCTCTCGTCGACGTAGTCGTCGTGGATAAGGGTGGCGTTGTGCAGCAGCTCGACCGCGGCCGCCAGCTCGGCGGCCCGCAATGGGTCGTTGCGGGGGCCGATGCCTGCCGTCAGCTGGACCAGCCTCGGGCGCAGGCGCTTTCCGCCCGCCTCGACGAGCCGGCGCATCGGTGCCGCCACCGGCTCGGGGTCGACCATCAGCTGGCGCGCGAGCTCGACCTCGACGAGGGAATCCGGCATCTCGGTGGCATGGGGCCGGACAAAGTCGCCGTCGAGCTGCATCGCGAGCTGTCGCCGGCGCGGGCCGTCCAGCTCGACCGCGAAGACGGACTGCCAGCGTCCCATCACCAGCTCACCGTCTTCGACGAGCAGCGTGAGAAACGCGCTGAGCAGGAGCTGGCGGCAGTGCGCGTGCCCGTTCACCGGCTCATCGAGCGCGATGTCGATCCGGCGTGTGAAATCGTCGTGCTCGTAGCCGGCGCCGGTGGGGGCGATGCGCTCGAGCATGCCCTGGAAGTCGCGCAGCAATAACGGCTCGTTCTCGTTGACGGCGAGCCCGACCGTCGTGTGCAGGGACTGGAGATGGACGCGGCCGTTGCGGAGCCCGGCCCGGCCGACCTCGTCGCGGATCCGCTCGGTCAGGTCGACAAACTCGGTGGAGCGGGAGGTTGCGAACTCCAGCCGCGCGGCGCTCACCGGGTGGCCCCGAGGGACTGTTGAAGCAGCTGTCGGGTCGGCGTCGCGGGCTTCTTCGATGCGGCTGCGGCCGAGATCGACTCGATCGCGCGGGCGAAGGCCACCTGGACCGCGAGCGGCGCGTTGTCGGCGAGCAGCCGCGAGCCGCGGGCCAGGCAGAGGTCGCCCATCAACAGCGTCGTCGGCGGTGCGGCGCGGCCCCCGAGGCCCTGCAGCCGGGTCCCCACCTCGATGAGCGCCGCGGCCAGGGCAAGCCTTGGCTGCTTGTCCGGCTCGAATTGGTGGACCGACTCGAGGTACGCCCGGTAGGCATCCGACAGGCCGTCTGACCACAGGCTTTCCAGCCGGTCGAGCTCGCGGTCCAACAACTGGACGCTCATTCGACCGCCTCGATCACGCTGCCGGCCAATTGGCGGAAGGCCGACAGGGCGCGCAGGCATGACTCGTCGTCGCGGGTCACGACGTAGTACAGGCCGAAGCCCAGCACCGTGTTGAGGACCAGCGGGACGAGCACGTCACGGGGGACCGTCAGGCGGATCCGGCCGTCCTCTTCGAGCCGGTCGAGCTGCTCCTGGATGACCTCGCGGTACCGCGTGAACAGCTCGGGCAGATAGGCCCGCAGGCGCTCCGTCCGCGGCGCCTGAACCAGGAGGTCGAACGCGGCCAGCTGGACGTCACCCAGGCGGCGGAGCGAGTCCCAGAGGGATTCGACGCCGACCTCGAGGACCTCGAGCGGGTCGGTGAGCTGATTCAGGGTCCGGCGCAGCTCCTCCACCGATTTGGCGGTCAGGTAGCGCCAGGCCTCGACCAGCAGCTCGGACTTGGTGGGGAACCAGTACTGGAGGTTGCCGATCGCGACGCCGGCCTTGGAGGCGATGGAGCGGACGCTCGTGCCGGAGTAGCCGTTTTCGAGGAGGGAGTCGGCCGCCGCGTGGATGATCTGGTCGCGGGTGCTCTCTGTGGCGGTGGCCCCGGTCATACGTATGTACCAGCATACGCAGCCCCGGAAGCCAGTTGGGGATTGCACTAATCTGGGCGGCGGATGCGGACCGTCGCCGAAGTCTTTCCCAACCGTCTCTGCGGCGTGCTTCGCACCGACAACGCTGAAGCTGGCTTCCAGGCCTGCCTCTCCGCGATGGAAGGCGGAGTCATGACGATCGAGGTGACCAAGACCGTCCCTTCGTGCTTCGAGATGATCCGCGGCTTGATCGCCACCACCATGGGCCGATACCCGGTCGGCGTTGGAACGGTCTGGGATCCAGGCGCGGTCCGGGAAGCGAAAGACGCCGGGGCGTCATTCGTCGTCACACCCGTCGTCTTGCCGGAGGTCGCGGACGCCTGCCGCCAGGAGGACATCCTGTGCGTGCTCGGGGCGCTCACCCCGACCGAGATCTACCAGGCCCGCCTCTCCGGCGCCACGCTGGTGAAGATCTTTCCCATCACGCCCGTTGGCGGGCCGCGCTACATCGAGGCGCTGAACGGTCCGCTCGGCGGGGTCCCGTTCTGGGTGTCCGGCGGCGTGCCGATCGAGGACATCGGCGCGTATCTACGGCTTGGAGTCAAGGCCGTGGGATTGACAGGCTCACTCTTTCCTGCGGAGGCGCTGGAGCAGAAGGACTTCGGCCGGATCAGGCAAAACGCGGAGCGGGCGGCGAGGGCGGCGGCAGTCTAAGACGAGCCGTTCAACACCCCACGTGGTAGTTGCACATCGTGGCCGTGATGTTCGAGTAGAGGTTCATCACCTGGGCGCCGGTCAGCAATAGCGCGACGATCACGACGAGCGCGACCAGCGCAAGAATCAAGGCGAACTCGACCATGCCCTGGGCGGATTGTTCAGACGGACCGCGCCTCAACACCCCACGTGGTAGCTGCACATCGTCGCGGTGATGTTCGAGTAAACGTTCAGGAGTTGATTGCCCGTCGTGATCAGCGCGATGATCACGATGAGCGCGATCAGGGCGAGGATGAGCGCGTACTCAACCATTCCCTGGCCCTTTTGGATGAACAGATGATGAGTCACCGGATTTACCGACCTGAAAGCTTAACCATCGAGCCCCGTCCCCTGGTCGCTTGCTTGCTGCAGTGCCTGCTCGACCACGACCCGGACCATCCGCTTGCGCCAGAAGTGGCTCAGATCGGCGTTGTCCAGCGGCTTGGCGGGCTTGGCGGCGAGCTCGGCGGCCTGCCGGATCGCATCCGGTTCCAGCCGCCGGCCTTTCAGGAAGTCTTCAGCGGCTGGGGCCTCGAGCGGGTGCGAGGCGACAGCCGAGAGGACGATGCGACATTCGCGGACGACGTCGCCGTCGAGCACCACAGCAACAGCGGCGCCCGCGATCGGAAAGTCGATCGACCCGCGCCGGCGCAGCTTCACGTACGCGCTCCGGGTTTGCGGCGCGGCGCGCAGCCGAAGCGCGGTCACCACCTCTGAAGGCTGCTTAGCCATGTACTGGATGCCGTCGTCGCGGTAGAGCGCGGCGACAGGAAGCTCGCGTTCGCCGTCCGGTCCGCTGAGGCTGACCATTCCGTCGAGGGCGATCGCCATCGGCGCGGTGTCCGATGACGACACCGCCCAGCAGCGGGGGCTGCTCGGGGCGACGAGGCAGATGTCTCCGTCCTTCTTAATGCAGAAGCCCGCAGCCTTCCGCCACTCGTACGTCATGTCGTAGTAGTTGCAGCGCGTGTCGACGCAGAGATTGCCGCCGATGGTTCCCGCGTTGCGGAGCGGGGGAGAGGAGACGAGACCGGCCGCCTGCGCGTAGCCCGCGAAGCGGGAGTTGAGATGTTCATCGTGCGCGGCGCCGGCGAGCGTGACCCCCGCGTCGATCACGCACTCGTCGGATCCATTGCGAACTGAGCGCGGAAGGAAATCTAGACCGATGAGGGTGTCGATCTCGAACTGGCGGCGCTTCAGCTTGGGAAACAGATCCGTGCCTCCGGCGACGAACATGGCGCGCGGGCCGAGGTCCGCGGCCACGCGCGCGGCATCACGCGCATCTTTCGGCCGAACGTACTTAAATCGCGGCAGCCGCAGCAATCAACAAGTCCCTTCGTGGTGCGCGAAGCGCCCATCGAGGTTCTTTGGGGGCGGCTCGACCTTGGTGGTCGGCGGATAGGGAATCGCTGGGAAGCGCGGTGGGCCGTATCGCGCGGGCTCACCCTTTTCCTTTCGACGAAGCGCTTCGATCACCTTCTCGGGCGTGACCGGGATCTCGTCGATCCACACGCCAAGCGCGTCGTGGACCGCGGAGCACAGCGCGGGAGGAACCGGCAGCAGCGGCCCTTGCCCCGCTTCCTTGGCGCCGTAAGGACCTTCCGGATCGACCGTCTCGACGATGAACGTCTCGACCTCTGGCATGTCGAGAAACGTGGGCGACTTGTACTCGAGCATCGAGGGCCACTTGTGCAGCCCCTTGCGAAACGTCTGCTCTTCCATCAGCGCCTCACCCAGACCCATGTACACGCTGCCTTCGACCTGCCCTTCGACCAGAAGCGGATTGATGGCGCGGCCGACGTCGTGCGCGATCCATACCTTGTTCACCGTGATCAGGCCGGTGCGGGCATCCGCGTCCAGGTCGACCACGCACGCGGAGTAGCTGTAAGCCGGGCTCGGCCCGACGCCCGATCCTTTGTATGGGCCGGCGATTCGCGGTGGCGTGTAGCTGCCGGCGCTGGTCAGGGTCCCGAAGCGCGCCTCGGCAAGCACGCTCGCCTCTTCGAACGAGACCTCGTCGTACCTGCGGCCGCTTGCCTCCACCGCTTCCACGAGCATCGCTCGCATCTTTCGCGCCGCCTCGAGCGCGGCGTTGCCGGCCATGAACGTGACGCGCGACGAGTACGAGCCGAGGTCGATCGGCGTCGTATCGGTGTCGGCGGTGACGAGCCGCACGTCGGAAGGCTGCAAGCCGAGCTCTTCGGCGACGATCGTGGCCAGCACCGAATCCGATCCCTGGCCGATGTCCATCGCGCCGCAAAACGCGGTCACGCCGCCGCGATCCACCTTGAGCTGCACCTCGGAGTGGGGCATGTCGTTCCAGTAGATCGCGGTGCCCGCGCCTGAAAGGTAGGTCGAGACGGCGAAGCCCATCCCGTGGCCCCCTCTCCGGTTGCGCTCGTGAAAGCGCGAAGCCTCGATGACTCTGTCAGTGCACTCCTCGAGGCCGCAAGACGTTATGCGCAGCCAGTTGACGGTCCGCGTGTTCGGCTGGACGAAGTTGCGTCGCTTCAGCTCGACAGGATCGAGGCCGATGTCGTGCGCGATCTTCTCCAGGTGCAGCTCGAGCGCGAACCGCGGCTGCGGAGTGCCGTGGCCACGCTTGGGACCGCACGGCGGTTTGTTGGTGAAGACCCGGCATCCCTCGAAGCGATAGGCGGGGATGTCGTACGTCACGGTTTGCAGGGCGCCGGTGTAGAAGGTGGACGCTACGCCGTACGAGCCATAGGCGCCGCCGTCGAGCGCGGTGCGGAAGTGCATGGCGGTGATGCGGCCCTCGCCGTCGACTCCGGTGCGAACCCACATCAGCACCGGGTGGCGACCGCGGTGCGCGTAGAAGACCTCCTCGCGCGTCAGCGTGCACTTGACCGGCCGCCCGGTCAGCATCGCGAGCTTGCAGACGATGATCTCGTGCGCGAACGGATCGGTCTTGCCGCCGAAGCCACCGCCATGCGCGGCTCCGATGACGCGGATCCGGTTCATCGGCAGCTCGAGCACCTTGGCCAGCGCGCGATGCACGTAGTGCACGACCTGGGTCGAGGACCAGAGCGTCACCTTACCGTCGACGTAGATTGCAACCGCGCTGTGCTGCTCCATCGGAAGGTGGGTGTTGCCCTGGAAGAAGAACACGTCCTCGCGAGTGGTCTTCGCGCGATCGAATCCACCGTCGACGTCACCGAACTCGAGCGCCACGAGCTTGTGAACGTTGTTGGGGCCGCCGTAATCCTGGATCCGCTCATCCTTTGCCGGCTCGAGCGCCGCGTCGATCGACATGACCGGCTCGAGGACCTCGTACTCGACTGAGATCGCGTCGCACGCCGCGGCCGCGATCTCCTCCTCGGTCGCCGCCACCGCGGCGATCGGGTCACCGACGTAGCGGACCTTCTCGTGCTCCAGCGCGCGCTCGTCCTGGGTGACGGGGAGGATGCCGAACTTGATCGGAAGGTCCGCGCCGGTGATCACGGCCAGAACGCCCGGAATGCGGCGCGCCGCGGAGGTGTCGATCGAGAGGATGCGGGCGTGCGGATGCGGGCTCCGCAGGATCTTGCAGTGCAGCGTGCGGGGCAGGAGCATGTCGTCCGTGTAGACGGCGCGCCCGGTGACCTTCGCCACCGCATCCACCTTGGGAAGCGGCTTGCCGACAACCTTCATTGCATTCGACCCGCCGCGAGCTGAATCGCGTCCAGGATCTTCGCGTAGCCCGTGCAGCGGCACAGGTTGCCCGCGAGCGCCTCCCGAATCTCGTCGCGCGAAGGCTTCGGGTTGTCGTCGAGCAGCGACCTCGCGGCGAGCAGGATGCCCGGCGTGCAGTACCCGCACTGCGCGGCGCCAAGCTCGGCGAACGCGGTCTGCAGCGGGTGGAGCACCGAGCCGTCGGCCAGTCCCTCGACCGTCGTGATTGGCCGGCCCTCCAGTTGGATGGGCAGCAGCAGGCAGCTCAGCTCCGGCTTGCCGTCGACCAGCACCGTGCAGGTTCCGCACTCGCCCAGCTCGCAGCCGTGCTTGGTGCCGGTGAGCTGCATGTCCTCGCGAAGAACCTCGAGCAGCGTCTTGTGCACCGGTACCAGGAGCTCTTTGCGCTCGCCGTTGACATCGAGGACCAGCACGACTCTTTCGACGTCTCGGCCTATCTCACCCCTCATGCGAATCGAGCATATCCCGCAGTGCCCCGGCGCAGGCCCAGAGGTCCGGAACCACCGTGTGGGCGCGGCTGCTCGCCGGTTTGGGATCGTCGGGGTAGACGAGGATGGTCCGCATGCCCAACGCGAGCGCGGGCGCGACGTCGTTCTCCTCGCGATTACCGATCACGACGCAGCGTTCCGCGGTCACGCCGGCCCATCGCATCGCCATCTCGAACACCGCGGGATGTGGCTTCAGATGGCCCGCGTCCACCGACGTGATGATGCCGTCGACGTGCTCGGCCATCCCGAGCAAGCGGAAGTCCTCCCAGTAGCTGTCGGCGTCGCGCCAGTAAGTGTTGCTGGCGATGACGTTTCGGATTCCGAGGTCGTGGGTGGCGGCGAGCAGCTCCACGGCTCCGGGCAGCGGCCTCATTCGGTCGGAAACGGGGATCGACATTGCGCGCCGTATGCGCCGGATGGTGTCGGCGTCAGCCGGGAGTCCGTGGCGGCTGAGGCATCCGGTGATGAGCGTCTCCGCCGGCGAGTTGATCGAGACCAGGTTCTCAGTCGAGATGGTGCGCGCCTCGTCACCCGGCCGGCTGCTTTCAATCAGGTCATCTGCCAGCGCCTCGACCGTCGCCGGCACGATTCCGGGCATCGCCGCTCGGATCCGGAGGCGGCGGCCGGCAGCATCTGTCTTGCGGATTGGCCAGGAATTCGGCCACAGCGTGCCGCCGACATCGATGAGCGCGACCTCAAGGCCCCTATTCACCGCGCTCTATGATCGCCTCCATGCTGCGTTTCCTGACCTCCGGCGAGTCGCACGGTCCCCAGCTGACCGTTGTGATCGAGGGGCTGCCGTCGGGGCTCGAGATCAGCGAGGAAGATCTTCGCCGCGATCTCGCGCGCAGGCAAGGTGGTCATGGGCGGGGCGGCCGGCAGAAGATCGAGACCGACGTCGCCCGGATCGTGAGCGGCGTGCGCGGCGGGTTCACCATCGGCAGCCCGGTCACGCTGGTGCTGGAGAACAAGGACCACGTCAACTGGACGGCCCAGATGACGGCGGGGAAAGAGGGCTTCGAGCCCAAGGTGGTGACCCGTCTGCGACCCGGCCACGCCGACCTCGCCGGCGCTCTCAAGTACGGCCACACCGACATCCGCAACGTCCTCGAGAGGTCCTCCGCTCGCGAGACCGCCACGCGGGTCGCGGCGGGCGGGGTTGCGCGGAAGCTCTTGCATCAATTTGGCGTCGAGGTGCTGAGCTTCACGCAGTCGATCGGCACCATAGACATCGGGTTCGAGGGGATCGATTCCGACGTCGTGACGGAAGAGGACACCGAGCTGTCGCCGGTGCGCTGCCCTGACCCCGAGGCTTCCAAGCGGATGGTGGCCGCGATCGACGAAGCGGGGGAGCAGGGCGACACGCTGGGCGGAACGTTTCGCGTCGTCGCCCGCGGCCTCCCGCCTGGCCTCGGCAGCTACGTGCACTGGGACCGCAAGCTCGATGGCAGGCTGGCGCAGGCCGTGATGTCGATCAACGCGATCAAGGGCGTCGAGTTCGGCGCGGGCTTCGAGGGCGCGTCGCGCCGCGGGTCTGAGTTTCACGACCAGATCGACTACCAGGAAGGACGCTTTCGCCACCTGACGAATCGCGCCGGCGGCATCACGGGCGGGGTGACCAACGGCGAGCCGATCGACCTGCGCGTTGCGATCAAGCCGATCTCGACCATGAAAAAGCCGATGCAGTCGATCGACCTCAAGACAAAGGAAAAGACAGAGGCGCACTACGAGCGAAGCGACGTCTGCGTGGTGCCCGCCGCCGGCGTGATCGGCGAGGCCGTCGTCGCCTTGACGCTGGCCGACGCGTTCCTCGAGAAGTTCGGCGGCGACTCGATGGTCGAGCTGGAACGCAACTACCGGTCTTTCATGGAATCGATCGCTCAGTAGCTCCCCTGTGAAAGTTATGTCGATGGCGCAAGCCATCGAGCGATACGTCCTCGACGGCGCCACCATCGCGCTAGGCGTCGCGCTCGAGCCGTTGATACCTTTCGCCGCCGGCCACGAGATCATCCGTCAGCAGCGCCGCGACCTCGAGCTGGTGGGGCCAATCTCGGATGCGCTGTTCGACCAGCTCATCGGCGCCGGCTGCGTCAGGCGCGTGACGGCGGCATGGGTCGGCAACGTGTCGGAAGGCCTGGGCCACTGCTACCGGCGCGCCTGCGAGCAGGACGTGCCGCACGCGCTCGAGGTGCACGACCATTCCAACTTCTCGATCTCGCTTGCGTTGTGGGCCGCGGCGTGGAACGTGCCCAGCCTGCCCACCCGGACCCTCCTCGGCAGCGACATCCTGCGCACCAATCCGGATCTCTCGGCGATCGATGGGCTGGTCCAGGTCAAGGCGGTACGTCCCGACGTGGCGATCGTCCACGTGCAGCGGGCCGACGAGCTCGGCCGCGCGCAGGCGTGGGGACCGCTTGGCATCAGCGAGGAGGCCGGCCTGGCGGCCGGCCGCATCGTCATCAGCTGCGAGGAGCTGGTCGAACCGAGCGTGACCTTGAGCGACCCCAACCGAATTCTGTTTCCCGAGACGAAGGTCGTCGCCGTCGTGCATGAGCCGGGCGGAGCGCATCCGTCTCCGGTGCAGGGGTTCTTCAAGCGCGACCACGCTTTCCATCGCGAGTACGCCGAGCGGTCGCGAACCGTCGATGGCTATGAGGCATGGCTGCGCCAGTGGGTGCTCGACGTACCCGACCGCGCGGAATACCTGAAGCGAATCGATGCTGATTCGCTGCGGATCAAACGCCACCGGCCTTCCGTCCCAGCGGACTTCGGCGATGAGTGACCTGCCCTACACGCCGCAGGAGCTCATGGTGGCCGTCGCCGCGCGAGAGATCTGTGACGGCGACGTGGTCTTCGTCGGCATGCGGCTGCCGATCCTCGCCTACGCGGTCGCCCGCAACTCCCACGCGCCGCGGGCGCGTGGTCTTTTCGAGGTCGGCCTGATGCGCGACCAGCCTGCCTCAGCGTTCCTGGGCACCATGGGCGATCCGCCGAACGTGGCCGGCGCGCTGTGGGCGACTCGCATGTCGAATGCCATGGCGCTCATGGCGCAGGGCGAGGTGGACCTAGGCTTCATCGGCGGCGCCGAGGTGGATCGCTTCGGCAATCTCAACACCTCGTACGTCGGCGACCCGCGCCGGCCGAAGGTCAAGCTGCCGGGGAGCGGGGGAGGGGCCGACATCGCGATCCTGAGCCGCCGCTGGGTCACCTTGATGAGCCACGAGCCGCGGCGACTCGTCGAAAGGGTGTCCTTCGTGACGTCGCCGGGATACGGCGACGGCTCACCGGGATGGCGAAAGCGCAACGGCCTGCTGGGCGGCGGACCCGTCGCGATCATCACTACGCTCGGCGTGCTGCGATTTCCGGAAGGTGGAGGCGAGGCCTACCTGGCGTCGGTCCATCCCGGCCACACGGTTGACGAAGTTCTTGCCCAGACCGGGTGGCCTTTGCAGGTCTCTGATGGTGTAAATGAAACATCAGCGCCGGCCGAATCCGAGCTTGACGCAATCAGGCATTTTGATCCCGAGGGGTTCTGGACCCGCTCTTAGTTACAAAAGTCTGATTCGGCCCGAACCGCGCTCTGACAGCGCCACCTCATCGTGGGCGTTGACCTGACGTGGGTCGACAAGAAACGAAATTCTGAGGTGAGAACTACATGAACCCGTTTGCTGCGCCGCTCCCCAACCCGCTTCGCGTGCTGGGTCGCGGGTTCGCCGTCAAAACAGTCGGAGCGGCCGGCGTCGCCGCTCTGCTCAGCGTCGGCGTGGTGAGCGCACTGGCCGCAAGCCCTTCGCCCAAGCCGACACCGACCGCCGGCGCCACCCAGCCTTCGACTGACAGGCACGCCGACCGTCGGGCCATTCGCCGCGCGGTCATCGAGTCCGAGGCCGACGTGCTCGGCATCACCCCTGAGATGCTGGTCAAAGACCTGAAGGCAGACCAGAAGGTCTCAGACCTGGCCAAAGACAGGGGCATGACCAAGGAGCAGTTCGAGACGAAGCTCGTCGCCAACCTGAAGCCGCGGCTCGAAACGCTCGTCGAGCACAAGGTCATCACCCAGGCGCAGGCTGACAAGACGCTAGAGCGGATCTCCAAGGGCCACGTTCCGTTCTGGGACGGCATCCACCGTAAGAAGTAACTCCCTGCCTCCCTGGGGCCCGGCCTCATGGCCGGGCCCTTCGTGCGGCCATCGAAATCTGCTTCCACTTCCTGCGCTCCTCCGTGCGGATCCTGGCATCAGTTTTGGCCGCGACCACACGCAGCTCGCGCCGCAGCTTGCGGTAGCTCTGGTACCGGCCGGCGTCGAGGCTGCCATCGGCCAGGGCCGACTTGATCGCGCAGCCGGGCTCCGTGACATGGCTGCAATCCCGGAAGCGGCATCGCAGCGCCATTGATTCGATGTCCTCGAATATGTTGGCGATGGCTTCGTCTCCTTCCCAAAGCTGCGCCTCTCGGAGCCCGGGGGTGTCGATGATCATCCCGCCCGCGGGCAGCTGCACCAGCTGACGGTGGCTGGTCATGTGGCGGCCCTCGCCGGAGCGATGGATCTCACGAGTCCGCATCACGGCCGCGCCGAGGATGACGTTGATCAGCGTCGATTTGCCGGTGCCGGAAGGACCCAGCAGCACGCCCGTGCGGGCGGGCCGCAGCAAACGCGTGACCTCTTCTATCCCTTCGCCTGAGATGCTGCTGGTGACGATCACCGTCGTTCCGCCCGCCGCGGATTGGAGCTCGGTGAGCATTGCGTCGGGGGCTTGTGCGATGTCGGATTTGGTCAGGAGGACGATGGGGACCGCGCCGCTCTGCCAGGCGATGGTGAGGTAGCGCTCGATCCTTCGCGGGTTGACGTCGGTCGCGGCCGCGACCACGAATGCCAGGTCGACGTTGGCCGCGAGGACCTGCTCGAGCGTTTCGACACCGGCGGCACGGCGCGAGAAAACCGTGCGACGCTCGACGATGCCGTTGATGGTTCCATCCTTGAACGCGACCCAATCACCGACCGCAGGGTCGACCCGGCGTGCGGTGGCCCGCCTGGTCGCGACTCCATCGTGGAGTAGGTATTCGGCGCCGAAGTCGGCGATCACCCGCGCAGGTGCGTCGCCAGGCCCGGCGACCTGTTTGAACTTTTCTTCGTAAAGGGGATCCCAGCCCAGCATGGCGAGCCGGGAATCGATGTCAGGCAACTCGAACTCCTCCGGTGATGAAAACGAGCGGACGTTGTCGGTCCGCGGCGCCGGAGGTTTAGCTGAGGCGAGCTCCGGAGGCGGCCGACGGCCGGGATAACGTCATTGCAAGCTCAGCCATCAGAACGCCACCTCCTTGATGAATTTGCGGCAAGAATAGCTCGTTTCAGCCCCTCCGGCGCTGCGCGCCACCTCCATCAATGGGGAGGAGCCATGCCCCCCATGAATGGGGAGGAGACTTGGCTACTGTCCTTTGAACTCGGGCTTTCTCTTTTCGCCGAATGCTTTGATGCCTTCGTTGGCGTCCTGCGAGACGAAGACCCTGCTGATCGCCTCGCGTTCGAGGGCGAGGCCGAGGTCGAGCGGAGCGCCGTAGCCCTGGGTGATCGCGAGCTTGGCGTGGCCCAGCGCAACGCTGGGACCGGCCGCGATCTTCGCCGCGTACTCGATCGCCCCCTCGCGGCAGGAGGCCGCATCGGGAAACAGGCGGTCGACCAGCCCCGCCTCTTTCGCCTGGGCCGGCGGCATGGTGGTGGCGTTGAGGATCAGGTCCATGCCCTTCGATAGGCCGACGAGACGAGGCAGCCGTTGCGTGCCGCCGCTCCCGGGGAAGAGTCCAAGGTTCAGCTCGGGAAGACCGATCTGATAGGTGCCCTCGGCGGCGAAGCGCAGGTCGCATGCGAGCGCCAGCTCAAAACCGCCTCCCAGGCAGTGCCCGGCGATGGCTGCGATGAAGACGATCGGCGTGTTCTCCATCTTCCGGAACGCCTCGTGCGCGAGCGTGGCGGTCATGACGCGCGAGCGCGTGGTGCCGGCGGCGAACGCGCTGACGTCCGCACCGGCCGAGAAGAACTTCTCCGACGCGCTGGTGACCACCACGGCGTGGATGTCTTCGTCCGCTCGGACGTCGTCCACGGCACCCGCGAACGAGCGAAGAAACGCATAGTCGTAGCTGTTGGCCGGCGGCCGGTCGAGCACGATGATGCCGACTCCGCCCTGCTTCTCCAACCTCACCGGCATGTCACGCCCTCCCCAATGCGCTGCTGGCCGAACGACCTAATTATCGAATCCTGATCAAACTGCCTACCCGGTTGGTTAAATACGGCAGGTTGGAAACTCACACTTACCAAATCCTCTACGACACCGAGGCCACTCACTGGTGGCTCGCTGCGCGTCGCAACATCGTGCTGGACTGGATAGAGCAACGGTACCGAGACCGGGATGATCTCGACGTTTTGGACGCCGGCTGCGGAACCGGCCTGATGCTGCAGGAGCTGAGCCTTCTTGGAACTGCAAGCGGGGTTGACATCTCGGAAGAGGCTCTACAGTTCTGCCGTCGCCGCGGCCTTGTCAACGTCCAGCACGCCGACATCCTTCAACTTCCATTCGCCTCGAACCGATTTGACCTTGTGACGGCGCTGGACGTCCTGGAGCACCTCGACGACGACGTAGCCGCGCTTCGTGAGTTTTCTCGAGTGCTCAAGCCGGGCGGCCGCCTCTTTATCTTTGTGCCTGCCCACCAATGGTTGTGGAGCTTGCAAGACGATGTCTCCCACCACAAGAGGCGCTACGTGTCGCGGACTCTTCGCGATGCCGTGGCGGGGTCGGGCCTGGAGATCGAGCGTCAAACATATGTCTCGACGCTTCTGCTGCCGGTCATCTATGCGGGTAGGCAGTGGCTCAAGCTCCGGATGAAGTTCCGGAACAACTACGACACCGAAAACGACCTGCATCCGGCATGGTCGAACGGACTCCTTCGCAGGATCTTCGAGTCCGAGATTCCAATCCTTCGACGTATAGACATGCCATTCGGCGCATCACTTCTATGCGTCGCTCGCAAGGTGGGATGAAGCCGGGCCTGATCCGGATGCTCGCGTGTCCATCGTGTGCGGTTGCGCTTGACCTGAGTGAGAGTGAGCGGGACCGCGACGGAGAGATAACGGCGGGCGAACTGGTCTGCCGGCGATGTGGTTCCCGCTACCCGATCCGCAACGGGGTGCCCCGCCTCCTTCCGCCTGAACTCTCTCGAGTGTCTCAAGAGACGTCCGCCGCCTTTGGCTGGCAGTGGCGAGAGTTCGTCGAGCTCTACGACGAGTACGAGGCGCAGTTTCTCGACTGGATCCATCCGATTCAACCCGACTTCTTCCGGGGCAAGTTCGTGCTCGACGCCGGCTGCGGCAACGGCCGCCACGCTTTCTACGCGGCGAGATACGGGGCTCGCGACGTAGTGGGCATGGACCTGAGCGACGCCGTCGACACGGCGTACGCGAACATCGGGAAGATGCCGAACGCGCACGTGGTGCAGGGCGACATCAACCACCCGCCGTTTGCGCGAGCAGAGGGAGGAGGTCCTTTCGACTTCATCTACTCGATCGGCGTACTGCATCACATGCCAGATCCCGAGGCCGGGTTCCAGTCGCTCGTGCGTTTCGTAGAGCCGGGTGGCGCGATCTTCGCGTGGGTCTACGGCCGGGAGAACAACGCCGTCGTGCACGGCTTCATAAACCCGCTCCGGGAGAACGTCACCACACGCATCCCGCCATCCGTCCTGCCGGTGATCGCCTGGCCGATGTCCGTCGTTCTGCATTCGCTGGTGAAGGGTGTCTACAGGCCGCTCCATAGGACAGCGCTGTTCAGAGCGCTGCCGTCACGCGAGTACCTCTACAGCCTGTCGAGCTTCAGCTTTCGCAGGAACTACAACATCGTCTTCGACCACCTCGTCGCGCCCGTCGCCTTCTACCTGCGGCGCGAAGAGTTCGAGAGCTGGTTTCAGCGCGGCAAGCTGCGGGACGTGACGATCAGCTGGCGGAACCGCAACTCGTGGCGAGGTTTCGGCCGCGTCGCTGACTGAGCAAGAAACGGCACACGACCGCCTCGCCACATAATGAATCGAACGATCCATAGAAATACCTACGGGGGTGCCGCATGGCGACGATGATCATCGAAGGCGACAGGACCAAGGCCGCGTCGGGCAAGACATACGAGGTTCGCAACCCGGCCACGGGCGATGTCGTCGATGAGGTCCCGTCGGGCGGCGCGGCTGACGTCGACAAGGCCGCGCAGGCGGCGGCGAAGGCCTTCACCACGTGGTCGAAGCTGCCCGCCAACAAGCGAGCCGACATCCTCCACAAGGCCTCGCAGCACATGCTGCAGAAGGTCGAGCAGATCGCGCCGATCCTGACCCGTGAGCAGGGCAAGACCCTCCTCGAGTCGCGCATCGAGGCCCAGCGGTTCGGCGAGAACATCGCGTGGTTCGCCGACCTGGCCGACAAGATCCACGGCGAGCACGTAAGACTTCCCGACCTCTCGACCTACGGTCTTGTCGTCCGCAAACCAATCGGCGTTTGCGGCGCCATCGTCCCCTGGAACTTCCCGCTCACGCTCGCGGCCAACAAAGTGGCCCCAGCGATCGCGGCGGGCAACACGGTCGTGCTCAAGCCGGCGAGCACAACGCCGCTGGCCACGCTCGCTTGCATCGAGGCGCTGATCGAGGGCGGTCTGCCGGAGGGAGTCGTCAACGTGGTGTTGGGCCAGGCGACGGGCGAGGCCATCGTTGGGCACCCGCTCATCCGGAAGATCGCGCTCACAGGTTCGACGCCCACCGGAAAGAAGGTCATGGCACGCGCTGCGGAAGGCCTGAAGAAGATCACGCTCGAGCTCGGCGGAAGCGACCCATGCATCGTGCTCGACGACGCGGACGTCGAGGGCGCGGCGCGCGCGATCTCGGTGGGGCGCTTCTTCAACTGCGGCCAAGCGTGCCTCGCCGTGAAGCGCCTGTACGTGCAGGAGGGCGTGTACGACGCGCTCCTTGAAAGGCTGGTGGCGCGAGCTTCGAAGCTGAAGCCCGGCAACGGCCTCGAGAAGGACAGCCGGATGGGACCGATGCACTCGGAAACGCAGCGGGTGGAGGTCGAAGCCCAGGTCAAGGACGCGGTCGACCGCGGCGCCAAGGTGGTCTTCGGAGGCGGCCGGCCGAAGGGCTCGGAGTACGAGAAGGGTTGGTTCATCGAGCCGACGATCCTCGAGAACGTGCCCGACGGCGCGCGCATGTGGACGGAGGAAGTGTTCGGGCCGGCGCTTCCTGTGCGGCGCATCAAGGACCTCGACGAAGGCCTGCGGCTTGCCAACGCGTCGCAGTACGGTCTCGGGTCGTCGATCTGGACCACCAACATGGCCGCGGCGCATCGCGGTGTGCAGGAGCTCGAGGCCGGCTACACGTGGGTCAACGCGCTGCAGATCGCGCACGACGAGCTGCCCTTCGGCGGCACCAAGCAGTCAGGCTTCGGCAAGGAGCACGGCGTGCAGGCGTTCCTGCAGTACACCGAGGAGAAGTCGGTCGTCTACGGCGGAATTTGAGGTAACCGAGCCCGGTACTGGACTCTCGTGAGAGTCGCAGCGGTGGTCGTCGGCCTGCTCGTGCTGCTGGTCGGCGCGGTGTTCGCGGGGCAGGGTCTGGGCTTCATCCCGGGCAGCTTCATGACCGGTGACATGAAGTGGTTCTGGATCGGGTTGGTGATGGTGCTCGTCGGCCTAACCCTGGGCGCGGGCGGGCTGCGATCCCCGAAGCGGGTATAGAGCCTCCCGACTGGTTCAACAAGAGCTAGGCGGTTCGGCCGTTGAGCCTGTCCCAGTGGGACTGGCACTCGACGCAGCGCGTGGCGGCCGGCTGGTACCTCAGCCGAGCTTCGGGGATGCGACGGCCGCAGCCTTCGCAGATCCCGTACGCGCCGTCGCGCAGGCGCTCGAGCGCCCTTTCGACCTGCTCGCGGTTCTCGTCGAGCAGGTGCACGAGGAGGTCGCTCGTCTCCCGGTCGGAGAGCGCCTGAGCCAGGTCGGTCTCTTCCGGGATCCCCGTGATCACGCCGCCGACCACGTCGTTCAGAGGCCGGTGCAAGCCCGCCTCCTCGCCGCACTGGGCGGCCAGGAGCTCGAGCCGCTTCCTGTCAGCTTCCAGCCTCTCTTTTGGAGCGTCGTCTGCCTTTTTTCGCATCGCCATCGCTGATCCCCCCTTCCAAACTCATTACCGGCCCCGGCGTCGTTTGGATTCCGTGAGCAAAACGCATGCACCGTGACGCGTACTCGCTCCCGCACAATTAGTCGCCGAATGCCGACCCCGCCGCCGAAAATCCTGGCCGCGCTCGCCTTGGCGCTGGTGCTGGCCAGTTGCCAACTGGGATCCAACCCCCGCGCGGTGCCGAGCGTACCTCAGATCGGCGGCGATCTCAAGTGCTCGCAGGGCGACCACGGGTACGAGGACCAGCAGGCGGGCTGGGGCTTCTGCTATCCCGCCGGCTGGAAGTACGTGGAGCGCTCCCAGGCCAGCCAGAGCCCGCCCGGCCTCGACCTGACGTTTGACATCACCGACGCAACCTGCGCGTCACCGTCGGCGCCCGGCGGACCGCCTCAGTGTTCGGCGGACGCCGGGCTCTTCGGCTTCATGATCATCTCCACGTACGAGCGAGGCAACTCTCCCGACCTGGCGTCGTGGATCAACACCAACCTCACGCGTCCGCCGGCCAATGACTCGATCTCGTGGGGCAACTCGCTCGAGGCCGTCAAGCTGGAGGACGGACGGCGCATCGCCCTGACTCCGCACCACGTCGTGATCCTGGAGCTGCACCCGAGCCCTCTCGATCTGGAGGCCCAGATGTCCACCCGGCTCGCGACGTGGAAATTCAGCTACTAGCTTCTAGTTGGGTCGCCGGAACAGGGTCTGCATCTTGATCGCCAGGCCCATGTCCCCCTTGATCTTCAGCTTGCCCTGCATGAAGGCGGCCGTCCCATCCAGCTGGCCGGTCATGATCTTGACCCAGTCGTGAGCGTCGGCGAGAAGCGTCAGGTTCGCCGGCTCGCCGGGGTCGCCCTTGCCCGACTCGGCTTTGCCGTCGTGGATCTTGACCCACCACTTGCCGCCGCCATCGCCACTGAGGTCGAACTGGATGGTGGCCTTCGTCGTCCCCGCCTTCTCGGGAATCAGGTAGGCAGGCATCGCGTCCACGATCTGGTCGGGGGTCATCTGGACTTCGGACATCGGCTCCTCCCGTAAAGAATTCGTGTGTTTTTAGTACGTTCGAGTACGGCCTACTACTCATCTTAGACGGGTCAGGGAGAATGCCGGGATGGCCATCGAGATCGCGCTGAGCGAGGTCGCCGACGGCGTTTTCGAGCTCCGCCTGCCGATCCCGTTCGAGGATGGTCTCGTCAACGTCTTTGTCTTCACGGACGGCGATGAGGCGGACCTGCTCGACTGCGGCATGAACTCCGACGAGTCGGTCGACGCGATCCACCATGCGCTCGCACAGTTGGGGGCGCGGCGGCTGCGGCGCCTGGCCGTCACTCACATCCACCCCGACCACTACGGCGCCGCAGGCACGCTCGCCGGCGAAGGTCGAGCGGACCTCTACATGCACCGTCTGGAAGTTCCACTCGTCCATCCGCGATATGTGGAGCTGGAGCACCTGGTCGAGCAGGTCAGGCACTACCTGCTCATCAACGGCGTGCCGGGCGACGAGGCGGAGATCATCAGCAACTCGCAGCGCGCGCTGAGCCAGGTCGTCAAACCCGCGGAGCCTGCCGTGCAGCTGGACGGAGCGGAGTACATCGACATGGGCCGGCATTCGCTGCACGTGGAATGGACGCCGGGACATTCACCTGGACACATCTGCCTCTACGAGGAAGGCACCGGACTGCTGTTCGCCGGCGACCACATCCTTCCCGAGCTTTCGCCGAACATCGGGCTGCATCCTCAGAGCACGCCCGATCCGCTGCACGACTACCTTCAAGGCCTCAAGCGGATGGTGGACCGCAAGCCGAAACTCGTCCTGCCTGCGCACGGGCGCCCGTTTGCGGACGTCACCGCTCGGGTCGATGCTCTGGTGTCGCACCATCAAAGGCGGCTGGACCAGATCCACGAGATCGTGGGCCGGGAAAAGAAGACGGCATGGCACGTAGCCCTCGAGCTGTGGGGTCCGCGCGACAACCTCTACGAGAAGAGACTTGCGCTCCAGGAAGGGCTTGCGCACCTGCAGGCGCTTGCGGTCGACGGGCGCGTGCGCAAATCCGTCACGCCCGAGCTCGTGCGCTGGCAGCAGTCTTGATCCCGAGCGGGAGCAGGTCGGCCGGGTAGCAACCGACACCGACGACGCCCGGCCCCGCGTGCGCCCCGACGACCGGACCAAGCGGCTGGATCATCAGCGTCTCGGCCACCGGCTCCAGCTCGCGGGCCACGCGCTCCGCGTCCTCCTCCGCGTCCGCGTGTCCGACCACCACGCACAATCCCTTACCTCGATCGACCTCGCGCGCCAGGTCGATGACTCGATTCAGCGCGCGGTCGAAAGTGCGCACGCGCTCGAGCGGAGTGACGAGCCCATCGCGTATGCAGAGCACCGGTTTCACCTGCAGCACCGAGCCGAGCAGCGCGCTCGCGCGGCCGATGCGTCCACCGCGTCGCAAGAACTCGAGCGTGGCCACCGAGAAGTACGTGTGCACCTGGTCACGCATGGCGCTGATGCGCTCCACCACCGATTCGGCGCTCGCGCCCTGGGCGGCCAGCTCGGATGCCGCGAGCGTGAGCAATCCGAGTGACATCGAAACCAGCTGCGAGTCGACGACATGGACTCGTTTGGGATCTGTCATGTCGGCACCCTGCACGGCCGACGCGTATGTCCCGCTCAGCTGTTCCGAGATGTGAACGGATACAACCTCGTCGTGATTCGTCAGCAGGTCGCCATAGGTCTCGGCGAAGCGGCCCGGCGCGGGCTGCGACGTCGTTGGATGCGTCGTGGCGTTGGGCAGCTTGCGATAGAACTCGGACGGCCTGATGTCAACGCCGTCGAGCAGCGACCTGCCTTCGAAATGCAGTGTGAGGGGGACGACGGTGATGGAACGTGTCCGTGCCAGCTGGGATGGCAGGTCGGAAGTCGAGTCGGTGACGATCGCAACTTTGCGGTCGGTCACTGCGGAAGTTCGTCAGGCTGTGGATCCGTCTCCCGCCGGTGCCCCCTGCGACGGAACATGCGCTCCTCCAGCGGTTTGAGAGCGAACAGGACGATGACGACGACCACGGTCACGAAGACCGCCACGCCGTAATAGCCAAAACCGACCGCCATGCCGAGCGAGGCTGCGACCCAGATGGATGCAGCAGTGGTCAGTCCGCGTACGAGCTCTCCCTGGCGAAGGATGCTGCCGGCGCCCAGGAACCCGACGCCTGTGACGATCTGGGCCGCAATGCGAGTGGGGTCAACGGTCTTGGCGAAGTCTGGGATGAAGCCGAGACCTGTGAACATGCATGACCCGGCGCTGATCAAGGCCATGGTGCGCAGGCCTGCAGGGTGGCCGCGAAACTCACGTTCGGCGCCGATGAGGAGGCCGAGGCCGAGGGCGATCATCACGCGGATGGCGAGCTCGACCTCGCCGGATATGGGCGTTGTGCTAGCCCCGGCCGGGGCGACCTCCGGGCCTGTCCTGAGCGCCGGGTTCGTCCTTCGCACCCGGCTCGTCAGGAAGCTCGGGGAGGTCCAGGCTGTTCACGAAGTCTCGAAAAACGGCGAGGCGTTCCTCGTCGACGACCGTGTTCTCGGTCTTGTCCTTGTCGCCGTCGATCTCATCCGCCTCAGGAATGATGCCGGCGGTCTCCATAACCTCGGTGGCGACGAAGATCGGGCACTCGACGCGCACCGCAAGCGCGATCGCATCGGAGGGACGGGCGTCGAAGTCGAGGTCGCGGCCGTTCTGCTTGACATAGAGGCGCGCGTAGAAGACCTGGTCTGCCAGTCGCGTGACCACTATTCTCCGGATGCTGATGCCCAGGTCGCCGAACGCGGTGGCCATGAGGTCGTGGGTCAGGGGCCTGCCCAGCGTGTTGCCGGAGATCTTGGTCGCGATGGCCTGCGCCTCGAACGAACCGATCCAGATCGGCAGGTAGCGGTCGGCTTCTTTCTCTTTGAGGATCACCAGGTGCTGGGCAGTCGGCATGTGTATCCGAATGCTGTCCACGGACACCTCGATGAGGTTTTTCATCCTCGGCTCCATATTACCCTTCGGTCCTCGGCATCCCTGCTATTTGAACGTCCAGGACCCCTCCGGGTGACGCCCTGTGGCTACGTAGAATCCGAACGTGGCGAAGGGACGGCGTGGGCGGGTGATCCTGATCGACGCCCACAGCCTCATCTACCGGGCTTTTTTTGCCCTGCCGCCGATGAGCACGTCCGACGGCCGCGTGACCAACGCCGTCTACGGCTTCACGTCGATGCTCGCGATAGTGCTCGCCTCGCGTCCCGAGTACGCGATCGCCGCGTTCGATCTCGGCAAACCCACATTTCGCTCCGAGGAGTACGAGGAGTACAAAGCGGGACGCCGGGCCATGCCCGACGACCTGCGCCCTCAGCTGGAGATGGTCCGCGAAGTCCTCGAGTCGTTCTCGATCCCCATCTACGGCGTCGAGGGGTTCGAGGCCGACGACGTCATCGGGACGCTCGCGCGCATCGCCGAAGAACGCGGCCACTCGGTCACGATCGTCTCCGGCGACCTCGACTGCCTTCAGCTGGTGACCGAGTCGGTGGAGGCGCTTGTGCCGCGCCGCGGCATCACGGACACGTTCGTCTACGGGCCGGACCAGGTGCGGCAGCGCTACGGCTTCGAGCCACCGCAGCTCATCGACTTCAAGGCGCTGCGGGGAGACACGTCGGACAACATTCCGGGCGTGCCTGGGGTCGGGGACAAGACGGCGGCCAGACTGGTGCAGGACTACGGCACGGTCGACGCGCTGCTGGAAAAGGTCGATGAGCTGCCGGAGGGGCGGCTGAAGAAGGCGCTCAAGGAGAACGCCGACAGGGTCCGACTGGGCAAACGGATGGTCACCATCGTCAGGGACGTGCCCGTCCCGCTCGAGCTCGAGAAGGCGCGGTGGACCCGGTACGACTATGAGCGGGCCCGGCGCGTTTTCGACCATTTCGAGTTCCGGCAGCTCCTCAGCCGGTTTCCGCCGCCCGACCAGGTGCCGGTGCAGCCGAGCCTCACCTTCGAGGCGGCGCCCTCGCCGGCCGGCCTGGCGATCGTCGAGGACGCCGCCGAAGCCGCGAGCCTGCTCGACGGGTCTCCCGACGTCGGCGTCTTCGCCTTCGCGGAGGGCGCCGGGCGCGGCGCGCGGATCTCAGGTCTGGGCGTGTCGGCGGGGGGCAAAACCTTCTACGTCGCCCGGCCGGAGGCGATGGACGCGGTGGCGACGACTCTGTCCGGCCGCCCGATCTCGGGCCACGATGCGAAGGAGACGGAGCTCGCGCTTCGCTCGCTGGGCGGCGGCAAGGGCGAGTGGGCGTTCAGCACGTTTCTGGCTGCATACCTGCTGGGCGCCGGCTCGCGCGACCCGCGGCTCGAAGACCTCGCGCACGAGTTCCTGGGCATCGAGCTGGTGAGCGCCGAGCAGCTGCTGGGCACGGGGCGCGCCGCCCGAAAACCGTCGGCCATCGCGGAGAACGAGGCCGCCGAGTTCGCGGCGCGGCGCGCGGAGGCGATCGTCAACCTGCGGCCGAGGCTCGAGGCGGAGATGCGGAACCTCGGGGTCGACTACCTCTTTCACGAGATCGAGCTGCCACTCGCGGGCGTGCTCGCCGACATGGAGTCGGAGGGCGTCGCGATCGACGTGCCCTACCTCAAGCAGATGCAGGAGGAGCTCGGTGCCCAGCTGGCGGCCATCGAGTCCAAGGTCGAGCAGGTGGCGGGTCAGAAGTTCAACCTCAACGCTCCGCAGCAGCTCGCCAAGGTCCTCTTCGAAGACCTGCGGCTGCCAGTCGGCAAGCGGACCAAGACCGGTTATTCGACCGACGCCGACACGCTGGAGGCGCTGCGCGAGAAACACCCCGTCATCGCGTTGATCCTCGAGCACCGGCAGCTGTCCAAGCTGAAGTCGACGTACGTGGACGCGCTGCCCCAGCTGGTCGATCCGCTGAGCGGCCGGGTTCACACGTCGTTCGGACAGGCCAGCACGGCGACCGGGCGGCTCGCGTCGTCGAACCCGAACCTGATGAACATCCCCATCCGAACGGAGCTCGGCCAGCGGATCCGGCGCGCGTTCAAGGCGGGGCGGCAAGACCACGTCATGGTCTCGGCCGACTACTCGCAGATCGAGCTGCGCATCGCAGCCCACCTGAGCGGCGACCCGCAGCTCCTCGGAGCGTTCGCGGCGGGCCAGGACATCCACACGGCCACGGCTGCGGCGGTGTTCAAGATTCCGATCGAGACCGTCGATCCCAACCAGCGGCGGCTCGCGAAGGTGGCGAACTTCGGCTCGATCTACGGTCAGGGCGAGTACGGGCTGTCGCAGCAGCTCGGCATCACGGGCGACGTGGCGCGGGAATTTCTCGGCCAGTACTGGTCCACGTATTCCCGCCTGCGCGAGTACCTCGACGACGTGAGGCGCAAGGCGCGCGAGGAAGGCTTCGTGGTCAGCGCGACAGGTCGCCGGCGCGCGATCCCCGACCTCCGCTCACCGAACTTTCAGCTCCGCGGCGCCGCCGAGCGCATGGCGATCAACTTTCCGATGCAGTCCCTGGCCGCGGACATCATCAAGATCGCGATGGTCCGGCTGCATCGCGAGATCGATGCCGACGAGATCGAAGGTCGGATGCTGCTGCAGGTCCACGACGAGCTCCTGTTCGAGGTGCCCCGTTCCGAGGTCGATCAGTTCGCCGAGAAGGTGCCGCGCATCATGACGGGCGCGTATGAGCTCGAGACCGGCATCGAGGTCGAGATGAAGGTCGGTCCGAACTGGGCCGACATGAAAAAGCTCGCGGTCGTCCGCGCGTAGTGCCTGAACTGCCGGAGGTCGAGACGATCGTCGCGGACCTGCGGCCGCACCTCGTGGGTCGGACGATCACGCGATGCGAGCTTGCCTTTCCGACCATCGTCCGGCACCCCGAGCCGGAAGAGTTCATCGACGCGGTGGTCGGCATGCGTATCGAGTCCGTCGGTAGGCGAGGCAAGTACATCGTCATTCGATTCGACAACAACATTCTTCTGGTGGTGCACCTCGGCATGACGGGGCAGCTCCGGCTGGTCGACGCAGATGCACCGCTCGAGAAACATACGCACGCGGTGTTCACCCTCGATAACGAAATGCGGGTCAGCCCCTCCGGCCCTTCGGGCCACCTGCGGGGCAAGCCCGGTAAGGACGCGCAAGCCGCGCCTACTGATCGCCCCATGAATGGGGAGGCCATGCAGCTGCGCTATCGCGACCCGCGGCGTTTTGGCCGGCTGCTCCTCGGCACCGAGCAGGCGCTGCTCTCCTCGAAGAAGATGCCGCAGCTCGGCCCGGAGCCGATCGACCCCGAATTTGCTGCCGACGAGCTCTACCGGCGCCTGCGCAAGAGACGCACAGCGCTGAAGGCCGTTCTGCTCGACCAGGGCGCGATCGCCGGGGTAGGCAACATCTATGCCGACGAGTCGCTTCACCGAGCTCGCTTGCGCCCCGATCGAATCGCGGGCACGGTCAGCAAGAAATCCGCGGTGCGTCTGCACGAGTCGCTGCGCGAATCGCTGCGGGTCGCGATTGCGAATCGAGGCAGCTCGGTCGACACATATAGAGACGCGTGGGGAGAGATCGGCGGCCAGCAGGAGAAGCTGCTGGTCTATGGCCGCGCGGGTGAGCCGTGCTTCACGTGCGGGCGTCCGTTGAGCTCGATTCGCATCGCCGGCCGCACGACCGTTTTCTGCCGCCGTTGTCAGCATTAGTGCCCCGGGAGGAGCCCCTCGCCGGATCTTCGGTGCCCATGCAGCCCATCTGCGTCGTTCCGGCCTGTGCTTCTCGCTCACGCATCAACGGATGCGCTCGCTGCGATGCTCGGCCGGGCCTAGCATCTGGGCTGCATGGGCCCCGAATCTCTCGCCGAGGTCTCCTCCCGTGGCACTGATCCCGCGGCTTTTTGGGATCGTGGTTCTCGGCGTCGCGTTCATCGCGCTGACCATCGCGATCACGGCCGGAGCGTTCACCAGCCTCGACCTGCAGGTCGCGCAGGCGATGCACGACGCTTGGCAGCCGTCACTGCACCCGGTCTTCCAGGCCATCGCCGAGCTCGGAAGCATCGAGCTCACCTCGATCCTGATGCTCGGGCTCGTCATCTTCCTCTGGCAGGGTGGCTTCGGGTCGGACGCGCTTGTGGTCCTGGTTTTCTTCGCCGCGGAAGCTTTCGAGCTCTTCTACAAATACAACCTGCACCAACCAGGGCCGCCGCGATCGATCGAGCAGGCCGACGGCCCGAGCCTCAGCGAGCTTCTCAACGGAAGCCTCGGTGGAAACAGCTTTCCGAGCGGACACATGATGAGGACGGTAGTCGTGTACGGATTGCTTGCATTCGTCGTGCGCCGCCTGTCACCGTCACCACCGGTCCGCTCGCTCGCGGTGGCGGTGGCCATCGTGATCATCGTCGTCATGGCGTTCGACCGCCTCTACCTCGATGTGCACTGGGAATCCGATGTCATCGGCGGCCTGATCCTCGGCGCGATCGCCCTACTCGCCGGCACGGTCTGGCTCGACCGACCCTTAAAAGCCGAGAATTAGTCGGTGGAGAGAGCTGTGCTCATCATGGTCACGACGGGTGGCCGTGACGACGCTGAGCGGCTCGGGGAGGGGCTCGTCGTGGAGCATCTCGCGGCGTGCTGCTCGGTCATTCCGTCGGTCCATTCCATTTATTACTGGGAAGACAAGCTTCAGCGAGAGCATGAGGCGCTGCTTTTGATCAAGACGCTGGAATCGCTCGCGCCCGCCGTTCAGGAGTTCGTGCGCTCACACCACAGCTACGAGCTCCCCGAGATCCTGCAGGTGCCGATTGAGGGGGGGTCGTCCGCCTACCTGAACTGGCTCCAAACTCAAGTAGCCAAACCTGGCCGCTAAGCGTTACTGGGTGTTAAGTCACAAACCTTAGACTGCGGGCAAAGGAGGGCTGGGGCCTGGCTACCGTCGTCACCGAACCGAATGATCCGAGCGGCTCCAAGCGCCGCCGTCGACGCGCGCGCCGGGACGCCAGGGCAACCATCGCCACCAACGGCGAAAACGGCGCGGCCCATGAAGCAGCTCAGGAAGGGGCGGTCGAGGGCACCGCGGTCCTGGCGATAGAGCCGGCGCCCGCCCCGCCGCCGGCGGAGCACCCGGCTCCCGAAGTCGTGGCTGTAGACGAGTTCAGGGACCTCCTGGGCCAGGCGGTCGGGCTGAGGCTCGATTCGGTCTCGCGCGAGTTTGGCGGCCGGAACGAGATGCACGTGACCGCGCTGCGCAACGTGACCATTGACATCGGGCCCGGCGAGTTCGTCGCCATCGTCGGCCCTTCGGGATGCGGCAAAAGCACGCTGCTCGCCCTGATGGGCGGCCTCGACCGCCCGACGTCGGGCCACGTCTATGGCGCAGGCCTGGCCCTGGGCGAGCTCCCTGACCGCGACCTGTCGGACTACCGGCTGCAGCGGGTCAGCACGATCTTCCAGACCTTCAACCTCATCCCGTCGATGACGGTCGAGGACAACGTCGGGCTTCCTCTGACGTTGGCCGGCGTCGAGCTC